>Ga0315282_10005368_pt1 | contig 21908 bp, 19 predicted proteins | sample YL17G07_20_MG_FD_203693 | JGI IMG/M metagenome (GOLD analysis project Ga0315282, IMG submission 203693) | Sediment microbial communities from Yellowstone Lake, YNP, Wyoming, USA - YL17G07_20 | ecosystem: Environmental > Aquatic > Freshwater > Lake > Sediment | place: USA: Wyoming | collected... | reverse complement strand
CAGACGATTGGCCAGGAGTCACCGCCGACCAGCGCTAACATTCACCTCAGGCGGTCCGGCTGATGGGGGATTGGCCGCTACTAGCTGCCCTGGGCACCGAGGAACTGGCTGAGCGGGATGACAACGGAACCTACAGTACCCCCCGGGGTGGCCTCTAACCCGGCCGCACATCGTTGGCAAAACTCCGACTCCCACACGGAGCTTCATTGATTGACAGGGGATGCAGTTGGGGGTGCGTACGGGAGCGCGAATCAGACCTTCCCAGCAGACGCCAGGTGCTCAATCTCGGAGACGACGCAGTCTAACTCCTCCACCAGGGGGCTCGTGCCGGCCTCGCCGAACACCTGGACAAGCGCGCGGTAGTACCACAAGGTTCCATCCTTTCCGCCACTAAAGCGGCGCCACAGCGAGTCCCCCAGCACTCGATAGTCGGCCAGGATGGCCCGGGCGTTCTGCAACTTGTCGCAGGCCGAAACCAGGCGCACCGACGCCGGGGCGTTGCGGATGTGAGCAATGTATGTCTCCTTCCGGCGCTGCCAAGGTGGTTTGGGAAAGGAATCGGTATCGGTGCAGCCGTCCACGATCTCGACCACCTTGTCGCCAAAACGGCGACGGATCTCCTCGCGCGTGGCTGCCCCACCCTGATCCTCGATCGCGTCATGCAGCAGGGCCGCGATGGCCTCGTCTTCATTCGCCCCATATTGCAGCGCGATGCTGGCCACCCCCAGCAAGTGCGCGACGTAAGGAATGCTCCCACCTTTACGGAGTTGGCGGGCGTGCAGGCGGGTGGCGTAGAGCAGCGCTTCTTCGAAACGCGGCGATAAAGTCATTCTCCACTTCCTCCAGCGGACCCGTCTGAGCGGAGGATAGCACTCACTGCGTGGCGACCACCAGGCATGCCACGAGGGAAACCAGGAACAGCGCGAGGAACATCGGGCCGATGATGCGTTGGAGAGAGCGCCCGCCAATCACCAATGCGATGCCTCCCTTCACCAGCGTGTTCATCGCGCTGGCCAGCAGAATCGAGGCATTCGCCGTGTTGGGGGAGAGCACATGGTCAAAAGCCAAGCGGGCGGCAGAGACGGTGATGGCATCCACATCGGTCAGCCCTGCCAGGGCGCTGGCCACATACACACCCGCTGAGCCAAAATAGTGGTGCGCCGCTCGGGAGACAAGCAGCACCACGGCAAACAACAGACCAAACTTGAGCGCTTGGCCCAGCTCCATGGGATTCTTCAGCTCAAGCTTGGCCTCAGCCTCTCCTTCCTTCTTCCTCCAGAGAACGAAAGCCAGCACGATGCCGAGCACGACCGGGAAAGCAATAGGCAGGGCGAGCGACATGCCCAGCCCCGGATAGATCACCGAAGTCAGGAAGAGCACGCGAAGGAACATGATAGTGGAGGCGATGACGATGCCGAGCGCGAAATACCGTGCCGCAGAAGCCTCGGCCTCGCGCGCCTTCTGGGAGAAGCCAAAGGTGACGGCGGTGCTGGAAGCCAGCCCTCCCAGGATGCCTGCCACCGCTGTACCTTGCCGCGCTCCCCAGAAACGCATCGTGACGTAGCCCACCATGCTGACGCCGGAAATCAAGACCACCAACCACCAGATAAGGCGCGGGTTGAGGACCTCAAACGGCCCGAAAGCGCGGTTGGGCAACAGAGGCAACACAATGACGGTGACAATCCCGAATTTCAGGATGGCATAGATTTCATCCTTCTGAATCTTCTCTGCTAATTGGTGGAGCGGCGCCTTCATGGAAAGGATGAGAGTCGTTACCACAGCAAAGGCCGCGGCCGGAATCAGATAGTCAAACGCCGTGAGCGCCCCCAGCACAAACACCAGGATAGCCACAAACTCCGTGGTGGCGCCGCGGTGCGGCCCGCGCGCCTTGACCGTGTAGGAGGCCACGGCCAGGGCACCCACCCCGACCAGCGCCACGGGCAACACCCAGACCGAACCCACTCTGGCGACTAAGCCGCACACGAAGCCGATCAGCGTAATCAGCGGGAACGTCCGCACGCCGGCGAAAAGCGGTTCGTCCTCAGCCTGGGAGTGCTCCCGCTCGAGCCCGATGAGCAGCCCCATCAGCAGGACCATGGCGCCGTTGTAAGCGATCTGGAGATTGGTGGGCATCAGGCTGAAATGGCCTCGACGGTGACCCGGTCGTTGGCATCCCAACCGGCGTAATAGAGCTCGACGTGCAGTTCGGGGAAATCCTTCGCGAGCGCCTGCTTCACCCGGTGCAAGTCCTCTTCCTGGCGATGGCGCGGCTCCGAAGAGGCATGCAAGTGGAAAGGCAATTCCTTGTACCAGCCACAGTCCTGGTGGGCGATGAGAATCAGGCGCTTGAGCTCGTGCTTCTCCACCAAGAACCGAAACCACTTCCAACCTGCCCAGGAAAACTTGGGCAGGTATTCCACCAACGTCAGACACTGCGGTCCGCCGGGCAGCACCAGGAGGTCATAGTTCTCGTTGAGGTTCAAGGCCAAGTTAAGGAACTCGTACAGTCCGGCCTGAAAGCGATGGTCGCTACAATACACAACGAGAACGTCGGTCTCAGCCCGGTTGACTTTCGATGAGATTTGATATGAAGACATCGGTCCCCAGCCGGCAGCGCTCAGCCTTCAGCTTTCATCCTTCCTGCTTCACCGTTTAGCCCGGCAAGCCCTCTGCTTTCTTCTTTCCGCCTTCTGCTTTCTGTCGTCCGCCTACTTTTCCTTGGCCGGAGCTTTAGGCACCCCCGGAGCTTCTGCGGCCGGCTTCGGCGTGGCAGCGAGTCTTCCGCCCTCGCCGCTGAGCTGCGAAAGTACAGTGGGAATATCCAGCCCCAACGCCTGCAATTGCTGGAGCAAACTAAAGACCAGCGCCGGGCCGGTGCGGGCGATGCGCCCGATACCGCCGGTGCCGCCGTCGCCACTGTTGCCCTGCTCGATGACCACCACCTTGTCGATATTGCCGAGGGGCGCCGCAACGGCCCCGAAAATTGCCGCCGCGGCCTGCAATACGTTCGGCAACTTCTCCAGAATGGTCTGGAGCTTCGCGGCGTCCGTGAATTCCTTCCACGCCTCGGCCTTCTTGAGGATGGCCTGCGCTTCCGCCACGCCCTGGGCTTCGATGGCCCGCGCCTGCGCCAAGCCGATAGCCTCAACCTTGGCGGCCTCGGCGCGACCCTCCGCTTCCACCGCGGCGGCGCGGCCCAACCCCTCTTGTTTCAGCTTTTCCAGCTGGGCCTGCGCCAAAGCAATCTGCGCCGCTCTTTGGCCTTCGGCCTCAAGGATGGCCGCTTGCTTCTTGCCTTCGGCGCGCACAATGGCCGCCTGGCGCTCAGCCTCGGCGGGCCTGACGACCGTGGCCTCCAATTCCTTTTGCTTCCGTGCGACTTCCTGCTCTTGCACGGAAATCTGCTCCTGGGTTCGCGTCTTTTCCACGCGTACTTCTTCAGCCACGACAGCCTGCTTCGCTTTCGCTTCCGAAAGCGGGCCAGCCTGGGCCGCCCTGGCCTTCTCTGTCTCGATCTCCGCCTGGTAGGAGGCCTGCCTCACCTGGAAATCGCGCTGCGCGGCAGCGATGTTGGCCTCCGCGTCAAACTTCGCCTTCTCGCCTTCCTGCATGGCCAGAGCGGACTTGATCTTGGCGTCGCGCATGGCCTCGGCTTCGCCGATGGTTCCGTCGCGCTTCACTTCTGCCGTCCGCTTCTTGCCGAGGGCGTCGAGATAGCCTTCCTCGTCGCTGATTTCCTGAACCGTCAGCACGTCCACGCCAATGCCCATCCGCTCCAGATCCGCGGCGGCTTCCGAAGTCAGCTTCTGCGCGAAACTCGCCCGGTCGCTGTTCACCTCTTCCACGGTCAGCGTGCCGAGGATCGAACGCAGGTGGCCTTCCAGGGTCTGGAAAATGACCCGCTGGATCTGCTCGGGAGGCATGCCCAGGAAGCGCTCGGCTGCCGCGGCCAGCGATATGTCGTCGCCTCGGATCTTGACGTTCGCCACCGCTTTCACGGAAATCGGGACGCCTTTCAACGTGTACGCCCGCTTGATCTCCAGCGGAATAGTAAAAACGTTCAGCCTCAAGTAATCGACTTGTTCAAGCAGGGGCCATTTGAAGGCTGCACCGCCCCGCACCATGCGGTAGCCTACGGTCCTGCCGTCCGGCAGTTTGTGCTTGCGACCACTGAAGATGGCCACGGCGTTGGGCGCCACCTTGATGTAGTTCTTGCTGAAGCGCGACAGAGCAAGCAGTAGTGCGATCGCCGCAATGACAGCGAGGAAAATAACGAAAGGTTGGAACGCCATGCCTGTCCTCCTCTCAGTCGGCCGTGCCCGCTGGGGGAGAGCCTCTGCGCAACTCCCCTGGAACTCTCCGTGGACCTATTCAACCCGCCGGACGATAACGCTCTCGCCGACGATCTCCTCGATCTTCACCAGCGTGTTGGCGGGGATCTCCTGGTTGTCCCTCGCGCGGGCGATTTTCTCGATCACCGTGTCACCCAGCGTGCAGCGGACCTGTCCCAGGCCTCCCTTGGGAATAGCCACGCTCACCTCACCCGTGCATCCCACCAACTCGCTCACCCGGATGTGACTCGTGGCCTGCTGGCTGTAAAGGAAGCTGGCGAAGAGATAGATCACGGCAGCAAAAGCCAGGCCGCCTCCAAAACCCATGGCGGTGCTGGGGCCGACCCCATAACCGAGGTGAATCCCGATGGCGCCAAAAGCTCCGAAGGCGGTCACAAACACGCTCAGCACCCGGCCGCTCAGGATGCTGGGCCCACCCCCGTGAACGTCTGTATCGTGGTCGAAATCCCCGTGTTCGAAAAGATCGCCAAAGACGGCACTGGCCAGCAGGAAGACAAATCCGAAAGCCGCAATCGCCAGGAAGGTGACGAAAGGCGCGACCCCCGCGAAGATAATCATGACGATGGCCTCCGCATCACAATTGCGCGGTGCCCGTCAGCCGTAACTTCCGCTGTGCGGACGCAACTACCTTCAAGTGGAGCTTACTCTAAGGCTGGCCTTGACCGAAGTCAAGGCATCAGGGAAAACTGTGCCGCGAAGTACCGCCCCTGCCCCCTGGCCCCATCCTCCGCCTCACTGCAGCTTCGCAGTGAAATCCCGATAGGCTGGCCAGCCCTCGATGGAATTAGCCGCTTTAGCCGCCCGCAGAACGGCCTCCGATACCAACTCTGCCCCCAGCGTTCCGACCACCGAAATGGTGAGCTCCGATTTCACCTTGTTAGTGGAGAGGGCGAACGTGCTGTCGCCGTCGCCGTTGGTGTGATAGGGGTTGATGGTGCGCGCCGCCCCCGTCGACGCCATCATGGCAATCTTGGTCAGCGCGGTCTTAGAGAAATCGGCGTTGGTCGCCACTACCACCAGCGTCGTGCTGCGCAGCACCGGGTCATGGAACTTGAGCGAGGATTCCTCCACACGTCCCGCCAGCGCCTTGATGGTCTCCGTGATGCCGGCAAAGCCCTTGCCGTCCGGGCGGCGCGCGCCCGCAACAATCTTCCCCGTGCGCCAGTCAACAATATCGCCCACGCAATTGATGACCACCATCGCCCCAATGACCACATCGCCAAGGCGCAGGCTCGCCGTCCCCAGTCCCCCCTTCATGCCTCCGTAGCCGTGCGACAAAAGCATTTTGCCGACGGTCCCGCCCGCGCCCACACCCACGTTGCCTTCCTCAACCGGGGCGGAGGTGGCAGCCAGGCACGCCCTGTAGGCGGCTTCGGCATCGGGCCGAATCTTGGGGTCTCCTATGGAAAGATCATCGATGACGCCGCCCACCACAATGGGAATGCGTGTGTTGGGGATACCCCAGTCATAGCCGATCTTCCGCTCTTCGAGGTATCGCACAGCGCCCGGGACAGCCGCCAGCGCCATCGGTCCTCCCCCCGTCAGCAACAGCCCGTGAATCTTGTCGAGCGGGCTGACCGGCTGAAGCAAAACCCCCAAATACGACCCGGGCGCGGAGCCATCGTAATCGACCCCAGCCGTAGCGTCATCATCGAATAGAATCGCCGTACACCCTGTGGGACGCCGTGTATCAGTGACCTGCCCAACCCTGATGCCTGGCACGTCAGTGAGGGACCCCCGCCGCGCCGGACCTTCAGGGCTCGGGGCATCCCCACGGCCAACAAGCGGGCCTGCCAGAGTCACTCCCGCGGCTGCTGTCATAGCGCGAGCAAATTCTCGCCGGGTGATTTCAGACATCGGTTTCCTCCTGGCCTGCTTGGCACGCTCCGCGGCTGCCACGGACCTCGATGGGCCGCTCGCGGCTGCGCAGCATGCACTGGAATGTCAGGCGGGGGTACTCTAAGGCCAGGTCAAAGCGAGGTCAAGCCGACCTGACGGTTATTTGCCGTCCGGCGTCTGGGGTTACATGTGCTCAATTAAGCGATTCACCGGGGGAGACAGAGGGCGAATGAACGAGGACACATCGAATTCAATTCGTCGGTCACTCACTCCCTGGCCTCATCACCAAGGTACGGGATACATGATCCAGCCAAGCAGGAAAGCGATGCCGACAAAAGCAGCGAAAACCTTGGCGCCGTAAATCAGGCGCTCGCGCGGAGTATCCTTACTGAGGACTCCGAAAACCACGGAGACGAGAAATGCGAAAAGCAGCATTGCGGTGAAGTGTGAAATCACCATACTTCGATCCAATGACAGGTGACGAATTAGCAGTGACGAGCCAAGGCTTCTCGCTTTTCACTCGTCACTCGTCGCTGCTGTTACGGCTTCCGTCCCAGAGCAATGTCGTAAGCGTCCAGCACCGCGAGCACATTGAGCATCCCGGCGGCCACCAGAAACGCCGTGCCATAATCGGAACTGACGAAATACGGGTCGCCCCCCGTGTAGCCGAAGAAGAAGGCTGTGGGCGCCGCTACGCCCACGCACATCTCGCCGAAAAAGCCGAGTGTCTGCAAATACGACGGAGAGTGCAGCGAGAAGAACTTGCCCTGCATCACGATACCGAGCAGAAACATGCCAATGATGGAACAAAACAGGATGAGTGCGCGCCACTTTCGGCCCAGCATCAGGTGCCCGAAGCCCGGGACCAGCCAAGCGGCAACGCAGATGCGTATAAGCACGCCCGGCTTAGGCTTGGGTTTGGCAGCAGCTTCAGCTTCAACGGGTTTCTTAGCCATGGGTTGGAATCTGAGCTCCCAAGCTGCTTCCGACCAAAAGTGCCGACTATCAGCAGCCAGTCGCCGAACATGGAAACTAACACACGTTGCGGCGTGAGGGCAAGAATCCGCCAAGGGAGTGAAACCCTCCCCGGGACCATTATTGCCTTTACCGGCTTGCTGCCAGGCGGCGCGGCTGCCTCCCAGCGCCCTCGCCTCAACCGGGAGCCTGGGCGAAGACCCATGACAGAATGGCAGTAGGCCAGCACATTTTTCGGAACTTCCCTCGCCTGCGGCGCGTCAAAGAAGTGAGTTGGAATGCTCGCGATGAACGAATTTGGGTTCGCAGGCCCAGGGCCGTATGTGTTAGACTCATAGTAGAAGGCACCTGAACCGGATGTGCGCAAGATGCAGGAATTCGCTTTCGGGCAAGGCAACTTTACGGCCCCGGCGAACATCTCGGAGAGAGAGGTAGACTGACGCGGCCCGGCCGTGGAACAGCGCCGAGCGGTCAGAGATCAGAATAGATGCCAGCTAGCAATCCTCAGGTCGGAGTTGGGTTGGAGCAGCCGCCCGCGGGTCAGGCGAAGGCACCTGAGCTTGTCTATCAGCTCACCTTCGTCGAGACCCCTAACCTCTTCGTTTCCGTCTGTCGCCAGATCCGCGACCTGCTGCGTGAGCCAAGAATTACGGTGCCGCGGAAATACTATCGGGGCGAAGCCAGGCTCCCAGTAACCGAGCTGCGGCCCTGGTATCGTGACCTGCCGAACTTGTTCCGGGCACTGTTTGAGAAGCCGCAGGCTCCGCGCATTCCGCTGACCTCTCAACCCATCGAAGTCCCGAACATCTGGCAGGACTACCCGCAGCAGTCAGCCTCCTGGGTCAACTCCGTTCTGGTGCATGTCGTGGCCTTGAGCGCGCTTGTCCTGCCCTTTGCGATCGAGCGCATGCTGACCCCCGTCAAAGCTGCTACCAAGTACAGTTTGATGGATATTTCCCCCTACCTTGCCCAACTCACCGGGCCCGATGAAAAGATGGGGGGTGGCGGAGGCGGCGGTGACCGCTCGCCGACGCCCGCTTCTAAAGGCGCCGTGCCCAAGTTCGCCAAGATACAGCTTGCTCCGCCCATGGCCGTGCTCCCGAACCTCGAACCCAAGCTGGCAGTCCAGCCGACCTTGCTGGGCCCGGCCGAGCTGAAACTGCCCCAGATGGCAATGAATGCTCCTTGGGGTGACCCGCAGGGTGTCGCAGGGCCAGCCTCGAACGGGCCCGGATTCGGCGGAGGGATCGGCAGCGGTGAAGGAACCGGCATCGGGTCAGGCAGGGGCGGCGGCCTGGGTCCCGGAGAAGGCGGCGGATTCGGGGGGGGCGCCTACAGCGTCGGCGGCAGCGTCACGGCGCCGATTCCCATTTACAAGCCCGAGCCCCCTTATTCCGAAGAAGCGCGCAAGGCCAAATACCAGGGCACGGTGGTGCTCTTGATTATTGTCGATGTGCAGGGGAGTGTCACCGACGCGCGCGTCATGAAGCCGCTGGGATTGGGCTTGGATGAGAAGGCTCTGGAGACGGTCCGCACCTGGAAATTCAAGCCCGGCATGCGCAACGGCATCCCCGTGCCTGTGCGGGTCCTGGTCGAAGTCAGCTTCCGGCTCTTCTAAAGCATCCCCTGCGATTCCCTCGTCTGTGCCGCCTTCACCCCCGGCACACCCAAAACGAGCGCTTGACAAGCCACGCCGCGCACAGTTACTTCTAGAAGAGCCTCGCTGCTGGGAGGTCGTCTAACGGTAGGACTGCAGACTCTGGATCTGCGTATCGGGGTTCGAATCCCTGCCTCCCAGCCAAGCTCTCATCGCATGTTTCGGACGGCAAGGATAGGACACCCATCGTCTTACGTGCTGGAATTCACTGCGGCAATCGGAGCCGGTTGAAGCAGTCATCCAAATGCACCAAAAACTGCTCGCCCGAATCAAGCAACCCCAAGAATTCGCTTGACATCTATATTCCGTAGAGGTTATATTCCGAGCGTGGAATGGGAGGCTGAGTACACGAACGAATTCGAGGGATGGTGGAGCAGCCTCACCGAAGACGAACAAGAAGACGTGAACGCCAAAGTGATTCTTCTTCAGCGATACGGACCAACATTGAGGCGTCCACACTCCGACGTAGTCGCTTCGTCGAGGCATTCCAACATGAAGGAACTTGTCATTCAGCACGCGGGAAGACCGTATCGAGTGCTTTACGCTTTTGACCCGAGGCGTTGTGGGATCCTGCTCATCGGGGGTGACAAGACCGGGGACGACAAGTGGTACGAGAAATTCGTTCCCATCGCAGATCGGCTTTACGATGAGCACCTGATTGCGTTAAGGAAGGAGGGCTTGGTCGATGGCTAAGAACTTCAAGGAACTTCAGGCAAGAATGTCTCCCGCGGCACGGGTTCGTTCTGAGACGAAGGCCGAGCAGATGATTAGGGAAATGGCTCTTGACGAGCTGCGTGCTGCACTGGATTTGACACAGGAGCAACTGGCCGAGGTTTTGCACGTCAGACAAGCTGCCATCTCCAAAGTGGAGCGGCGTTCGGACATGTACATCAGCACGCTCCGCAGGATCATCGAAGCGATGGGGGGCAAACTGGAGATTCGTGTCATCCTCCAGGACCGAGTGGTGCGGATCAACCAATTTGGAGAAGTCCGCAAAACCCGTGCGGCTGCGGGTGGCCGTCCGATGCAGGCGGGTTTTGCCCAACCCTAGCTTGCGCGTTCGGGAAGCGAGAGGAAACAAGGATGGCAATCCAAAGGAGAACCACGCGCAGAAGTCTCGGCTTCGATGCGATGCGGCATAATTGACTGCGACCTCAGCCAGTGGGTGAAAACTTTGGCATGACCAGTCGTGAACGATTCAGCGTATCAGTTGGGCTCTTTGCTGCGGGGCTTTTATCGGGGTATTTAGGTGGTCGCTATCCGCGACGCCCTGAGCACGAGCGACCTGATTACCGTGCTGCGGCGCTTCTATCCGAACGTCTCACTTCCGGTGGCTAGCACCACGGGAGAAAGCCATCAAGAGGCGACGGGAACTGTTGCCGTTTCGTCTGATCCTGAAGGTGCGGAGATTTTTGTTGACGGGAAGTTTGTAGGTCAAGCGCCGTCGACGCTCAAGTTATCCGCAGGGACTCACACCATTCAGGTGAAATGTGCCGGGCGTAGGACGTGGGAGCGTACGTTGGAGGTTTTGCGAGACAGCCAAGTCACTGTGAAGCCGAGCTTAGAGCCACAGGGCCAACCCCGATAGCTCAGCGGCAATCTTGCAGAGGGCTGTTTTCGTTCGATAAGGCCCCGGGGCCCCTTCAAAGCTCAGTCTCAATAAGGGAACTTGCAGACCCTGACGAAAGTCTGGAACAAAGAAAAAGGCAATCGCCCACACCAGAAAAAGCATGGTCATGAATCGTGTCTTGCGCATGATTCCCTCCTGGGTCGGCTGTGAGGGTGCTGGGCCCGGAGTCTACAAGCACAGCCTCAGCGTGTCAAACCGGTTGCTCACTCCCACGGAAACAAGCGTTGGCGGTATTACGCACTTAACACTTCCCTCCTGTTGCCCCCTCAACTAGAATCCCCCGTGCTGCTGTATCTTGCTTCCGTGTCCCCGCGAGGTGATCTATGTCTGTGAAACCTTATGTACGCGCGATAAGCAGAGCGCTCTTGGCCTGGACGTTGCTGCTGGTCTTCGCGCTCCCGCGCGCGCAGGCTTCCACCCGTATCGATTTGAACGGCGAATGGCAGTTCAAGACCGACCCCACGCAGCAAGGCCAGCAGCAGGGCTGGCCAAGCCAGATGCCTGCGGGCACCGAAACGGTCCGCGTGCCGCACACCTGGAACATCGGCAAGTACGAGGACTTCGAGGGCACGGCGTGGTACTTCAAAACGTTCACGGTCCCTGATGAATTGCGCGGAAAGCACATCGAGGTTCATTTCGGCGCGACGTTCTACAAGTCCCGCGTCTGGCTGAACGGCGCGGAACTCGGCAGGCACGAAGGCGGACACACGGCATATTCCTTTGACGTCACTCCGCATCTGCAACGGCTCAATTATCTGGCCGTCGAAATCAACAACCAGCCCACCCTGCAATCGATTCCGGGCTGGGCAATGAAGGGCCGCGCCGGCAAGAACATCTGGTACGACTGGTGGCACTACGGGGGAATCGTGCGCGATGTTTGGCTGGCGGTGAACGACGCCGCGCTGGTGCGCCGCCAACAAATCCGCGTGAAGCTCGAAGGCAGCACAGCCAGCGTCACCGACCGAATCTTTCTGGAAAGCTTCGCCAAGAAACCTTTGCCGGCCAAGGTGGTGTCAAAGGCCTGGCCGCCGGAAGGAAGTCCCGCAGCCGCGACTGCCGAGCAGACTCTGACGCTGAAGCCCGGAGCCCAGGAGGTCACGCTCACGCTGCGCCTGGATCCGGTCCAACTCTGGCACTTTGACGATCCCAAGGTTTATCGGATGGAGGTTGGACTCTTCGACGCCCGCGATAACCAACTTGATTCGCTCACCGACAATTTCGGGGCGCGTACGGTCGAGATTCGCGACCGGCGCCTCTACCTGAACGGGGAATCCGTGCGCCTCACCGGCCTGACGCGCCATGAAGAATCACCCTGGGAAGGGCTGGCCGAGACCACCGGCACCATGCATCGCGACTACGACGAGATGAAGGAATTGCAGGCCACCCTGACCCGACCGGTCCACTACCCGCAGCACCCCGCCATTCTCGACTACTGCGACCGCCACGGCATCTTGCTGATTCCGGAAATTCCCATGTGGCAGTTCAGCGAACAGCAGATGTCGGACCCCCAAGTCATCCAGCTCGCCCAGCAGATGATGCGGGAAATGATCGAGCAGGCTTACAACCACCCGAGCATCTTTGCCTGGAGCGTGTGCAACGAGAGCGCCACCGACACGCCCGGCGGCCGCGCCTACTTCAAGGCGATGTATGACTTCATCAAACAACTGGACCCCACACGCTACGTCAGCTACGCCGACGACCGCATCGCCTTCGTTGACAATCCTGCGGACAACGCAGCTAGCCTCGCCGACTTCATCATGTGGAACGAGTACTTCGGCACTTGGCACGGGCCCGCCGAACTGTTGCCCGCGGTCATGGAGCGCATCAAGCGTGGCTATCCCGACAAGATGGTCATCATTTCGGAGATGGGGGCGGTGGGAGTCTTCGCGCCGAACAGCAGGGCTGCGGACAGGCTCCGCGCGCGCATCTTTCGCGAGCAGATGGCCGCGTTCGGCAAGCAAGACTGGATTGCCGGGGTCATCATGTGGTGCTACCAGGATTACCGCTCGCACCGCAACCTCTGGCCGGGCCAAACGGCAGGATACGTGGACCACGGCGTGGTGGACGAGAACCGCCAGCGGCGACCTTCCTTCCAGGTGTGGCAGGAGGAAAACGCTCCGGCACACGTGAGCGTGGAATGGCAATATAACCCGGCGCGCCAGCCCGTGGGCTTCCGCGCTCGCCTCGAACGCCGAGGGCCGGACGAGATCCCCTCGCACATTCTGCGGAATTACCGTGTGGAATGGGAGCTGCGCGACGACGACAACGCCAAGCTCGCGGGCGGCGAAAGGAGCCTGCCCGAAATCGGGCCAGCACAATCTCTCGAGGCAACCTGGCAACCGGCGAAAACCAAATCGCTTCGACTGCGACTGCGGGTTTATCGGCCTACGGGCTTCATGGCGGGGGAAAAGGTGCTGGATTGGTGGGAGACCCGCAGCGGCGGGTTGCAGATCGACCAGATGAAGCGCGAGGGGAAGGCTGTACCACAGTAAGCGGCACGGGAAGCAGTTGCAGGCCGGCAGAGTACGTGTGACAACTGGGTCTTACCCGCTGTAGCGGGCCTCGGGGCCTGCCCCGACGCTTTCGGTCGGGGAGCGCCGAAGCGCTTCATATGCGCCCTTTGGTCTGCTGCACAGCTTGCCACGAACTGGGCGTTCATTGACTTGGTTCCGCGAACTCATATACTGGGCCCAAGCAACAGTCGAATGTGGACCACTCGCAATGCCCTCAGCACTGCGTCACCCCAGCGCCGAGGGAGGAGGATCTGCGATGCGAACGAAGAGCTGCTTGTCTCTAGCAATCCTTGCCCTGGTCGTCGACCTCTGTGCATTGCCCGCTTCGGCGCAGGAATTCGCTCACGTGCTGCCTCCGTCTCTGGCCAGGCCCCAAGGGATCAACGCGGCGCTGCTCCACCAATCCTGGAAGGCGCAATGGGTTTCGCACCCCGACGGACCCCGCCGGGAATTCGGCGTGTTCCATTTCCGCAAGACCTTCTCGCTGGATCGGGTGCCCCAGCGCTTTGTTATCCATGTGAGCGGGGACAATCGCTATGAGCTTTTCGTAAATGGCACACGCGTCCTGGCTGGCCCCGCGCGCGGTGATTTGTACCACTGGCGCTACGAGACGACGGATATCGCCTCGCACCTGCGTGCGGGCAAGAACGTCCTTGCCGCGGTGGTCTGGAATTTCGCCGAACTTGCGCCCCTGGCCCAGATGACCAACGAGACCGGCCTCGTCGTGCAGGGAGACGGCGATACAGAAGCCGTGGTGAACACAGGCGAATCCTGGAGATGTTATCGGAGTCAGGCCGTCGAGATGATTCCCTGGGACTGGCGCAAGGTGGACGGCTACTTCGTGGTCGGCCCGGGCGAGAGTGTGGATGGTTCAAAGGTTCCCTGGGGCTGGGAAACGCCGGACTATGATGACTCCGGCTGGAAGGCCGCTCGCGCTCTTGACCCCGGCGCGCCCCGCGGCGCTCAGGACAGTCACTCTCGTTGGATGCTGGTGCCGCGTAACATCCCGCTGATGGAGGAAAAGGTCGAACGTCTGGCGCGCGTTGTCCGGACCGAAGGGGTGGAAGTGCCCGCCGGGTTCCTGGAAGGTCGCGCGCCGGTTACCGTCCCCGCCGGAACGCGTGCCGTCATTCTGCTGGATCGGACCCACCTTACGACGGGCTATCCCGAACTTGTCGTCTCAGGCGGACGCGGGGCGGAAATTGTTCTCGCCCACGCCGAAGCCCTCTACAAGGGCCGCGAAAAAGGCAATCGGAACGAAACCGAGGGGAAGGAAATGCGAGGGTATGAGGACCGCTTTCTTCCCGACGGCGGCGAGCACCGACTCTTCCGGCCGCTCTGGTGGCGAACCTTCCGCTACTTGCAGATTACCGTCGAGACCCGCTCGGAGCCGGTCGTGCTGGAAGACCTCCGCGCTGTGTTCACCGCCTATCCCTTCATGATGCGCGCGGGTTTCGAGAGCGATGACCCGGCGCTCCAGCAAATCTGGGAAGTCGGCTGGCGTACGCTCCGCCTTTCCGCGCACGAGACCTTTACCGATTCTCCGTACTACGAGCAACTGCAGTACGTGGGCGATACGCGCGTCCACGCCCTCATCTCCCTGTACATGACGGGGGATGACCGGCTGGTGAAGAACGCCATCGAGCTTATCGACGAATCCCGCACCCCCGAAGGACTGACCCAGAGCCGCTATCCTTCGTTTCTGCCGCAGTACATTCCCCCCTATTCGCTGTTCTGGATCGGCATGTTGCACGACTTCTGGTGGTATCGTGGCGACCCGGAATTCGTGAAAGGCTATCTTCCCGGTACTCGGGGAGTTCTGAGCTGGTTTGAATCGCGCCTGTCGTCTTCCGGCCTGCTCGGCCCGCTCGAGTGGTGGAACTTCGTTGACTGGTCGCGAGAGTTCGAGAATGGGGTGCCGCCGCAGGAAGCCGACGGCCAGTCGGCCATCCTCAGCTTGCAGTTTGTTGCAGCGCTGCGCGAGGCGGCGGACCTCGAAGCAGCATTCGGGATTGCGGAGCGTGCCGAGCATTACCGCGCGCTGGCCGCGAAGATTGCCGCAGCCGTGCGCCGGACTTGCTGGGATCCTTCCCGAGGGCTCATCGCCGACACTCCCGCCAAACGCGCCTTCAGTCAGCATGCCAACATCCTGGCAGTGCTGGAGGACGTCGTTCCCGCCGGTGAGCAGCCCGCCGTGATGAGGAAAGTGCTGAGCGACCCCGCTCTCACACAGTGCACGTTCTACTTCCGTTTCTATCTGTTCCGCGCCCTCAAGAAGGCTGGGTTGGCCGACGAATATGTGAAGCAGCTCGATCCCTGGCGCACGATGCTGGGACTGGGTCTGACTACCTGGGCGGAAAACCCGGAGCCCACGCGCTCCGACTGCCATGCCTGGAGCGCGCACCCCAATTTCGATCTGCTCGCCACGGTGGCGGGAATTGAGCCGGGGGCGGCAGGCTTCCGCGAGGTCGCAATCAGCCCGCATCTGGGGCCACTCAGACGATTGAAAGCGACTCTTCCCCACCCGCAGGGGGACATCATCGTCTCGTACGAGCGCAGAGGCGAGGGCTTGGTCGCCGACGTCACTTTGCCGAAGGGACTCTCGGGTTCCTTCAGGTGGAAAGCAAAGAAGGTCCCGCTACGAGCAGGCCAGCAGCATTTGGTGTTCTAAGGGAGCGCACCCGGCCGGAAGGCCGTGGAGACAATCCGGAGTCATCTTGTGGCGCTCCAAGCTATAATCGTCTCGCCGATCGCTGGCAAAGCTAACCCTTCGGGGGTCCTATCATGAATGCGAAATCGACGTTTTCCCTCCTCCTAGCGCTGGCTGGAGGCTTACTCCTGAATCAAGGTCTGGCACCCGCAGCGCCTGTCGCCGACCAAGGGAAGCCAATGACCCTCACGGTCGGGCCCGCCGACGCGGACGTGATTGGCACTGACCACCGCGCCATCCAGCAGGCCATTGACCGCGTGGCCGCGGCAGGCGGTGGCACTGTCATCATCAAGGCCGGCACCTACCTGCTCTCGAATTCGGTGCGCTTGGCCAGCCACGTCACGCTAAGAGGCGAGGGGCCGGACAAGACCATCCTCAAGAAAGCTCCCGGCGTGAAAGGCCGCCTGAAGCTCGACGCCGACTACGGCGAGTTCATCGCCACGGTTGAGGACGCACGCGGCTTTGCGCCGGGCATGGGCGTCACCATCGTGGACAAGACGCAGCGGTCGGGCTGGACGCCGAGCGTGCGCACCATCGTGCGCATTGACGGGCAGACGCTCCACTTCGACCGGTTCCTCCACATGGACTACTCGGTGGAAAACGCCGGAGAGGTGTTTAATACGTTTCCCCTCGTCGCCGGGTACGAGGTGGAATACGTCCGCGTCGAAGACCTAACGGTGGAAGGTAGCCGCGGAGACAGCGAAATTCTCGACGGCTGCCAGGCCGGCGGGATCTACTTTTTCCACTCCAAGAAAATCACCATTCGCAATTGCGTGGCGCGCAACTATCCGGGCGACGGCATCAGCACACAGTTCGTCGAGGATCCCGTGATTGAGAACTGCGAAGCCTACGGCAATGCCTACCTGGGTATTCACCTCGGCACCGGAGCGCTCCGTGCCCAGGTGCGACACAACCGCAGCCACGACAACGGCCAGGATGGCCTCTATCTTTGCTGGCGCGTGCAAGACGGCATTTTCGAGCGCAATCAGTGCTGGGCAAACGGCGATAACGGCATCTCCATCGGCCACAAGGATACGGACAACACCTTTGTGGGGAACCTTTCGAGCGGAAACGGTAAAGCGGGAATCTGCTTTCGCGACGAGCCGGAGATCAACGCCGGCCACCGCAACTCCTTCCGCGAAAACACCCTCGAGGACAACGGCCGGCCGGATGCCCCCGGCTATGGGGTGCGCATTGAGGGCGCGACCCAACACCTCACCTTTCAATCCAACACCATTCGCGAAACGCGTCCGCCGGAGCGGGCTACCCAGCACGTGGGTATCTATATTGGGCCCCGCGCCGACTACATCTCCACGGAGAAGAACATCTTCAACGACAAGCTGAAACGCGCCATCGTGGATGAGTCCACCGGCGGGCATAACCGGCTGGAATTGTCCCCCGGAGAGTGACGGGTGAGGAGGGCGAGCCGCCCGAGCCTCTTGTGGACCGGTCGTCTGAATACAACTGGCAGGCTAGGCTGCGCGGGGTCGGAAGCCGAGCCGACAGGAGATCTCGCGACTCGTCTCGCGGACCAGTGGAGCGATTTCCAATATGCGCTCGGGAGTGAGTCGGGTCGCCGGGCCCGCCACGCTGAAGGCCGCCACCGCCCTGCCGGTGTGGTCGAAGACCGGTGCCGCCACGCAGCGCAGCCCGTCCACCGCCTCCTCGTTATCCACGGCATAGCCCCGTTCGCGAATTCGCTCCAACTCTTTCTTTAGCTGGGTCAGCGTGGTGACGGTGCGCGGCGTGAGGCGCTGCAAGCCCGGCGACTTGGCGAGCTTCGTCAGCATTTCTTCGCTCTGGTAAGCCAACAACACCTTCCCGACCCCGGTGCAGTGCAGTGGCATCTGACCCCCCAGCCGGGCATCGAGGCCGACCGGCTGGGGGCTGCCGAATTTCTCGATGGAGATTGCCTGGTCGCCCTGAAGTATCGCCAGGTGCACGGTCTCCTGAGTCTTCTGGTTGAGTTCACGCAGGAGGGGATGGGCCACGCGGCGATAATCCAGCCGGTCCAATACACGCAGACCCATCCGCAGCACCTGGAACCCTAGCTGGTAGCCACCGCTGGCCGGGTCCAACTCCACAAAGCCTTGGCGAACGAGGTTGACCATCAAGCGGTGAACCGTGCTGACGTGCAGGTGCAGCCGCCGACTGAGTTCCGTCAGCGTGTAGCTGGGCTGGTCGTCTTCTGCCAGGCATTCCAGGATGCGCAGCGCCTTGACCAAGGCTTTGACGGTGTAGGCCGTCGAGGAACCCGCTGGGTCAGGTTTCGGGGTTTTCATATTGTGAAAGCTATTGCGGCATGGGCAAAGGTGTCAAGCGGGAATGCCCACCGGCCCACAGTTCGCAACCCCGACTGGCACCATGGCGAAGTAGCAGGCCAGCTTGGCTCCGCGGGTCATCAGGGACTCATCCCCATGGGCAGGTCATGGCGCCGGGGGGCGCGCGCCAGATTCGATTCGGGCGATTTCAGCCTGGGCGCGAGCACGGTTTGGGCCCTCCACGTCCTGCAGGTATTGAATCGCCAAACGCAGGTCGCCTCGCTGCGCCGCGGCGTAGCCGAGAATCAGTCTCCTCTCATTCTCCGAAGGCAGATGGCGAATCAGCAGGTCCGCGGGGATCGGGTCAGGCGCGCGCAAGTTCTGCATGAAATTGATGTTGAGGGGAATGGTGTTGTAGGGAACCGTGTTTCCTTTTGGCGTCTGATACTCCAGGTAAGGGCGGAAATCGGTGGAGGCGAAGTCCGCCGGCAAGCCACCTAAGCGCGGCAGAGATGCCAGTGCCTGCCGCATGGAGTCTTCGTACAACATCAGTTCCCCCAGCAAGGCAAACATGCTCGGTGCATTAATGAAGCTTAGCTCCTCGCGCACCTTGGGATTGGCATCAAGAGTCTCAATCTTTCCATAGTCACACTCCAAGGGCGCCGCCGAAGCGATGAGCACGCCCTGCTCGGGGCCCAGGAAAAACGCTACGTGCGGGAAAACTCGGGCGGCAGTGTTCAGGATGACCAGGAAATCCTGGGTCCGCATGTGGTGAATCTGCACCCACTGCTGGAGGATGCCACGCTCCTGCAAGCGCGCGCGGCAAAGCTCGTAGAATTCCTGGTTATAAAGGTCTGCCTCGCCACTGATCCAGATGGAGCTGATCTCAATAGTGATCAGGTCGTAGCGTTCGCGCGAGAGAAGGAGAAAGTTGCGCCCGTCGGCGACGTGGAGCTGAACGCGCGGGTCGCGGTCAAAAACCCTTCTGTTCACGTCCTCGAACCACAGCCGCGCGGCTTCGACGATGTGGGGAGCGATCTCCACGGTGTCAATATGCCGAAACGGGAACCCGGCGACGGTGCGGAGCGTATTGCCTGTTCCCAAGCCGATCACCAGAGCCTTGTCGAGCTCGCGGGTGAAGAGAATGGGAATTAAGGCGAAGCGAATCTGCGCCCCCATTTCCCCCGCATTGTTGCCCTGGAATTTCCCGTTGGAGAGCATCACGCGCGTGGGGCCTACCTGGATGACCGAAGTCAGACCTCCTTGGATGTCCTCCCGCAGATAGAGCACGCGGTCGATCGGCCAGCCGCGGTCGAAATAGACATAGGAGCCGCGTGACATGCGGCGAGCGTCCCAGTCCCCTTGCCCCACCCAAAAGACCAGTGCCAGCGAGGCAACAACCATGGTCAGAATGAGCTTATATGCCCGGCGGAGTCGAACCAGGTACAGGGCAAAGGCCAACCCTAACAGCAGGTTCACCGTCGCTGCACCGCGGAGACTCAGGAGCGATCCCCACCGCGGCAACAAGACAAAGCCCGTCAACACCGAACCCAGGATGGCGCCCAGGGTGTTGGCGGCATAAATTCCACCCACACTGCCGCCCACCCGTGTGGCGCGATGGCTGGCAAGATTAAGCAGGAGCGGAAAGCTTAAACCCAGCAGCAACGACGGGACGATGAGCAGATAGAAGGCGCAAAAGAATCGCAGCAGTTCTCCAGCGACAAAATACGTGGCCTCACGTTTCCAGAGGAACGTCGTGTCCACGCCCATCAGTCCCATAAGGAGAAGGATTTCGACCCCTAATTCAATGGCCCGCGCCCACGGGAATCTGGCGGCGCGAGGACGGCGATAGATTCGCCAGCCCAGGTAGATGACCCTCAGGAACAAGAGGAAGGCAATGCCGAGGAGGTCGAACTCAAAGGCCTTCAGGAGGCCCTGGGCAAAGACGTCGGGAATACGGCTCCAAAGGGGCACGGTGCAGAAAATGGCCAGCGCCAGAAACAATTGCGAGCCAGCCAGCGCCCGCGCCCAGAGTTCAGGCCGTCGCAGACGGCGCGCGACTATCTGAGCCCCCAATCCCAGGCCACACAGAAAGGTAAACAGCATGACCCCGAAGGCGTACACCGTGTTACCTATGAGGAAGGCGAGAACATGAGTCCAAATGACTTCGTACGCCAGAGCCACGGCGCCGGTCAGCAAGGCTCCGAGAACGAGCACGAGGGCGTGTGCCTCCGCGGGCAGGAACTTCGCTGCCGCAGGCGCCGGGCCGCCAATCTCCTCCAACTCAGTGGAGAGGGTCGGACGGGAAGCTAGCAACGCCACGCAAAGGAAAATCGCGAAGTTAACCCCACAAGCTAATCCGATTGTGCCGCGAACTCCCAAGCAGGGCATCAGCAGGTACGTGGAGCCCAGTGTCCCCAGGGCTGCGCCCAGCGTGTTCCAGCCATAAAGCCTGCTGACTTCCGCTTCAAAGTCCGGGCGCTGCGCGGAGACGTAACGGGCGAGCGCCGGCAGCGTGCCGCCCATCAGCACTGTGGGCAGCAGAATGACTACCCCAGCCAAGCCTAACCGGATTGAAGTCAAGCCCGCCGGACCCAAGTGAAGACTGTGGTAAAGCGCCACGTAGGTCTGGGTCAACAGGGCGAAAAGCCGCGGGATGAAGAGGCAGTAGATCCCGACCAGCAATTCCAGCCCACCATAGATCCAAAGCGTGGGAGGACGGCGGTCGACCCAGCGCCCAAACAGATAGGCGCCCAATGCCAGACCGCCCAGGAAGGCTGCCAGCACGGTGCTGACGGCGTGGGCGGTGTTCCCGAATGTGTACGTGAGCAGACGCGTGAAGATGGTTTCAAAGATCAGGCTGGACGCGCCCGAGAAAAAGAAGAGGATGGGAAGGACGCGCAGGGAAAGAGAGACTCTCGAAGATGGACGCAAAGTTTTCAAACTCACCGGAAAAGAACCTGCAACCGCCCGTTCAGAACATGGACCTCTTCGTCCCCCTCCACCGAGGCCGCGTGTGACTTATAGCCGATTTGCACAAGGTTGGAAATGGAAAATTCGCCTCCCGGCTCCCGGTCAGGCCTTAGCGACAGCGCTTCGGTGCCCCGCTCCTAGCAGACTGGCGATTGAGGGACATGCCTGGGATAAACCGTGCCAACCGGTGACGAAATCCGTATAATGAGCCGGGCGATATTCGGTTAACCGCGATCTCCATGTCGGGGCTTCTGCAATGAATCGCTGGCTGATATGCCTGCTGCTCGGTTGTGGCTTCGTGGCGCTAACGTTTTCCCCTCCTCGCGCTGCGGAGACCAATTCGCAGTCAATTCTCGTACAGGATGACTTCGCAAGCGGCGATCTCAGCCGGTGGGAGTTCCCCTACCCTGAGGATTGGGTGGTTCGCGCCGAGGAAGGGAATCATTTTCTTCACCTGTTGCGCAATCGCGAGCCCGGGCTCCCGCGCCGGCCCCTGCAATTCGCACGACTGAGGAAAGCGAACGTCGGCAGCTTCACGTTCGAGGCCCGCGTCCGGCGCGAGGGACACTCGATGATTGTGGTGTTCAATTACGTGGATACGCTGCATTTCTACTACACGCACCTATCCAGCGATCGCGGTACGGAGCAGCCCGTTCACAACGGGTTATTCATCGTCAATGGCGAGCCGCGCAAGCGCATCGCGGGTACCGAAGCCGCACCGGCGCTCCCCGACCAGGAGTGGCACAAAGTACGCGTAGCGCGGGACTCCCGCACGGGCTCCATCGAGGTCTTTGTGGACGACCAGAAGACACCCCTCTTTTCAGTCGTGGATCGGACGTTCACCTGCGGGCAAATCGGCATCGGGTCGTTCGACGAGACTGGAGACTTTGACGACATCAGCCTCAGTTCCGGCGACGCCGGGTGCGGTCCGGGAGGCGCGACCGTTCCTGCCAGTCTCAGGTGACTTGATGCCCTCCAGCCTGACCGGGCAACTGGCA
>Ga0315282_10005367_pt1 | contig 21909 bp, 18 predicted proteins | sample YL17G07_20_MG_FD_203693 | JGI IMG/M metagenome (GOLD analysis project Ga0315282, IMG submission 203693) | Sediment microbial communities from Yellowstone Lake, YNP, Wyoming, USA - YL17G07_20 | ecosystem: Environmental > Aquatic > Freshwater > Lake > Sediment | place: USA: Wyoming | collected... | reverse complement strand
AGATTGTTGCGTGGGGAACAGGAAAGGCGACTAGAGAGTTCCTGTACGTCGAAGATGCCGCTGAAGGTATCTTGCTCGCTGCGGAACGGTACAACGAAAGCGCCCCGGTCAATTTGGGCTCAGGCGCTGAGATCAGCATCAAGGAACTGGTTGATCTGATCGGAGGACTCACCGGATTTGAGGGCAAGATTCTGTGGGACGCCACAAGGCCGGATGGTCAGCCGCGAAGGCGCCTAGACACTACCAAAGCAGAGAGGCTATTTGGATTCAGAGCGACAACAACACTCACAGATGGCCTGAAGCGAACAATCGACTGGTATCGGAAGCACCGACAGTCGTGACAGCGTTGTTAGATGCCCAATCAGAAAAAACCACTTGCGAGTTAACGAACAGGATTCTTGAGAGGGACGCATGAACGAAACACATAGCATATGTGACCGGTTCCCGAGCTGAATACGGACGAATGCGTTCTACACTATTCGCAATTAGGGACAGGCCATCACTCAAACTTTCTTTGATTGTTACTCTCTCTCGTCCTCTGGAGACTCGTTGGATCAAGGCTAGTTCGCCTGCCCCTCCCCCTCAGCTTCTCCTGGATGATCCAGCGCATCTTCCTCTCATTCAGCTTGACCATGTAGCGCCTATTACGGCATACGAAATTATTTCGGGAAAGGAGAAGTTTGGCTGATCGGCACAAGATTGACATAGGTGCCTGCAGTTGACGATTCCCGCGGTCCCTAGAAAGGACGGGCCGTGCCAGTGCGTGAAGATTGGAATTGATTTCGCGTCCTCGTTCACGCTCTTGTTCCGACATGAGCGTGAGCAGCATGGGGAATAGCATGTCACAGTTGGCTATCCTTGGCGGAAAGCCAGTAAGAGCAGAGTTCTTGCCTCCATTTAGACCCACCATTGGAGAGGAGGAGATAAAGGAGGTTGCAGACACTTTGCGGTCCGATTGGATCAGCCTAGGGCCCAAGACCTACGCGTTTGAAGAGATGTTTCGTGAGTACGTTGGTTGCGAACATGCCATCGGCGTGAGTTCTTGCAGTGCAGGCCTCCACCTATCATTGATCGCGCTTCAAGTCGGTCAAGGAGACGAGATTATCACAACTCCGTTCACATTCGTGTCAACCGCAAACGTGATCGTTCACGTAGGGGCCACACCAGTATTCGTCGACATAGATCCTCAGACCTACAACCTAGATCCAGGAAAAATCGAGAACGCTGTAACCGAGAAGACAAAGGCAATATTGCCTGTACACTACGCGGGAAACCCATGTGACATGGATAGAATCCTCAACATTGCCGAGAAATATGACCTCCGGGTCATAGAAGACGCCGCTCACGCTACGGGTGCCATTTACAAGAACAGAAAGATTGGAGCAATAGGCGACTTGACATCATTCAGTTTCTACGCGACCAAGAACCTCACCACAGGCGAGGGCGGGATGGTAACCACCAACAGTAGCCAGCTGGCTGAAAAGACAAGACTCCTCAGACTTCACGGGATGAGCAGAGACGCTTGGAAAAGGTACCACGCAGCGGGGTCGTGGTATTACGAGGTACTGGCTCCGGGTTACAAGTACAACATGACTGACATACAGGCATCGATAGGGATTCATCAATTGAAAAAAATGGAACAAATGCAAAGGAGAAGGGAAGATATCGCAAGGAGTTACGATGAAGCTTTCAAAGATCTTCCTGGGATCGTTCGACCGATTGTGAGCGAACATGTGCATCATGCCTGGCACTTGTATCCTATCCTGCTCGACCTCATTTTGCTCAAAGTTGACAGGAACGCGTTTGTAGAAGCACTAAGAGCCGAGAACGTGGGAACTAGCGTTCACTTCATTCCCATTCATCTGCATCCTTACTACCGTGATCGATTCAGCTTTCGAGCAGGCGACTTTCCAAATTCGGAATATGTGTATGAACGCGAGATCTCATTGCCCATATATCCCAGAATGACTGATTCAGACGTGGACGACGTGATTGCCGCGGTCAGGAAGGTGGCTCAACATTATGCCGCTTGAACTCTCTAGGAGTCTTCATGCACGATTGGTCGTTGGAAAGGGGCTTGTCATGTATAGGACCCGTCTAGGGCTGACAAGTCAACCACTTTTCATGCATGCCGCCTTCACCAGCTGACAGATGGGCTGTCAAATGGAAGACATCAGAATTGGGCAGAAGATCATTGGCAGCGCACGACCAGCCTTTGTCGTTGCGGAGGCGGGCTTAAACCACAACGGAAGCGTCGAAATCGGCAAGGAATTGATAAGGAGAGCAGTTGATGTCGGCGCAGACGCGGTAAAGTTCCAATCCTATCACACGGAAGACTTCGTATCCAAGAGGTCAACGTACTATGGACTGTTCAAGAGCCTAGAACTCTCGGAAGCCGATTTTGTCCAGCTGAAGAACTTCGCTGATGAATGCAAGATGATCTTTCTATCGACACCCCTCGACTTAAGCTATGTCGAGGCATTGGACAGAATGGGTGTGCCGGCATTCAAGGTAGCTTCCGGAGACATCACGTTTACCCCCCTATTAGAGGCTGTCGCGAAAACCGGAAGGCCAGTGATATTGTCAACCGGTGCCGCCACAATTGGTGAAATCTACGAGGCAATGTCTGTGCTGAGAGAAAATGGATGCCATGACATAGTTTTACTGCACTGTCTATCTTCTTATCCTGCACCGCTTGACGAAATAAACCTGAAAGTGATACCTGCTGTGAGGGACATTTTTGACGTGCCTACGGGTTATTCAGATCATTCCTCTGGGATTGTCGTGCCGGTCGCTGCCGTTGCATTGGGCGCGTCACTCATAGAGAAGCATTTCACTCTAGACAGGACAATGAACGGTCCCGACCACGCGCTCTCGGCCGAACCCGACGAGTTCAAGCGAATGATCGAGGCGGTAAGAACAGTTGAAAAGTCGCTAGGAGACGGTTCGAAGAGGCCAATGAGATCCGAACAGAAAGTCAGGCTGGAGGGAAGGCGATCCATCGTCTCGAAGTCACTGATCAAGAGAGGCGACCGACTAGACGAAAGCAAGATATCATATAAGAGGCCAGCATCAGGGATCCAACCAAGCCTCGCCCGCATGATTCTCAACAAGAAGATTAGGACAGGCAAGAACGAGGATGATGCAATTACGTGGAACGACTTCCTCGAGGAGTGATCCTTCTGAGAGTCGTTGGTATTGTTCAAGCAAGAACAGGATCTAAGAGGCTGAGAAATAAGACGGTACTGTCCCTCGGGAGCAGGACAATCCTCGGGATTCTATTGGAGCGGATAAGTGCTTCGAAAATCATGGATCAAGTTGTTGTTGCTACCACCACTCAGCAGCGGGACGACATTGTCGAAAGGATTGCTTTGGAATGCGGATTTCAGATCTTCAGAGGTTCGGAAGATGATGTCTTAGATAGATACTATAATGCCGCTAGGACATTCGCTGCCGGTGTCATTGTAAGAATAACCGCCGACAATCCACTCACTGATGCCGGTCTGGCCGATTCGCAAGTGAGGCACTTGATCGAAAACGATTGTGACTACGTGACGACGAGGAATGTTCTTCTAGGCGTAGGCAGTGAGGCTGTTTCCTTTCGTTCCTTGCAGGAAGCGTGGAGAAGCGCCAACCAGAGATATCAGAGGGAGCATGTCACGCCGTACATCTACGAGAATGCTGACCAATTCAAGGTCCGGTACATGACTCCTCCAGCTTTCCTCAAGCAGCAATGGGGCATAAGACTCACCATAGATACCAATCAGGACCTCGAGCTGTATGCCGCACTCCAGAACTATTTTGGAGATTTAGTGCCAGTGGACATTAGAGATGTCGTGAGTTTCCTGACTAGGACACCCGAAATTAGGGAAATCAACATGAGCGTAAGGCAAAAGGATTACAGGGAGCTCGGGTCGTGAGAGCTGCCGATGGTGGCCCTGAGAGCTCGATGGCAGCGCACGGTCCCGAAGGATTCCTGTGTTGCATTAATGCACGCACGGTGAGGCCATGACTGATGAGAGCAGTTGTTTTGCAACCGATGTACTTGCCGTGGATTGGATATTTCGGACTGGTGGACATAGCCGATGTCTTCGTTTTCTATGACGACGTCCAGTTTGTCCGACAGACGTGGCAGAACAGAAATAGAATAAAGACGCGGAATGGCAAACCCACCTGGCTCACGGTTCCTGTCAGGAGAGCGTACGGGCAGAAGATAAACGAGGTAATGATAGACAGTAGCACTGGATGGGAAAGCAACCACTGGGAGCGCATCAGAGAAAGCTACTCTAAAGCGCCCTTTTTCCGGCAGTATCGCCAAGTGCTGGAGTCCCAGTATTCCAAGAAATGGGATCATCTTGCAGATTTGAACATCAGTCTGACTAAGGAACTAGCTTCCGCCCTTGACTTGAACCTTGACAAATTCGAGATTTCCTCCAAGCGGTGTATCAGCGGAGAAGCGACACAGAGATTGATCAATCTGCTGAGAAGCCTCGATGCCAATGAGTACGTTTCCGGCCCCGCGGCGGCGGCATACATAGACGTGGGCAAATTCAGGGAAGCGGGTTTTGCTCTATATTGGTATAGACCTGAGCATCCTGTCTATCCTCAGTTGTGGGGCGATTTTGTTCCCTATCTGTCGGTGATCGACCTCGTCTTCAATGTTGGGAGGCGGTCATCGGAGGTCATCAGAAATGCGGCTAGAAATGCTCTTCAAAGAGACCCGAGAACGTGATTCTAATGGGTGTTCGAAGTGAATGAACTTGTCTGATGTTAGCCGCTTCTACAAAGGTAAGGTGATTCTCGTGACGGGAGGTGCGGGGTCAGTCGGCAGCGAACTCGTCAAAAAGATCCTGAAGTATCAGCCAAGATCGGTGAGAGTTCTGGACGTGGACGAGACTAGATTGTTCGAGCTGGAGCAGGAACTGACCTCAGCCCGGGTCAGGATCTTTGTTGGAGACGTTAGGGATAAGACGAGACTAAGAAGAGCGGTGGAAGAAGTTGACATAGTATTTCATGCCGCGGCACTGAAGCATGTTCCCCTTTGCGAGTACAACCCCTTTGAGGCAGTCCAAGCGAATGTCCTTGGTACGCAGAACGCAATCGATGTCTCCATGGATGAGGAAGTGGACAAGTTCATCATGATAAGCACAGACAAAGCTGTGAACCCCATCAACGTAATGGGTGCCACGAAGCTATTGGCCGAGAGGCTAACCCTTTCTGCTAATCTCTACAGGGGCAGTAGAAAGACGGCTTTTTCTTGTGTTAGATTCGGGAACGTTATGGGGTCGAGAGGGTCTGCCGTGTCGGTGTTCTGCAATCAGATAAGCAGCCGAAGTCCGCTTACGGTTACAGACCCTGGCATGACGAGGTTCGTCATGAGTCTGGACACGTCGGCCGAACTGGTCCTAAAGGCGGGCGCACTGGCCAAAGGCGGTGAAACCTTCGTACTTAGGATGCCAGCGCTGCGAATTATTGATTTGGTCGGTGTCATGATGGAAGAATCCCTGGGAAGATACGGACATGATCAGAGCGCTCTCGGAACAAGAATTGTAGGCAAGAGATCGGGAGAAAAGCTCCATGAGGAGCTGATGACCGAAGAGGAGGCCAAACATGCGTATGAAGCATCTGGCATGCTTGTTATTCCGTCTTATACGGAGCACCGAAAAGACAAGACAATAGCCAGGTGCAGGGATTTGCAATACAAGTCGAATCAGGTATCATTGCTGACGAAGGACGAGATAAGAGAGATGGTCCGTCACGTAATTCCTTCTCTGCAAGGGTGACCGAGATAATATAACTGATCGGGATCAGCATGCCTACCGGAAGGTTGTCCTTCTGGTCCTAAGGCGTTCGGCCGATGTTCTTGGCTTCCAACTCGCAGAAGCCCTACCGATAAGGGCACCCGCTCAACGATCAATAGGTTCGGGGAGTCAGCTGAGAGAGATTCACTTTCCTCAGTTCAATGAGTATTTGCCCAAGCAGCGAGAGTACCAGCCATCGGTAGTTTGTTCGCGCGTCATGACACGGGTCGGAGCGACCTCGGGGATAGACTATGCATATTGGTGGGACTCTTAACACTGCGCTCCGATCAACCCTTGTTCTCACGAGCAATCAAATGTGGGAACCGCTGGGCCTTCATCTCTCTATAGTAGTCTTCTACGAGAGCCATCAACGGATACTTCACTTGGTAGCCCAGGTCCCGTTTGGCCTTGCTGATGTCGTAGAGATACGAATGGATGTTGTTGGGCTTGTCCGGACGATAGATCAACTGGGACTGCCGGCCCGGAGGACAGAAGACTTTCACAACGGCCTTGATCTCCTCCTCCAGCGTGGTGCGAATACCGGTTCCCACGTTGTACAGGCCGTGGGCGGTCCTGCTGTCAATGGCGCCAATGAAGCAGGCCACGGTGTCCTTCACGTACACCAAATCTCTTCCAAGCTTCCGGCAGTCGCCCCAGATCTCGATGGGTTTGCCTTCGAGGGCGTTATAGACGAAGATCTTGAAGCCGGTGACAATACGCTTGCCGTCGACGAAGATCTCTCCGTGAGGCCCATAACCGTACACGGCCGGCAGACGCAGGCTGATGCCCTGCAACCCGTACTGCTGGTGATAGTGCTCGACCAAGTCCACACTGGCAGTCTTAGTGATGCCGTAGACGGCATGATCGCCGGTGTAAATGAGGCTGCGCTGGTCCTCCTCCGTGATGGCCCGGCTGCAGTCCCATAGAGCCGCCACATCGGAGTGAGAGGTGGCGTTGATGATCTTGCTTGCCCCCACCTTCCGGCAGTACTCGAGGGTGTTCACGGTGCCGGTGAGGTTAATGTCCACGTAGTCCTGTGGATCGTATTTGACGACGTTAGCCGGGACGAGCGCTGATAGCAGAACGACCGTATCCACCTTCTTCCGGGGAAGCAGGTCGAATTGCTCTTTCTTGCCGATGTCCAACGGAATGAGCGGAACGTTCCTGGATTCAAAGTACTCCCTAGCGCGGGGGTTGCGACCTGTGCCCACGATCTCGCGGTCCTCATTCAAAAGTTCGTCGACGAGATAGGTACCGATGAATCCGGATGCGCCAATAACGACGATCATAGGGGGCCGATGCCCTCCAACAGTTCGACTGAGCGTATCGGGAAGCAGGGCTAGCCGTTAGACTTTTTGGTCCCCCGGCTCCAGGTGACAGTCATGCCTCTTCCTACCCCACCATGTCTCTTCAGAATAGTATCTGAAGAGGAGTAAACCCGCCGGGTCATTGCCCTAGCGGAAGAGTGTTCAGATGTCTCCCGTAGCCATCGTCGCTCGTCCCCTTTCCACTAGGAAGCTGAACCTGCCATTCTCATCTCCGCGTTGCAGTCTTCTAGCACAACCCGAAAGAAGTATTTCGGAGCTCACCAATACAGGTGTCGTGAGCTTTGAACGCCCGTTTGGTGCAGGAGTTCATAGCAGCATTGAAGATCGCATTCGTCACCGATGGCGGGTCCCAGATGGGGATGGGTCATGTTCAGCAGTCTACGACCTTGGCCAGAGAGTTGATGCGCAGAGCCGAGATATGTTTCCTGACCCAAAGCGACAACATCGTTGTTAGCCAGATACTGAGTTGTGGCTTCAACACATTCAAGCTTGATGACGACAACGGAGTGACAGGCCTTTTGCAGGAGATGCAGCCGAGTATAGTCATCATCGATAAACCGGATGTGGAGGAAGCTTTTGCTAGGAGATTGAAGGATAGCATGAACGTGAAGCTCGTAATATTCAACAACCTTACGGCTGCCAATAGATATGCCGACATCGTTGTTAGGCTGTATCCCGTGGACTTAGCTGGCTTATGGCACGAGAACATCACATTCCGTGACGAGAAGACTAACACGCTCTACTTCTATGGACCGAAATACTTGGTTCTAAGGAAGGAGTTTTACGAACTGCACAACAAGGGCAAGTCCATGTCAAGCAGGATTGAGAGGATACTGCTGATTTTCGGCGGCAGCGACCCTCTCAACTTAACCTCGACAGTGCTTGATGAGCTTCTTGGCCTACGGGACGAGTACACCATAGATGTGATCTTGGGGCCACATTTTGGACATCTTCAGGCGTTCAATCGAGTCTTGGCAAAGCACCATGATAAGAACGGCAGCGTGAATGTTCACACAAACGCAAAGAACGTTGCGGAGTTCATGTACAGTGCAGATTTGGTGATAGTCTCCCCTGGCCTTTCGACCTTCGAAGCCCTTTGCGTCGGGACGCCTGTAATAGTAATGCCTCAGAGCTCGCGCCAAAGAGAGACATACCAAGCCTACATGCGCCTCCTTGCCAAAGATGATGTAGGGAAACTTGAATCGATTATCGCGAGGGCCGAGTTCGTTGATCCACACGATGAACGCATCGCGAGGCTAGATATCGGGCAGGGGATATCCGAACTTATCGACGTGATCATTGGCTCTCCGTAGCCATGACATGTCCTCCAGCTCAATGGCGTGCCAGGCCTCATCCTCAGAAATCAATGCTTCGACAAGCGTGTGTCATGGCATCACTAGATCGTGAAGCGTCAATCGCAATAAGAGGGTTTTGCTGTCCCATCGATGATGTTCTATCCACTGTGATGTGTCCCTCGATCTTATCTTGAGAGCCCCTCCCGATATGCTTCTTGTGGAGCCATTCAGCAAGATGGAGAAGTTCAACATTGAGCACAGTTCCGCCCTGAAGTCACTTCCGGAGAATGTTCTAGCGGAAACTGACTCCTACACTCACTCAACTCTTCGCAATCTATCTATTGAGGGACATATCAGGGTGGATAGCTCACTATCCCATCGATGAGCGTGTGGGTTCAATCTTTGATAAGGGAGTCGTAGTCTTCTCGTTCAAAGACGTCCAAGAAACCTCCCTTTGTCGCATTGACTATGCGGATTCCTGCTGTCTCAGCCACTCTGAGGATTGACTCGTACCCATACCACAACTTCAGCACCGCCTCCATCTGAACTTTGTAGCTCTCCTTGCCAAGATTCTGTTCCGCTCTAGCGTGATCAACAGTCGCTCCCTCGTAAAAGTGGCGGTCCATGTCCCTATGCGACAGCCAATCGTGGTCAAGCCCCAGTAGGTAAATGGGCGAGCAGCCCATATACATGGCCGCCATTATTGCAAATTCGGAAACGCTCTGTGCGCCTGGAACGATTCCGGTGAAATCTGGTAAATGCGATAGTCCATCGCTTAGACTTCCGTGGAACGCAACATAGTACGTGATATTCGGAGGCAGCAGAGACATACCTCTCACAACATGCTTCCCAAAGATCGGCAGAAAGAAGGTCGACGCATGAACCACGGAACGGAGATTGTAGAAGAATATCCTCGTCGGTTCGGACCCGTCGAAGTACAAGTCGTCAGCAAAGAAGTAATAGGTGGGTTGCCATTTCTTCACAAACGGGTTTTTCCAGAAAGCATTCGTGACGAACGTGAGTTCAGAAGCCAACGGTGACAAGTTCTGAGTTCTCAGAGAGGGACCATTGCCTATGATAAAGCAGCGTTCGCCTTTGTGGCGATCTCGAAAGATCCGATTGCGAGCGAGCAAAGCCCGATCCTCACTCGAAAGAGATGATAGAAAAAGCACTTGGTCAAGACGCTTCGCGCTCGCAGCTCCTAGCCTCATCATTCGATCTAGATACGAGCTGACTACGCGTGATGCATACACAAGTGATCCCATTTGTTCTCCAGCTCGGCTTGAGTCCGTTCCTCATGCGCGGAGTAAGCTAGGAACCTAATATTGCCATTAGGTTCTCACAAACCTGATTCATTTCAGCCTCGGTTATATTGCTTGAGCTAGGCAAGTAGAATCCACGTTCGCTGATCTTGTCAGCAACAGGGTATTCGCCATCACAGTCCGGAGCGTTCTCGACTGTCCTGTTGCGAAAGACAGGCTGTCTGTGCATAGGAACGAAGAAGGCCCTAGTTTCAATACCGCGTTCCTCTAGTTGTTGCATGACCTGATCTCGAGAGAGTTTGACTTGATCCTTTAGGACTATGCTGTACATCCAGTACACGTTCTTCGCATATTCTTTTTCGATGGGCAGTATCAGGGGCGCTGTACTGAGCAGCCTGTTGTACCGAAGTCCAACACTGCGTCTGGCTTCGATCAGCTTGTCCGCGTTCTCTACTTGGGCTAGCCCAATAGCGGCCTGTATGTTCGTCAGACGATAGTTAAAGCCTACCTCCTGGTGGATAAATCTCGGGCAGTCAAGGGCATGGTTCCTGAGCATTCGCATTCGGTCCGCGAGCTTCTTGTCGTGCGTAACGCACATTCCGCCTTCGCCAGTGGTGAGAATCTTGTTTGCGTAGAAGCTGAAGCAACCTATGTCAGAAAGACTCCCGCATCTTCTTCCCTTGTACTCCGCCCCGTGTGCTTCTGCGGAATCCTCTATGATGTGCAGTCCATGTTCGTCCGCAATTCCCCGGATCCCATCCATGTCGCAAGGGTGGCCGTAGATGTGGACGGGCATAATCGCTCTGGTTCTGTTGGTAATCTTGTTCTCAATTCTCTCGACATCCATGCAATAGGTATCCTTGTCGGCATCGACCAGCACAGGTGTTGCGCCCGTATATACGACAGCATTTGCCGATGCGATCATAGTAAACGATGGCACTATTACTTCATCTCCTTTCCCAAGGCCTAGGGCGACGCAAGCAAGGTGTAGTGCGGCTAGTCCGCTGGAACAACTCACACCGAATTCGCAGTCACAGAACCTGGCGAAAGCTCTCTCGAATTCCCCTATGAATTGCCCTTTGCTGCTGATCCAGTTAGTCTCCAGTGCGCGATTCACGTATTCTTTCTCTCTTCCGCACAACCAAGGCTTACATACTGGGATCATTCACTCGGCCTCCTTGAACGGAACTCGGACAACATCGCGCTCATATCCGTCGTCTGCCCTAGATTCCGTTATCAGGTCGATCATGAAAGAGTCTTCGATTGCTTTGAACGAGTGCCTTCTGCCTGGCGGTATTGTGATCAGTTGGCCTGGCTTCAGCAAGATTTTTCTTGCGTCTGGACAGGTTCCGGCAGAGATGATAACCTCCATGAGGCCCGAGAGCAGATAGGAATGCTGTACGGATCTCTTGTGATAGTGGTTTCCTCTGACGCTTCCCTTCTTCGTCTCGATGAGGCCCACGTGCTCAATCGTCTCATTCAATACGTCCGTGATACTCCCTCTATCGTCGAAGTGAACCGGGTTCACCTCTCTGACGTTGACATCGTCGACGCTCGAGTTGGTGACTACTATCGGCTCGGGGATCGGAATGATGAACCTGCCACCGCTTCTTGCATAGGCATCGTTATTTTTCATTATCTCGTCTGCGAAGTTCCATGCGAATATTATGCCGAAGGCGGGCCTGTCGTGGTAGATTCTCTGCTCTTCCACTATGGGGATGTGCATGCCTGGGCTGTAGTGGCCTCGTTTGATTACGGATTTCTCTGCAAGATAGTCGATGAGTTCCGGTCCGATTCGACAGTAGTTCAGTAGTGTGTTCCCTTTGGCGGGTGCACTAATTCCCACAATTCTGTTACCTCTGCGCTTCAAGTCCCACAAGAGCCCCAACAACGTATCACGATGTAGTTTGACCCTTCTGGCAAAATCATCGAGAACCTGCCTAGAGTAGATCCCTTTTTGGTTCTCGCGGTCGAGAAACGCCTGAACAGTCCCTGTGGCAGGAAACTTGCCCTTTCTGCAGACGAATACTCTGATCGATCTGCCGTGGATTTCGTGCAACTCGACATCAAAAATGTCCATTGCATGTTCGTTGAAGTATCTGAGAAGTGGCTTCACCGAAAGATATTCGAGGTGTTCGACATATATCGTATCATATTCCAGATTCTCGATAAGTTCAAGGAAATACGGCGCTTCGATGACGAAGATTCCGTCGTCGTCCAGCAGGACATCTAGAGCGCTCATGAACTCCTCCTTGTCATCCACATGCGCAAATACGTTGGTTCCAGTGACGATCTTTGCCTTTCCGTAGTCTCGAAGTACTCGCTTTGCGACTTCGAATCCCATGAATTCTTGCAGTGTATCTATCTTCCTTTCGTTGGCGATCTTGCATATGTCCGGTGCAGGCTCTAGTCCGAGTACTCTCATTCCGTTCTTCTGAAATCCTTCTAAAAGGACCCCGACGTTGCTGCCCACGTCCACCACTAGCGACCCTTTTGCCAGCTTGAGTCTTTCACAAATCGAGTCTGCCATGCTATGGAAATGTCTCTTCCCCGTCGTTGTTATCGATGCCTCGTACTTGTACTTCTTGCCGTAGAGCAGTAGTCGATTCACTGAGTAACTTAGTTGCGTTAGACCGCACTCTTCACATTGCATGACTTTGAGGGGAAAGAGGAGTTCGGGCTCACGCAACTCATCGGCCGTAAGAATCGCATCTGATGGAGGAGCGAATCCCAGATCCAGGAAGCAGTAGAGTTTCGGGCTATCGCACATCCTGCACCTTTCAACGATGCGACCATAGTTCACTGTTGACCAGCCCTCATACTCTCGCAAGACACGTTACGTTCCATGTGTGGGCATCGACCTTCTTGGTAAGACTCATGAACGGATAGAACGCAATGGATCTGAAACCGATCTCCGCGAGGAAGTGCCTGATTTCCTCGAGGAAGAAGTAGCGCACAGTGTGTTTCTCTCTGAACGATGCGAGAATCCTATCGTCACTCATCACGAAACCCCGATAGGTCACGTCGCATAGATTCTGAGTTGGATGTAGAACTGGTTCAGCGATCCTGATTATCTGAATCGCTCCACTTCTGGCTGTTTTTAGCCGGTTTGAAGGAAGAGTTGTCAAAACAGCCGTTCCGCTCCAGAAATCAAATATGAATAGTCCGCCTTTCCGCAGATGATTCTTGACGCTGAGGAATGTGTCACGCAAATCGCGGTAGGACACAAGGTAGTCAATGCAAGCAAACATGCAGATACAAACATCAAATCTCCGCCCAAGCTTCAAACTCCTCATATCTGCCACTCGAAACTCGATGTCCAGTTTCCTTGAGCGAGCTTTCCTTATCGCTTCTTCGAGCATGGATCTCGAGAGGTCAACACCCACGACTTCATACCCTCGCTGGGCGAGGCAGATTGCGTGTCCCCCGGTTCCAACGCCCACATCCAGAATGCTCTTTGGCCTCCGCTGCATACCTCGTTTGAACAGCCGCTCTAGAAACCTCGTTTCTTTCGCGTAGTCTTTGTCTGAGTAAACCAAATCGTAGTATTTGGCGTATGACTCAGAGAAAACGGCCAAGGGGCGGCGTCTCACCATCGTTGGAGTGCTAGCATTCTTAGGCAATTTAAGTCGCTCGGAATTGGACTGCAGGTCAGAATGATTCAACCGGGGCCTTGATCTCGAGAAAAGCGCGTGTGCACAAAAGTGATCATTGGCTGCTCGGTGTAACGCTCAATCGCTCAATCTGCCTTGAGAACAACTCACTCCATCCGGAGTGACAAGATGCATCATCACGGATCTCTGCCTCCACGAACGAGCTCGTTTGCATCGCGGATTATGTCTCCCAATAGGCGTCGGAAGTCTTCTGGTGTGTACTTGGCAAGCCGTCGGTGTCCTCGAGCAGCTAGTTGGTCGCGAAGATTCTTGTCCGTCCATAGCCGATAGATGCCCTCGGCGATAGCCTCAGTGGAACGAGGGGGCACTAACAGCCCAGCATCTCCTATCTGTTCCCTGATACCACGAATGTCGGAGCACAGCACCGGACAGCCGAACGCCCAGGCTTCCAAGGGTGGAATATTTGTCGGGCCGAAGAATGTGGGCATGACTAGTGCCAAAGCTTCAGCGTACAGTCCTGACATGACTTCATTAGGGACGCGGCCTAGATAGTGGACTCGGTCTGACACTCCAAGTCGACGAGCCAACACCATAGTCTCCCTAAAGGTTCGTTCCCGGATCTCCCCGCTGTGGACGCCACAGAACACAACGTGGATTTCTATCTTGTATTTCCTTTTCAGGAGCCCTAAGGCTTCGATGATGCGAGCATGGTTCTTGTGAGGCCAAAATTGAGCTGGATAAAAGAGATAACGCTCAGGCAGATGATAGGCTTGCCGAACACGGAGCCTTGATCTCTTTGGAACATCGACTGAAAGGTAATTAGAGGGCAATAATGGCAGGACCTTGATTCGGTCTGGACTGGCCCCATACGGGCCATAGAATCTGAGAATGTCCTCTTTTCCAACCTCGGAATCCGCCAAGATCAGCGTAGCGTGTCTGATTGCGTTGCGAAACAGGTACTCTCGCGATTCCCATTCCCCATTCGCAGAGACCTCCGGAAACTCAGGTTGGAGCCGATGCTGAAGGTCGTGCACGGGCATCACGTACGGGATACCCGCCTCAAAGGAAAGCGCGTCGGGACCTGTGTACAGAATCCAGTCAATCCCGATATGTCTGAACCATCGGGTGAATGCTACACGACGTCGTATCTTGTCAGGATCACGTGCTCTACGGGGAATTACTTTGTGTCGCATTCTCCCCCATATGCCCAGTAGAGTTGGACGCTTTCGAACTTGTGCTCTCACCAGAGCAAGGATCCGCTCCTTGAAACTGAACGATGGTTCGGCAACTTGTTCAAGGGAATGCTCCGCCTGATACAGAGGTATTCGAAGCCAATGTTTTCCAAAGTCCGAAATGAATCGTTCATCTGTCGGCCGTACAAGAAACAAGACAAACTCGTCTTCGGATTCATGCCGTGCAAGCATAGAGAGTGCCTCTAGAATGGTGAGGGAGTATTGGTGCAGTCCCCCCCCGGAAGGCCCTAGAACAGGCACTATTCCGACACGCACTTAATTGCCCTGCCCGGACCGGCCTGTTCGGGGACATGAATAATATCTTTGCTCCCGAAAGTGGGTGGACAACTTGCTGCTGGCCTGAGGCCAGTGCTCTTGTCGAATGCGATTCTCTCTAGGAAGGGGAGCAACCCGGCTCCCGTCCTTGCCACGAATTTGTGCAACGGTCACGGCAGGCTCAGGCTTCCCACGCAGGATCGGGGACGAGACTCCTGCTGTGCGCATCCTGCTTGACCAAAGCAATGTCGAGCAAACATCTGGCATCGACATATCCGCGTTCGGAGCTGGGTTTCCGGTGAGCAACGAGGGTCCTAAAGCCTGGTACGAATGAGGCCCCCAGCTGCCAAAACATAGACCCTGAGAGGGTTCTTGTTGCCAAGAAGTGGCGCCAACCCCCATTACCTCTGGGTTGGGAGGTGCGTCTGAGGGACAACATGAAGAGCTTTGCAGCACAATATCGTGACCAAAGAATCCGGTATAGGATTCGCTCGGTTACAACCTTCATGGAATCATGACCGTAGTATTTGGCCTTGACCTGTGCATCCTCTGCGAGCGCTTCTGCCAGTCCTCTTGTGGATTTGTTTTGCGGATGAGACCGAAAGATGGCAAGAATCTCGTCGACCTTCAGGAATCGTGATTTCCGGGAGGCTCTCAAAAAGAAATCGTAATCAGCGGCCATCTGAAAGCTCTCATCAAATCCTCCCAGATCATCAAAGACTCGCCTTCTCCAAAAGACCGCTGGCTGCGTGAGAGAAGTCAAGAGACGCAAGTGAGTTCTCAATGCCTGTTGAGGAGGATTGACGATGATCGAACCGTACCTGCCATCGATCTTCATGCGGATCATGTCGCCGTAGACGAGATCGACCGGTGGATGGTGATCAAAAACCTCTGATACTACTCGTGTTGTCCACGGGAGATAGAGATCGTCAGCATTCAAATAGGCTAGGATCTCGCCCTTCGTGCGCCTCAGACCTTTGTTGATCGCTTGGTACATGCCATTGTCAGGCTCTGAGGTCCATTGCATGTCGTAGGTGCCCTCATACTTCTTGAGAACGGAGAGGGTGTTGTCTTTTGAACCTCCATCTACTATTATGTGCTCTACGTTTGGGTACTCCTGTCCCAAGACTGAGAGGATAGTCTGTTCGATGAATCGGCCTTGATTGAGCGAAGGCGTCACTATGGATATCAGAGGCATTGTTTTCTTGCTCATGGGTGATCTAACTGTGGGTCATCTCTCTTGACCGGGAGCCGAGGAGCCTGAAGACGATCCATGGAGCTTGATTCAATGCGGCCTGATCCGTTCTTCCGGAAAGAGGACAAACTGCCATGGGCGCCAAGCACTGTTCAGGAAAGGCACAGGTCTCGCTCGTCGCTAGCGATAAGAATTCCAATTCAGAGTTCTTCAATGATTCTCTGTCCACTTTCGCTTAGGCTGGCCGACGAACCCTCCTGCCACAAGGGTCTCCCACTCCTCTTCCAGCTTCGATAGTCTATCTTTCTCCTGATCAGAGAGCAAGTTGTTTGATGCCAAGATCTTTCGGTTCTGTCGCAGTATCTCAAGGAAGGTCGGTGCGACGGCTTCTCTCCAAATGCCTGGCGAAAGCTTGTAGTTATATGGATTAGCCTCGACGCCTATGTCCAATTCGGCCGTATAAGCCTGTGTTCTCTTCAGATGCAGCCACCCTATGGCGACGGATAGGGGAACCCCCATGGCGGTTCCGATCAACGCGAATTCGCCAAATTTGGGAAAGATACTCGAGAGGTCTGGCATGTTCCTTATCGCAAGATAGTAAACTGTCACCAGAGTTGAACCATACCCCAAGAGGAACGTAAGGTAGGTTCCATAACCGATCCTGAAATAGTACCAAGACCTAACAATCATCCTAACAACGTTCAAGACGCATCCCCGCCCAAAGTCTGCACGCCAATCAAACGGAAACGAAGACAAAAAGGCTTTGGCCAAGTGCTTGCTGACGAAGATACTATCTTTGGCATGATCAGACGCTGCCCTGCTATCATCTGACCCAGCTTGAACCCATTAGAGATTCAGCAAGGAGTTGACTGTCTCGCAGGAGAGTCTAATAAACGGGCACAACGCATGATCTTCCGAGACGCAACGAAGGCATCTCCAGAACTGGACTCATTGGCACTCCTTCGTCACCTTTTCAAAGAGTGCATCGAACTGTTCAGCTTGATCGCGTGCGTCATACTTTGTTTCGACAATGTTCCGTAGCCCCCTCTTCACCTCTAGTCTCTCCGACTGATCGAGCGCGCGCGACTCGGCCAACAGGGTCAAGAGTTCGTCATCGTAGACATACCGATAACGTTGCGGCAGGATCTCCTTGGATGCTTCGTAGTCATGACTGAAGCATATCAGGCCACTCGCCATCGATTCCAAAAGTGATACCCCACAGCTTTCGTCTAGACTATGCATGAAGAAGTACTCTTTGTCCCACAACCAATCCGGAATCTTCGCATAACCGTCAAGGACGTGATGAAGATCGAATCTCTTGATCGCCGAGTCAAGCGCCCGCGCGATCGTCCCTCTCCCTCCGATGTGCAACGTCTCCTTTCTAAGCGCCAGCATGAGGTCATAGACCCTTTTTTGCGGTTGATCGAAAAGCGCGTAGGTACAGAGCAGACCGGAATTGGATGGTTTGAAGGGAATCTTCTCGAGATCGATACCGTGGTGTATCGTCACGTTCTTGGTGCAATGTATGTGTGGAGATTGGTCGACCAGTCTCTTCATGTAGTCTGAGACCGTGACGAGAGTGTCAACTCTCTCCCAGTTGATCGCGTTGAGCAACTCCGGGTGATCGATTTCGTAGGCGTGCAGACGAACGACAATGGGGACTTCTATGTCTGCCTGCGTGATCATTGCCGCGAAGCTGTCTGCCCAGTCGCAGAATACGATGTCGTACTTGCGAGAATAACTTCCGAGTCTCTTCTTGAGATTCAGCCACCACCAAGCGCGACTCATTTCATTACGGAGAAGGTGTCGCACGTCCGGGGATGGTGCTCCCATCAGGGCTCTCGGGAGGAGGTCGAATTTCGTGGAGCGCAGATATCTTGCAAAGTCCAAGAAATTCGCATTGCGGGTGACGCACAACGCGGATATGTGTGCCTTGTTCATTCCTGGGGGTCACCTACTCCATATCTAATGGTGTGGCTTCATCATCTCGGGGTCTTCTGTTCAATCAGTCGTGCTATTGAGCTTGATGCATGTCCATCTCCGAAAGGATTCCCTAAGGATCGGATGTCGTTTCTCAGCTGCGCGTTCGAGGCTGTTGCTAAGATCGTCTTGGGTATCAGTCTCGGGTCGTTTATGAGTTGGTTGGCTTTTCGGCTGAGTGTTTCTGGCCATTCGGTCGTGGACCTAAGGGTGATACAGGGAACGTGCAGCAGGAACGATTCCTTTTGCATTCCGCCCGAGTCCGTGAGAAGGCAGGCTGCATTCTTCAGTAGACTTAGGATTTCCACGTATCCCTGTGGCTGCATCATGACAACTCCGCTCCTGCGTAGCCCAGAGAGGGCTTTCAGTCTGGCAAGACGTGCGTGTGTTCTGGGGTGGATGGGAAAGACGACCTTGAGAGTTTGGGCTACCTTGCGCAACGCAAGTTGTATTCTGGCAAGTCCGCTCAAGATGTCAACGTTTGAAGGGCGATGCAGTGTTACCAGTGTATAATGATGGGGCTGCAATCCGTGTGCCGCCAGGATCTCGCCTTGCCTCTCTTGAACGATCGGGATGACTGTATGCAAGGCATCAACCATTGTGTCGCCCGTAAGATACGTTGCTTTGTCGAGGCTCTCTTTCTTGAGGTTGAGGATCGCAGTTCGCGTAGGTGCGAAGCGTAAGGCGCTGCAGTGATCTGTGAGCCTTCGGTTGATCTCTTCGGGCATTGTCATGTCACCTGACCGCAGGCCTGCTTCAACGTGTGCAACAGGCACGGACAGTTTCGCAGCAGCAAGTGCCCCCGCTAGGGTTGTGTTTGTGTCACCTGGCACAACCACGACATCCGGACTATCTCTCACAATCAGTTTCTCTAGGCGTTTCATTATTGTTGCAGTTTGAGTAGCGTGTGTGCCGGAGCCGGCTCGCAGGTTCGCGAACGGCCTAGGCATCTTGAGCTCACGAAAGAAGATCTCGGACATTTGCGGATCGTAGTGTTGACCGCTGTGTACGATGCTTAGTTCGATCCGTTTATGCCTCGTGATGATTTCTCTGATCAAAGGGGCAGACTTGATGAACTGAGGGCGGGCGCCAACCACCAACATAACCCTAATCTTGGACATGCCCGCCTTCCCGCCAGTATTCAATCCACAGCCTAGCAAGGGTTCAGAATATATCTCCCTACGTTAAGCGCAAATGTGAGTTAGCAACAGTTCTACTTGACGACAGGTGGTGTGGAGGCACGCATGTGCGGCATCGCAGGAGAATTGCGCTTTGACCGACAAGTAAGTGACCTTGCTGTTACGAGGGACATGTGTGATGCACAGATCCATCGGGGACCAGATGATGAGGGGTACTACGCCAGCGGCCCTGTAAGTCTCGGCATACGCCGCCTTGCGATTATTGATCTCACGAAGGGTCTCTACCCACTGCGTAACGAAGAAGATAGTATCTGGCTAGTCTTCAACGGTGAGATATACGGGTTCCAGAGTCTCCGCATGGAGCTCGAAAGGAGCGGGCATAGGTTTCGTTCGAGGACAGATGCTGAGACGTTGCTTCACGGGTACGAAGAGTGGGGCACCAACTGCCTTGAAAGACTGGACGGGATGTTCGCATTCGCACTATGGGACGAGCCGGAAAAGCTCTTGTGGATCGCCCGAGATCGCTTCGGCATCAAGCCACTCTACTACCACCGGAACGAGAGGTTCTTGGCGTTCGCCTCCGAGATTAAGCCGTTGCTCAGGCATCCAAGCATCTTGAGCGAGCCAAACGTGCGCTTCGTGAGACAGTACCTGCACACGGGAGCAGCAATGGACAGCACGGAAGAGACTTTCTTTGAAGGCATAAACCAGCTGGCTCCTGCACATGAGCTACTCATTCGTCCCAGTGGAGTCGTTGAACGCGAGAGATACTGGAGTCCCGTCATTTCGAAGAGAATAGACGGCAAGATTTCTTGCGACGAAACCGAAAAGACTCGGCGGCTTTTCCTCGAAGCGATAGACGAGGAGCTTGTTAGCGATGTGCCTGTAGGCACGTGCCTTAGCGGTGGGATCGACTCGTCCGCGGTGGTCTGTGCAATCAAGGAACTGCATCCGGACGGAACAGCTTCAACAGGTCGGATGATTAAGACGTTCTCTGCAGTCTTTCCTGGAGACGCCATGGATGAAACTAGTTATGCAGTAGCAGTCTGTCAAAGCACGAATGCAGAACAGAGCCTCGTGATGCCCACGTCAAAGGAGTTCTGGGAGGATTTGCCAATTCTCGTTCGGTGTCAGGAGGAGCCCTTTCGCAGTTCGAGTGTCTACGCACAATGGAGGGTCATGAGACTCGCCAAGGAACGAGGTGTCACTGTCATGCTTGATGGTCAAGGAGGCGATGAGCTCCTCGCCGGATACATACCTTACTACCTCTACTACCTAAACACACTCAAAAGACACAGAAAGTACCTCAGCGTCCTAGTGGAAGGGCTGCTGAGTGCCGACCTGATAGGACCATTCATCAAGGACTACTTGAGAGATCACCTGAACAAGGGAACAGCCTACTGGAGGAAGGAAATTCTGGGAGACGTTCCGCGAGAATCCTTCAGGCTTTCCAGGGCGCCGCACGATGACCTCGCCTCGAAACTCGAAATCGATACGTGCATCATGAGCCTTCCGGCACTTCTACGCTACGAGGACAAGAACTCTATGTGGCACAGCATTGAGGCCCGTGTTCCCTACCTGCACAGATCATTTTTCGAGTACGTAGCCTCCCTACCTCTGAACAGGAAGCTAAGGAATGGTTGGACGAAGCATATCTTTCGCCTCGCTATGAAAGGAATACTCCCTGACAGAATCCGAGTGCGACGGAGTAAGATAGGTTTTGAGACGCCACAGAAGAAGTGGATAGAAAAGGAACTGAGGATTGAACTAAGGAGGTTCTTCTCGCAGCCAGACCTGACCGCGACAGAATACTACAATCTACGAGCGCTGAGGGGACTTCTTGAGAAGCCTGCGCTAACGACCGAGGAGACGAACATCATATGGCGGATACTCAATCTCGAGATTTGGCACCGTGAGTTCATCCATGGCAAAACGTAAGGTGTCACGGTTCACGACTCGAAACAGGGGCTTTCCGTATGATATCTGTCGGGAGATGTGAATAAGACCTAGAGTTTTCCCGCATGTGGCACTTGGAGGAATCAGAAGTGAGAATATGCATGATAGTCAGCAATGATATGACGCGTGATTCCAGGGTCGATCGTCATGCAAAGGCACTAGGTGCACGAGGACATCAGGTCACTGTGCTGAGTCGAGCTTCATCGAGCAGACAGATCAGGTTCGAAGATCGCGGATACTACAAAGTTGTGAGATATTGGGAGCCTTTGGTTCGGCCGAGTGTAACGTCCAAACAAGGCGCAACGAGTATGCGGGTGCCTGTCTCCCGTTCCCGCTTAGGACTGTTCTCGAAACTGCTGAAGATGACGAGAATAGCGGCGATCATCATCGTTGTTAGACTCTGGTTGTACGTGCTGGCCTTCAGGATCAGAGCAGATGTCTATCACTGCAACGATTTGGACACGCTCGATATCGGGGCTGTGATGAAGATTGTAGGGAAGAAACTGGTCTACGACAGCCATGAACTGTATGTTGAGGAAGTAGCTTCGCCCTGGATCAAGAGGTTCTATCTTCCTCTCGAGAAGCTTCTTGCCAGGTTTGCTGACTCGATCATCACGGTCAATCCATTCATCGCTTACGAACTGCAGAGAAGATATGGGCTCAAGAAGAACGTTCATGTAGTACTGAACTGTCCCCAAACTGTAGGCGATCTGACTTCCAGGCGCAGATCCAGAAGGGGCTCAAATCGGATAATTGTTCTCTACCACGGTGGATTCTACCCGGACCGTGGCTTGGAAAACTTGGTTCGGGCAAGCTCGCACTTGCGGAAAG
>Ga0315282_10005366_pt1 | contig 21910 bp, 53 predicted proteins | sample YL17G07_20_MG_FD_203693 | JGI IMG/M metagenome (GOLD analysis project Ga0315282, IMG submission 203693) | Sediment microbial communities from Yellowstone Lake, YNP, Wyoming, USA - YL17G07_20 | ecosystem: Environmental > Aquatic > Freshwater > Lake > Sediment | place: USA: Wyoming | collected... | reverse complement strand
AGGATTGGCTAATTTGCCCGATTAGAATTGATGTGTCTCTGGGGGTCAGCATCGGAAATGAAATAGAGTTTGAAATCAAGGAGATAGAAGATGACAGGATTCTCCTAGCGGGGGAAGGGACTAGGAGGGATTTTAATCTGCTTATGTCTGTTGGATCTGAGGCGTATCAAATGAATCTATCTGTAGAAAAAGAAACTCCCATAAAACCTGAAAAATATTCACTAGATAGAGTCATAAGAGATAAGGTCAAATGGGAAGCAAAGTTAGAAATAAAAAGGAAGTAAAACGCTAAAGTTTTCCTTTCCCCTGCCGATAAGATATACAAAGGAGGGAATTTCAATGACCTCACAAAATCATTCCGATGTTTCAGAGCAAAAAGGATTACCCGATATGATTCTAATGGAAGTCCCTATTCCTTCCCCGATTTGGAAAGTTTTGGTTCAGAGCGGTTGGAAAATGGTTGACGTAAAAGATCATAAGGCTCTTTTGACCAGGGAGTTTATTCAAGCCTGAGGAGGTAAAAATGGGAATTGTGAGAGATGAAATGATAAAGACAGCCAAGAAATTTGGAGGTTGGAGTACAGGTGATGGTGTTAAATTTCTTCACCTTGAAGACACCCCAAATAATATCTATGCTGGTAACACATATATGACTGCTCTTAGTGTCATTCGTGAGCTTGCTCAAGAGAATGAAGAATTAAGAAAAAGATTGAATATAAGGAGCTGAAATGAACCTTGAAGCAGCAGCTCGATTGTTGGATGTTAAGGGGAATGAACTTTCTCCTTTTGAGGCTCCTGATTCATTCAATGGGAACGTTCTTTCCGGATTTCTCTGCCGTAGATCTGATCATCGTTATGGAGCCCTGGTTATTTCTCGGGTTAATGGTTGGGACTGTGAACAAGTCATCTATTGCACTCCGAAGCTCCATTACCCCTTTGACAAGGGTGGGAATTATAATTGGCCTGATGTTAAGGAACTGGAGTTCTGGGAGAAGCTGGATGGTACTAATATACTTTCCTATCACTACATGTATGAGGATAAGGATCTTGTGACCTACAAGACAAGGCTGACTCCGGTTGTCAAAGATTCAGATCTGGTTTCTTTTAAATCAATGTGGATCGAGTACATGATGGAGAACGATTGGGTCTCTAAGGTGATCGAATCAAACCCAGCATATAATCTTTCTTTTGAGCTATATGGGTCTAGGAACCCGATAACGATCAAGTATGATGCCCCCCTGAGTGTTTGCTTACTGTTTGGGGTTAGAAGATTTGATGGATCTATAAAGCCTCCTGGTCAGCTTATTCCTAGAGATGTTTCTGCCAAACTCCCCAAGTTATTTGATCTTCAGTATTTTTTTGATGATAAAGAAAATCTTACTCATTGGTATAACCGTATGAGATTTGATATGTCAGAGCAGAATAAGGAGAGCTTGACTATTGAGGGCATGGTTCTGTATGCTCATGTAGTGTCTTCAGAGGAGAGGGAACCTGGGGCTCATGGTGTAAAATGTGAGTCTTCCTGGAGAATGTTCAAGTGCAAACCGGAGGAGATTGAGAAGATCCACTGGACCGCTTCTGGATCTATCCCTGAAATCTCCTTGAAGAACACTGCCTTGAATGTGTTTGAAGATAAAGAATCCCCTACCTTGGATGATTTTAGGGCTCTTCTTCTGGAGGAATACCCTGAAAATATCATTACCAAGTCTTCTCATAAGATCGAGGGAGTCTGGAAATGGGCTTTAGAGCGTGTACACTTGGTCAAGGAGGTTAATGAGGTCTGGATTAAAGCCAAAGAGCAGGGGTTGGATGTTACCAAGGATAAAGGTGCAACTATGAGATTTCTTTCGAATTATTTTTCTAAATCAAGGATGTCAGCAGTTGGAACGATTGTTTTGAATCAGGCTGGGCTTTTGAAGAAAAAACGTTAAAGTTTTCCTGGTTTCTGCCGATAAGATATATAAAGGGGGAAGTAACCATGAAGAAGATGAGTGTAGAATGGCACCAGGACTGCTTGGAAAATTCTCTTCGATATGAAGATGAATTGAGGGAGAGAATTGAAGGTATGAAAGAACAGCTTGATAGGATTCATGAAAGTAATAATTTTAAAAAGAGGCAGATAGCCCTTGCAAAGTTGAAGGGGGTAACTGAATTCGATGGTGACAAGTTTGGGGTACTGAAGAAGGAGCAGGGAAAATAACATGGCAATTATTCTTAGGCAAGATTGGAAAGATAAAATGGAGGGATCTATAGCTCGGGGGGAGTTCACTGAGTGTGTTACCAGTCTTAAATTAGCTCTACAGTTTCTTGTTATTTGGCTTAATGAAGCTTTCACTCCATATAAGATCATTGATCTTGGTGCTGGAGTTAAGAAGATTACAACCAAAGTGGATACCTGCCCGAAGTGCCATGGGACAGGGAAATGCTGAGGAGGAAGATAATGCCAGAATTTTGCAATACATTACCACCAAAAGAAATATATGATGTTTTACACGAAGCTGAATCTAAAGGAGTAAAATTACCAGAATCTGTGGAATCTTGGTGGATTAAGGAAACAGCTATAAATGAGGAAAAAGAAGAATAAAAGGGAATGCTAAGGGGGGGTAAACTATGCCAACATTACTTGAAAAAGCATTAGAAATAAAAGTTCCTCGGAAAATAAGACAGCGATATTCAGAACAGGATTTTGATCTAATCCGAGGTTGGGTGGATAATAAAATATCAGCCAGTCAAGGTGCTAAAGCTTTAGGATTTCCTAATGCAAATCGATTTCTTACTTATGCTCTTTATGGTGTCCGTGAGATGAATCACAGAGGTATGATAACTATTACACTAAAGGATGAAAAAAATGAATCCTAATACGATGATGGATATCTCTGTTGCTGGCCCGATGTTGGGGCTACTGATCGTAGGCTTAACCATGGTCATAATGAGTATATCCAGAATCCTTACAAGGTAAAATGAAATGACTGCTTTAGAAATTGTCGAGAGATTACAGAATAATGGTCATGCAGCCTACTTTGTGGGGGGGTATGTTCGTGGTCTTCTCTCTGGGGCTCCCCCAAAGGATATTGACATTTCTACTTCAGCTTCTCCTGAAGAGATCCTTGATCTCTTTTCAGATCGTGAAACTAAGCTAGTGGGAAAGAGTTTTGGAGTAATCTTTGTGGACAGTGTTGAGGTAGCTACTTTCCGGAAGGATCGATACTTTGGCATGTCGGATAAGAATGTGGAGATTACCATTGGTAGTCTTGAGGATGATGCAGCTAGGAGAGATTTAACAATTAATGCCATGTACTTTGATCCTTTCACTGAGAAGATTCTGGATCTCCATGGAGGGGGGGCAGATGTGCGGAAGAAGATTGTCCGATTCGTGGGGAATCCGAAGGAGCGTATTTTTGAAGATCCTAATAGAATTATTCGAGCTTGCAGGTTCCGGTCAAACATGAAAGGGACGTTTGATCCTGATACTTTTGATGCTCTTAAGAATTGGTCTCATCTTTTGGAAACTTATGTTGCTCCTGAGCGTGTTCGTCTTGAAATATTTAAGGCACTTGAAGCCCATGATAAATCCTCGGGATTCTTCTGGTCTCTCCAGGGTATTGGAGGGCTTAGGCATATTTTCCCTTCTTTGGCTGAATGCTATGGAGTTCCTGGGGGAAAGTTTCATAATGAGACTATTTTTGATCATAATATGTATGCTGGGGATTCTGTATCCAGGAAATACCCTTTGGTTAAGTTGGCTGCTTACCTCCATGATGTGGGTAAGGTTCCAATGAAGAGGATTAATCCGGATACGGAAGAGGAATGGTTCGAGGGTCATGCAGAAAAAGGAGCAGAGATACTGGAACCTAATCTTAGGGAGTTAACCTTCTCTAATGAAGAAGTCTCCAAGATCTGTAATCTAGTTAAATTTCATATGAGGATTTCTACTCATATGGGGCCAAAGGCTGTCCGGAGATTAATAAGAGAACTGGCAGAGGTAAATCTATCATGGAAGGAGCTTCTTGCTCTTTATATGGCTGACCGTCATGCAAACCTGAGATTGCAGAGAGAGGATCATCAGATTTCTTTCTATAAGAGTATGGTTCAGAAGTTCTGGAAGGAGACTAGGAAGAAGCCAGCAATAACCTCTCTAAAGTCCCTGGTTGTTAATGGGAATGATATCATGGAAGCTCTGAGTATCCCTCCAGGCCCAAGAGTTGGTGAAGTTCTTAATTACTTGCTAGATACGATCCTGGAAAATCCTGCAATGAATGAGCGGGAGGCTTTGATTTACACTGCTAAGAAAAACTTTTTAAAGGAGTCTTGAAATGTCAGAATTAAAAGATGCTGTAAAGATAGCCAGAAAGATTTCTGAACACACCAAAGCGATTGATGTTTGCCATGATGAGCTTCAAAGACTCCTTATTATAGAGATTAATGAGAATCGAAATGGTTTTATTCCATCACTTTCTAATGATATTCATGGTAGCTATGCGGTTATCCCAGAAGGATGCCTTGGACGTATTTTATACGTTCTTAGAGGGCATTGGAATGATCAAATAAAATTACATGAAAATTGTATAGAAGAGCTAATGAAGGAGTAAGAAATGAGTTTAATTGCTAAACTTCATAAGAGAGGGCTGATCAATCCCCCAAGCTTCATAATTGGATCTACTCAGTATGAAGTCATCATGGGGAGTGATGCCTATGGGGTCAGCTCGGGGGACTCCGATCAGGATATTTATGGGTTTGCTGTTCCAAGCAAAGATATAATATTCCCTCATCTAAGGGGGGAGATTCTTGGGTTTGGAAGGCAGATCAATAGATTCGAGGTTTGGCAGCAGCATCATATCGAGGATAAGCAGATTGAAAGGATGTATGATTTCTCAATCTACAACATCGTGAAATATTTTGATCTTTGCATGAACAACAATCCAAATATGATTGACTCTCTTTTTGTTCCGAGACGTTGTATTGTCCATAGCACTAAGATTGGAAATATGGTTCGGGATGAACGTAGAATCTTTTTACACAAAGGATGTTGGCATAAGTTTAAAGGGTATGCTTACAGCCAGATGCATAAGATGGATATCAAGAATCCTGAGGGTAAAAGAAAGGAAATGGTAGACAAGTATGGATATGATCTGAAATTTGCCTACCATGTGGTTCGCCTTTTGGATGAGGTTGCCCAGATTCTTACCGAAAATGATATTGATCTTGAGAGAAACCGTGAGCAGCTAAAGTCAATTCGGAGGGGGGAATGGAAGGTTGAACAGATCAGGGAATATTTCTCCATGAAAGAAAAGGATCTTGAGTCCCTGTACCTTTCCAGCAAGCTCCCTTATGGCCCAGATGAGGATAAGATTAAGACTTTGCTTCTTTGTTGTTTGGAAGAATACTACGGGAGCCTTGATAATATTATTGTTAGACCTAATGCATTTCAGAGCCTTCTGGGGGATCTGAATCTCTTGGTGGAAAAATATTCTAAGGTTCCTGGGATTCCTACCGAGGAGAAAGAGAATGGATAACTTCAGAAAGATGTTTGCTGATGAATTTTTTCGTAAATTGGAAAGTCTCACCTGGGATTGCACAGGATGCCCACAGGTTCGTGTATGTGAAAATGACGGAGATAACAAGGAAGCTAGGTATTGTACTCCTATAATAGTGGCAGCTCTTTTGAATGAGGATTCCTTTAAATCGGAATTCCAAGAAGAAAAGGACAAGGATGAGATCTATGAACCTGGGGATAGGGTTAAGGTGTTTGATGCATCATTATTTGAGAATGATATAGATACACCTCTTTCTATGACTATGCAATCTGCTACTGTAATTCGTGGAAATTATTACAGATTAGATGGTGAAGGAATGATCGATGTCCGGTTTGATCGAGAAGATAGAAGAATAAAAGAGTCTCATGGCCATTTCATCTGGGGAGTAGAAAGAATTTGAGGAGGTTATATGGCATTCCATAGAAAAGTAGATGCTGAAAAAGCAGCAAAAGATTTAAAGAAAAAGCTTAAAGGAAGAGGGTGGAAGATTGATGTTTGGGAGAATTTAGGTTGGCACTATAGGGTTTCTGCTGGTTCTCTTAAGGTTTACCCATCGTATACAAAGGGTCATTACTTCTGTTTATTTGGTAAAGGTGGTGGTGGGGATTCAATTTGGACTGATAGTTTTACTTCAAGAGATCCTAATGAGGTTGTTGAGCATCAATTAGCTTATGCTAATGAAGTCATTGAAGACTATAATTCGTTAATAGAAGAAGCTCGTAACATTTTTGGATTTCTATATAAGTGAAAGGAGAAATCTGTGGAATTAAAAAAGTGTGAGCCAATAATCGAAGAAATTATCTATGTGACTCGTCCTTGGAATAAGAAAGAAAAAGAGGATGTTAAGCAGAACCTATGGCTTATGATCCTTCAATTTGTCAAGGATAATAGGGAGCATTTGGATACCCTTGGGTCTGATGAGGAAAGAATTAAGCTTATAAAAGATTCTGTTAAAAGAAGTTTTGATAATCAGAATAATTGTAAAAGAAAAAATTTCCTTCAGGTTAAAATAATTGATGATGAAGGTAATATAAAAATAAGATACCTCCCCCCAAAGATGGTTAGCATAGATTCTATTGATGAGTCTGAATTATCTGATGTCTCTGATGCTCCGGATGAGATTATTTTTGGAGCTGAACTTCAGGAAATTTTGGATGAATGGGTTATTAGTAGGGATGGATCTATTAAGGAATTCATTAGAGAATGCGTCTGTCCTTCTAAAGAGGTTTTGGATAAGTGGGATAATCTGATGGAGTTATACCCACGTTATAAGCATTTTCAGGATATCCCTCCTAAGACTTTAGCTATTCAGATTTTAAATATTCCAGAAGGTAAGTATCGTAGTTTTATGAGTAATCTTTCTTATTTCCTATCCAGTAAAGGGTATGGAAATAGAAAGTTGGAATTTGGTAATCTTAGGCATGAATCATAATATGAGGGTAACATGAGATCAGATGCTTATATTAAAGTCACTTGTGATGGTGAAGGCTGCGGCTGTAGTGAGGAGATTACTCTTTGTCCTATTGCTTGTGGTGGTTGGGATGAAAGATATATTGATGGTGAACTGGAGCACATGGGATGGTTAGTCATTGGAAATAGCGAGTATTGTGAGGAATGTAGAAAGGAACATGAGTCATGAATACAAATAATTATTCTTTAAGGTACAGAAAATTTCTGAGAGATGTTCTAGGTGATGAGTGCTACTCTCGTATGCCCAATGAATTTCTTCCAGATGTGGAGAAAACGTTAGATGAAATCTTTCAAGGAATCCCTCTGAATGATGCTGATAAGACAATTGCTGATATGTTTCATGTTCAACCGGAACAGGTAACTTCCGAGATGCGTAGAGTGGCGAGAGAAATAAGATCAATAAGGAATAGTAAAACTGGGGGATGAATGGATCTTTTTATTTATTCTCTTCTTGTGGTGATTATTCTCTTATTGCTTTGGTGGTTGAGTATCCAGGATAAGAGAATCGATGTGCTTACAGATAAAATAAATTCCCTCTCGAAGAGGAAAATTATTGGGGTATCTACCAATTATCAAAATGGATTTAATAAAGTAGTGGCTCGGATGACTGAGAAAGAATGGGGGGAAGATGAAATTCGTCATATTGATACTGCTGTTTAGTTTTTTTCTATTCTCTTGTATTACTGGAATCTGGAGGCATGATTATGTAAGCTCCTTTCAGGCAGAGACTTATGAAGATGAATGCAGGATGATAATCTCTATTAAGCATGGCACCAATGCTCCTCCGGATTGGGCAGTGGAGAATTGTATGAGATCCAGAGGGTGGTATAAAGAGGGGGAAAGGAAAAGATGAACTTCTTTACAGCAGATCAGCATTTTGATCATGAGAATATTATTGAATACTGTAAGAGACCCTTCAAGAATGTGGGTGAGATGAATCGTGTGATCATTGATAAGCATAACTCTAGGGTTTCTTCAGCGGATACTGTTTATTTTATTGGAGACTTTACTCTCTCAAAAAATTACCATTTGGTTAACCGATTGGTTAATAAACTGAATGGGAGAAAGATCCTGATCCTGGGGAGTCATGAAGACTTCAGGCCATTTACTTATATAAGCATGGGGTTTGAGTCAGTTCATACTTCTTTAGAAGTGAACGGGATGATCTTGAATCATGACTATGTTGTTTATTGTGTTAATCGAAGTAGGATATTCCTGTGTGGACATGCTCATGATCTTTTTCTGGTCCAGAAAAATGTGATTAATGTGGGAGTAGATGTCTGGGACTTCTATCCTGTTTCAGAGTCTCAGATTGAAGAAAAAAGATTTGCTATGGGGATGTGATGTTTACCAGAGAATATTTTATCAAAGAGAGTGTGAGTTTTAGGAGAAAGATGGGTCAAAAGTCTTTCTGGGGTGATGTTGAGAAAGCTTCATTGGCTATGAAAGGATTAATTTATTGCTATATGCATATCGAAAAGGAAACTGAGCAGGACTGGGTAAATCTTAATTCTTGTATGCTAGAATTTGATCGTAGATTAGCTTACATTATGGGGAGTGAGGTGAAATATGTGGGGTAAGTGTAAATACATTATGATTAATGAACGTGACCCTATTCTATTTCCGTCTTCATGGCAACATAATATAATAGCTGATAGGTTTAGATCTAGGGATTTTGAAATAACTTCAGCTGCATTTGTTGATATTCATAGAGGCGTGGATGGTGAATTAGTGGTTAACGCTCATGGTGAATCAGCGAGTTTAAAGTTGAAATCTAAGGATATAGATTCTTTGATCATTAAAAGCTTACTGATATTTGATGAGTATTAAAACATGGGAAACCATAAACCTATAAATTTTATTCAGCTTGAGGACAATATCTCTTCTGCATACTCCAGATTCTGCGAGTGCAAGGATGAATCCTCTAAAACGGATCTGTTCTTATCTATAAAAGAACTGGCAAATATTATTTTATTGACTGATAAAACATGGAAGAAATACAATTTGAACTATGGGGAAGTCTCGTATGAATACGCTTTGTATTTATATGAAAGGATTGACTCCGGTAATTTTAAACCTAAAGGTATTTGGAATGCATATATTAGGAAGAGTTTAAAGGTTGCTCTCCCAGAATTATTAAAAGGAGATCCAATATGGGACTCTGTTGTTTCTCTCGATGATGATATCAGGTTGGATGATGGTGGAGAAGAAGTAGAAAAAATTAATGTTAGGATGGACAGTAAGAAACAGGGCTCTACGATCTATGAGGGATTGAAACTTTTCTACCCAGAGAGTGAAATTAATCGGTTATATTCTTTGGCATCCGAAGCAATTTATGTAGATCCTGATAGACCAGTTGCCAAAAACATTCCTGATGATGTGAGAGACTTTATCTCAGTGCTCCTTGCTGTGGGGAAAAGAATTCTAGATATTTCCAAAATAAACGAATTAAAAGAAGGATTATCAGTTAAATCTCTTAAGGGGGTTATAATGTCAGCTATGAACGCTGCTCTTCTTACGCTTGCAGCTCTCAGGTTTAAGATCCTTCCTAGATCAGTCCTCTTGCATATGGATGTTGCTTCGTTGTACCGTATTATGTATGACAAGCCAGGGGCAACAGTAACAATAAAGTTTCCTTCTTTTAAGAAGATGGAGATGGGTATTGCTGCTGCTTCTATAGCATCTAGGATGATACTGGAGGGGAAGAATTTCGATACTGCTTTTAAAGAAGTAGAGAAGGAATATGATTTGGCTTTTGGTAAGAAGAGGAGAGCAAAAGCGAGTCTGAAAAAGTTTGTTGACAAAATGATAGCAGTAGAAAATATATTCGGAGAGGATTTGGAGAGTGAAACATTGATAGATGTCCTTCTATCTATCGTAAAAATACTTCATAACCTGTCTGATCATACCCCAGCTCTTGTGAATGAAGGTATGACCTCTGCTGAAACTATTAAGATTTTTAATGAACTTTCCAGAATATCCGGTAAGGTTACAGGGTTTCTGGTCGAGACAGGTAAAAGGGTTCCCAGAGAGTTTTTGAAAAATATGGCATGAAATCATGTGGTTAAACGATTAAAATTTTTATTAAAGTTTTCTGGATTGATGCCGATAAGAATAACGGAGGGTGAAAAATGAAGATAATAATCAGAGCTTGGCATCAATCGGAGAAAGAAAGAAAAGGTCTCGCTACTGTTGGGTTAAAAGATGGTGATGCTATTAAAAGTTCGGATTGGGCAAGTATTGTTTTATCAATCTATGCTACAGGTCTGAATGTTATGCTTGCTCATACTTCGAAAGATCCAGAAGCTGTTATCTTGGGTGTTGCAGATGATCTTTTTAGGCAGAGGTGAGAAGTGATTAATGTAACGAACAGATTTGGTGAAGGAGTTCTTTATCAGGGTGATGATTTGCAGGGGAAGATCTATTGCTTATGTTGTGCTTGCATGTCTATCTACAGTGAGTTTCTAGGCTGGGCCAATGCTCATCCGGATAGGATGACTAAAGATCCATACGAGGCTGATAATATTGTGGTGCTGGGATGCCAGGTAACTGACCTTGCGGTATTGAATGATGTGAGGAATATGGAATATCTAATAATGAAATATCCTAATGCAAAAATCTTTGCTGGGGGATGCTTAGGAAGACGATTTGATATCGATGTTCCAGCTTATCGATTGGACAATCTAAGACAAGATTATCAACCTCTCGATAACCGAAACTTAATAGATTTTTCAAAGCCATTCTGGGTGAAAGACTCTGAGTGGGAATTCCATAAATATTCCAAGTATAATACCCAAGGTAGACTTTTCAGAGATATGTATCCTTTGAGGATCGGAGTTGGATGCCATAGAAAATGCACCTACTGCACAATTAATACTACAAGGGGGAATGCATATCAACTGGAGCCTGATAAGCTCAAGGAAGAATTGTTAGGTCATGCCAATGTGGTACTCATTGCTGATAACCCACATGCCGATCAGCTGAAGGAAATATTTGAGATAGTGTATCAAAATAGAAAGGTAATTTCAATCCGGAATATCGAGCCTGACACTGCGGTTTCTTTGTGGGGGGAGATAAAGGAACTGGCAAGGGTAGGATTGCTTGATACATTTCATTGTCCTATCCAGAGTAGTAATTCTACGATTCTTAGGGATATGGGAAGGAGCTTTGCTACTGTCGAGAAGCTGTATTATGAACTACAATCACTGCCAGATGTCTTTTTAGCAACCAATATAATTATTGATTACAAGAATAATATATTTGGGGGTGAGACATTCGAGAATTTATCCGAGGTTCTAAAGCAGCCTTTCCTGGTGGATGTTTTTGATTATGTCTCTTGGAATCCATACTGGGATGGAACCTGGGATCGAGCAATGGGCGAGGAAAGATATAAAAGGTACATAGGAGAGTAGCATGACAGTAATAGAATTATTAAAATCTGAAGCTCATCCATGGGCCTGGATTGGGGGTCATCATACTCGTATTCTATTGTCAGAGACATTAGACAAAAAATCTATCTTCTATGAAGTTTTATCCAAGGAAAATACGAGATCGATTCAGGGAAATTACTTAAAGAAACATTATGAGGGGCATGATGAAGAGGCAGCTGTAGCGGCTTTTATTAAATCCGAGGAGGAATAAAATGTTAAACCCAGATCAACTTCATTATCTAGAGCTACAAGATAAAGAGATTCATGCCTTCTATCGGGAGACTCGGATATTCATCATGAAAGAGAAATTGATAGAAGGAACGGTTTATTGGACTTGCAAATCATGTTTATCCTATGTCCCTTCTTTTAAACAAGAAACTCTGGAAGGAGCCAAGAAGAGGATATGGGATATGCTTAATGAATTCCTTGCGAGGTTCTAAGGCATGAAGAAGATCACTATCGAAATTGAAGATAGTATTTTTAACTCCTTAAGCTCATTTATGAAGATTAAAATGATGTGCGGGAATGCTTATGGAGAAGAGGATGAATTTTTGATCTTGATGTGTGAGGCTATTGAAGATGGAAAAGATTCAATTGTAATTTATAAAAAGAAAAAGGGGAAGAAGTCATGACATTCATGGAAGCTGAAGCAAAGTTGGCAGAAATTGCAGCTGGACGTTTCCATAATCTGGGCTATGAACTGACAACCTATGCTGCAAAGAATGGCGGTGGAAGAAGTATAAATGTTCGGGTTTATATCGATGGGGTTGGGGGGTCAGGCTTTTGCAAAACGTGGAATGATGCATTTGTTCAGCTTAAGAAAATAATTGAAGGGTCTATCACTGATGATTCTCCTACTGAAGAGCTTCCAGGGGAAGTTCCAGAGCCCGTAGAAGAAGGATTTAATGACACACAATCAATTGCAAAGGAGGGGGTGTAATGGAAGGCAAGACGATTGAGGTAAAGCCTAGCGGAGCTATTTTTGTTGATCATGCAACATATTATGAAGATCAGTTTCATGAGATCATTCCGATTCTGAAGTCTAAGTATAAGAAATTTGATATTGTTCCGTACTGATCTGCTGTCTCTTATGCTCAGGTTGAGCATGTAAAGAAACTTTTCAGGACTATAAAATGATCAAACTGTATAACTTCTCAAAAATTTCTGATTCTACTCTTCTCCCTGTGCTAAAGGCAGCAAAGGCAGCAGTCCGTTGTCCTGGTGATGTGGTTGTGAAGGTTACTCGGGGGGGATCAAGATCGGAAGCACGTATGGCTGATTATGTGAGTAAGTCAGTCCTTTCTTCTAGGAGTCATATTAAGTATTCACCCAAGGGGGTAGAGATTTTAAGGAAAGGATGGGTAAAGACTGATGGTGGTTATATCGTTCTTTCCCCACGTTGGTTTCGTGATCCGATTTGGGGCTCTTTAAACATGGCTGAGTATATTTTCGAGAATGCAATGCATGAGTTTGCTCATATTCGGGAATTCATTGAAAAGGATAAACTATCTAAAATGCCTTTTAATAAGGAGGTAAAGAAAAAACTTAATGAGCTAAAGTTTTCTGGTTACAATAGGCCATGGAAGTTCCGTCCTCATGAAAGGAGGGCTGTTGCTGCTACCATTGAAGCTCAGGGTAGGGTTGAATCAGATTGGACTCTAGAGGATAAAATCAAGCTTCAGGATTGTATTCTGGATTTAGCTATTGAAATTGATGAAAAGAGAAAAAGGTAATATGCTGATAAATAAAAGGGCAGTTAGCCAATTCATAAAAGGGAATTACCCCAATATATCAAAAGTGGAGAGCGTCTATTATGATGCTCTAAACAGGAAAGTTCTTTCTTTTATTGTCAAGTCAGTTAAGAGATGTGGTAGCCATAAGAGGCTAACAGCGGGAGAGTTAATAGAATTGAACGGAGGTGATTCTAATGGGCAGCTCAGTTAAAGAGATGAAAACGCCAGAGGCGATTGAAAAAGTATTGATGAATCTCCCTCCAAGTGGGGATACTTTGTATACTGCAATGACATATGAGCAGGGGATTGAGATAGCTCTCCAGTGGGTTCTTGGGGAAGTGTCTGATGAGGAATTTGAATATACTGAGAGGCAGAATTAAAATGACTAAGGCTGGAATCATCGGATCAGAAATAGAGAGTTTTTTAAAGGAAGATGGGTTCTGGGATTTTTGTAGAGTCAAGGTCAAATTCAGCAATATTGAAGTTGGATTCACAAAAGCCTTTCCTGCTAGTTTTAAAACACTGGGGGATTTTAAGATTTATATTCTTGACACAATTGGGGAATGCATTTCTGCTATTGGGAAAGAAGATCAGTATGGCCCAATCAGGTATTTTGAATCCCCAATGAATGTAGTAACCAGAGATACGGAGCTGTGGAATAGATAAAGAAAGGAGAATAAAATGAAGGCTAAAACGTTTTATGTAATTTTGGTGGTTTTATTACTATTTGCTCTAGCGGCATGTCAGCAGTTATTCACCAGAAACTTTGGTGGGAACATGACAGAAACTCTTCCTGATGATACCAAGCTCGTTATGGCAACATGGAAGGAAAGCAATCTTTGGTATTTGACTAGGCCGATGCTTTCCACTGATGAGGCACAGACTTATACGTTTAAGGAATCCAGTCTCTATGGAGTCCTGGAAGGAAAAGTTACCATAATTGAAAGGAAGAGCAAATAGGGGGTAATTTTGGCAGCTAGTGGTCGGGCATTAATTAGAGAGCACTGAGATAACAACCCTCAGAGGCCACTAGCTGACCGTAGATTAAAAAGGGGTAGAGAAATGAGTTACGAAACTTTTAAAGTAACCAGATTTAACCAGGAGTCTCTTATTAGGATTGAGCAATGCAAGAAGATCATAAGCAGGTATCTTGGTCAAGGGCTCAGGTTGACTCTTCGGCAGCTGTATTATCAGCTGGTCACTTCAAATGTTATCATAAATGAGGAGAAGCAATACAAGAAGCTCTCCTCTTTGGTTAGCAATGCTCGGTTATCTGGTTTGATAGACTGGAATGCAATTGAAGATCGGATTCGCCAGCCACATAGAGTTTCAGAGTTTAGCGATTTGGGGGATCTGATTGAAACGGCAGTCTCTAGTTATCGTCTTCCCAGGTGGAGAGGGCAAGATTATTATGCTGAGCTTTGGGTAGAGAAGGATGCCTTGGCAGGTGTTCTTAAGCCCCTAGCTCGTGAGTTCCATGTGACCATGATGGTAAACAGGGGTTACTCATCACAGAGTGCAATGTATGATTCTGCAAATAGGTTTAGAAATTATGAGGAAAAGCAGCTTATACTGGCTTATATCGGAGATCATGATCCTTCGGGAGAGGATATGGTCAGGGATATCCAGGATCGATTAAATATGTTTGAGGTGAATGTAGAGGTCAAGAAGATTGCTTTGACCATTGACCAGGTTCAAGAACACAATCTCCCTCCCAATCCAGCTAAGATGGATGACCCTCGATATCAGAAATATGAAATGGAACATGGGAATGAGTCCTGGGAAGTAGATGCTCTGCCTCCGGAAGTTCTGGTTCAGCTTATACAGGATTTCTTTCATGGGATTATTGATTCAGAAAAGATGCAGGAAGTGATTGATAAGGAAGAAAGAGACATTGAGCGTCTTCGTGGTCTTGTAAAGGAAGAGATATAAAGAGATGGACGAAAGGGATAAAGATTTCTTTAAGGGTGTGGTTAGACAACTTTATGGAGATATCATATTTGTTGAAACTGGCCCAGGTGTGGTTAAAGGGATCAGTGAAAAAGTCCATCCGGAAGAGTATAAGAGGGAGAAGGAGAGGCTAGAAAAAGAGGGAAGGAGAAATAATGATTAAAGGAACAAAGATTGTGGATTTATTTAAGTCTAATGCAGATATTCATAAACTGACTGCTTCAAAAGTGTTTAACGTTCCTTCAGGGAAAGTTACTTCTGAGATGAGAAGATTGGCTAAAGTAATAAATTATTTTGAACTCTATGGTATAAACTTGAAAAATAAAAAGGAGAGGAGATAAAAATGGAAAATTTAATTGGGGTAGTCCTTGATCGGATTATAAGTGATTTAAATAAATTAAGGACAACTCCTGTTGAGAAAATTCTTGAAACACTAGAGAAATTCTGGATTGCAGAGTTGTCCGTTATATTGGGTACTGAATTACTTAAAAAGGAGACTCTTGAAAAGATAATGAAAGCTGGAGTAGAAGAATCTACTACTTATATCATGGATTATCTAAAAAATAGAGTTGAGATCACTAAAAATAAGCTTTTTGTAATGTCAGTAATATCTGCTGCTTCCATGATCAATAGGATATTTAAATGCCTAAAGACCTCCTCAGATCTTTGTGGTTCATGCCCTGTTAAAGATGAATGTCCACTTTCAAAACCTTCTTCTGAGAGCAACCCTTTTGCAAATTTTGGGGATGATGAGGGGGGTAATGCATGAGTAAGACAGTGGGAGATAAGTTAAAATGGATGGTAAATTATCGTAAGGAGTTTCGTTATCATGCTTTGGTGAGAAACAATTACCTGGATGCTGCTGCTCTCGATGAGCAGATTAAGGGGATTGAAGCAGCTTATGAAGCTTTAAATGGGACTGGTGCTCTAGATTTTGAACTTGATAAAGAAAAAGGAGAGTGAAATGGATGAGCAGAAGCTGTGCATTAAGACATTTAATATCACTGAAGAACAGGCTGAATTCATAAAAAGTAATGCCGATATTCTACGCATTTCTGAATCCAAAATGCTTAGAAACATCTTAAGTGAATATCGAATTATGGAATCATCCATAAAAGGTAATAATTTTCATGGCGAATACAGGGAGAAAGGATAAAAATGACCTGGTTGGAGTTTGCTAGAAGACTACTTCCTGGGGAGCCCGATGAGGTTTTGGATATCATATTATGGAATCATACTGCTCTACCCTGCTCTACCGATCCAAAGAGGATTTCTAAGGAGTTATTGCTTTGGAAGAGACTTCGGAATAAAGGGTTAAGCTCCTGCTGTATCTGTGGAAAGGGATTCAAAAGTAGAAGTGGAAAAGTCATTCTTGGGGCTGAGTGCGGAAGTGATCATGGAATGGGGAGGATATTATGAAGAAGCTTATGATGATCATGTGGTTAATTGTTGTTATAGCATCAGTGATTATTATCATATTTAAATCATAAAATATATAGGGGGATACATGGGTGACTCAATTGGTGATCGGATGAAGAAATATTATGAGGATCGATTCAGAGTCTATCTTGTAAGGAGGACTCCAGTTATCATCCGTCTGGATGGTAGAGCTTTTCATTCTATGCCTCTTGGTAAACCATTTGACCAGAGCTTTATGACTGCTATGCAATGTGCAGCTGAATCTACTTCTTTTGAAATTCAGGGATTCAAGTTTGGGTATGTCCAGTCAGATGAAGCTTCTTTTCTTTTGACGGACTTTGATAATCTAGATACTGAGGCTTGGTTTGATTACAATCTAGCAAAAATTGTAAGCATCTCTGCTTCATTAATGTCTGTTCATTTCAATGAGATTTTCAGGAGGGCAAGTAAAGAGGTTTTCGATGGGAGAGCTTTCAATATTCCGAGGGAAGAGGTAGCCAATTATTTCATCTGGAGGTATCAGGACTGGCAAAGGAATAGTCTACAGATGTACTGTCAGAGTTTCTTTTCTCATAAGGAGATGATGAATAAGGGCAGAGAAGATCAGCATGAGATGTTGCATAGCATTGGTAAAAACTGGGCAATGGATCTATCCTCTGTTGAGAAAAATGGAATTTTTATTTTCCCAGGTGAGGTTACATCTAATTATGTTCCTGCTTATGAATCACTTAATGAACAAATAGGTCTTTTTAAAAGAGGTGACACATGAGAAAGTCTGACAAAAGAATAATTAGACTGATGTTCTCATTTGTAATCGGAATCCTTTTTAAAATACTGGAGAAATCATGGGGACCGGATGCAAGTGAGGAATTTAAGAGTGATTATGCTGAACTTTCGTGGAAGCTGGAAGATTGGGTGGGGGAGGAGTGATATGCTTCATCAGCTAAAAGTTTGGATACCCTATTTTGAGTTCACTGTTAGTGGAGTAAAGAATTTTGAAGTTCGGAAGAATGATCGTGTGTTCATGCCAGGGGATGTTCTTCTCCTGTCAGAGTGGGATCAAAAGAAGAAGAACTATACAGGCCGGATTATCTTTAGGAAAGTAAAGTATATATTGCAAGGAGTCTTTGGGCTCCCTGATGATCTCTGTGTAATGCAACTCGGGATTTTGACTGAAGAGGAAATAAAAAGATTGAAAAAGGGGGATTAATTGGAATCAGCTCAATTAGGGATTATGGTATTTGGCTGTTCTGCTATTTGGTTTGTCGGTAGAAGAGAACGTTGGAAACGATGGGGTTACATCTTGGGTATGTGCAGCCAACCTTTTTGGGTTTGGACATCCTATGAACATGCACAATGGGGGATTTTTATACTGACTTTTTGGTACACTTATGCATGGGGGCAAGGTATTTATAATTTTTGGATTAAGAAAGAAAAAGAGTGATGTTTCAAATGTTGGGTATGTCACTATTCAAAAATCCTTCTATGGTTGTTCAGAGAAATGAGATCATAAGGAGGACATGGAAAGAAAGATTTTTTTCATTACCTTGGAGACCTTGGATTGCTACTAGATTAATTATTCATTATGATCCAGATCCTCGTGTATATATTTATGGCAACAGACTTATTGCTCATCCGGATATAATTGAAAAATTGATTAATCAACTGGACATAAAGGAGATAACAAATGGCCGATTTCTGTAAGCAATGTTCAATAGAAATGTTCAATAAAGACTTCAAGGAGCTTGCCAATCTATCTACAGAAGAAGATACCAAGAATGGATTATTTCCTATGGTACTTTGTGAGGGTTGCGGGTATATCCAAGTGGATCATACAGGAGTCTGTGTTAGTGAGGATTGCTTAAGGAAAGGACATCCAGAATATGAAAAAACCAAAAAGTAAAGTATTTCTTAGCATAACAACCTGGGCAGGAACTTTTGGAATGCATTACTACGGCTCCTTTTGGTACAATGGTAAAAGGGAAGATGATGTTAGATGGATTCCACCAGAAAAGCATAGAAAAATGCTAAATGAGTTAGAATATGAAAAATTTAGTAAGCTGAAGAAGGGGGAGGATACAATAAAATTTCTTCGGGAATACGACTTAATTGAGGAAGCTAAAAAGCAATGGAAGAAAAGATTCCCTAAAGCTGAAATTTTGATTAAGGGCAATCCCATGTCTGTTCATGATGATATTGATGAATCTCTTATTTTAGATAAAAAGAAGGAGACCTTATGACAACAGAAGAAATTGATAATCAGTTCAAATTACTGTCAGAAGAGATGACTAAAAGGGGAGATACTTTTATTATTGCAGTCAGATTTAAGGATGAGCCAAATTCTGTATGTGCTTCCATATCGGGGAATATAGAGGAACTTGTTAATACTTTTTTGTCTTCCCTTGAAGATACTGCCGAGCTTAAAAAATGTTTCCTTATGGCTTTAGCTTATGATGATTTTCAATCTAGTCTTCTTAAATCTGAACCCCCGATGACGGAGCAATAAAAACGTTAAAGTTTTCCTGGTTTCTGCCGATAAGATACATAGAGGAGGAGAGAGCATGGAAAACATTGAGGGAATACGAAAGGTTATGAGACGTGTTGCAAGAGAAGAAGCTACACGTCAAATTCGTCAATTATATACTGATGTTATGAGAACATTAGCAACAAATCCTCATAATATCTTTAAGGGGACACCAGCTGAGTACATTCGAAAATATGGATTAGCCTCAAAGCTCAAAAGAAAAGTTTTTGATCATTTCTCAGTGTAAAGGATTGAATTATATGTTTGAATTAAAAGGGAAATATTCAACTGCAAAAGTGATGATTGATCAGGTTGAGCTGGAATGTACTTCTCAAATTATCTCTATGATCAATCATTGTGCCTTTGTTAACCCTATTGCAATTATGCCTGATACTCACTCGGGGAAAGGTAGTGTCATTGGTTTTACCATGTTAGTTGGGCCTAAGGTGATCCCAAACATTGTGGGGGTGGATATAGGTTGTGGAATGCTCTCTGTAAATCTGGGGGATATTAAACTGGATTGTAAAGAGGTTGACTCTGCTATTCGGAGAGCTGTTCCTTTTGGAATGGAAGTTCATGATCGGGGAGTCATTCATATGAAGAATGATTTCCCTTGGAAGGGCTCCCAAGACTACGAATGGTTTGTAGCTAAGTGCAAACAGATTGGAATAGATTTGTCCTATGCCATTAATTCCATTGGGACTCTGGGGGGAGGGAATCATTTCATTGAATTTGGGAAGGCTATGCGTACTGGAGATACTTGGTTAACTGTTCATACTGGCTCCAGAAATTTTGGGAAAAGAGTGTGTGACTATTGGCAGAAGGTTGCAGCTGGAACTGATGATGGAGCAAAAAAAGCAAAACTGGCTGCTGGGATCGAGGAGATTAAAAGAACTGCCAAGAATGGAGCGGAGATTGGGCAAAGGATTTCTGAATTGAAGAAATCATTAAATATCCAAAAGAAGGTTACAGGATTGGAATATCTGGAAAGTTTTAATGCAGCAGGATATATGGAAGACATGTATTTTTCTCAGGTGTACGCAAAAGTGAATCGAGTTTATATTGTGCATAATATTCTGGCAGCAATGGGATTATCTGAATTGGGTATCCCTGTTACTAGAGATCGGATTGAAACCATACACAATTTTATTGACCCTCAAGACCATATTATCCGGAAGGGAGCTGTCAGATCCTATGCTGGAGAAAAGATGATTATACCTCTCAATCCTCATGATGGTACTTTGATCTGCGAGGGGAAGTCTAATCCGGAGTGGAATTTTTCTGCTCCTCATGGTGCTGGAAGGGTTATGTCAAGGAGAAAAGCTAAAGAAACTATCTCTCAGGAAGTGGCAGATAATGCTATGGAGGGAGTTTATGCTTCAGCAAAGCCTATTGATGAGTCTCCATTGGCTTATAAAGACTCTTCTTTGATCGCTGAATGCATTGAGCCCACTGCAAAGATTATTGATAGGATCATTCCTTTTATGAACCTGAAGGCAGGAGATGGAGAAGAATGAGACTCGGAAAAAAGATAGATAAAGTTGAGGATAGCCATTCTGGTGTTTCTATTGATATCTACCTGGAAAAAGGAGATATGCTCTTTTCTGCCCAGGTTTTTGGAAATTTGATCCAGAGTAAAGATGGTGCTGATCTCAAGCGGAAAATCTGGGATGAAATAAAAAGGAATACTCATATTGAGTGGCAGCTTGTTATTCTTGTGAGAGAACTCAATGCTTTTGCTCACAGGGATGGCGCAGTAGGAATCGAAAAGGAAAAAGAATGGTGGGGGAAAAGACAAGACGGTAAATGGTTACGTGCTGCTTGGTTGATTGGTGGGGAAGAACCAACTCTCATAAATGCCCATGTTTCTGGAAAAGGTGATGAGTTTAAAATACCTTCGGTAGAAGAAGGAAGTTTTGGAGATGAGATGGAATTCTATTTACCCTATTCTGTTCCTTTATGGGCATCATTAGAGGAAATTGAAAATGGGATTAAGAGATTAAAAAGTAAGCTTCGTGAAATTCTAGGGAGCCCCGAGGGTATTGAGCACCTTAAATATATTGGTGGAAAATTAACCAGGATGCTTACGGATTAAAAAATGTCTCAAAAAGTTATCAAGAACTTCTGGATGATGCAGAATATGATCAAAGCTGGATACTGCCCCTGTCTTATTTATAATGATAACGGATGGTGGGCTGTGTCTACTTCGGGTACAAATGGTCCTTTACAGGATTGTAAACCTACGATGGTAACTTGTTTTACCAATATTGTTCAACCTGAAGCCTGGAGTGCAAATCCTAGTAGAGCGATTGAGAATGCATACAAGAAATTTTTAAAGGAGATAAAGAAGATATGAAATTTAGACCTCCATGTAGGGTAAGAGTTGAAGGAAATCCTGGTATCTATTATTTTCGCAGAATAAGTGTAGCTAATGGCTTTTTGAAGTCTATTGCATGGAAAGGCTATGTAGCTCACATACAAAATAATGTCGGATCTACAATCTGTGAGTACAATAGATTAAGACCTATTAAGGAGGGGTAATTATGTGGATTATTCCACTGACAATAGGATGCTTGATTAGTATCTATTTTGAACATAAAAAATATACTAATCGTACTTTATACTGGGTTGAGGGGATATTCACAGGAGTAGCAGTGGGATTATTGATGAAATAAGGAGTATCAATATGCAAATTTGCAAGAGAGAACAATTGTCCTCATTCTAAGTTACATGAGCATAATTCTTGGCAACAGCTGGGTTTCCCCGTAGCATGTGATAAACCTTGTGAAAATCCCCAAGGTGTGCTAGGATCTAAATGTTTTAAAGAGGATTTAACAGTGGATCTAAATA
>Ga0315282_10005365_pt1 | contig 21912 bp, 24 predicted proteins | sample YL17G07_20_MG_FD_203693 | JGI IMG/M metagenome (GOLD analysis project Ga0315282, IMG submission 203693) | Sediment microbial communities from Yellowstone Lake, YNP, Wyoming, USA - YL17G07_20 | ecosystem: Environmental > Aquatic > Freshwater > Lake > Sediment | place: USA: Wyoming | collected... | reverse complement strand
CCGGGGAATATCAGGCTTTGATTATAATTATAAGCAATTATAAGCTTTGCGGATAATAAGAGGCAAGACTGAGTAGCCGCAGCTTGCAGATACAGCGTTCTATCCCGCAGCGTTGTGCACGAAATGAGTTTTTGTTTAATGGGGTGGCGAACTAAGCTTTTATCCTTCTATCGCTTGACCCATTCTATGTTGTATTTTCTAAAGGCTTCGTACCCAATTTGATACCCAGCACTGGACACCTCTGGTGGCACCTCAAATGCTATTTCCCCTGCGGTCTTTCCTCCGTCAAGAAGGTCAACCGCCTTTAACTCACTCTCTAGGCCCATGACAAACGCTGCACTGTACTTCACATTGTTGACCACGACATAGAAGAATAGTGGATTTGTGCTAAACGAATCATAACCCTGGTTCTCTATATGTAAGTCCAGCACCAGATACACGTAACCCGGCTCGGCTTCACTCCATTCTCCGATTCGCTGCGTGGTAGTCGAAGAGTACCCAATGATAATCCTCCTGGCAGTCTCGGAAGGACTTGGGGAAAATGGTTGATCCAGTGATGAGGGAGTCGACGATACACAACCCAAGACTGCCACTCCGGCTACGAGGATGACCATAACTAAGCAAGCAGCTTTCAATATATTGCTAAACATGAGTTTTCAACCTCTCCCTCGCTTTACCAGTCTTAATGCTTCTATACCCGCCCCGGGTTTGTCAGCTCCTCTTAGCGCTACACACTCTATAAGTTTTGCCAGCCCGAAGCACGTGAATTGGACCAACTTCACAAAGGGAATTAGCAAGAGTAGCCCTATTGTCAGGGGGATCGTCATTACCAGACACAAGAAGCCGATTGCGAGAATAGCTGCTATAATTTCACTCACCGTGGTGATACCCCCTAATGCTGCCTCCCACAGGCTGGGCATTTGAAGCTAAGATTAGCTCTGAGCTTAGCTGCCCACCACAGGACAGTGTCCACCACAGATATGCGTTCAAGCACAAGTTTAGCAATGTCAGTGGCAAACTGCTGCACGCCTTTCTCATCCGCTACATAACCGAACTTAGGGGCTAGGCTGGTCAAATGGCTGTCTGCCTTAGCCACGTCATAGCCCACATTCTTCAAGATGAAAATTGCATTTCTCCTACCAATCATGGGCCTTTGGTCTAAGTATGAAATTAGCTCGTGTTGAGGTAGAACATTGCCATATTCATCCTTTGTCAACCCATTTAAGAGTCGCTTTCTTATTGTTTCCCATCCGGTCTGACACATCCATTCTGCAATGGCAATCATGGCCTTAGCCTTCTTAGCGTTATTTATTACGCGCAATGCATTGGCTCTCACCTTGTCTTTGTCTTGGCAAACGTTCTTGTAGCCCCAGCGCAAGAAGGCTTCTTCCAGCTGCGACCATTTCTCTCTAACCCTTTCCTCCGAGAAACCAGTGACATATATTGCCCAGCCACACTCCTTGAAGAAATCTTCGTCGGAAACGTTACTTGGGTGTCTATTCCTCTGCATAATGACATCATCAATCGCCTTGTGGTCAGCCAATATGCCTCCTATAGCCCTCGCCCAGAGCATCAATAAGCAACAATGACAGCGGTTGTTCGTCACTTTAGCCTCCTTCCTTTCCATTTCCGCAATTCCATCGCCATAGGCGGTCGCACAAAGGTAGAAGCTCGTTTGAGCACTCAGCACAGTACCTGCCGAATTGCCAAATATCAGACGGTTTCATTCCTTGGCTCTTTGGCGTGTGTATCGCTATTTCAAACGTTATGTGCGGCCTGCTGTGATCGATGGTGCGATAGCACCTGTGGCAATGGTCCTCCGCAACTATCATGATAGGGCTGCCGTCGTGCACACCCCCAAGGAGTGCGGCCCTGTTCATCTCAATAGGTAAGTAAGTGGTGCCGCCAACGACGTGTCTGATGAGTTCTTCTTGTTGTACCCGGGTATCAGACTTTGCTCGGCTAATGGCTTCACCTAATAACCGGGCATAGGCGTAGAAGCCGCATATTTCAAACCCGGTGAGCCTGGGGGTATACGCCCACTTTAGCCTATGATGAGCAGACAATAGAGTGCACGGTAGACATACCTGTAATGATGCTACAGCTTCAATCACAGCGGGTTTACCTTCGCTACCCTTGCGAGTTTCTAGGAGCCTAGATACACAGGTAAACGGCTCACCCCTGCCCATTGCCCTGCCGCAGATGAAGCAAACGCAGCCACCATCACCACCGCCACCGAATATACCATCGAAAGGGAATACAGGGTATGTGATGGTTATCTCGCTGATGTCGTGCCGAACTTTGATCCTTACCTCTGGCATCTCCCCGTCCTTGCCATTATGGTGGCTATCCTCTAGACAGTTTGCTCTCTCAGACTCCGCCTCCCAACTTGTAAAAACCACTATTTATGTCCCATATTGTCGTCTGTGCCAGGTCGGCCAGCTTCCAGTGGAGCGCCCTGGAGATTGAATAGTCATTCTCTGACTCCCCTAAGGCGAAGCCAAACAAGCGTTCAATCCCCCTTGAAACAGCACTGCCCATCGGGGGGAATATCTCCCTCGGTGTTGGCAAATACACGCCCTCGGAGAGTTTATAAATAGCGTACATCTTTAGCGGCGCCAGAGCTGTCCACCGAGCGCGGCCGCAGGCACTTAAAGCCAAGCGCTGCACCTCTTCTAGATTCAGTACCCTACTGGGGCCTACATCTGGCAGTTCGACCCTAGACCACGTTTCCAGACCAGCTAGAACTGCCAGGAACCTCCTCGGCTTTCTAACCCTAGTTTCTCTTTGCCCTTCCTGCAGTAATTGTTCCAGTCTAGCAGCAATATTGTGCACCTGCCCTGCTTTCGCCTCCAAAAGTAGGCGAAGATATGCGATGGGCACCGTTCCAGAGCCTCCAGTTTCCCCCTCTTTCCCACCTTGGTCAGACACTGGTAGCTGCTGCAGCCAAGTTAATATTTGTGCTATAGCCTTAAGAAAGAGGAGATGCTCCGGAGGGAAAGCGCTCGCATTCGACAGTTCTTCCATTCTAACCCTATTCCACCCCGTGAATTGCCGGATAAGGTGCTGGTTAAAGTCCATGCCCTCATTTCTTAAAATTGATGCTATCTCAGTAATGTTTGTCAAAAGTTGGCGTTCTTGGTTGCTTTGGGATATTGCCCGCATATCTAGCCTCCGTTAGTCACCACCATTTGTTGGTTTAATTATACGGCAATCTCAGACGCGTGTCAAGTGGGACGTAGCAAAGTCCCAAACACAGTAGTTATCGGGCTACTTGATTTGGACATGAAGTACCAGCGGCGAGGAAATGAGTTCGGTGTGGACGCTTGTCTTGCCCACTGTGCAGAACACAATCCCGAGGATTGTGGCCCCTGAAACTCTGCCTGAGACTTTCAAGCGTTGGCAAAGAGGTCACGGGAACAGCTTAACTATGCTTGCTCGGCTTGATTCAGTTTAGAGCGGCTCAACGCCAATATCTTCAAGCCATTCTAGGGCTCTCTGCTTCAGCCTGTCATCTTTGAAGCGGAACCATCTCTCTCGCTCATCAGGATAGCGAGCCAGCACATCTTTGAAGCGGCGAAAGGCACCTTTCCCATTTATGGCTCTTTCAAGCAGGTGCGCAAGGCGTTCGTCCTCCACCGTGGCGATGAAGTCTTCCATGTCTTGATAGCCTTCGTAGGAATCAGCCTTGGGCAAGCACTCATACCGATCAGGGTCATTGTCGATCTGCTTCTTCAGTTTCCCTCCCTCTTCATCCATGTATTCCGAGATAAAGAGCAACTCACCGGTCTGCAAATCAAGATAATAGCTGTGCTCGTAAGAAGTGTCATCCAATGCGTAGCACAGCGCCTCCAGGTTTACCCTGAGCCTTTTCTCCTGTTGCATCGGAGCCATCCTTTGCCAGTAATCAACAACGCTCAGTGGCTGGCTGAGAACATGGGTATTATAACAAGGGGAGAGGCCGAGATGTAAAGAGGGAAATTTCCAGAGCTAGCAAGCCTCAATTGCACAAGTGTCAGGATTGCGTCATAAGATAACCAGGTTTATAGAGGTACAAGAACGGATGGGTTGCCACTTCACCGCAGAGAGACTATAATTTGGAAAAAGGGGTTCAAATGAGTGAGGGTATGCCTACGGTATTCTACAAGGGCGAGGCCGCTGTCCTATATCAAGGTGATTGCTTGGAAGTTCTTGCCTCTCTGCCGGAGCGTTCTGTGGATATGATTTTTGCCGACCCCCCCTATAACCTATCCAACGGAGGAATAACGTGCCACGCCGGCCGCATGGTTTCCGTTGACAAAGGTGATTGGGACAAGTCAAAAGGTATTGAAGCAGACCATGATTTTGCTGTTGGGTGGCTCAGAGCTTGCCAGCGAGTGCTAAAAGATGACGGTACCATATGGGTTTCCGGCACTATGCACAAGATTTACTCTGTCGGGTTTGCGATGCAGCAGCTTGGCTATAGGTTGCTGAACGAGATCTGCTGGTTTAAGCCAAACGCTTCACCCAATCTATCGTGCCGCTATTTCACTCACAGCCATGAGACTTTGATATGGGCCGCCAAATCAGAAAAGAGCAAACATAAGTTCAACTACGAACTGATGAAGCAAGTCGCTGGCGGCAAGCAGATGCGGTCGTTATGGGTGGATATCAACGTTGAAGATGAGCCTCAAGATATCTGGGCCGTCGGCACCCCTGCTAAGGAAGAGAAAAAGTACGGCAAGCACCCGACCCAGAAGCCAGTCGTTCTGTTGGAACGGATTATCTTAGCTTCGTCTGATGCCGGAGATACAGTTCTTGACCCGTTCACTGGTTCCTCCACTACCGGAGTTGCCGCCATCCGACATGGAAGGCTATTCATTGGCATAGATACTGACGAGCGCTTTCTTGAGCTATCGGTCAAGCGTCTCAAGGATGAGGAGGGGAATCTACGTACCAAGCCGCAGCTAACACTGAAATCGGCTTAGCTGTTGGCTGTCGCCTCGATGAGTGAGCAGCATGGCGGATTTAGAATTCTACCGGAAGCACCTCGACCTTTCAAGCTTGGAAGACATTTGTAAGGCCTTGTCTGACACCCTGATCGAGACCAACCACACCTACGATTTCTTCGTCAACTGGTCCAAAGTTGCCCAGAACCGGGATGCATTCAAGTACGAGGTCGCGCTTCTGAAGAGCCTGCGCAATAGCACCAGACCCGCGGATGATTTAAGGAATCTACTAACCCGCTATCCTGAAGTTATCAAGGTAATCCCGATACTACTGGCATGCCGTGATGGAATCATCAAGGTTTTAAACTCCATCGAGCCCGACATCAAGTACAAGACCTTCGATTTCGCCAAGACCAGCTACACCCCCAGAGAGATTGATGACGTTGTGGTGTTTACCGAGAAAACGGGACTCCTTACCATGCTCTGCCAGATGGAGTCGGCAATTGATTACTTATTGGGTGTTGAGGTTGGACTGGATACCAATGCCAGAAAGAACCGAAGTGGCCTTTTCTTGGAGAAGATGGTCAGGGAAGTAATAACGGAGCTTGTGGCGCGTCACCCCGATATCAAATGGCTAGAGCAGAAGAGCTTCAAGCATGTAGAGAACGAGCTCGGCATATCGCCACCGCCGTCGCTACGAGACAGAAAGTTTGACCACGTGGTTATAAGCAAAGGAAAGGCTATGAACATAGAGGTAAACTTCTACGGGGGTACCGGCTCAAAACCCGGTGAGATCGTGAGCTCGTACATCAACCGGAGTGAGGTGCTGTCATCGGCAGGGTGGAAATTCATTTGGTTAACCGACGGGGAAGGCTGGAAGTCGATGCAGAATTCTTTACGTGTCGGCGTTGAATACATTGATTACGTTATCAATGCCTATCTCCTCCGAAAAGGGCTGCTGGAGAAGATAGTGCTGGGCTAGCGCCTAGCAACCGTCATTCGACCCTGACTTCAGTCCTTGCACTTTTCGTCAGAATGTTACGTCATGAACTCCTGTGCGTGCAGAATGCAATTACAAAGTTGGAACCGAGTGTGAGGTTGTTAAAGTTTGGTAAGCTCTTTACGCCTTCTAGTCTTGAAAGCTGATGGGCACTTCTTCAATTGTAAGCCCTAGCCCTTTTCTAATTGCTTCTCACAAAGGACACTGGGCTTGATTAAGTCTACGACGGTCACGACCGAAAAGGGTGGTAAGGCTAAAGCGCTGGAGATTATTTAATGATTACACTACTGACACAACCGACACGCCGGAATGTATGGCTTCCTCTATGGAATAGCTAAGGTTTACGCAGCGTGGCTAGAACTGTAAACTCAATTCCCGCCGACTCTAATTCCGTCTTGATATTCTCAGACACTCGGAGGTCTATCGGACCATCATTTTGGCGGAGGATTTTTGCGAGGCCCATCAAGGAGTCTATTTCAGCGCCATCGTCAACTTGACGAGGTTTCTTTTTCTTGAGAAGAGCTTCCTCAAGCTTAGCCATATCCTCCTGATCACCTACTAGAGCGGTGACTTGCCTAGCCGCTACGTTGCTGTCCGCAAACCTAATCAAGTAAAAGTTAACCATGCTTCAGGCCTTCGCTCAGCTTCTCTTTCCGCGCAGTACTTCCCCTAAGAGTATAGAGAGGTTTCTATTTATTTTCAATAGAATTTCTCGTAAAACTGGCATTAGGCTGACCAATCAGCCATCTTGTGCACTGAATCTCACCCTAGTCCTGTTCGGTAGGCCAAAAGGATTACACAATCGTTTTTTGTCAAACATTTGTCAAACATACTCAGCGACATGGGGTAGTATTCTACAGCACAAAAAGGGGCCTTGAGAGGGTTTCCTAGCTTCAAGATACCACTTCACAACACAACATATAACGAAGCTATACATATTTCAAAACCGCTGGCCTGTAGTGCTTGATGCTGGCCTTTCAGAGAAATCCTTATGTCTCAAGCCCATATAGCCCTCAGATTTTGACCACAGGGCTTGTCATAAAGACCCTTGAGGACTCCACACTATCCACTCAAAACAGCAGGATTCTTGCCAGACTATTCTTTTCGCCGTAGAATGTCGCAAGTTAATGATGTTCCTTGAGGTGAAAGATGACCGAAAAGGGCGAAACATCTCATAGTGACGCCTGCAAAGAAGAGGCTCATTACTGGATACTTAATGATAAGAGCCTTGGCATCTGCAAGAGGTGCGGAGCCCAAAAGCAGTTTCCTGTTAGCGCATCTAGTTGGCAGAATCATAAACTTGTGATTGGTAAGGCGCCGCACAGTCCAACATATTGAGGAATTGCGTATGAAGGTTATACTAGAGCTTGTTTATAGAACTGCCAGGGGCAAGGGATGAAAGAGAATAAGGTGGGCGAACCAATCCAACCTATCGCTGATGATGCTGCTCCCAAGAGAAGAAAGGGGCGCAAACCATTGCGACTTGTGGCTAAAGGTGATGCTGTTATTCCCAAGAAGGGAATGTGGGCCGGTGAAGAGTGTCTCGTTCTCGACGTAGAGAAAAGGCCGCAGCCATCTGGATATTATCAAATAGTCCATGTTCTTCTGCCCAATCAGCGTCAGAGATGTTATCCTCTTACAGAAATCAAAGAGATAATCCCGGGTAAGGGGGCAATTCCGAGAAAGGCTCGGCAGCAAAAAAGTGATGCGAAGGTTCCAAATGAGAAGTTAAATATGGAAGTCGTCTTAGAGCCTTTAAGTGGAACTACCGAGGACAACCTTGAGCGATCCAGGGTGGAAATAGAAAGGTTACTAGCTTTTAGAGGATCTGTAACTAGTGTGAAGGCTGGAGGAACAAGAATTATAATGAAGGTTGAAATAAACCCCAAGTGGGATTTGACCGAATCTGAGAAGGTCAAATATCTAATGGAATGGATACCGGCAAAGGTGAAGGTAGTTTTCAAGGTACTCAATGTATCACTACAAAGGGGGTGACGATATAAGATACAAGAATGCGCTAGAAATGGTGAGCACTTAGAAAGCATTAGGGGGGTTAGATTATGGCGAGAAGAGTATGTGCCTCTTGTGGGAAAGAAAAGGATGTGAACGGTGGAAAGGTGTGTTCAAAAAACGGACACTTCATATGTAAGGAGTGCGTCTGGTCAGCTCCCAGCCTTCTAGGGCCGGGTGAACGAAAAGCATGCCCACTTTGTAATGCATCTCTGAGGTAATCACCATCAGAAAAAAACGCACATAACTATATAGTGCTCTGCAGCCATGATGAACAGAATCATAAAAACAGCTATCCTTACTTAATAGACAGTGTGCAACGTTATTACAAATACGGCATCTATCCACATTGGCTGCTAAAGCCTAGCCGAAAATAGCCTGCTCAAGAAGGAAATACAAAAAGAGGAGGTATAACTGTGCAAATCCGAATCGAGAGAACAAAAGAATCAACAAAAGGGATGTTATCTGGTAAGAATTGGAGACTCGTCTCCAAGATAAGTACTACCTTGTCTGGCGAAGAACAATCTCTAGTCAAGGAATATTTCGACCCCTCGGTTGATGTCAGCAAGGTTTCCCTGCCGATACACAGAAATGAACCGAAGGAGATTTATGAACCCGTTGATGTTGAAGTGAAGAGTGACAAGCTGAGCAAATTTGACATAATGGCATCTATCAAGGATCATAAATATCTGGGCCCTTTACAACACTATGAGGAAGTCGTAATAGATCAGCTAACCATAGAATTAAACCACCTTCGGAACTTGGCTGTCTGGGAAGGAAAGAAAGAACTAACAATGTGACGGATTGTTGAGTGAGGGATTTAGGTCCCTTCTATTGAAGCACCTTTTCACTTTCTAAGGAATGCCGATTAGTCTATTCCCCTCCTAGCATCTGACGAAACGACAGTAGATGTCGCCATATCTGATATATTTGTGCTATAATGTCTTGGACTTTCCCAAGCGAGAATATACCAATCCGCAGAGGTGCTATGGAACCCGGTCAAAGCCTTGCCCGTTCAGTTCGTCTGACCCAAATACAACATCTTTTGTACAAGAATCCTGAGGGCCTCACCACCAGGGAATTGGCCCAACTATGTGGCGTGTGTGTTCGTACTATCCAACGAGACCTGCTCGACCTACAAAGTGAACTGGGAGTGCCTATTACTGAGAAAGTAGACCGCTATGGAATCATTGATGGCTATGTCCTTCCTCCTGTATCTTTCTCGTTGTATGAGGCTATGGCTTTGTTCCTGGCCTCCCGCCTAGTTCTGCACCAGACTGACGAGAACAATCCCCATATCCAGACAGCCCTAGACACGTTGTCAAAGGTCTTACCACAAGCGCTTGCAGAGCGCCTAGCGGATAGCATCAATGCGATTCGCAAAAAATTGCCTAAGTCCGACTTCATACGCATCTTTGAGCAGGTAGCCATAGCCTGGAGCACACAGCGCAGGATGAGAATCCATTACCAGTCTCTGCAGAGCAAAGAGGCAAAGGAATGGCTCCTTGCCCCCTATTTTGTTGAGATGACCGGCGTGGGCTACTCAACTTATGTAATAGGCCAGGCCAGCCGTGAAGGCCGGGAAGGCATTGTTACTTTCAAGCTTGACCGCATAAGAAAGGCAGAACTACTAGAGGAGAGCTTTGAGATACCGCAGGGGCTAAACCTGGAGAAGCTGCTAGGCTCAAGCTGGGGTGTGATATGGGGTGAAGAAACCGAGGTAAAGCTCAAGTTCTCACCCAAAGTAGCACGCCGGGTAAAAGAATCGGTCTGGCATCCCTCTCAGGGGATTGAGGACTTGCCGGACGGGGGCTGTCTGCTTACGGTCAGAGTAGGCAGTACTCTGGAAATGACGCCCTGGATACGGGGCTGGGGGCCTGAGGTGGAAGTGCTGGCACCCCAAGGATTGAGAGACGAATTCAGAGAATTTGCAAACCAGTTATATGAAATGTATCGGTAACTGTTGTTTGATGAGGGAGTGATGTCGGAACTTAATAATCTACTCTTGTTCTGGGCTAAGAAGAAAGAGGAGCCAGAAGTACGTTATCCCTTGCTATGTCATATGCTTGATACGGCTTTTGTAACCCAAGAGATGTGGAATACTACTCTACATTCAGGCTTCAGAAGTTTCTTCTCTAAGCAACTAAATCTTAACGAAGAAGAAACTGGCCTATACCTTTCCTTTTGGGCTGGCCTGCATGACTTAGGTAAGGCCTCACCGGGTTTTCAAAGTAAAAGTGAAGTCGTCAAAGAAGAATTAAGAAGACGTGGCTTCAGCCTCTATGATAGAGACCCTCCTGGTCACGGCTTGATGACAACGCGGTTGCTCAACGATTACCTCAAGGATTTCATGCCAGCCAGCCTGGCCCGACAAGTAGCGGTGAGCCTAGGTGGCCATCATGGCGTGTTTCCTCGTTCTGCAGAAATCAACAGTGTGGTAACAGGCGATGGTCTCTGGGCTCAGGCTCAGAAACAAGTCTATGACCAGTATACCAGACTGGTTACCAAGCGCACTATATCCCTGCTGTCAGTTGAGCCCGGCCCCTCCTTCTTCATGTGCCTTGCCGGAATTACCTCGGTAGCTGACTGGATAGCATCAAACGAGACTTTATTTCCTTATGATATCCGGCACAGTCTTGAAGCTCACCCCCTATATGCTCAACAGCAAGCTGGACAGGCACTTACTCGGCTCGGCTGGACTGGATGGCGACCACCTTTGGAGTCAACAGATTTTCAAAAGCTTTTCCCTTTTATTAAGACCCTCAGGCCATTACAGCAGGAAGCTTTAGCTCTGTCTGAAACCCTTAGGGATAACCCTGGCCTCATCATCATTGAGGCTCCTATGGGCGAAGGCAAAACCGAGGCGGCTATGTATCTGGCAGATAGCTGGGCTTGGGGTTGTGGCCAAAAAGGTGGTTATTTTGCCCTGCCGACTATGGCTACCAGCGACCAGATGTTCGGTCGTGTCAGTGCGTTCTTGGAGAAACGCTATCAGGACAAGACAGTAAACCTGATGCTTCTTCACGGTCATGCTGCTCTTTCAGCGGAGTTCGACGCGTTGAAAAATCAGTTTGCTGAGTTTATCACAAGAAATATTAGTGGTGATAAGGGTTACGATGGTGCTACAGCTCAGGTGGTAGCTTCGGAATGGTTCACCTACCGCAAGCGCGGTCTTCTAGCACCCTTCGGCGTGGGCACTATTGACCAGGTGCTCCTGGCCGTGCTTCAAACCCGTCATGTCTTCGTGCGCCTTTTCGGATTAGCCAATAAGACGGTTATCATTGACGAGGTACATGCTTATGATGCCTACATGACCACTCTTCTTGAGCGGCTTCTCCAATGGCTGGCAGCCCTGGGTTCTTCAGTAGTATTGCTTTCAGCGACTCTCCCCAGGCAAAGGCGGGATGCCCTGTTAAAGGCGTATCTTAAGGGTATAACTAAAAAAGATGTGGATATACCACCAGAAGTTTCCATGACCAGGTACCCGCGCCTCGCCTGGACTACAGCCGATAGACCCGATGCCAAAGAGATCGGCACCTCACCCCAATCCACCAAAACGCTTCATTTGAAATGGTTGGATGGCAAAATACCAGAAAACGGCGGTGATTTTGAACTGGGCAAGCAACTTAAGGAAGCACTGGCTGGGGGCGGCTGTGCCGCCGTTATCTGCAACACTGTCGACTGGGCGCAAAAGGTCTATATGGCGCTGAAGTCGTACTTCCCTGAACTTAATGCCGGTGATGGCTATCCTGAGCTTGACCTGCTTCACGCCCGCTATACCTACAATGAGCGCAGGAAGCGGGAAATAAGAACGCTGTGGCGCTTCGGTAAGAAAGATGCCAAGCTTAAAGATGATAGCGGTAAGGAGATGACCGTTCGAAGACCAAGGCGGGCCGTCCTGGTCTCCACTCAGGTGATTGAGCAGAGCCTTGACATTGACTTCGACCTGATGGTTACGGAAATGGCTCCGGTTGACCTCCTACTTCAGCGAGCTGGACGCCTGCACCGTCATGAGAGGGAGACGGCAGAACGTCATGGCCTGGTGGAGCCGACCCTCTGGATTTGTCAGCCGGAGATGAAAGAGGACGTGCCCAACTTTGGCGGCGGTACCGAAGCCGTCTATGACTACCATGTGCTATTGCGCTCCTGGCTCGCCCTGAAGAACAGGCAGACGGTCGGAATACCGGGGGAGGTAGAAGACCTGATTGAAAAGGTTTACAGTGAGCAGAAGTGCCCGGCGGATCAACCCGAGGAGATAAGGAAGAAGTGGGAGGAGAGTAAAGAAAAACATGAATTGGATATACAAAGCGAAAAGGAGGAAGCTAGGGAACGTTGGATAAAGTGGCCGGGTTACAATGGTGAAATCTGGCGGCTGAGTGCTGAACCCAGAGAAGAGGATGACCCTAGACTGCATGAAGCACACCAAGCCTTGACTCGCCTCACTGGTTTAACGGTGAATGTGCTCTGTTTGTATGGGGAAGAAACTCGTCCATATTTGGATGTAGCCTTCTCACATTCGTTAGATACAAAGGCATGTCCTAACACAGAATTGACCAAGAGATTGCTAACTCGTGCAATCGCTATATCCCGGCAAGGCCTGGTACAGAGAATAATTGAAAGCGGTTGGCCCATCCCCGTTGCTTGGCGAGAGCAATCATTATTGAGGCATCACTATATACTCTTCTTCGATCAAGCTAATAGGTGTCAGTTTGACCGATATGTGCTCAATCTGGATGAAGAAAGAGGGCTGGTCATCGGAAATACCCTAAAAAGGAGGTGACATGTTTAGTTTCAACCTAATAGATGATAAATGGATACCCTGCATTATGCCTGACGGTAGGCAAGAAGAAAAGAATTTGAAAGAGGTTCTGTCGCAAGCGGGCGAGATTAAGGAAATCTTCGACAGCTCGCCTCTGGTTACTACCGCCTTGCATCGTTTGCTTCTAGCTGTTCTACACCGCAACTTCGGTCCGGGCACTGAAGGTGAGTGGCAAATAATGTGGCATGAAGGAAAAGGTGAATGGCAAAGAGGGAAGCTGTCAGACTACCTTACTGAGTGGCGGCATCGTTTTGACTTGTTCAGCGAAAAGCATCCTTTCTATCAGTGCGCCTCCTTACCTTTTTCAGTCGCTGACTCAAAAGGTAAGCTTAAATCTTACGAGAAGCCGATAGCCAACCTTATACATGAATTATCATCGGGAGACAACGCTACCCTCTTTGACCATACTACGGAATCAGAGCCGAAGGCTGTTTCCGCCGCCGAAGCGGCGCGGCTTCTGGTAGCCTTTCAGTCCTTTGCCGTTGGTGGGCTAATAACTCGGCTGGAGGGTGAAGGGCCCTCGGCCAATAATGCACCTCTGGTAAAAGGGGCGGTAGTTTTGGCAAAAGGCAAGAACCTGTTTCAAACCCTAATGCTTAACTTGCACCGCTACAACCGAGACGATGAAGAGCCTTTTTACCTGGAACGGGATGATGCCCCAGTCTGGGAGCGGGATGAGGAAACAAATGCGCAAGACCGCCCTCCTAAAGGTTACCTTGATTTACTCACCTGGCAGAGCCGACGCGTCAAACTGCATCCCGAGCAAGATGAAAGTGGGCAGGCAATTGTTAGGTGGGTAGTCATTATGAAAGGTAATCAATTCCCTGACAATTTTTCGCTCCATCAGAAAGAGCCTATGCTAGCCTTCCGCAAGGTCAGAAAGCCAGGCAAAGGGCAAGACCCCTGGCCGCCGGTAGCCTTTGAAGAGGATAGAGCCCTGTGGCGCGATAGCCTCGCCCTGTTTCATTCGATTGAAGATGAAAGAGCCAGGCCCAAAATAATGAGCTGGCTTCACGACCTATCCGTGAATGGCGTAATACCGCTTTCGACTACCTATGACCTGTCCATCATGGGTCTGGTTACCAGTAAGGCTAAGATATCCCTATGGCGTCATGAACGTCTGCCACTCCCGCTGGTCTACCTAGAGGATGAGAAGCTCATCGCCAAGCTTAAGGAGGCGCTAGATATGTCTGAATATGGAGGGCGATTGTTAGGCCCAGGTTTTGTCGAAGTGGCAATTAAAGGAAATAATGTACGATTACCTTCGCCTATGCGTGTCTTAGCTCAAGAGCTTCTGCCTCAAGATCAGAAAGGTCTAGTAGACCCGAACGCTGTCAAGTCCTTTATTGATTCCCTCTCCCCTGCCCGGCCGTACTGGGCAAGGCTGGGCATGTCCTTCAACCGTCTGGTTGGTGAGTTGGCAAAAGATAAGTCGGCTGAAGGCGAATATGGAGCCACCGTTTTGCCGTGGTGGGCCGGGGAAGTCCGTCTGGCCGCCCGGCAGGCTTTTGAAGAAGCCACCAATAGCTTTGACCGCAGTGGGAGGCTGATTAAGGCAGTTACCAAAGCAAGGGACGAGTTTGACCGCAGGTTAAACACTATTCTCAAACCATACAAGGAAAATGAGAGGAAAGGAGGGGAAGAAGCATGAGTCTCTCAACCGAGGCAGCAAGTCACTTCATACAGTACCTAGAATGGCTACTGGAGGAAAGCAAAGACGGTCGGGGTGCTATGGCCAACCTGCGCCGCGGACTGGGCAAGCCAGCAGCTACGGCCTACGAGATGGACAGGTACATCTTGGCCAGACTGCCTGAGGGCGCTACCACCAAACAAGAAGAAGCCTACTACTTGGTGGCTGCCCTGTTTGCCTACTGGCACCAGGGTAAAGACAAAGCTGAAGATGCCGAGGGCAATCTGGGTAGGTCTTTGCGTCGTCTGGCTGATAGGTACATCGCCGATGGGGCGAGCCGTGATGAGGCCGAAAAACGGCTGGAGAAGCGCCTTAACGCTCTCTTGAATGTTCACAGCGACGACCTGCCCCAGCATCTGCGCCAGATAGTCAGTCAGCTCAAGTCCAAAGATGTACCCCTCAACTGGGTGCGGCTCCTGCACGATGTCCAGAACTGGGATGCTGAAAGTCGCTTTGTCCAGCATGAGTGGGCCAGGGGGTTCTGGATAGTGCCCAGAGACAAGCAGACTGCTCCTTCAATCGAAACTAGAATATGACCTAAGAATAATACCTAAGAATAATTAAGAAGGGAGAACGAAAGTGATTGTAGAACTGCACATGCTGCAAAACTTCGCCCCATCCTGCTTAAACCGGGACGATACCAATTCACCCAAGGAATGCCAGTTCGGTGGCTATCGACGCGCCCGCATCTCCAGCCAGTGTATCAAGAGGGCAATAAGGGAGGATTTTAAAAAAAGTCTTGATTTGCCCCCTGAATTCCTAGCTAGGCGTAGTAAACTTTTTGTGGATAAGTTAACGGACAAACTAATCCAGGGAGGGAAACGTCAAGAAGAGGCGAGAGTTGTAGCAATTAGGGCTCTGAATAGCATTGGATTGGGAGTCGATGAAAAGGATAATACCACTCAGTACCTGCTTTTTCTCGGAGAGAAAGAGCTAAATAATATGGCTGAAATGGTCTTGGCTAATTGGGCAGGACTAAAGTCGATTGACGCTAAAGAAAAGGCGGGCAAACAGAAGAGTGACCTTGGTAAGAAACTAAAGGGAACCCTTGATGGAGGCAAAGCAGTTGACCTAGCACTCTTTGGTAGGATGCTTGCGGATTTACCGGACAAGAACATAGATGCCGCTTGCCAGGTAGCCCATGCTATATCCACCAACAAAGTGAACGTGGAATTTGATTTCTACACAGCGGTGGATGACATTAAGCCCAAAGAGGAGGCCGGTGCAGGTATGATGGGCACTATCGAATTCAATTCCGCCTGCTACTACCGCTACGCCAACATCGACCTCAATCAGTTGGAAAGGAATTTACTCGGCAAGCCGTGGGATAAGGCAACCGCTGATGAACTAAAGGAAGCCAAAGCCTTGGCCCAAAAATCCGTTGAAGCCTTTATCACCGCCGCCGTTTCCGCTGTCCCCAGTGGCAAACAGACTTCTATGGCTTCCCCAACCCCGCCGGACTTTATTCTGGCGGTAGTCAGGGACTCTGGTGCCTGGTCATTGGCTAACGCTTTTGCTAAACCTGTATCGCCCGGCAGCAATGGTAACCTGGTTGAACACTCCATTACTGCTCTGGTGGACTACTGGAATAGACTGGTCGAGGTGTACGGGGATAAAGGCGTCAGGGCTAAGCCAGCATTGGCTCTGGTCAAGGCTGAACTCACTGGTTTAAACCCGGTGGAGAACATGGACAGGATAATTGAAGAGGTCATGAAGGTTGTTACCGATGGTAGCCAGAAAGGGGGCTAATATGGCTGTGCTCTATATGCGCATTGCCGGTGCTATGCAATCCTGGGGGACACAGAGCCGCTTTACCCACCGCGATACCGGGCTTGAGCCTTCCAAATCAGGTGTTATTGGCCTGCTCTGTGCCGCTCTGGGTAAGCCACGCGACGAAGAAGAAAGAATAGATTTACCCAGCCTCAAGGAGCTAGCCAGACTCAGGATGGGTATCCGTGTGGACCAGCAAGGTAGGGTGGAGCGTGATTACCACACCGCAGGTGGTACTCATCGCATGGACGATAATTATGGGGTGCCCACGGCTGACGGCAAGCAGAGAAGAGCAGTCACTTCTGACCGCTTTTACCTAGCGGATGCCGTTTTTCTGGTGGTGCTTCAGGGAGATGATAACAAGCTTAAGCAATTACACGAAGCTCTCAAAAGCCCGGTTTGGCAACTCTACCTTGGCCGAAAATCGTTCTTGCCTGACCCCCCGGTTTATTTGAAGGACGCCTTTCAGTCAGGAATAGATGACCTTGAAGAAGCTCTCAAGGCGTATCCCTTCCTTTGCCGTCATCGCCTGAACCAACAGGATAAGCTACGTACTGAGATAGAAGTAGACTTTGGCCTGGGAGAACAGGTGAAGCACGACCAGCCGCTATCCTTCAGTGAACGTCTGTTTGGATTGCGCCATGTGAAGACAGGTTGGGTAGATACTGCGAAGTTGCCCCAGCCTAAGGAGGAGCTATGTATCTTTCCAAGCTGACGTTTAACAATCACTTGGTCGGAGCCCGCCGCCTTATCGCCAGCCCTTACCAGTTGCACAAAGCCATTATGCGTGCTTTCCCAGATGCTGATGATGGCGGCCCGGGACGAGTGCTCTTCAGAGTTGACCACAGCGGCAATTCTGACGAAGCATATCTTTTGGTTCAATCTGAGAAGAAGCCTGACTGGCAGAGGGCAGAGCTACTCTTGAACTGTCTGGCTCTCCCACCCAAAAGCAAGCATCTTGACTTGAAGTTCAACAAAGGTCAGGTGCTGTATTTCCGCCTGCAGGCTAATCCAACGGTAAAAAGAAAGATGGCGGACAATAAGGTAAGCAAACGCCTAGGACTATTACGTGAAGAAGACCAGCTCTCATGGCTCAAACGCAAGGCAGAAAAAGGTGGTTTTAGCATACTTTCCTGTGTTGCGACTGCCAAAGAAATGCTTGAGGAAACCAAAGCAGGCAATGGAACCAAACACAAACTGAGCATGCTTTCCGTCCATTTTGAAGGAGTATTGAAGGTAGAAGACAATAAGGCTTTTCTGGAGACGGTAAGAAGCGGCATTGGCTCAGCCAAGGGATTAGGATTTGGCTTGCTTTCTCTAGCACCTATCAGAGGGTAATAGACATGCGTACACTGTATGAACTGCCGCGTTTTAGAGACCGATGGAGCTATCTCTACCTCGAGATGGGCAGGCTGGATGTTGACGCCGATGGTCTGACCTTTCACCAAGTGGATGCACTGGTGCCGGTGCCTATCGACCAGCTATCTCTGGTCATGCTCGGCCCGGGCTCCACAATCACACATGCTGCCGTGAAAGCGCTTTCGCGGAACAACTGCCTGCTTGCCTGGACTGGGCAGGACGGGGTGCGGCTCTACGCTGCCAGCACAGGGGGCACCTATAGCGCTCGAAGGCTAATAAGACAAGCACGCCTTGTTAGCGATGAGGACAGCCGCCTCAGAGTCGCCTGGCGCATGTACCGTTTCAGGTTCAAGGAGTCCATACCGGAGGAGGTCACCTTACAACAGATAAGGGGTATGGAGGGTATACGAGTCAGAAGAGTATATGCTCAGGCAGCAGAAAAGCATGGTATTAAGTGGAAAGGACGTCGCTACGACCAGGACAATTGGTCTACGGGTGATCCCATCAATCGAGCGTTGTCAGCGGCAAACGCATGTCTTTATGGAGTTTGTCATGCTGCTCTGCTCTCTGCGGGCTATTCACCGGCTCTGGGTTTCATCCATACCGGCAAGATGCTGAGCTTCGTCTACGATATTGCAGACCTCTACAAGACCGAACTGACAGTTCCAATCGCCTTCAGCGTTGCTGCTCAACAGCCGGCAGAACTGGAGAGAGCCATCAGAATGGAATGCCGCAAAGCATTTCACGAATTTAAGCTTATGGAGCGAATCCTGCCCGATATTGCGGAGGTGCTTGGTGTTAGTAATGATATTGGAGAGAGCGCCGATGAGCTTGAGGGGCGCATTATCACGCTGGCTACTGGAACCGAAGACTGGGATTTTTCTGGGGAACCCCAGTGCCAGAGTGCGCGATGAATTATGGGAAAGGAGCCTCAAAGCATTAATAAAAGGTGAGGGGAGTGTTGTGCAAATCTGGAGTTCTAATAATCCTCAGGGTTTCGGCTTCCGTCAATTTGGACCCAACATAAGGGAGCTTGTTGACTTTGAAGGGCTGGCGCTGGTAAAGAAAAACGACTCGCGGTCTGCATTGGCGCAAAATGACGACACTACCAGCCAGTAAATGAACGTAGCGCCTTATTGGGCTAGTTTCAAAATGGCAGTGTATTCCCCACGTGTGTGGGGGTGAACCGAGAGAGGAGAGTGAATCATGCCAAAAGTGAACGTATTCCCCACGTGTGTGGGGGTGAACCGTGGGTAAACTCGGAACTCCCGCAACAGCTATGGTATTCCCCACGTGTGTGGGGGTGAACCGTCTTGAGACCACAGCTCTATTTCGTCCATGTGGTATTCCCCACGTGTGTGGGGGTGAACCGCTAAGACCTTATCTCGTGTCTCATCTGAGTAGGTATTCCCCACGTGTGTGGGGGTGAACCCTATTAGGTCGCCTAGTGATGGAAGGTTATTGAGTATTCCCCACGTGTGTGGGGGTGAACCGCCCATTTTGGGCCCCTCCTACTAATAAGGGGAGTATTCCCCACGTGTGTGGGGGTGAACCGTCCCCTATGCTGGGACGTGTGGGTCGCATGGCGTATTCCCCACGTGTGTGGGGGTGAACCGCTGTCTATGCCTGAATTTAGCGATAGTGATACGTATTCCCCACGTGTGTGGGGGTGAACCAATGATATCAGCTGCAAAATAGCTCGTTGCAAAAGTATTCCCCACGTGTGTGGGGGTGAACCTCACTGAGTCTCCGCTGGTAAACTCGAGCACATGTATTCCCCACGTGTGTGGGGGTGAACCGTCATTCATCGACCAAACCCAGACCTTGCCAAGGTATTCCCCACGTGTGTGGGGGTGAACCGCTTGGCAATGTCTAGTGCATTGTTGAGATTGGGTATTCCCCACGTGTGTGGGGGTGAACCTTCCCCAGCAAATATGCCGAGACCTGCGTGTACGTATTCCCCACGTGTGTGGGGGTGAACCACGGTAGCTGTCCTGTTCGCAGAGGATGGTGACGTATTCCCCACGTGTGTGGGGGTGAACCTTCACAAGCGCCTCGAGGTACACAGAGCAAAGAGTATTCCCCACGTGTGTGGGGGTGAACCGCCCGAGTATTCTACACACTCACACCTCAGGGCGTATTCCCCACGTGTGTGGGGGTGAACCTACACCTGAGCTTTATCTATCTCTTGCTCTCTCGTATTCCCCACGTGTGTGGGGGTGAACCGCCCAGTGGTGCACCTAATGCCCCGCCTATGACGTATTCCCCACGTGTGTGGGGGTGAACCGCAACCTTAAAAAGGTGAGCTTGACAGACTGGCGTATTCCCCACGTGTGTGGGGGTGAACCGTATGCCCAAGACGCACATCCTGAGAGACTGCCGTATTCCCCACGTGTGTGGGGGTGAACCGTAGTACATAAAGGAATACGTAATAGGGCCGTGGTATTCCCCACGTGTGTGGGGGTGAACCGCCGAGAGAGAGGGTAAGAAGCCACTATAAAATGTATTCCCCACGTGTGTGGGGGTGAACCTCGTTTAGTCAGCTCATCCCACACCCTATTCTCGTATTCCCCACGTGTGTGGGGGTGAACCGCTCGATTGCCTATCAGGGATAGAAGTAGGGTAGTATTCCCCACGTGTGTGGGGGTGAACCGTAACCGAGTGTAACTCGAAGCTATGCGAACCTGTATTCCCCACGTGTGTGGGGGTGAACCGTATAACGATATCCTTAATACCATTAATGGCACGTATTCCCCACGTGTGTGGGGGTGAACCGCATATTCAGCAAACGCTTGGTCAGCTCATCCCGTATTCCCCACGTGTGTGGGGGTGAACCGCCTGTGTAGAGGACGCCAGGAAGCGTTTCGACGTATTCCCCACGTGTGTGGGGGTGAACCGCAAACTATGACGCTCAAGGTGTATACACAGACGTATTCCCCACGTGTGTGGGGGTGAACCGCGCTGTGGCAGTATCTATCTTCACCCAATGGGGTATTCCCCACGTGTGTGGGGGTGAACCGTGAATGTTGCCATTAGGTGCAAGGACTCCACCGTATTCCCCACGTGTGTGGGGGTGAACCGTATGGGATTGCCGTCTCTATCCTCGCACTTGAGTATTCCCCACGTGTGTGGGGGTGAACCTACAGTGTGTCCAAAATAGTAGGTCCGAATGCGTATTCCCCACGTGTGTGGGGGTGAACCGTCGATGGTAGGCGGAGACGAGTGCATGAACTCGTATTCCCCACGTGTGTGGGGGTGAACCTATCACCACATATGGACGAAATAAAGCTATGGTGTATTCCCCACGTGTGTGGGGGTGAACCGCTGAAACAGAGCCTCCAAGCCCCCAGGATTGAGTATTCCCCACGTGTGTGGGGGTGAACCTATAGCTCTCAGTCCTGCCAGCTTTGACTTCAAGTATTCCCCACGTGTGTGGGGGTGAACCGTCCGTTAGCTCTAGCAAATACTCAGTCTCAACGTATTCCCCACGTGTGTGGGGGTGAACCGCCGAATGGTGCACCTAAAGCCCCGCCTATGACGTATTCCCCACGTGTGTGGGGGTGAACCGTAGCCCATATCGCTCTGTTGCCTCACCATCAAGTATTCCCCACGTGTGTGGGGGTGAACCGTTACTCAGCTTGAGAGGTGTAACAAAGTAACAGTATTCCCCACGTGTGTGGGGGTGAACCGATGGACCGCATCCAGCTCATCAAGAACGGGGAGTATTCCCCACGTGTGTGGGGGTGAACCGCCCGAGTATTCTACACACTCACACCTCAGGGCGTATTCCCCACGTGTGTGGGGGTGAACCGCATGGAAGCTAATACGAGGCGATACCGCTACCGTATTCCCCACGTGTGTGGGGGTGAACCGCAGGATAAGATGAAGAGCAAGCTGAACGCTGCGTATTCCCCACGTGTGTGGGGGTGAACCGCGCTCTCTCTCTAATCGACAGCATTGTCATCAGTATTCCCCACGTGTGTGGGGGTGAACCGCGTGAAGGAAAGTGATTAAAAACCTGTTCGCCGTATTCCCCACGTGTGTGGGGGTGAACCGCCCGTAGTCGGCTCTAACCTGTCTGGACTTACGTATTCCCCACGTGTGTGGGGGTGAACCGCGGGCTCCATTCGGCGTCGAAGACGAGAGCGCGTATTCCCCACGTGTGTGGGGGTGAACCGACACGTTCAATAGTGAGTATTGGGAATGGTTAGTATTCCCCACGTGTGTGGGGGTGAACCGCTATGGCTTGGGAGAAATTATTTGTCAAATTCGACGTTTGATGCCTACCTGGATATCGAGACTACTGGCTTGTCGCCGGTCTGCAACAAGATTACGG
>Ga0315282_10005363_pt1 | contig 21920 bp, 20 predicted proteins | sample YL17G07_20_MG_FD_203693 | JGI IMG/M metagenome (GOLD analysis project Ga0315282, IMG submission 203693) | Sediment microbial communities from Yellowstone Lake, YNP, Wyoming, USA - YL17G07_20 | ecosystem: Environmental > Aquatic > Freshwater > Lake > Sediment | place: USA: Wyoming | collected... | reverse complement strand
TAAAAAATGCTGACGAAGTTGCGCTACGAAAAGTATTTCACCAGGTTTTCGACCAGTTAGGATTTAGTGTGACACTGGAATTTGACAAGGTCCTCTTTTTTCAGCTTCGCTATCCAAGCAGCCCCGGAAGGAGGAACGCTTTAAAAGTCAGCGCCAGCAATATGGGGGTTGAAGCTAACCAATATAAAGTCCAGTACTTTCCAGAAATCGACCGGCTAATCAACAGCCAGACCATCGAAACGATGTTTGCGAATAAATTGGTAGCGGCGACCGATCGGTATGCGCAACATAAAACCATTGCTGGACGAGATATTTATGATATCCACCATTTTTTTATCCAGGGATATGCGTTTAATGGCGCGATCATCCGGGAAAGGACCGGACTGGAACCAAAAAAATACTTCGGAAAGCTAATCGCTTTTATAAAAAAATATATCAACCAGACGACCGTCGATGAAGATTTAAACTCGCTATTGCCTTATAAGAAATTCCAGCAGATAAGGAAAATCCTGATTCCAGAAACTTTATCCATCTTAACCCAAGAACAGAAAAGGTTATAAGGTTTGGGGCGGTTAGGGATTGTCAGGCGGGGCGGCGCAGGAGGGTGATGGTGAACTTTGCCCCCTGCCCAGGCTGGCTCTCGGCGCGGATTTTTCCTCCGTGACGCGTCACGATCTCGCGGGCGATGGTCAGCCCCAGGCCTGCCCTGAGAGGAGCCGAAGGGCCGCTGCCGCGCCTGCCGGTGGGGCGGGCTGCGTCGGCCTGATAGAAGCGGTCGAAGACGTGCGGCAGCGCCTCGGGCGGGATGCCGGGGCCGGTATCCTGCACCCACAACGAGATGCGATCCCCTTGCACGACAGCCCCCCCTACGATGATGTCGCCCCCCTGCGGCGTGAATCGCACGGCGTTATCCAGCAGATTCAACAAGACGCGCTCGATTTGGGCCGGATCCGCCTGGATAGCAGGCAGCCCGGCGGGCAGCGCATCCACGAAATGCAGCCCTTTTCCTGCGCTTGCGGAGACAGATCCGCCAGCACGCCGCGGGTCAGGGCAGCCAGGTCTACCGCTACAAGTTTGAAGGGGACAAGACCAGATTGGAGGCGGGCCAACTCCAGCAGGGAAGCGATGAGGCGCGCCATGCGCTCCGTCTCGCGCTGGATGCCCGACAGCGCCCGCAGGCGGGAGGCGTCATCGGAGGCAGCGCCATCCGAGAGGGCGCTGGCGTAGCCCTGGATAATGGCGAGCGGCGTCTTGAGGTCGTGAGAAACGCCCGCCAGGAAGTCTCGCTCGCGCTGCTGTGACTGGCGCACCTGCTGGCGCATGGCTTCGAAGGCACTCGTCAGGCGGCCCGGTTCGCCTTTACCGGCGGTGATGGGTGGGTCGTCATAGATACCCCCGGCCATGCGCCCGGCTGCGGTGGTGAGGCGGGTGACGGGGCGGGCAATCGATCCGGCGAGAGGAAAACCAATCCCAGCGAAATCACCAGCCCGAACAGCGCCGCGCCACGCATTGCAGTAACCAGGTGCATCCACCCGCTTTCTAGGTTTGCGGCGGGAGTCATCGCAACCAGCAACGCCGGCGATTGATCGGCAGTGGTCACGGGTTGGATCACCAGGAACAGCCCGCTGCGCTCCGCGTAGCGTGCCGCGGCGTGCGGTTGCAGCAGCTCGTTTTCCAGGGTGGACTGCACCCGAGGCAGGTCGGCTTCGGAGATAGCGTAACCATCCGAGACGTAGAAATATGTAATCGTCTGCCCCCAATTCCAGCCCGACAATCTTATCCACGTCCTCGTCGCGGGCGGTGAGCATGATGATGGGCACGTTCGAGGTCCGGCGGAGCTGGCGGCAGACTTCCAGACCGTCCATTTTTGGCAGCATCAGATCCAGGATGATGAGGTCGGGAATTTCCTTTTCGATGGCTGCCAGCGCGGTCTCGCCGTCGCCTGCCAGCGCGACCCGGAAACCCTGGCGGGCAAAGTACATCTGCACGACATCCAGTATCTCCGGCTCGTCGTCCACGACAAGAACCAGAGGTCCTGCGAGCATCGGTTCACCTCCTGGCGGTGTATCAGACTTGCATCTCATTATGGTTGCGCCTTTGGCAACCATTATAGCCGGGTGGTCGTGTTCGCCCAAATTTCCAAAAACCAGATTTCACTGCCGTCCATCAGCTTACTGAGCTACAAATAGGTTCGTGTGGACAGAAGCCACCACCAGGTTGATCGCATAACACCCGCTCGATTGGTTGGCTCTGACGTTCCACATCCAGATTATGCCTACGAATTTCACCCACCTGGACGCGTTGCCATTGCTCTTGCTGGACGAAGCACTGTCCCAATTGTCGCTTGGACTCTGAGTCGCTATTAGAGTTTTGCCCATTTTGATACTGCTGCGTGCACAGTGAAACGGCGGACTGAATCGAGTTCACAGCTCCGATTTAATCGAATCGATCCAAACCAAGCTTGAAGAGGCTTTATTCACCTACCAAGACCGGCAAATCATTTCATAAAACAGCCATGCAAGCCCAACGCTCTATCTTACTGGTGGAGGATGATCCCGCTATGCGAGATATCTTGAAGCTGGTTTTCAGCCAACAATTCCAGGCCGAATACCAGATATTGAGCACTGACAACGGATTTGATGCTTTGGAAACCGTTAAGCGCTTTAAGCCCGAGCTGGTCATTTTGGATATTCTGTTGCCCCAAATGAATGGCTTACAACTGATTCAAAAATTACAAGCAGCCCAGCTACTCGAATATACCCGCATCATCATCATATCTGCCTTGGGCTTTCGGGAAATCGTCCAACAAGCCCTGGAGGCTGGAGCCAGCGATTTTTTAGTAAAACCCTTCAAGCTCGAAGCCTTAGTCGAGCGGTCAAAATCGATCCTGCTTTGAAAAATTTACTCCCCCGCCAACCTCACATAAATCGTCGTAGCAATCTCTTCATCGACCGCAAACTGGCTGAAACCCACTTCGAAGACATAAGAAGGCGAGCGGCGCAACAGGGTGATCTTCTCGCCGGGTAACACACCCATTGCCATCAATTTTTGCAGTCGCGCCGGATGGTTCATCTGCAGGTAGGCGATTTTACCACCCATCCCCTCTTTAAGCTCACTCAGCGGCGCAATCAACCTACCCACCAAAGCCCGCATCTCCCGGCAACATTCACCGGGCGGAATCGGTTTGCCGTGCGGACAAAATTGCGGATGCCCTAAGAGCGTGCAGATGCTTTCATCCAGTCCATCAAGCAGGGCATGTTCCAAACGGCAGGCATGTTCTTCCATTTCCTGATCGAGTGTGTGGAAGACATCCACCAACAAACGCTCACCCAGACGATGGCGACGGATGGCTTTGGCTGCTTCGACCTGCCCGGCTTCCGTGAGCGTCCAGCGTTGCTGGTAATTCTCCACCAACCCCAGTCCAGCCAGCTCGTCGAATTCGCCAATCGCCCCAAGGGTTGCTTCCAACCCAGGGTCATGCTCTTCCTCAGCAATCCACAGCTTCTCAAGCAGTTCTTGGGAGTTTTCACTAATCGGCATGTTGCTCCTCTCCGGTCGTGCGTTTTAACTCAGGTTTCGATTTTTGCTTTAGCCTGCCCAGCCAGCCAACGAGTTTCCCTTCGGGCGGCATTTCATAACCGCAGCGTGGACAGCGTACCAAATGGCAACCCTTCACCAAAGGGCAGGCGCCACAAGCCTGCTCAGCCTGGTGGATATCGAATTCTAAACCACAAAATCCACACCTCATAGGTTGATCCTGAAGAAGGTCAAGACCCAGTTAAGCGCTCCTCCCACCAGAAAGGCAAAAGGCAGGATAAACGCAACGATTCCCAGAGCGGTTTTCCAACCCCGCTCCTTGACCATAACCGCAAACTGGGCAATGCAAGGAATAAATAACGTCAGGGTGATGGTCGAAACCAGTAATTGGGTGTTGTTCATGACATTTCTCAAGTCATATAGACCGGCTGCCCCGTAATCCCGGCGGAAAAAACCAAAGAGGAAGGCAACCGCCGCCTGGTCAGGCAACCCCAGCCAGTGCACCAGCGGTTGCATGAGTTGTAATGTCAGGTTAAAAATTCCGGTCAGTTTTCCCAACCAGATCACGACGCTGGCCAGTAGGAACACCGGAAATACCTCCCGAAAATACCATTCCATCCGTGAGTAGGTTTTAACCAATGTATTGCCCAGGTTCGGCAAACGCAAGGGTGGGAGTTCCATGTAAAAAGCTGGGCCCTCGCCAGGCAACAATTTAGCCGCCAGCAATCCAACCAACAAAAAGACACTGCCCACTACCGCCGCCCAAATCACCAACATAGACGCGTCGCCCGCCAGTAAACCGAGCATTACGCCCAATTGAGCCGAACAAGGAATCGCCAGCGCTAATAGCAAAGTGCTCAACACGCGTTCGCGGTTTGTCTCCAGCGTACGCGTAACAACGGTCGCCATCGTATCGCAACCGAAACCCAACACCATAGGGATCACCGCCCGGCCGTTTAGCCCAATGCGTTTGAAAAGCCGGTCGATCAGCATGGCCAGCCGAGGCAAATAGCCGCTATCTTCGATCATCGAAAATGCCAGGAAGAAGGTGCCGACAATGGGCAGGATGATCGCAAAGGCATAGCGCATACCTAAAGTGATCAGCCCATATTCGCCTCCGATCAGGTCGCGCAGCACCTGCCAGGGAACATACGCTGCCAGTACGTCATTCACCCAGGGGTTGATCCATCGACCAAATAGACCAGATTCGATATAACCTACCAGGGTTTGGGCGCCTATCACTCCTACAAACAGGTAAAGCAGGTAAAGACTAGCCAATAAAATTGGAACGCCCGTCAATGGGTTCATGGTCAGATCGTCAAGCCGGTTCGACAAATTGATTTGGCGGCTGGTGGGGAAACGGACTGCAGGTTGCAACAAAATTTTAGCTTGTTCTCTTGCCTGGCGGGTAATGAGGTAGGCTACAGGTTGGTTGTAACGCCGTTGAATATTCTGGGTAATAGCTTGAATTTCCTTCCAGCAGTCCGTCTCTTGAGTGGCGACCATTTGTAAGATTTCTGGATCGGTTTCCAGCAATAGCAGGCTCACCGCCCGCCGGCTGAGAAGGTAACTGCCTTTAAGCTTACGAGCGATTTCCTCCACCGCCCTCTCGATAGCTGTAGGGTAACAGATAGATGTTCGCGCTTCCAACTGGGTATCGGCATGGTGCACCAGGTGGGCCTCAATTAATCTTTTCAATTGGTCAATCCCAACCCCGCGGGTGAGGGTAGTCGCCACTACTGGAATGCCAAGGCGGTCTTGCAAAGCCTGGATGTCGATTTTCACTCCCAACTGCTCGGCTTCGTCGATTATGTTTACCACCAGCATCACCGGCAAACCAGCTTCCAACAATTGCAACGTCATGGGTAACATCCGCTCGATGTTCTTAGCGTCGATGACGTGTAAAACCAGGCCGGGGCGTTCATTAAGCAGGATGCGCCGGGCAACCCGCTCTTCCTCGGTTAGAGGCATCAACTGATACATGCCGGGCGTATCGACAACCGTATATGGCGCTTGACCCTGGCGTGAACGACCCCGCGAAACCTCCACGGTCGTGCCGGGATAGTTGGATACGGTGACATACGCGCCGGTCAAAAGATTGAACAATACACTTTTACCAACATTCGGACTACCAACAATCGCAACCAGCGGCCAGCCATCACCCGATTGGTCGAGGTCACCATGGCAACCCGCTGAACGTTTTCGCCAGCGTTTCCTGTGTCGTATAAACCTCGTCTGCGTCACTGGTACTCCTATATCAACTCTATTCAACGTTCAACCTCACCCGGATTACCCGCGTAATTTGTTCGCTTAAGGTGAGCTGGTTGGAATCGATCGCCAGCAGGCGAGTCCCATCGCTTCCAACTCCTAAAATATCCACATTAGCGCCGGGTAACACACCCTGCCGGGCGAGAAAGGCTTGAGTAGCGTTCAGCCCTTCGATGCGCGTAACCCGGCTGCGCTGGCCGGTCTGAAGCTCGCTTAACGGGCGGTCAAAGGACGGGGTTTCACCGGAAACTATCTGAGGTATGGGCAATCCTTGCGGGCTGGCGAGCGGCTCATCCAGGAATTTCGCCAGGCGCTCAGCAGCTTCTTTAGGCAAGATGTGCTCCATCCGGCAAGCTAACTCACTGGCTTCGAGTATCGGGATACTCAAATTATGCACCAGGAATACCTCCCACAACCGGCGGTAGCGTAGAATGCGCAGCGCGGTTTTCTCTCCCTCAGAAGTTAATTCAACCCCTTTATAGGGCGTATAGCTCACCAGACCTTCCTCTTCCAACTTTTTGATCATCTGGTTGGCGGACACCGGTTGAATGTCTAACTCGCTTGCTAACCGGGAAAGCGGAATGGGTGTGCTCGCCCCAGCTTCCTGCAGCATGGCGATGGTGACCACATACATTTCTTCACTTTCGCTCATCTTTAAACCTATTGTAACCCTTATTATATTCTTATGGCTTACAATAAGATATTATACTATATAACATTTTTCGAAGGTCATCATTAAGGGGTGATGAAGATCATATAAATAAAAAGAGTGCGCGGGTGTTGGATAACCGCGCAACTCTCTCAAATAAATGGGCTATTGGAAAAAAGCTAACCTTTCAAAGCGCCTGCCAGAATGCCGCGAATGAAGTAGCGACCCAGGAAAAGGAAGATCAAGAGCGGTACTGCCACGGTCAATAAAGAAGCTGCCATCTGCAAGTTATAAGGAGAAATCGTACTGCCTTGAGTCATGGCCATCGCTACCTGGGCGGTTTGCGTTTTCGGCGTGCTCAACGTCAGAGCGATGAAGAACTCATTCCACACCTGGGTAAAAATAATGATTGCCACAGACGCGTAAGCCGGTAGCGAGATGGGTGTAACTACCCTGAAGAATATCTGCACCTTGTTGGCACCATCCACTTCGGCGGCCTCCTCCAACTCCCTTGGGATTCCCAGGAAAAAAGTGCCCATCAAAACGGAAGACAGAGGTAAGTTGATGATCAGATAACTGAGAATCAAACCGAAATGCGAATTAGCCAGCCCGCTTTTCGCTGTAATCGTGGTTAAGGGGATAATCACCGCTTGATAAGGTAGATAGAGGGCTATCCCGACCAGAATAAAAATAAAGCGGACAAAAGCGCCCCGCGTCCGGCTCAAATAATACCCGCCCAAACCTCCAAAGAATGCAGCCAGCAGCGTTACCACCAGGGTAATGATCGTCGAGTTGATAATCGGGCGCTTCATGGGGATCAAGAATTCGCGGCTGCCAAATAAAGCCGTGCTGTAGTTTTGAATTTGGGGTTTGAGAGGAAACGCCAGGTAAGTTCGTTGCTGGATTTCTGGCAGCGTTTTCAACGAGTTTGTGACCATCACATAGATGGGTAACAGATACGCGCAAGTCAGCACGACGAGGACCGTAACAACGACGATTTTCAAGGTGTTGTTTTTGCTTTTCATTCAAACCACTTCCTGAGAGCATAGATGGTATACGGTATGACCAGAATGAAAGCGATAAGAAAAATAATCACACCAATTGCTGCACCGGCGGAGGCCAGACGCTGGTCATACGCGGTGACGATCATGTTGGTTGCCAGTACATCCGTTGCTATCCCTGGGCCGGTCCTGGTTACGATCCAGACAATATCGAAAACTTTCAAAGAATTAATCAATAAGAGCGACACCAGCACCATGAGACCCGAGCGGATATTCGGAAGAATAACTGAGTATAGTATCCTGATTTTAGAAGCCCCATCAACCGTAGCTGCTTCGATCATCTCTTGTAACTCTGCAGTGCGGAAAGAAGATTGAATGATGATGACCGCAAAACCCAGGTACTGCCAGACAAAAATAAGGATCAGCCAGTAAGTGGCGGTAGCCGGGTCATTAGTATAAGTCAATGGCGAATGAATGCCCAGGCTGCGAAGCATGGTATTGAACACGCCTCTTTCGGGCTGGTATAGCCACGACCAGATCGTGCCGGTTACCACAAACGACATCGCCACCGGGTAAAGAATAAGCGTGCGGACGTACGATTCGACCCCTGGAAAAGGCGCCAATTCCAGCAAATAAGCCAGGAATATCGCCAGAACAGTGGTTGGAACCACCCCCAGGATTAACCATTTTAAGTTATTCTGGACATCGACCCAAAAACGACCTTGAGAAAAAAGGTAGCCATACCATTTCAGCCCCCTAAAAGTGTAATCGGCTGCCGTGCTGACCCAATTTGCCATGGAAACATACACGTTCCAAAGCAAAGTGCCATATAAAACGATCAAAAAAACCAACAGAGGGAGTGTAAAAACCAGGAACTCTACAACAGATGCCTCCCTCCTTTTTCGTTTTTGTGCCTGTGCAGAGATCACCCTTGTCACCTCTTCTATTATGCAAATTTTCAGTTCATATGAATCGTACCATAAACTATTCAAAGTCAGGTAGGGATACCTGTAGCAAGTGTATCCCTACCTGCTTATGTTTCTATTCTGGCGTGTCCTTAGTTAGAGAGCTTACGCTCCTCAAGATGCCGATTTGGTTTGGCTTTTTATGGCCATTGATACCAGGCTGCCCCTTCTTTGACGTTGAAGGTGGTCATCATATCAGCCACGGCTTTGATCGTCCCCTCGACATCCGGTTTCGAAGACGCAAAGAAGGTCGAAATGATTACCCGGTACTGCACCTGAGCAGGATTAGGCAGGATGGTGCCATGCTGATCTAGGATTAGTTTGTCGGGGTTCTTGCTCACATATTCCTGCATCTCCTGACGAATCGGGTCTGGGAACTCCTTCGGATCGATATCGGTGCGGGCAAACATACCGCCCTGGGTGACATCGGTGGGAATCTGCAGCTCGGGAGAAGCCACGACCGATAGCCAGGCCAGGCACTCTTCAGGATCAGGAGCACCGACCGTGCAACCGTAAGTATCGGGGTGGAAGAGCAGGATGCGTTCAGGTTTGGTGGGGTAGTTCACTGCGCCAAAATCGACCCCAGGTTGCCAGTTGGAGCCCTTGATAAAAGCGCCGATAGCCCAGGTGCCCATTATCGTCATGGCAGCCTGTCCAGCGCCAACCGCGCCAACCGCCTGGTCCCAGGTCAAGCTCGAGTGATCCGACATGTTGGAATATTTTTGTAGGGCGGCGAACTTCTCCAGCGATTGCTTGAAAATGGGATCGTTGGCGACATCCACCTCGCCCTTGAAGAACTTGACGTAATACTCAGGTCCGCCTAATTCCATCATGATGGTGTCAAGCACGAAGACATCCGACCAGTTGTCTTTCGAACCAACGTCCAGGCAAACCATCTCAGGCTTAGCCTTCTTGATGGCTTCGCAGGCCGCGACTAAGTCATCATAACCCGTTGGTGCAGCCAGATTCAGTTCGTCGAACAGTTTCTTGTTATAGTAGAGAATGTTCTCCAGGTGCATGTTCAACGGAACCGAATAGGGGTGACCGTTGATGGTGACTGCGTTGAGCAATGGCTTGGGGATCTTGGCAGCGTAATCGATTTCCTTGTAGAAGTCATCCAGAGGTATCAGGACATTGCTATCTACGTAGTCCTTCAGCTCTGCCCCACCCAGGGTTTGGAACGTGTCTGGTGGGATGCCGGCTGTAATCCGAGCTTTCAGGACGATGCGGTGTTCGGTGCCACCACCACCTGGAACCGGATTCTCTACAACGGTGATGTCCGGGTACTTGGCTTTGAGGGCTGCAAACATGGCATCGGCAGCTTCGCGCTCACCGGGAGCTGTCCACCAGTGGAAGATTTCCAGCTTCTTCTCCTTGGGCGCTGGGGTTGGTGTCACCAGAACCTCAACGGTCTGGACTACGGTTTCTCCCGCTTTCTCGACAACCACCGTTTCGATGATTTTTTCCGGGGTTGGAGCCGCGCCCTGGCACGCTACCAGTAAAGAGCTAAGTAGCATGACCAGAAACATTAGAATGGATAGTTTTTTCATTTTATTTCTCCTCCAAAAATGGTATGGTTTGAATTGGAGCTACTAAATACTGAAATTGATTGGCAAACGCCGGGAATAGTGTGACCATTTTTAAGCCCTATATCACCTCCTTCGTCCATACAAAACAAGCTTTTATCCGCTGACTGGATAAGTGGTCGACTGGCGAATCACCAGGTTGGTGCCAACCTCCAGCTTGCGTTTTTCAACTCCATCCGGGCTCTCGATCGATTCTAGAAGCATAGACATCGCCAGTTTTCCGATCTCGTTCCTGGGAAGCATTACAGTGGTAAGCTGAGGGATGACTTTCGAAGCAAGATCAATGTCATCCAGACCAACCACTGAGAGTTGCTCGGGCAGTTTTAATCCATAATTGCGGGCAGCCCAGATGATGCCCAAAGCTGTCAGATCATTGGCAGCGAAGATAGCTGTGGGGCGGGGTTCATGGTTAAGGGTTCGCTCAAGCGCTCGCCGACCTCCATCGATTTGTAAATTACCCTCAACAACCAGTGCTTGGTGGGAATCTAGCCCAAATTCGGCTAAAGCATTTAAAAACACATCCCGCCTTATCTGCGAAGTCCATAAATCCAGTGGACCGCTGATATGGGCGATATTCTTGTGCCCTAACTCTACCAGGTGGCGGATAGCCTGGCGAATCCCCTGGGTGAAATCAATGGTAATTGTAGTTGCAATTTCCTTAACCGGCTGGGCGCCCCAATCGAGCACCACAGCCTGGATTTGATTTTTTGTCACTTCGAGTACCATTTCGAGGGACATACTGCTGGACATGAACAGGATGCCGTCGACAGATTTGTCGATCAATGATTGGATATATTTCATTCCGCGATCCAGGTCATAACCGGTATTGCATAGAAATATCGAGTAACCATGCGCCAGAGCGACTTCTTCAACCCCAAGGATGACATCGGGATAGTACGGGTTGCTTACATCGGAAATAAGCAATCCAGCCGTCTTGGTGCGCCGCGAGACCAGGCTGCGGGCAATCCCGCTCGGGCGGTAGCCAAGCTCGTCGATGGCTTGGATGACTTTTTCTTTCGTAGTTGCTTCCACGAAACGCGTTTGATTGATGACATGCGAAACCGTGGATTTCGATACCCCCGCTTGTTTGGCAACATCGTTGATGGTTACCCGGTTCATCCCTGTTCGCCTGGTTAATCTGGCTTTGATTAGGTTTAGGTTATTACTCGCTGTAAAACCGGTTGCGCAAACGGTTTCTTGATAATTATCATAGCACAATTCTCGAATATCTGTCAAGCAGGTGAACCTTAAAAAATTCGCGTTTTCTCGGCAGCCAGCTTTTTGGCTTACCGCGTATTTCGTTTACCCTGTTCGATATCCTGGCTCGCTTCTTACCGGGCGGGTTGATTATCCTGGTAATCGTGGGTTATAAGAGACCCAGGCAGTTGCCATCCTACGGTGTATCTGGCGGACTGATTCAGGGGGTGATCATGATCAGCATGCAATCAACCTCAGGCATCCCACCGACTGGGATTGTTGTCAGCATTCTATGGCTGGGGATCATTCGCATCGATATGAACACCCTGCCGCCCGGCGTGGATGGCGAGAGCCGGCGCCTTGAGCTGACCGGGATGGTCAAAAACCCGCTAAGCCTCACACTGGCGGAGCTGCGTGCTCACCCGCCCTCAGCCCGCTCACCTGGATGCAATGGCGTTACCTGTGGAAACCCCAAAATGGAAGGCACATTTTCCGGGTTCGTACTTACGATGGCGCCGGCCAGCTTCAGGAGACCCACCCCTTGCCGCCCCACCCAGATGGAGCAACCGGAATCCACTCGGTGACCGAGATCATTCCCGACGTTTAAACTTTATTCATCGGGATTATATTACCGTAACCGATTTTCAACCTCGATCTTACTGGGTAATATTCGCCGTTACACTATCGCATTACCAATGGTAAAAAGATCTCCAACCACTTTTCGTAGGCACCAACGTCGCAGGTAGCCGTGCCATCCAGGTCTCCATCCACCGGGCGCGCATACTCCCGCTGGTCGGTCGCTGGGCAGCCAGAATTGTCACCGTGATCGATGGCTGGGCTTCCAGCCAGGAGGGCGTGGGTCTCGGTTGAACCACCGTTGTTTTTAAGCACTCCAATTTTTGCCGGAATATTATTCTGGTCGCCAGTTTGGTTGAGATAAGAATTGCAAGTATTGTCGTCGCTCAAGTTATAGCCTGAAGGATTCAAAGTGATGGTTCCGATCCGACAATTCCCCCCCGAATTGTTTGCCAGCAAAGTATTTTTTATAGATAAATCGCTGGCGTTAGCCCAAATACCTCCCCCGAAACCGGCTGAGTTATCGGCGATGGTCACATTGGTCATTGTTCCACTGCCGCCTCCTTGATAGAAGCCTCCCCCCAGACCATTGTTGGCGGTATTGGTGCTTATGGTTGTGTTCTCGAGTTTTATTGTTCCAGCATTCCAAATACCACCCCCATTCCCGCCTGTAGCGGCGTTGTCATTTACCGTCACCCGAGTGGCGGTAAGTATCCCGGCATTATAAATGCCTCCACCGTTATTTGCGGCCGTGTTAGCACTGATGTTCACATCCCTTAGATTAGCTGTGCCAAAATTAAAGAGGCCACCACCATATGAAACCTCGGTTCCAAAATCCAGGCTGACGTTAGTGAGGGTGATGATGCCAATATTATAAATACCGCCTCCATTGTATGATTTATTATTCCCAAATGATACATCAGATAAGGTGGCTTCACCACTGGATCCATTATACAGACCGCCGCCCCCTGTGCTGCTATAATTGGCAATCACCAATCCATTTGTAAGCGTGAGCATGCCCTGATTTTTTATACCCCCGCCCATGAAGCCACTATCCTCGCCTCCCTGTATCCACAGATAGGAAATTGTCGCCTTACCCGTGGTGCTTATTTCGATAGCCCGGACAATATGGTTGGCATCTATCTTTGTCTTTTCATCAGTTGTTGCCCCTAGAATAGTCAATTGGCTGGTGATATCAAGATCTCCTATAGCCGGAGTATCAGGCCAACCACTTAAAGTCAGACTATAAGTACCGGCTGGAACGTTAATCGTGTCAGCGCCTGAACCAGCCGAACACTCACCATAAGCTGCGCCCGATTGTGTATCCGTGTTAGCGGCGATAATTGCCTCACGCAAGCTACAATGTCCGTCATTGGAAATGACATCCGCTGTCGTGTTGACATTTATCGTTGTACCATCCCCACTCGCCAGGACACTTCCCACTTTGGGTCTAAGGACTACAAAAAGTAGTATTGATAGTAAGAATAAAGAAATAATAAATGGAAGGAGAATTTTTTTTATCATTTTATCAATCTCCTAATTCAGCTAGGGGGTTTGGTATCATTTCCCTATTAGTCATCGATTTTATATTTGGCTAATTATACTATTCTCTAAATTGCTTGAGGGCGTTATGATTAGCGAGAACATCATAATTGCCAAAACGGGAAAACCGATTGCAGTTCTATCCTCAATAAAACCTTTTTTATTTCCCAGGAGAAATATTCTTATCCAATAGTTCTTTCAGCTCCCGCCCGGCTTGTTGGATTGGGACCGATAGCGCCACGCTCCATTCACTCAACAGGAAACTCCGGGCGCGCTCGAGGGTCGAATTATCATGATCGTTCATCTTTTTAGAACGGCTGAGAAAGGTCAAATCCCGAATCACCCGGCAAATCGATTCCAATCTGCCATCTTTCATTCGTTCGGTAAGCAATGTCTTTCTCTCTAAACGGTCAGCCGGAAGGGGTTCGCCGGGGCTGGCCAGGACATGGAATAGTTTTTGAAAATCCTCTACCGGCGTGGGTAAGCGCAGGCTGTGCTCACCGGTCTCGCTTATCGGCACCCACAGGGTCAGGTCATGCATCTGCACCACATAATATTGATTGGTGTGTCCGGATAATTCTTTTTCTTCCAATTTAATGATCACACCCGGCCCATGAGCCCAATGGATAACTTTGTTGCCCACATGGAAGGCCATATTTTGCTCACTCATCGGCTGAACTCATCTTTCCTTTGTGTGTAACTGCAGACATCTGTCGATCTCGCTTTTCACCCCGCTCTGAGGCAATCCACTCGCGGCAGACCATTCCAAAACCAGGGTATCGCGCGTCTGTCGATATAACCCCTTTTCATAGGAGTTCAACGGTTTCAAAGCGTTGAGCGCATGCAGGTCTCGAAGCACTTCACACAATCCCTGGAAGGTGCCCCGCTCCATACGGGTTTCCAATTCAATCTGGCGTTTGTGGAAATCACGGTCCAAGGGAACCGGCCGGCTTTCTAATAAGCGGCGGTAGCGATCGAGATGGTCTTTGGGCGTTATTAGTCGCAGAGTACCTGACGGTTGACCGCTGACCGGTACCCAAACCGTGGTTTTGTCAAAGTCGCATCGATAACAAAGACGCGACTGATCGCCAGTTAAATTCATCCCTTCGACAGACACGACCACCCCCACTCCGAATTTCTGGTGAACAACATGATCGCCCTGGTTGAAGTTCATGCGGACATCCTTTCACTAACCAAACCAGCGCTCCTCACCTGCTTGGCGGCGAACTTTATGAAGTTTTTTAACGGGCGTGCGCTTACCTCGTCTTCAGGAAGTATTTCCAGAAAGACATATCCCTGAAGGTCGAGAGCGAAAAGTTATTAGTAGCGCCGAGAACCACCCCCACCGCTGCGCCGGCTACGATCTCGATAACCGCCCTTGCCAGAGCGATCATTGAAACCTCGCGAGGTGCGCTCTTCCGGCGGGCGAGCGATGTTTACCTTGATCTCACGATTGTCAAGGCTAGAGCCATTGAGCATTTTAATTGCCTGCTCCGCTTCGCTTTGGGTGCTCATTTCCACAAAACCAAAGCCTTTCGACCGCCCGGTAGCGCGGTCTTTGATCAGCGTAACAGACGTCACGGTGCCCGCGCCAGAAAAAAGCGTTCTCAAGTCATCTTCCGAGGTATCGTAAGACAGGTTGCCGACATACAATTTTAATTCCATTCAAAATCTCCTTATTTGGGTGGCCGAATAAAAAAACAGTCCTTCGATAGGACTGGCGGGAAATCCACTAATCCCTGCGATTTATTATATCATCAAACCAGCGTTTATCCCATAGTAACTCAGCAATTCTCTATCAGGTTCAGGTCATTTAACCAACTTTGTATGTCCCCCGAATTTCTACCCTCAAATTTATTATCAGATTGCCCGGTAAATTAGTAAGATATTAACTATCCACTTTGTCTATATAAATAGAGTAATCAAATCTTTCACTTTATTCAAGGAGATAAAAATGTCTGCTACCACTTTCAAACAAACCAAAGTTCCAAATGCTTCGAAGCTGGTCGTATCTGGCGCGCTGGCTGGCCTGGCAGGCGGGATTGTATTTGGCATGCTGATGGCCATGATGGGTTCGTTGCCTATGGTTGCTGGGTTGGTCGGTTCACAAAGTGCAATTGTTGGCTTTATCGTTCACATGCTCATCAGCGCTATTATCGGGACGATATATGGCCTGGTCGCCGCTTTCATCTTCGTTACTTTAGCCAGTAAGAACAAATAACGATAAGACCGCTTGTCCCTAACGAGGCCGCGAAAATATTCGCGGCCGCGTTTATTTTATCTTCCAATCGTAAACGCATCAGATTCAGCGCTTCACCCGGCGCAGCAACTCAACTGGCTGATATCTTTCTCCAACCCCAATACCGCCAGTTTCAACGCCTCGGCATTAGTCAGGTAGGGAAACATGGTTGCGCGCAACTGTTGGACAGGAATGCCAAAACGCATCGCAATTACCGCAGTCTGGATCATTTCTCCGCCTTCAGGTGCCAGGATATGCGCACCAAGTATCTGATCATTCATGGCGTTGACCACCAGTTTGACCAGCCCGCGCCGGTCGCCGGCCGCCAGCGCCCGCGGGACGTACTTCATCGGCAGTACGCTGACCTTGATTTCGTAACCCTGTTGGCGCGCCTGAGATTCGGTCAGCCCGGCCGATGCAACCTGCGGGTCGGTGAAGGTGACCCGTGGGATGTAAGCCGCGTCGTAAGTACGCCCAACTTCAGTCAGGGCGTTTTCAGCCGCCAGTTGCCCAGCATACGCCGCGACGTAAACAAACATATCCCGCCCGGTCACGTCTCCAGCGGCATAGACATCCAGACGGCTGGTCTGGAGTGTGGCGTTCACCAGCACCTCGCCGTGTTTGCCCAGTTCCACGCCGGCTTCCTCCAATCCAAGCCCGGCCGTGTTGGGGCGGCGCCCAGTCGCAACCAGGAGTTGCCCGGCTGAGAGGGTCATTGGCGTCTCGTTTACCTGTCCATTCAAGATAAAACGGCCGTCGCGATAGGCTACCTGCTTAGTTTTGAAATTGGTAATAATCCGCATGCCTTCGGCTTCCAATTCACTGTGGAGGGCGGCGCTGATGTCCTCATCCTCGAAGGGGGCGATGCGCGGCAAGACTTCTAACACCGTGACGGCAACCTTGGCTCGAGCGTAAATCTGCGCCAGTTCCAGCCCAACCGCATTCGCCCCCAGCACTATCAGCGAGCCAGGCAGTTCGACAAGCGCCAAAGCGGAGGTGCTGGTCAGGTAGGGGGTGTCGGCCAATCCCGGGATGGGTGGCGCCCAGGGAGAAGCACCGGTCGCCAGGATGAGTTTACCATAAGTGTGAGGCTTGTCATCCACTTCGATAATGTGATCGCCATTCAAGCGGGCGCGCCCTTCCAACAGGGTGATGTTCGGGTAAGCAGCCAGGACATCCACATATTTGGATTGGCGCAGCTCGTTTACCAGTGTATCTTTATGGGCAATAACCTGGGTCCAATCGAGATGCCCGGCCATGGTCTGCACGCCAGCGAAACGGCGCTGACCGGCCTGGTGAAAGGATTCCACCGCCCGGATAAGGGTTTTGGAGGGCACGCATCCGATATTGACACATGTGCCGCCAATCGTCCCGCTATTGACCAGCCCAACCCGAAAACCAAGTTCAGCCCCTTTGATCGCAGCCGCAAACCCGGCCGACCCGCCTCCGATGACCATCAAATCGAAGTCGGGCTTTCTTCCAGGGTTGGTTCCGCTGGTGGTCGCGGGATACAGATTGTTTATGGCTCGTACCGAAGCCGTGTATCCAGCCTTGGAGACGGCTGCGCTCAAGGCGGCGAGGTTTAGTTCGGGCGCCGCAATCACCGTCGCCATCCCCGATTCCCAGCCCGGCACATCCGCCTTTTTCACACCAGGCACAGATTGTATTGCTCTGGTCACATGCAAAACGCATGACTCGCAGGTCATGCCACGAATGTCAAGATCAATCTGATTGGTCGAATTTTTGTTCTTCATGAGGTAATTCCTTTCGGATTTCTGCCATTCATTGAGGTTATTGTTCTTCATCGACTGGCGTTTTGAACCGGGCGCTCGCTCACCAGATGGCAAATACAGTTCTTACCATCAACATCGTCGATCGGGAAGGTCAATCCAAGAGCGTATAAATCCCGCAATTCACTTTCAAGGCGCTGAAATGCCTTTATGCGTTCGGCAACCTCGTTAGCTTTTTGTTGAATACGCTCGAGCAATACCCGGCAAGGAGCTTCATGGCGATCACGCAGAGCGATGATCTCGCGAATGTCGTCCAGCGATAGCTCCAGGCGCCGCGCCCCGGCGACCAAACGCAATCGATCCACATCAGCCTGGGTGTATTCCCGGTAACCATTTGACCGGCGCGCCGGCGGTGGAAGTACTCCAACCTGCTCGTAATAACGAATGGTTTTAGCCGTAACCCCGGTCTGTAGGGATAAATCTTGGATTTTCAAAATACACCTCTTTGCATAGGAACATAGTGTACACCTTCTAGTTACTGGAATGTCAAGGGTTTTATTGTATTACAGCTCGACATTTGCTTTACTCGCCCAAATCTTGAATGCAAAGTACCCAAGAGGCAGCGATGGAACAAAATGACTTTGCACCTCTGCGTCTTTGGGTTTACGTTTTTTAGCGGCCAGTATTACAGCCCAAAGTCCGGACCGGAATTTGCAATCCGTGGAAACCAGCCCCGAATTTACACAAATACACGAATGTCCATCCCCTGATTAGTGTATTCGGGTCTTCATTCGTGGAAGGTAAATCAGCGTAAAGATCAATCTTGCGCTGTAAAGCCAGAGGTCGCGTTATAAATATTATGTCAGGATCAGAAAACCGGGATCGTAGATTAAGCTGGGGCTGCCTGCAATATCTGCACCAAAGCTTCGTATTCTTCGCGACAATCCGGGCAGATATCCAGGTGCTGTTGAACCAGAGGCATCATCTGGGCAACATCTTCACCCCGCAAAGACGCCTCGGCGAACTGATCGATCAATTCGAACACCTCGTCGCAATTAAGTTCTACATCTTGCGTATGGTCTAGTATGCTGAGCAACTTCGGGAGCGGCGTAGAGGCAAGATTCTCCCTTTACGCATCTCAGGAACCCGGTTTTATGAATAGGCTTCCGCCAGTTTAGACCTCCGAGGTCTCTTTTTGTTGCTCATCCAAGCATAAAACACTGGCCATTTTCGACATTTGTAGTGGGTGAAACGGCTGTCAAAGACCTCGGAGGTCTAGGCCTGAGCAGTTACGAATGCTTTATAATTGGCAGGCATTTCTAAAAACGAATGGCTGATATTATTTTCTCATGAACGCGCAATTCCGATCCTTTTTTAAAAGAACCCCGCGCCTGGCGATTACAAATCCTCTGCTGGCTGCAGTCGCTTTACTGATTGCATGTCTGCTGGCTTACGGGTTGTGGCTTCCCCGAATGGGTTTCTACTGGGACGATTGGCCATGGGTATGGTTATCTCACGTCTCCGGACCTGCCAGCTTATTCAAAATCGACCAGGCTCACCGCCCCCTGGCAGGCGTTGTCTTATGGATGAGCTACCAATTGGCGGGGGTAAAACCGCTCAACTGGCAAATCCTGAACCTCGCCTACCGCTGGTTGGGCGGTCTGGCTCTCTTCTGGATGCTGGGTAAACTCTGGCCATCTCATAAAAGCCAGGTGCTGTGGGTGACCCTGCTCTTTCTCGTCTATCCAGCCTTTGATCAACAGTTCGTCTCAGTCAATAGCAGCCGGCATATCTTGCCACAGGCATTCTTTTTCTTATCCCTGGGTGGGATGATCTTGGGATTGCGCAGAAGGCAACTCTACCCTTGGTTGATAGCGCTGGCGCTTGCCCTTGGTTTAATTGCCATACTTACCACTGAGTATTACTATGGGCTGGAATTGATTCGGCCAGTGTTGATTTGGTTCATCCTTGATAAGGAAGAGGGCTTCTTCGTCCGCTTGCGTAATACTTTCCTTTTCTGGCTGCCATTCTTGGTTATGTTGGGATTTGCATTTATCTGGCGGTATAGAGTGTCTCTAAGTGTAAATTATCCGGTGACCATCATCGCCTCATTGCAAACACACCCCTTTCCAACATTCATCTCTTCAATAACCCAAATCTTGAAAAATGGGTTGCTATCCACCTATTCAGCCTATGCACTTTTATTCGATTTACCCAATCCGCTGGTCTTCGGCCAGCTAAACGTGCGCCTGTATTGGCTTCTGGTTATTCTCAGCACGGGACTGACCGCCCTTTTCTTGTTCTTTGATCGTCGCCAATCACAACCACGCGGGTGGTGGCAACCGGCACTCTCTCTGGGCGCGGTTTCTTTGCTGGTAGGCAGCCTGCCGTTTCTGGCGACAAATATAGGCGTCAATCTGAATTTCCCTCAAAATCGCACTTTACTGCCCATGATGCTTGGGAGCAGCCTTTTGTTTGTCAGCCTGATCGATGGGTTATGCCGCGTGAGGTGGGCGAAGATCTGTCTGGTGGCATGCCTGGTGGGGTTATCGGTAGGCGTCCATTTTAAAAATTCGCTTGGCTTTCAAAAAGATTGGGAATACCAAAAAGCTTTTTTTTGGCAGCTCACCTGGCGTGTTCCGGGGTTAAAACCGGGCACAACCCTTGTCACCACGGATTTGCCGGAAATCCACTCAACCGACAATTCACTAACTGCTCCGCTCAATTGGATTTACGCCAACCACCCCTTGAGCGATGAAATCCCTTACCTGATGCTCTTCCTGCGCTTGCGGGAGGAACAAAACCTTCCCTATTTACGAAATGATTTACAACTGAACACTCGCTATGGTGCCTTTCAGTTCAATGGCTCCAACAATAATATCCTTTCTTTTTACGATAATTATCCTGGTTGTGTGAAAATCCTTCATCCCAAATTCGATGCCAGGTTGCCGCAATTACCTTTACCTCTCAAACGGTCTTTAACCCTAGTGAACCTGGATTTGATCAATGCCAACCCACCTGAGCCTGCCAGCTTGCCTCTCGAAATTTTTGGACCTGAGCCCGAAGACAACTGGTGCTATTATTTCGAGAAAGCCGATCTGGCTCGCCAGATTGGGGATTGGCAAAAAATCAAGCAATTAGGAGATGAAGCCTTTCAATTTGCGGCTGCACGCCAGAAGGCGTCTGAGAATGCGCCTTTCATCCAGGGATATGCCTATGTTGGTAATTGGCGCCGGGCGGAGGAGTTAACCGCTGAAACGCTCAAGATAGATCCAAACTTACAGCCAATGCTATGCCTGCTATGGCGTGACATTACCAAAAACGCGTCCCAAAGCATACAAAAAGAACACACCCTTCAAAGCCTGCAGATTATCTTAAATTGTAGCGGTAATTGAAAATTTCATCCTCAGATAAAACATATGTGCTATAATAGCTATTTGACATCTTGCCAGGTTCTGGTTAAAAAACCACTTAACAGCAAATTCATTCAGTAAAAATATGATTTCCAACGTATTGCGTGTGGTCGGTGCCCGCGTTCATAATCTCAAAAATATCACGGTTGAAATTCCCCGCGATAAGCTGGTGGTCATCACCGGATTATCTGGCTCGGGTAAATCCTCCCTGGCTTTCGATACAATCTTCGCCGAAGGACAACGGCGCTACGTCGAATCGCTATCGGCGTATGCTCGCCAGTTCCTGGGCCAGATGGATAAACCGGATGTCGATTATATCGAAGGTTTATCGCCAGCCGTATCCATCGATCAAAAAGGCGTTTCCCACAACCCAAGATCGACGGTCGGCACGGTCACCGAGATCTACGACCACCTGCGGTTGCTTTTCGCGCGGGTAGGGATACCCCACTGCCCAATCTGCGGTCGGGAAGTTACCCGCCAATCAGCCCAGGAGATCGTCGATGCGGTCGAAACTTTACCTGAAGGTAGCAAGATCCTGATTTTAGCCCCCCTCGTACGCGGCCGGAAAGGCACTCATCAAGCGGTCTTGGATGAAATTCGCAAATCTGGTTTCGTGCGGGTGCGCCTGGATGGACAGGTCTTCGAGCTGGATGAAAACATCCAGATGGATCGCTATAAGATACATACCATCGAAGCCGTCGTCGACCGTTTGGTCATCCAACGCCCCAAAGATGCCAGCGACGCCCAAACCGCCCGCTCACGCCTGACCGATTCCATCGAAACCGCCCTCAAGTTTGGAGATGGTTATCTTACAATCCATTGGCTCAATCCCCAACCTCTCGACCAACCGGACGAAGAGCGAGTATCTGTAACCGGTGAGGGACGCGACCTGTTCTTCTCCGAACACCTGGCGTGCCCCGAACACAACATCAACCTGCCAGAGATCGAACCGCGCACCTTCTCGTTTAACACGCCCCATGGCGCCTGCCCCGATTGTCAGGGATTGGGCGGCAAGCTAGAAATCGACCCCGACCTGCTCATCCCCAACCCCGAGATGTCACTCAACGATGGTGCAATCATCGTTTCTGAATGGAGTGGACCGCGCGAGGAAGGCGGTTATTACTGGCAATTGATGGAAGCGGTCGCCCGCGAATACAAAATCGACCTGGATAAACCGGTCAGCGCACTCAGCCCTGAAAATCTGGAGATCGTGCTCT
>Ga0315282_10005362_pt1 | contig 21923 bp, 24 predicted proteins | sample YL17G07_20_MG_FD_203693 | JGI IMG/M metagenome (GOLD analysis project Ga0315282, IMG submission 203693) | Sediment microbial communities from Yellowstone Lake, YNP, Wyoming, USA - YL17G07_20 | ecosystem: Environmental > Aquatic > Freshwater > Lake > Sediment | place: USA: Wyoming | collected... | reverse complement strand
GTTGGCACCATACAACATCACCGTCAACGCGATCGCGCCGGGATGGATTGAGACCGATATGACAGCTGGTACGACAGGGGAAGAGAGAAAGAGAGCGCTGGAACGAGTTCCACTAGGCAGAATGGGCCAACCTGCTGAAATCGGTTACGTGGCGGCCTTTCTTGCGTCAGACCGGGCGAACTTCATAACTGGACAGACGATACATGTCAACGGCGGCGAAGCCATGTTCTAGGCCGCAAAACACGAGCTCATATGTTAAACCTATTTTCGTGAGCCAAAGAAAGCCGCTGAGAAATTTTCCCCGGCCTTTCGCGCTAAGAAATTCTTCCAAAGACTGTTATTGTTGTTTCCGTATTCAATGCTTGGTGTATCACGATGAGGCTTCATGCATTCGATATGGAACGATGGCAATCTACGTGGGAAAACCGAGTCCAATACAATCTCTCGGAAAGTGGCGTGCACGCACTCAAGCTTAACGAGTTGGTGGGTGCCGAATATGACGAGTTTCTAGGCCAGTATTTGGGGTATGGGCAGACGAACGGTACAGAAGAGTTGCGAAGAAAAGTAGCCGCCATCTACCCAGGCGCGGAGGCGGACAATATTCTGATCACAAATGGAAGTGCGGAAGCAAACTTCGTGACGATGTGGTCATTCCTGGAAAGAGGCGCTGAGATCGTGGTTATGCTTCCGAACTACATGCAGATATGGGGTCTAGTAAAGACCTTCCAAGCCAAGGTGAAACCCTTCAGACTCCACGAGGTGCAGAATGAATGGAAGCCAGACATTCGTGCGTTGAAGAAGGTCGTCAGTAGAAGGACGAAACTAATTGCAGTCTGCAACCCAAACAACCCCACAGGCGCAACAATGCAAGAGGACACGATTGACGAGATCTGCGAAACCGCCAAGAAAGTCGGCGCGTGGATACTATCAGACGAGGTCTACCAAGGAGCGGAACTCGACGGAAGAACGACCCCAAGCTTTTGGGGCAAATATGACAAAGTTATCGTAAATTGCGGGCTCTCGAAAGCCTACGGACTTCCCGGGCTAAGGATTGGATGGATAGCAACAACCAAAGAACTAGCAGCTAAGCTCTGGTCTTACCACGACTACACCACAATAGGCCCATCACCACTCAGCGATTACTTGGCTAGAAGAGTATTGAAACCTGAGATGCGAGCAAAAATACTGGAAAGGACCAGAGGAATCCTCCAGAAAAACCTGCCCATCGTTAAGGACTGGATTGACAGGAACCGCAATAACTACTCCTTCATACCTCCGCGAGCAGGCGCAATAGCCTACGTGAAATACAATCTCAAGATTAACTCAAGCGAGTTCGCAGAGCGGCTTCTGAAGGAGAAGAGTACTCTAGTTGTGCCCGGCGACCATTTTGGCATGGACGGATATCTCCGTATTGGCTACGGGCCCCCAGAAGACTACCTGACTGCAGGTCTCAAATGTATCGACGAATTAGTGGAGGAAATGAAGTAAGCTTGTACAGGTTGCTGGCGATGAGGAACTAGACCGCAGGAAACGGTGCCATTTTGGCGGCTTTCGTGTACTAGGGTGGGTTCACCAACTCTATCAAAACGACCGCGTGAAAGAGGATCTTAGTGACATCTGAAAGAGTTGACCATAAGCCTGAACAATTCGCCAAAGTCCTCAGGTGATTTGCTGGACACAATCGTATAGATCGCGAAATATCGAGACGATTGGTCGCAGTGCAAATGAATTGAGTAACCTTCATGGAGAATGGTTCTCCCATTCGGCAAAATTCCACCAGCCATCTCCTCAAGCCTAATCTGCCTGTAGGCAGCTTGATGTGAATTAATCGTTAACAAATCCTCCGAGATGATCTCAAGCCGTTTAATGGTACGGATTTTCTTCATGACTCCAATACTGTGAATTGCTTGATCAGAAGCATTCGGAAATTTCATCTTAGCTTTCTCAAGCTCACCCCATGTCAAGTATATCTTCTCCTTGCCAGGAAAGAGAAAGAGCATATCTCCAACTGTACGTTTGCCCTTAGGATTAAACTGAATGCTGCACACGGGCGGATAATCTATCGAAAACTTATACATGCTGAATCTTTCGAATTCTGTGCTTTCCAAGAAAGCTACACCTGTGAGATTGGCGCGTACAATCCGGTTAAACGTTTCCTCAGGATTCCACTCCGTTAACTTACATATTCGGAAGTTGAGGCTTGTGAGACTGTGCTTGTAGCTTGCGAGCTCCACCTGACTGATGCGAGAGAAATATATGCGCGTAGACCGATATTATTCGTGGCCGCGATAAGTTCGCGAGTGGCCGTGGCAGTTCATATTGGTTTCGATTGAACCCACGAAAGTGGTGGGGCCGGTGGGATTTGAACCCACCAAATATCCCAATGGTTTCGCAAGATCAGCAGTAGCTTGAATGTAAACGCTAAAGAGAAACGACGGTCTCATGATTTGGAAAATGGTGTTCAGAGGAAATATTGTCTTCACGTTGTCAGAAATTGATGAAGACCCACCACGTAGCCGCAGTGGGTCCCTTCGGCCCCACCAAGTATACCATGAGTATCCCTAGATGGACCCACCAAATCCCTTCTAGAGACTGTCGTTTCGACCACAAATCGCTCAATGACTCCCAAAACGCCGTGATTTGACCACGTGGGGCCAAGCGGGGTTTCTATACTATACGACGAGGGGCCCATGCTGTCCTGAAGTCAGGCTTTTTTCTCCTTGGTTCGTCGTTCTGAACGAGTCAGAACGAGATTCGGTGAAGAACGCTCACTCACTTCTGGACAGAGCCACAGGAGTGGGATCACAGGACTTGAACAACAGGATGTCCGACTACGGGTTGCAGAACTATTTCACGAGTCACTATGCTCAAGTCGTTAATGAGCCGTTCACTCCTGAGCCAACTGAATCCATCTCGAAGACAGACCTCGACAGATTCTGCAACATAGTTGGCCAACTATCGTACGAAGCGTACACTAACCCTGAAATAGCCAGAACAGCACCTCACAACCGAGCGATATCGAAAATGGACCTTGCGCCAACACTTGGCGGCATTGGGAAATGCGCAATGACGTGGAGAGGATGTATTAGAAAATTCGGCAAGAAGTGATCAGCCACATTTGAAGAAGAAACTGGGGCTCATCGTAAACCCGATCGCCGGGCTAGTGCCTCTGGGTTATGATCCGTGACGAGGCGAGCTAAGCGGCAGAGTTGGGCTCAAGGGAAGTGACGGCCAAGCAACCCTGCAGAAGGCACTGGAACTAGGAGCCGTTCCCGATTCCCCTAACCGAGCAATTGCTGCCCTTCAACGGTTAGCCCCAATAATCGATACGATTGAACTCGTAACTTATCCTCATGATATGGGTGAGAATGAGGCCAAGAAGTGCAAGTTCAAGCCAACCGTGATTGGCTCAATACAGAAGGGTAAGACCAGCAGCACTGACACCAAGAACGGCGCCGTTGATATGATGAGACTGAAGGTAGACCTCATTCTATTCGCAGGCGGCGATGGCACAGCTCGAGACATTTGCGAAGCCATTGATTGTAAGGTACCCGCTCTTGGCATACCTGCCGGTGTGAAGATCCACTCAGCCGTATACGCGGTAAATCCAGAGCGGGCCGGAGACCTCGCGGTCAGACACCTCCAATTCGGCTTACCACTGCAAGAGGCAGAGGTCATGGATGTTGATGAGGAAGCTTTCAGAGAAGGAAGAGTTTCCGCCAAATTGTATGGATACCTCAACGTACCCTTTGAAAGAGGTTTCACCCAGAGCGCAAAATCAGGAAGCGCGGGAACAGGTGACGAAGAGTACCAGAAGAAAGTGATCGCAGCATGCGTCGTTGAGCAAATGAACGACGAATTCCTCTACATCATTGGGCCTGGGTCAACAACGCGGGCCATTGGACAAGAACTGGGATTTGAGAAGACGATTCTGGGTGTAGACGTGGTTGACAGACGGAAACTCGTTGCAAAGGATGCAAATGAACGCCAGCTCTTGGAACTAATCAGCGGGAGGAAAGCCAAGATAGTAATCACCCCCATCGGCGGTCAGGGTTACATCTTTGGGAGAGGGAACCAGCAGATAAGCCCCGCAGTCATAAGGAAGGTCGGCAAAGACAACATCATAGTGGTGGCCACTAGGAACAAACTCAACTCATTGATCACCAAACCTTTTCTTGTTGATACCGGCGATGAGGAAGTTGACAAAGGGCTGACTGGCTACGTGAGGGTACTAGTCGGATACAGTGAAGAAGTGGTCAAGAAGGTAGAGCGATAGTACTGCCGCTTCGCTTTTTGCCTGTCTCCAATGCTGCCTTTGTGCAATGGTGGCCCGTCACTTAGTCCATGTCCTTCGTCATTCTCTCAAGTTCAAAAGGGTCTTGTCCTACGATCATTGCAGCGAAGTCCTCTCTGATCGAAACTACCGACTCTTTCTGGTTCTCTCCCGCGTAGTATGGCAAGACTGCGGATTCCCCGTATCCTGTAATGCCTTCGTCGGTGGCAATTCTCACAATGACTCTCTCGACCTGCATTCTAGGGCTCCGCCACACAACGAATGGGATTGACAGCGGAATACTCACAGGTGTCGCTTCAACCGAGGTGACCTTCAGCGCATTTCCCTTCAAGAACTGGTATGATCGCACGAACATGGGTATGAAACGCTTCAGCCTTTGCCGTAAGAGATTTCATACGCGTTCGCAGGGGTAGTTTCACTCTATAGAAGACTATAGAGTCCCATCCATCTGTACCATCTCCCATTGAGACGAGACAAGGTGTCTTTTGGTCGCAGCTTCACCGGTACAAGGTCAAGACCATAATCGAAGGAGCAGACTCTGGGGATCGCTCGCGCCCAAGTTGGAGTTGCGTTGCGGCTTGGAGGCGCTTGAATTTGCCTGAGCCCCTAGTTCATCGGACCCCACTGTATTAGAACCTCTTCGGCTTCGCTGAAACGAATCAGATCGCCCTAAGAGCAGACAAACCTAACAGTTCTAAAGACCATAGTAGCTTCTGGTTTGAATGATTGCAAATTCAACGCCAATCAGCGTAGTCAAGTCGAAGGCGGTTTGGGCGAGTGACATTGCAGAATGGTGGTATTGCGGCTGGAAGTTGATGCTAGCAGACAAACATGGAGAAGAAGAAACTGCGGAGATGAGCGAAGGCAAAGTAAAGCATGACCTTCAAAGTGAAGAAGATTATCTCACGCTGATCGAAAAAGGTTTCAAGCCAAGAAAGGCAATTGTTAGAACTGTTGGAGATATCCAACGCCTGAATCTTCAGAATCTGAAATCCATTCGTGATGACGTCGTCCTACCGGACAATCGCTCTAACCGCTTCTACGGAATAGTGCTACACGATCCTCCTATTGTCGGCGTGCCAGACGCTATCAATGCAAGATACAAGGACGGAAAGAAGCTTTCCATCGCTGCAGACACCGTTGTAATATGCGTCGGTTCGAAACCAAGCGATCAACTCTACACAGCTCTTGAAGGAAAAGTCAGCGAACTGTACAGGATCGGAGACTGCGAAGAACCTGCAAGAATTCTAGAGGCCATTCATGCAGGCACGCATGTGGGACACCAAATCTGAGAGTACGAAACCATGGCCAAGAAAGTTGGAGTCCCAAATGCATGAGATGGCCTACAGGTCATAGAGCATAAGCGGGTATGAATGGGTCTCGCCAGTCCTTGTACCAGCCCAGAATCTTACAACCAGTCTCGGTTATGAGCATCGTGTCCTTGGATCTCATGATTTCCTTCTGGGGTCCGTAAACAACTGGGTCCAGCACTAGGACCATTCCAGGTCTCAAGGGAGTGGTATCGCATTCGGTCAGATACGGAGGTTCATGTGTTGTCACGCCTACACCGTGACCCAACCCTAAGTCCTTGACTAGTTCAATTCCTCTCTTCTTCGCTTCTTCCGACATTACCCTAAAGACTTCGTTGCATGTGACTCCCGGTTTCATCGCCTTGACCGCTACGTTTCTCAGCGCAACCAACCCTTCGTAAGCGCCCTTTTGCTCCGGAGTTGGTTCGCCCATAACCACCATTCTGGCAGCGTCGCTCCAATAACCATCTATGGAACTTCATCTCGACTCGAACAATCTCTTGTTTCTTGAGCTCCTTCTCTCCTCCGCCAATACCGAAGAAAGGCGGCATAGGCCAGAACCTTCTCGAGTGATCGCCTGATGCCATCAGCGACAGTGAGTGGTATCCCACAGTGTCAAGTCCACGCTCTAAGCAATGCACGCGTACTTCCTCTGCAAGTGACATCTCTGTTCTAGGAGCCGTTATGATGATATGGTGCACTGCTCCCATGATTCCATGGTCAGTTCGGTACGACACATCAGCTAGTAGCTTTACTTCTTCTGGCGTCTTGGTCATTCTCAGGTCACCTAGCAAATCGTCGCAGCCTTGCAGCTTCATGTCCTTCAGAGACAATTGCAGTCTGTCGAGAAAAGCGGCGGGAGCTCGATTCATATCTAATCCGAGCTTGCCATTTGCTTTGACGGCGTGACGTACTGCGTTCGTCAACGCCTCAACAGCAGGTTTCACGTTATCAGCACCTTCAACATAGGAACCGACTTTCTTGATCCAGCCTAGCGTTTGAAATGTCGACTCCCATTCTGCAGGGCAGATGCATTCAGGCTCGCCCTTTGCTGGCCAGACGACGGTAACATAGCGACCAAGGCAGTTATGTAGGAACGGGACTGGGGCTCGGCTGAGATACTGAACGTTATCAGGCCTCATAGCTATTATGGCGTCGAATCCAGAAGCGGCCAGAGCGCTGCTGATTTTTCCACAATTTTCGGGTCGTTCAATTCTAATCATCTCCTCAGTGTGTGGACCGAATGCCAGTAACGGCGTACAGCTCATCCCAGTTTCGACACCAGCTCAGGAGCCTCGCACCGTTCTCGACGATTTCATAGGTGTCCTTCGAGTGGATTAGCTCTTGGCAGGGGCCATACGTGTAGACATCTAGCGCGATAACCATCCCAGGCTTAAGGACGGTTTCGTCCTGACGATCAAGGTATGGGGCTTCTCTGTCACTAACCCCTACTCCATGTCCGACAGCGATGTCTTCCCAGAACTTGATATGTTCCTTCTGTGCCGTCTTTCTGACTTCTTCGAAGACTCCCCTGGACAGTTTTAACTCGCTCAGAGAATTCCGAGATCGTGTATCCAGGTACGTCGACGGTACCTTCCAAATGGTTCAGCACGATATTATGCCACTTTCAGAATGCTTCGCAGCGGCCTCTAGCAGGTCTACTTCTTGCTTAGTCTTCACGATACGGAGCTCTCTGAGCACGTCATCACATGCTATCCATCTGACCTTGGGAAGCTTTCGCTCCAAGGTCTTAACGAAGAGCTTTGAGCTCCTGGACTTGTCCAAACCCACCCTCTTGCTGTCAAGTCCGAGTTTCGACAGAACTTCAGCTAGTGCCTGGACTGCAGCACTTGCTCGCATGCCCTTGTTCCCGTCGTAGGTTGTGATGCTTCCTTCAAATCCTTGGTCCCGTATGCAGTCGGACCAGTCAAAGGGACAAACCACGTGATCTTGTCCGTTTTCACGACCGAGGCTTGTCGGTCGGGATAGTTGCTTGCGAAGGGTAGGACAACTCCGCTAAGGTATGTGAAGTTGTCCACACCTGTTACGATGACTGCATCGTAGTTCTCTAAACCAGCGCGAATTTTGCTCCCGACCTCAAACACTTAGTTTTGCCTTCTAACGAAGTGATGAAAGGAAGCAATCTTCGTGATTGATATTAAGAGTTGTAATCTGCTAGAAATAGGTTGGGCGGTTCAGTCGCGGGGTCTGTACAGAACCATTATTGTACAGCACTCTTGATCCGATCTATCGTTTTCTTCAGTGTGTCCATCTGCTGCGCGTAGACGAACCTGACATATCCCTCTCCATAGTTGCCGAAACCCGAGCCTGGCACGGCTAGTACTCTTGCTTTCTCCAAGAGGAAATCACATATCTTCCCCGAGTCCATTGACTCTTTCACGATCTTGGGGAATGCGTAGAAAGCGCCCCTGGGTTCATCGCACTTGAAAATGCCAAGTTTGCTAAGCTCTGGGACGAAGAAGTCTCTGGCCCGTTGATAGTCTTTCACCATGTCTCGCACGTATTTTTCGCAATCGCGGAGCCCCACGATTCCCGCCTTCTCTACGAAGGCTGCAGGGTGTGTTACTGAATGCTGTTGAACTATCAGCATCTTGCCAATGATTTCCTTGTTTGCGGCAACATATCCGAGCCTCAACCCTGTCATCGAATATGTCTTAGAGAATCCGTTCACCGTTATCGCTAGGTCTTCCATGCCTGGGAAGGAACCGATACTATAGTGCTTCGCACCGTCGTAGACCATTTTCTCGTATATCTCATCGGACATTGCTAGAATTTCGTCCTTGATGCAGATGTCTGCTATCGATTCCATATCCTCTCTTGATATGACCATCCCAGTGGGGTTGTGCGGCGAGTTCAGTATGATCATCTTGGATTTCGGGTTGACCAGTTCATTCAATTTGCTTATGTCTATCCTGAAGTCGTCTTCTGGTAGCATTGGAACTGAAACCGGTATGCCTCCGGAAAGGGTTACCAATGCTGCGTGTGTTCCCCAGTATGGGTCGGGAATCAGGACTTCATCTCCCGGGTTGATGGTGCACAGGATTGCGTTAGCAACGGCATGTTTCGCTCCCACGGTCACTATGATCTGCGATGTGGGCACGTCGATGCCACTGTCTTGTTCCAGTTTGGTCCTTATCTCTGACAGAAGTTCCGGCAGGCCTCGGCTCTGAATGTAGAACACCATTCCCGAGTCCAGTGCCTCTTTCGCGGCGCGCTTGATCGGCTTAGGGGTGTCGAAGCGCGGTTGTCCTTCGGAGAGGTCGATGACTTCTACGCCTTCATTCTTTAAGGCCCTAGCTTTGTCCGGGAGGCTCACGGTTGCCGAAGGCGTAAGGCCTTGAACTCTATCGGCAAGAAGTTTTCTCGGCAATACGATTTTCTCCTTCAACGGCAGCTTGATGCCATGGGGACTAGACTACGAGGCTCAGCAGTGCCATCCTTACGGTGACGCCGTTGGCTGCTTCGCGGAAGTCTTATCTGCCAATTTTCTGCCTGCGAATGTGAGCATACATAGCATGATGGTCTCTGGAGTTCTCGTCGGTCGTGACCAAGGAAGGTAATTGACTAAGCTTCCGGTCATCTCACTCGTCTATCGATAGATCTTATGCGTCCCCGCTGCCATGAGTTCGATAACTTTACCATCGAAGTGTACTCTGTAGATGATGCGGTATTGCAGGCCAATTTCATAAGAATAGAATCCTTCCCATCGACCGTGTAATCTGTGACCCAGCCTTTGCGGGTTTCCTGCTATGGCGAGTTCTTGGATAGCGTCTTCTATTCTCTTTCTGATTTCAGTACTCAGTCTTCTGAAATCATGTTTGAACGCATGGGTGAGAACAATGGTCCACGCCAAGCGTATTGCCTTTCAGTTCAAGGTCAGGATTGCAGCCAGTCTATAGCTTCTTTTGCGGTGCGGAATCTTCTCGCGTGCCCTTCCCGAACTTCTCTTTCACTTTCGCGGATGCTCGATTCAAGTTCGTCGCTTGACATGACCTCGACGGTTGCCCATATATCATCCTCGGGAATACCCTCTCTGACGGCCTTCATGACGAATCTGAAAATGTCCTCGAATCTGTCTCTGTCAAGGACAACACGTTGTTCTGTCAATCGCGATGCACCTACGAGGCCTACACGCACGTCGTTGGTCTCGACCTACTTTTATGGGTTTGGACCTGCGGGCCCCTTAACAGCGCTAAGGAAGCAGAGCGGTGACGGACATTATTCTCAATGAAAGGCCACTCTTTTGTCAGCATGACCAAGGGATTTTGGACAAATTAGGAACCAAGAATTTCTAGCGGGCGAGGATGAGTTGCGAAGAAGGCGAACCATTGAGTCCTACTATCGATGGCTTCGATAACGTCGAGCATCTTTGCGCTATCATGTTCTCGTTTGAACAGCTTAACCAAGACACTCGGCTCCAAGTAGAGCCTCAAAGTTCGTCCTCTTCTCTGTGTGTCTCTTCTATCAATTCGCTTGACGTCTTCGCACTTGGGGCAATCATCTCATTGATTAGCTGAAGCATTCTCAATCTATCTTTCGGTCCGAGCTCAAGTAGGTTGAGGTATAGACGAACTGCGCTCCGTATGGCTTCGCTCTTATTGATGAACCCGTACTCCCTAGTCAATTTCTCCAAGAGCGCAGCTTCCTTTCTGGTGAACTTGACAGATACCGAAACCGCCAATTTTGGACCTAGGTTCACTCTGGCAAACAATCTACATAAGCTATGCCCGGAACACCGATTCAAAACCCCATTTCGTACCCCGGAAACGGCTCAAAATGCAGTCCTTCGACAGCGGACTTTCCATGCATTCACCAACAATCCCTTCGGTCCCACGAATCCGAATCACGCCTGTCCTAGGGCAGACGAGTGATTCTTATGGAACAGAAGTAGCGAGTATTACCGCAGGCCCAACATCGGCATACGGAACTCTACCCCGACATCTTCAATAGCTTCGGTGGCTGTTCCGACGAAGAGTTGCGCTAGGCTCTTTCCCGAATTTGCGGTCATCGAGGTCACGCCCTCGTCGATGACAGCTGTTTCGCGCAAACTTGCGCGTCCCGCCTGTCCTTCAATTGTCTGAGAATGTTTAATTATTCGCTGAAGTGCTGGTAGGTTTGGAGTTGGCGGCCATAGCTGAGGGCTAGGACCCGTTCCCATTCCGAAAGTACGAGGAAGGCACAATGAACACAGGCAGGAAAGAAATGCTACGATGGACCCCTAGTGAGCAGGAGCGTTACATCCGAGGGTTCGTCGATGGCGAAGGATGGCCTGCCTACTATAGAACACGGAGCAGACACGGACACCACAGACCCGGATATGTCAACAGTAGAGCGATATTCGTCTCGAACACAAACAGGGCGCTCCTGCAGACTATACGGACAATGCTTGGTCGACTCGGCATAGAATCCAAGCTGTATTTGGATGCAGAACCGGGCGACCGCAAGAGCACGATCACCAGTTGGAAATTAGCCATCCTCGGCCGGGACAACCTGCTCCGCTTCCGGGACGCCATAGGATTCAGCGATTCCGGAAAAGCGAAGACATTGAAGGCTATGCTTGACTCGTACCGGAAACACGGAAGTGAATCTCTCAGGCGATTCGGGTAGTAGTATGTTCCGAAAGGCCATGCGAGCCCCGGACCGCTGCCGACTCCATTTCTAATTGAGCGGTCGTCTGCCAATCTGCAACCAATTGAATGAATGTTTATTACCAGCGTGGCTTCGCTTATGAACGATAATTAGAGGAAAAATAATTGATCCAGTTCTTCGCCAGCGTCGTCCTTCAAACAGGGATCTTTGGTAACCAAGTTAACAATCTGCTGAACATCGTCTTTGTCATTTCATTCTTGGCGTTTATGTTCTTTGGCCAACAACTTCAAAGTCGAATTGCTCTCATGCAGATCGACGGCGCCGTAAGAAAACTTGAGACGATGAGAAATGAAGCGAAGACGCTCACCTTGAAGATCTTCAGAGAGATCGGGAAACCCAAGGATGACCCTACCCCAGGGTTGAATTCACTTCTCGAACAATTCCTGATCAGCCCAGTTGACATGGATCCTGCAGGCATTGTTAGAAAATTCGATCATCTGCTTGATGTTAGAGAAGCGAAGTTCAAATTCGATGTGGGGAGGATTGCCCCGGAAGCAAATCCCGCCCAGGTTAACAACCTCGAGAACCTTGTAGAGGCTGCTTGGGCACTGAATTACATGTACAAGGTTGTTCGCCACTTCTACCTGCTTGGCAAGAAGACCTTCAGCATTTTCGTGATATTCCAACTTCAGGCCCTCCTTCCAATGATCATGCTGGAGGCTGAAGCTTACCGAGGCGCCACGAAGGCCTTCTCGGAGGGACATCCGATCGGCGACGGAGCCGGAGCATTAGTAGCATCGAGGCTAATGCGTGGTCGTGAGATTCGAAAGGTCCAGAAGGATATGGTCGCAGCTGAAACTGTCTTGGAAGGACGTCGAGTCATAGCATTGAAGGCCGAAGGCCCCGGCGGCAACGTGGGAAAACCGGGAGACGCAATTCGACAGATCTTGGAGGAGAATAACGGGAAGGCTTCGATGATCATAATGGTGGACGCGGCCCTCAAATTGGAGGGAGAGAAGAGCGGCGAGATAAGTGAAGGAATCGGAGCCGCAATCGGCGGAATCGGAACAGAGCGATTCAAGATCGAAGAAGAAGCCACAAAATTCGGCATACCCGTCTACGCGATTGTGATCAAGCAGAGCATCCAGGAGGCAGTCACTACAATGAAGAAAGAGATCGCGGAGGCCGCGGAACCGGTAATCGAGAAAATCAAGCGATTAATCGTGGAACGCACGAAGGAAGGCGAACTGATCTTGGTTGCGGGCATAGGAAATACTGCAGGAATCGCGTGAAGGAGAATTCAACTTGAGCGGTAAGCCATCAGTATTGTACGCATACCTGTTGATCGCCTTTGGGCTGGTTATTCTTGGCATTTCGATGTGGGCGATGACCCAGGCTCTCGCCTACTATGAGGAGGGACAGTTTCCACAGTTCTTCGTCTACGGGATAATGGCCACCGTTGGGACGGTCCTATCTATATCCTCCATAACCCAGATGCGCCGAAGAATGGTCATCCTTCAGACCATGGCGGCCAGAGTTCTAAGCGTGGTCGTCTGTGGCAGCTGCGGTTTCAAAGTAGTGCGGACTTTCAATGTCGGTGACTATGTCCCAAAGGAAGTCGGCCAGTGCCAGCAATGCAAAGGCAGTATGAGAGTGGACTCGATTTACGCGGAAGAGACCAAGCAGAAGAAGAGCTAGGCAGTCAGGACTCTGCAACCACCCTCAGTAACAATAATCGTATGTTCAGCCTGAGAAACAACGCTACCGCTAGCTTCGACCAGAACTGGGTACCCGGCGATACATCGATTTCTGGTTAGTTCTTCGATAGCAACCTTTGCATCGCCGTCGTGCCACGATTTGTAGATCCAGCGAGAAGCGAACGGTAGGGTTCTGTAGGTTTCTCGGATGTATTCCGCGAGTTCGTTTGCCTCCTTTGATTTGGCACCTTTCATTCTTACGAACCTATAGATGTACGCTCCCTCCGCGTCTCGCACAACTCCCTCAGCTTCCTTGAGCGTGACGAATGGCTCCAAAGCAAATACCTCTCCTATTTCAAATCGACCACTTTCGATTCCGGAGACATTGGGCACGGACTTGCCTGCGTGTATGGTGTAGCGGTCGATCTTGTGGCCAGTGAGATTCTTTATCGGCCTGAATCCATAGCGTTGGATGCATCGTTCGACCACAGCACCTATCTCCGAGAGCTTTCGTCCAGGCGCCACCGCCGACAGCGCCTCCTGCAATGCGCTTTCGGCAGCCACTATCATTGAATCATATGTCGGGTTGAGGGAGAGAGTGATCGCAGTGTCTGTTATGAAACCGTCCAACTCGACCCCGAAATCAATCTTGACCAATGAATTCTCGGGAACTATGCGAGTATCGTTCCAAGGACTTGTGTAGTGAGCAGCTACTTCGTTGATCCCTATATTGCACGGGAAGGCAGGGTTTGCGCCGAATTCTCGAATCTTGCCTTCAACCTGTTCGCAGATGTCCAGCAGAGGCCTGTCTTGGACCGGAAGCTTCTTCACAAATTCGCGTACCTGAGCGAGTATACGACCGGACTTCACGAGCTGTTCGTTTTCCTTCGGCAACCGTGCCAAACCTTCTTTAGACAAAACCCTCTGTCGCTATCTGTTTATTTAGCATTCAGAGGGGTTGAGCGTGCCCAAAAGATCGGACAAATGTTCCCAGCGAGCCATGAGGCCGATCTCTCTGAAGCGAGTGTGATCTTGCCATGTCGGCTAATAACGAAGAGATGGTTGTAACTCCTTGGGAAGTTTCAGGGAAGATAGATTACGACAAGCTGATCAAGGAGTTCGGAACTCAACCTCTGACTCCAGAGATCCTAGAACTCATTCAAAGACTTGCAGGGGACCTTCACCTCCAGCTCAGACGTAGAATTTTCTTTTCACATAGGGATCTCGACTGGATTCTGCGACGATTTGAGGCGGGTGAGAAGTTCGTCCTCTATACCGGGAGGGGCCCATCAGGGCCAGTTCATATCGGTCATCTGGCTCCTTGGATGTTTACAAAATATCTGCAGGATAAGTTCGATTCGAAGCTGTACTTTCAGATAACAGATGACGAGCGGTTTCTTTACCACGATGACTTCGCTTTTGCTGACACACAGAAGTGGGCATATGAAAATGCCTTAGACCTCATCGCGCTTGGCTTCGATCCGAAGAAGACACGAATGATAATGGACACGAGGAACATTGGAGCCCTGTACAATCTCGCACTCAGCATTGCCAAACACGTGACTTTCTCAACGGCCAAAGCGGTCTTTGGCTTCCAAGAGAGCACAAACATAGGCCTCATATTCTATCCCGCTGTTCAAGCAGCGCCTGCCTTCCTGGAATCCTCACTAGTCGGCCACAATGTCCCATGCCTGATTCCCGCCGCGATTGACCAAGACCCATATTGGAGAGTAACACGCGACGTAGCTCCCAAGCTTGGCTACTACAAACCCGCCCAGATCCATTGCAGATTTGTGCCTGGGTTGGGACGAGGTGGAAAGATGTCCGCCTCCATGCCGGAAACTGCGATCTTCACCGTAGATCAGCCTGAACTTGCGGAAAAGAAGATCCTGAGCGCATTTACGGGCGGGAGAGCTACCGTGGAAGAGCAGAGACGGTTGGGAGCAAACCCCGATGTCTGCTCCGTGTTCGCCTATGACTATTTCCTCTTCATGGACGATAGGGAAATTGAGAATTTGCGCCTCGACTGCCTCGCCGGAAATATCCTGTGCGGGGAATGCAAGCAGGTTCTGGCGGAACGCGTGAAGAAGTTCCTTGTCGAGCATCAGGAGAAGCGCGAGAAGGCAAAGGATCATTTTGAGGAATATCTGTGCAGTGCCAAAGATTACTAGGCTGATGCGGAATGTTCAACAATCTAATATACGGCAAAGGGTCGATAGCTGCGGACATTAGAGGCTGAAGTCATGATTGCAGGTGAGGGCGTTTTCACTAGCCTACTTATCCCGAGCCCTAGCCTCTGACCTACCGGCTCTGTTCGTTTCCTGCAGTCAGCGGAACACACGACAAGGAGTGCTCCAGTTATGGTAGAGATGCGTGAGAATGAAGCAGAAGTCATTAGAACACTTCAATCCCACAGTGGCAACTGCTCTTTCGACGAACTGCTCGGAACCACCAAGCAGAGCGACGCAGCAGTCACCCGAGCCCTCACTGCTCTCCAGGAAAGTCGGCTTATCCGGGTGACTGAGACCGATCAAGTGCTCTTGCGCCTCACGGAAGAGGGATTGGACTACGCCAAACGAGGATTGCCCGAACGACGAATCGTTCAGGCGGTGCTGGAACTCGGAGGCGAAGCGACTCTGGAACAAGCAGCCAAACATGCCAACGTCCCAAGCAATTTGATGTCAGTCGCGTTGGGTTGGATGAAGAGTTCACGGTGGTGTGAAGTCAGCAGTCAGTTTCAGAAGATTGTTCTTAGGGCCGCTGGCATTCCCGACAAAACGGATGTGGAACGCACGCTTGAGCTTCTATCTTCCAAACCCGAATTGTCACTTGAAGAAGTGCCACAAGATCTTCGGCAAATGGTTGAGGTTCTCAAGAGACGACAATTGCTGACCAGCAAGCGTCAGAGAAGACGTTACATTGAACTGACATCTCAAGGATGGAAAGCACTTGAGCAGGGAATTACCGTCCCATCCGAGGTCAGTGACCTAACTCCCGAATTGATCGCGTCGCAACGGTGGAAGTCAGTAAGCTTCCGCAAGTACAACATAGCCGCTCCTGTGACCCCTACATGGCCGGGGAAGAAGCAACCATACCGTCAATTCCTTGACAAACTCAAAGCCAGACTCGTCTCATTGGGATTCAAAGAGATGACAGGGCCGTCAGTCGAGCTGATGTTCTTCAACTGTGATGCGCTCTTCATGCCACAGGACCATCCGGCACGAGAGATCCACGACATATACTTCGTAAAGACCGACAGACAGGGTGACCTGGGGGAGTACAGACATTTCGTCGACCCAGTAGCCCAGACTCATGAGAACGGTTGGAAGACGGGATCGACTGGGTGGGGACATAGATACTCAAGAGACGAGGCACTCAAACTCATACTGAGGAGCCAGGGAACAGCATTAAGCGCTCGTACTTTAGTGAGCAAAGATCTGCAGATACCAGGCAAGTACTTCTCAATAGTCCGATGCTTCAGACCGGATCAAGTCGATCGAACACACCTAACCGAGTTCAATCAGGTTGAGGGCATAGTCGTCGGCGCTGACCTATCCCTTAGAGATTTGCTGGGAGTCCTCGAACGATTTGCTGTCGATATTGCAGGAGCCGACAAGGTCCGCTTCAGACCCGATTACTTCCCGTTCACAGAACCCAGTGTCGAACTGCAGGCTTACAAGGAAGGCTACGGTTGGCTGGAGTTCGGCGGATCGGGCATCTTCAGGCCCGAATTGACACTGCCGCTCGGAATCCAAGTCCCTGTGATAGCCTGGGGCATAGGCGTCGACAGGCTCTACATGATGCGAACCGGAATCGACGACATACGCATGCTCTTCGCGCAAGACCTAGACTGGATAAGAAAACAGAAGGTCCTCTAGTTTGGTCACGATCATCGCAAGAATGGACGATCTTGAGGAACTGGTAGGTAGAAAACTGCCCAGAGAGAACGAAGAACTCAACGAACTGCTCTACTCCGTCAAATGCGAACTCTCAGGTAACAGTAAGTCAGAACGAATCTCGGACGAGTCGGAACTGCAGATCGAAGACAAGGACTCCAATAGACCGGACATTTGGAGCCCAGAAGGATTAGCACGCGCGCTCAGAGGTATGCAAGGATACGAGACAGGAATCAAGCGATACTCGCTCAGTGAGAAGGCCGCGATCCAAATATCAGTTGATGAAGGACTGAAAGACATCAGACCATTCATCGCCTGTGTCATAGCACGTCACCCCACCATCAACGACACAATCATTCGTGGATGGATCCAGCTGCAAGAGAAGCTCGACCATAGCTACGGGAGAAAACGCCGGAGATCATCGATAGGATTCTACGACTTCGACCTTATCACTCCACCCCTAAGATATGGCGTGGCAAGGCCTGACGAAATCAAATTCGTCCCACTTGAATGGAACATGGCCCTTTCATTACGAGAGATTCTAGAGAAACACCCGAAAGGGTTGGAATACGGTCACATTGTGCGCGAATATGATAAGATGCCCATTCTATTGGATGCGAAAGGCAACGTATTGTCCTTCCCACCCATCATCAATTCCAATGACCTAGGTCGAATCACCGCTGAGACAGAGAGCATACTTGTTGAGGTTACCGGGACCTCTGAGGAAACCGTGATGAACGCGTTAACGATTCTAACAACATCACTTGCTGACAGGGGAGCGGAAATCAGCCCTGCAATCATCCATTACCCATACGGTGGCTCCCGAACAGTCAGTACCCCTAACCTAAGAGAACGACACATCGAGCTATCCCTGGACAGCATCAAGCAGCTGATCGGCCTAGATCTCAGTCAGCCAGAGATTACGTCACTTCTCCGCCGCGCTAGATACGATGTCGGAGGTTTCCGCGCCGGGCAGGTCAGCGTCTTGGTTCCATGTTACAGGATGGACATCTTACACCCTGTGGACGTGATCGAGGACATTGCAATAGCCTACGGCCTCAACAACGTGAAACCAAGATGGCCATCCGACCTCACAATTGGCGGCCTGTCGAGTCTAGAAGACTTTTCAGATAGCATTAGAGAACTAATGATCGGCCATGGCTTTCAAGAAGTTCTAACCTTCATGATGACGAATCACGAAAGACTGTTCACGAGAATGAACCGGGACCCTGAATCAGTCATCGAAGTATCAAACCCAAAGATAATGACAATGACGTGCCTCAGATCCTGGTTACTTCCTAGCTTGATGGACTTTCTGTCAAGCAACACTCACGTGGAATATCCGCAGAGGATCTGCGAGGTTGGAGACTGCACAATCTGGGACCCCAGCTTACCTAACCGAGCCAGAGATGTTCGAAAGCTCGCGTGTGCATCAGCTCACTCCAAGGCTAACTTCACCGAAATGAAATCACACCTTGAACCGCTGATGATCAACCTAGGGCTTGAGTTTAGCCTGAGACCTGAAAGCCACCCTAGCTTCCTAGATGGTAGAGCGGGCGGCATTCTTGTCGGCGGCGAAGAGGTGGGAATAATAGGCGAGATTCACCCTCAAGTGATCGAGAACTGGAAGCTTGAGAATCCAGTAGCGGCAATGGAGCTGAACCTCAATCAATTGCTTGAGAGGCGACGTGACTGAAGTCGCTGGAAGAGCGCCATAGCCGCCCACCTCCGAGAGAGCCAACTGAGTGGGGCGTAGCCCTCCAGTGAAGTTTGCGTGTTAGTGTCGTGGGCGACAGGGGCCGATACACCGTAGACCGGTGTTTCGATCCTGCGGCGAAACCACTCCAGCGAAAGAAGAATAACATAGAGCCAAGAATGATTGAGGCTCGTATAGCAGGACGCTAAGTCAGGGGCAAGAATACACTTGGATGCCGAGACACGACTGGAATTAGTGGAACGAAATGCAGAGGAAATCATCACTCGGGAAGAACTTCGATCTATCCTTGAAACCAACTCACGTCCGCGAGCCTACTGGGGCTTCGAGGCAAGTGGTTTGATGCATATTGGGATGGGATTGGTTTGCGGCGAGAAGATGAGGGACATGATCGAAGCAGGATTCCATTTCACGGTCTTCTTGGCAGACTGGCACTCTTGGATCAACAACAAGCTCGGAGGAAAAATGGAGAACATTCAAACGTGCGGCGAGTACTTCAAGCAATGCTTCACCGCCATCGGTATATCCCCATCGAAGGTCACCTTTGCCTGGGCCTCTGACCTTGCAGCCAAGCGGGAGTACTGGGAGAAAGTATTGCGTGTTGCGAAGTCTGTGAACATAAGTCGAATCTGGCGGGCTCTCCCGATCATGGGCAGAGGCATCGACAGCGGCAAGGAGCTTGAAGCAGCCTCGGCCTTCTACCCGTGCATGCAGGTAGCGGATATCTTCGAACTCAAGTTGGATGTCGCATGCGCCGGAATGGACCAGCGGAAAGCGCATGTGTTGGCGCGCGATGCAGCCGACAAACTGGGATGGCGCAAGCCCACTTGCCTGCACACACACCTGATTATGGGATTGTCAGGCGTCAGGAAAATGGATACAACGGAGTACGACGAGAACCCTGCACTCAGCTCCCAGATCTCTACAAAAATGTCCAAGAGCATACCGGAAAGCAGCATAGTCGTACACGACGCACCGGATATCATCAAGGACAAGATTCGACGCGCCTACTGCCCTCCGAAGGACACGGAGAACAACGCAATTCTCGAAATCGCTCGATACGTTTCCTTTCCTTGGCTGGGCTCTGTTCAGATAGAACGTCCACCAAAATACGGCGGCCCGAGAAGCTACGCGAACTTCCGAGAGTTGGAACAGGAGTATAGAGAAGGCAAGATTCATCCGCTAGACTTGAAGAACGCCGTGGCAGAAGGGCTCATCAAGATCCTTGAACCGATTCGTGAAGAGTTTGAGAAGCACCCCGAACTGCTTCGGAAGATGGAGCAACTCCAGATAACAAGGTAACCAAAAAGCATGCGAGCACCACCCGAAGTCAGACTTGAGAAATTTCAGAAGCTTGTTGAGCGAATACTGTTCGAAGCGCAAAGAGGAAGCGTGATAGTGGTTGAAGGACTTCGCGATAGAGAGGCACTACGAAAGATGGGCGTTCCAGGGAATATACTATGTCTGCAGAGTAGCAGAAAGAACGCGGTAGCTTTTGCTGAGGAACTCGATGGCGTTCAAATAGTAATCGTGTTAACGGACTTCGATCGTCAAGGGGTCCACCTGGCCAAGAAGTTGGCTCGCATTCTGAACTCTCAAAGTGTACATGTCAACCTCGTGCTTTGGCGAGACCTGCGCCGACTGACAAAATCGGACATAAGGAGCATTGAGGAGCTCCCCAAGTACCATCAGCGTCTCCAGACCGAACAGTTCCTCGGCAGACCCATCAGCAAATACCAAGCCGCAGTTCTAGCGTCTAGTAGGAGACAGGCTAAGCGTCACAGCCGGCACCCGCGTACGCGAAAAGTTGTCACTTACGCGACGAATCAGCGACCCAACCACTTGAGTTGACGATAGACCTCCATAGAGATCCAGCAAAGCCTCGATCACCATCCCCGTGATTGCGACAAGAACCGTCTGAAAACTTGTCAGAACGCTGATCAACACTTTCGCTGATTGGATTCGCGAGGACCACCTCAGTACATAGCGTTTATATCGGGAGCATCTGATGGTAGTTTTCGAATGCTCATGTCCCATACTTTCGAATACGTGAGCAGAATAGGAGGTTCATTCATAATTGGGAGTAAATTCACAATTTACCGCTACCACGAAATATGTGATAGTCGCCCGCTTCGAAGTGGAGGGCGTCGTCGAAAAACCTGATGTAATTGGAGCCATATTCGGCCAAACAGAAGGACTATTCGGCCCGGATTTGGATCTTCGAGAACTACAGAAATCAGGTCGGATCGGACGCATAGAAATTCAATTGGACTCCAAACAAGACAAAACGTTTGGCACGATAACCATCCCCTCAAGCCTAGACAAGACATCAACCGCGATCATCGCGGCTGCAGTGCAGAGTGTCGACCGCATTGGGCCCTGCGCTGCGAAAGTGACCCTCGACAAGGTCGCAGACATACGAGAAGACAAACGCAAACAGATACTTGACAAGGCCAAGGACATCCTGCGAGATTGGGTGATTGAAAAATCTCCAAGCACAGACGAGATGGTCAAAGAAGTTTCAGGCGTAATCCGGCCTGCGGACGTAGTTGACTACGGACCGCAGCACCTTCCCGCCGGCCCCGAAGTTGCCACGAGTGAGTCAATAATACTCGTGGAAGGTCGGGCGGACATCATAAACCTCTTGCGGTGCGGAATCAAGAACACCATAGCCATCGAGGGAACAAAGATCCCCCAGACGATAATCGAACTCTGCAAGACCAAGGAGACAACGGCTTTCTTGGATGGCGATAGGGGAGGCGACCTCATCCTCAAGGAGTTGATGCAAATTGCTCCAGTAGACTACGTGGCACGAGCTCCGCTAGGAAAAGAGGTTGAGGATCTGACACCCAAGGAGATAATGCGATGCCTACGCGAAAGGGTGCCGATTGAAACTGGCAAGGCGCCAAGCCGTCCCGAACCAATTGCAGTCACACGCCCACCTTCTGTTCAGCTTCCGGAGAACATCATCGCCAAAGCGCGGGAGCTGAGAGGTACGCTTGAAGGCATTCTCCTCGATCAGAGCATGACAGAGATAGCCAAGCTACCTGTTAGCGAACTCGCAGGGAAATTACCCGACTACCAAGGCGTCGACATGATCGTCTTCGACGGCGTCGTGACTCAGAGACTTCTCGACCTTGCCGAAGAGCGAGGAGTGAAAGTGATCATCGGAGATCGCATCGCGGAACTCGCGCGAAGGCCAAACTCGATCAAGATCATGACTCTGCCTGAAGTTGCTGGGCCGCTCACCAGCTAGACCAGCTCCGTCTCCTTGACCCAAAGCCTTCCAAGATTCGCATGGCAGCAGGCTTCACTTGGCTCTGTATGTAGTACTCTACATCCACATCCTGTGGTCTGACTTGACCGAAGGGCCTTGCCTTCTGGAAGAGCTTTCCTGGCCCC
>Ga0315282_10005361_pt1 | contig 21931 bp, 19 predicted proteins | sample YL17G07_20_MG_FD_203693 | JGI IMG/M metagenome (GOLD analysis project Ga0315282, IMG submission 203693) | Sediment microbial communities from Yellowstone Lake, YNP, Wyoming, USA - YL17G07_20 | ecosystem: Environmental > Aquatic > Freshwater > Lake > Sediment | place: USA: Wyoming | collected... | reverse complement strand
TATTGATGGAAAGAAAGTGTCCATATTTTCCTCCTTGTAAGATTTTTGTTATCAAATCTAATAACAAGGAGTTGGATGTTTTCTTTCCCATTTTTTCAGTTATTTAAAACTGCGAAAGTATAGTGTAAAGCTTATACAAATAATTATAATATGTTCGATTTTTGCAGTAAAGTCGAGTGGAACACCATCAATACCAAACATAAGTTCTTTGCGAAGAGGATTTGTTACAACGAATAATCCTAAACAAAAGAATAAAATCCAAAGAACCAGAGCAAAAAAACCTGTTATCAGTTCCAACAATGATATGTTCCTACTAGGATGCACTGTAGGAACGCAAACTGATGGTTCTGAGTCACTCTTTATTTCGCTTGCTGACTTATCCAATCATAATTCCCCCTTTATTAGTTTTGATTGCTTCTTATTAAAAAATCTCTTTCTCTGTTTCCAATAAATTGATTTGAGTAAGATCAACCTTATAACACCTTATACCATTTTCATTCTATTTTTGTGCATAATGTTAATGATTATATTTCGTAGAAGCACGTTGCAACGTGCCTCTACAATTTTTGTAATGCACAATGGTTTTCTGAAAATGGTATTACCTATATTTTATCATAAAATTAAAAATTGTCAAATAGTTTTTTTTCTTTATCACAGTATTAATGTAAGTTGGGTTGAGGAACAAAACCCAAAATAATCTTTGTATAGTCAGTTTTCATTGCTTCAACCCGACCTACTGGGAGATCAGTTAATGCGAACATCAGAAGGGGCATTCTGGACATGTCTATGTTCTGATAGTGGCAATCTTCGAGATCACCTGTAACTGACCCCAATGATAATAATGTTCTAACCATATTATACTACACATGAGTTAAGTATATCAAGCGGAAAAATAGTGTCAATAATTTAATGCACTATGAAATATGGAAAATGATATTAATTCTATTGCCCGATTATTTAGCCAAATTCATTAGGGTGCGATTTCGCAGGCGTAAAGCCTGCGACTACCTCTGATAACTAGCCACGTCCAAGACGATGCAAGAGATATTCCATATATTCACACATATTTTGCCACGAAATGTCAGGCGGTGCGCTGTGATCCAATTCCGGGATATATCCGCCATCTTCAACTAATGGCATGATCCGATCCACTTCTTTTCGCATGGTTTCCCCGCCGGTAGCTACTGCCCGTTTATCGATCCCACCTATCATTGCCAGATCGTGACCATACTCCCGTCTCACTGCGTTTACGTCCATGCCTGCGGCAACCTCGAATGGCCATAAAACATTGAGACCCGCATCCAACCAGATGGGTATGAGTTCTGTTATATCACCATCACTATCGAGACCAATAAATTCTACTCCCCGACTTCTCAGCCAATCACACACACGCTTATATCTTGGCAAAGCGAACCTTCGGAACATATCAGGACCTATCAATGGACCGGAATTATAAGCCATGTCTTCCCAAAAGGCGAACATATCAATATGTACGTCATTTAGTATCTTCTCTGTAATTTCAATAATGACATCAGCACGCTGATCCATCATCTTTTCAATCAACTTTGGCTGATCATAGAATGCAAGACCAAGATTCTCCAAACCCATGAGATTACGCAAGGGACCAAAGAATCCACCCCACCTGTCAGCAAAGTTTACCAATGGCGCTGTGCGATTCGCCCAATGCTTTGTCATGTCAGACCAATTCCCCGGAAAACGCTTATCAAAATTCGCTACCAATCTTTCTTTACATAATTTATCAAAATCTTCTTCTGACTCAACAGGGAATTTTACAAACTTTGGCATACTGGAATTTCCATTATACAGCTTAAATTCGCGCATAATAATTCCCTCGTGATTGACATAGACACGGGTAGTATCATTCTCTTCCAGTATTTTGTATTCAAACATTGGTACGGGACCATAGTATATACCCGTACCCATTCTTATATCAGTATCAAAAATCTCGTGCAATGATCGTCCATCCCAGCCTTCTTTGCGCCAGCGCTCACCCGTTTCAGCCCATCCACCGACTGCGCTGACAAAAGGTTTATCAGGTTTTTCAAATCTCAATATGCTCAGAAAACGTTCTTGTGTTGTCATTCTACATTTCTCCGATTAAAGCTTTAACGCTTCAAAGAGTTTAATAATTGTCTGTTGTGATACGTCAGCGTAACCTTCATTTAGTGCAGGAACATTACTGCCCCATCGTGTAATCAATTTTAGTCTGATTTGTTCTGGTGTCAATCCATATAACGGATCGCTTTTAACAATGGAGTTTCTGTCATTTCCAACGAACTCCTGCCATGTTTCCATCGTTACTATCAGGTTTCCATCACCTGATTTATTCATATTCTTTCCGACAGGCGTGTCTTCCCAATGGACACCAGAACCAGAATCTTCCAATCTCATAACTAACTGATCCGCATAAATGATATTGTAATCGCTGTGATTATCCTCAGCCTTTGGAACTTCTGGATTCAAGCTGATGGCGCCGCGCTTGTTGTCAATAAGGAAGTTACAAAAAATTCGGTTATGACTGGTGGTCGTCGGTTTATTGTCTGCGATGCGGTCAAATAGGTTTCGTAACCTTATACCAAAACCTACGCAATTCGCAATATAATTATTCACATATAGGGCATTATTGCCATCATGCGAATAAATCCCTTCACCCCATTCACTGTCCTTAGAATCACGGGTGCCAATGATAACGTTATTATCTGCCAGCATTGGACCTGCGCTAACCTCAAAGAAGAATCCGCCGCCCATGTTTTCAATAAGGATATTTTGGGTAACACGGCTGCGCTCACATTGATAATCAAGCCAGATACCAAAGGCATTATTCCCGCAAGAACGGTTTCTTCTAATAATACAGTCTTTGGCGTTATGTATCTTTATTCCTGCGGCTTCGTAGGCGTAGAAGTTCCCCTTTAGGCAGTTAAAGCTAGTCTCATTATTTTCGATCAGGAGATTTTGCTCTCTGCCTCCCCATCCTACGATTCCAGCAACACCGTGATAGTTCACACGGTTACGGCGTACCTGATGATGTCCTGAAATTTTACTTACTACTGGTTGACCAGAAAGATCAGTTCCCCATCCTTCCCCGCCAATGTCAAGTCCCTGAGCATTACCCCATTCGATAGTATTGTCCTCGATAATCCAATGATGACCGGCACGGGCGCTCATAACAGCACGATGACCGATAGTATCCCAATTATCACCATTGGATTCAGGAGCGCAGGCGTGTAGCATAGTAAGCCCTTGCACTTTTATATATCCGAGCCCGCGCACTGCCGGGGCAAATACCTGCTGCCGCATGGATCGCTCTATAAGTCTTTCATAAGGCGATTTATCAATATGTATCCATAATCTACCTGACTCATCATCTGTATATAGGCTATCAGCTTGTGTATTCAATTCCTCAAAAGTGGCAACGTGCGTAAGTAGTTTTCCATCAATAAAAACCTGTTCTGCCCTGTGCATTGGTCCGTCATTGGGTTTCGTCCATAATCTGGGACTGTCCCACGAATGACGCTGATACGGCGCAGACCATAGACCATTACTTTCATCCTGCCATTCGGGTTTCCATTCCTCTGATCCTTTCAGAACTGGTTTTTCTCCCGGTGCGGCACGATAAGTTATCATGCGATCATAGCTTTTACCACCAAGAAAAGGTCTAACGAGTTCACGATAAACACCATCATGGATGATCGCTGTATCATCGGGTCTCAAAGTCTCCGCAGATTTCTGGATCGTCTTCCATGGCAATTCTTCAGTTCCGGGGTTATCGTCATCAGCCTCTGGGTGTTTATGAGAGACGTGATAGACACAACCCGGTTCCGAATCTGGTCTAGGATTAAACTGCTCTATCGCCCATGCGGAATAACCGCGCAAAATTATATCTTCTTCTTTATTTACAACTATTTCTTTGAGAATAGGCAAGGCCTCCTTTAAGGCTTCAGGGTCATCAGCAATTTGAACTGCGCATTGTATTCGAGCATTAATATCTGTGTCATGAGCCAATATTTGAAGTTTTTGTTGATGATTTTCAGGCATCGTATTCTCCTTATCAACTATGAGTATCCATAAAAGAAATTTAATCACGAATTGCACTAAGTAAACTACTGGTCAACCAAATTAGTTTTTTGACCTATAAAATATAATTGTGGATTGGGTCGAAGCATGAGACCCAACTTTGATAATATTATGTTGGGTTTCGTTCCTCAACCCAACCTACTTTGATGTTTATAAGTTTAATAATTAATCTGGTTGACCACTACATTATCTCTACCGCAGTACCTTTATCTGAGGATTTATAGATCGCATCTGTAATTTTTTGTACCATCAACACTTTTTCAAGATTGGTTTCTGGCTGACGACCCTCACGGATCGCCATAGCAAAGTCATCTAACTGCGCAAGCATTCCATTTATCTGCTGTTCGCTCTGTGGATAGATAACTTTGGATGTAACTCCATGCTCTGTTGATCCCTCGTCAAATTTGATGGAATCATCTCTGCCAACCATATTCAAATGCAGTGATCCATTTGTACCGGTGATCTGCCACATAGATTCAGTGCGCGCAGAGGTGTATTCACCGCGCTCGTAATTGATAACTGTGCCACCTTCACAGATTATGATTGCTGTTAAGTGAGTCTCCGCATCAGAATTTGGAACGATGTGGCTTTTGTATAATGACGGTATCGTCCATGTTTTGCCCAATACCATGTGAGGTTTCAGTTTCCATCCCGCTAAACCCAACAGATAGTCGAGATCATAGCATCCCCAATTCATCATTATACCACCGCCATTGAGCGACTTTATCAGGCGCCACACAGGAGGAGTCGCTTTTGGTGGTTCGCCCGCACTGCTAATAGAGCGGCAATTAACTACTCTTATGTCACCTAAATTTCCATCTGCTATAAACTTAGTGGCAAATTGCGCTGATTCTGAGAATCTTGGACGTGAGCAACCACATACGGCAATGAGATCACCCCTTGCCTTAATTATACTTTCGGCTTCCACTGCGTTCATTGCGGTCGGTTTCTCGATAATGGCATGTATCCCGTTTCGGAATGCGTGTAAAGCTAGTTCTGTACGAACTCCTGTTGGCATTGCAAGAATTACAGCTTCTATATCCTTATCTTCAAGAAGTTCATCTCCACTTGAATACGTTGTCGGCACATTATACTCCTTAGCAATCTCTTGCACCCTTTCAGGAATTGAGTCCGCCACAGCTACAAAGTTGACCAAAGACGATTGCTGGATAGTACGTGCATGCGCCTTACCAATTACACCACATCCGATTAAGCCTAAAGCTATTGGTTTCATTTTAGTAAACTCCTTTTATACCATTTCTCAATGCAAGGACGACATTGGTAGCCGCATCCCTTTAGGGTGCGATTTCGCAGGTATAAAGCCGAATGTCAGTGACTTTAGATAAAACGTTATAGAAACTCTCTGTTCCGTAGGAACGACTGAAATCTGAATCGTTGTTTTCAATTGTTTTCATTCGTCCTTACAGGACTAAATTTTGCTTTTATTTGCTAACCCAACAATAAATTGCTGGGCTATTATCAATTGTCCTAACGGACAGAGAACCATAGTTTTCGTATTTTGGATCAAGCACAAAATCTTTAAGTCAGTGACATTCGGTATAAAGCCTGCGACTACCAATAGAAATATTTAAGCGGGTCCATATTATTATTATTTCAGACCGAGTTTTCGGTAATTTTCCCACCAGCCTTTGGATTGGTCAGACACGATCTTGTCAACTACATCCTCGCTTTCATTTGGCATCATCTCAAGCGAGAAGAAACCGTCAAAATTCTCTATTGCAAGGAGTTCCATCTGTCTTTCGATATGAGGGGACATGCTGAAATGCGCATGTGTGACACGTCCTTTAACGTGGCGATATGCCTCATCTACATCCTCGCCATGCAATAGGCAATGCTCAAGGTGCCAGTTGATCCAGAAAGCAGATGGATAGCCTGTACGGAACAGTAATTCCCCCGCATCATAAGCACGAAACACCGAATGAGTCTCAAGGCATAACTTTATTTTTGCCTGTTCTGCACTTTCACAGGCACAGGTGATGTATTCAGACTGAAAAGCATAGCTTTCAGCGCGCTTACCTCGGCCACTGTTAGGGATCGGGTCAGCAAAAAATCGGATACAAGGAGCGCCTACTGCGGATGCAAGGTCTATAAAGCGATACAAACGCTCAAGATTGCTGTCTCGATCAGTTTTATCAAAACTTGCAAACTTGATGCTAGTAGCAAGGCATGAAGTCTCCAAACCGGCGTCTGCCATCGCCTGACGAACTTCCTTTATAATCACGGGTGCAGAATCAAGTTCAACGCCATGATTGTGATTCGCTTCAGCACGGAACTCGATGCCGTGATAGTCAAATTTCTTTGCCTTCTCGATAAGCGATTTATATTCTAGTTGCGGATATAGAAACGACATAAATGATATTTTCATAGCTCTACCTCCGGAACGTTTGTGTTAAATTGACATCAAACATTGATATGGCAACTATAACACTTTAATTTATTTTTAGCAACCGTTTTTTCACATTCGGGAGTATGATAATTTGATTTGAAAAATTTGGAAGATGATACGACTTTTTCAGTTAGCAATAAATACCAATAAAAATAGATTCTTCACTGCGTTCAGAATGACAATTTTTGTCACCCTAAGCGCAGCGAAGGGTCTTCTTTATTTCATAACTGAAAAACTCGTAAAGATGAGGAAAGAATTTATCATATATGCGGTAGAAGCACAGACTTAACAGCCTGCCTTGAAGCAACGGAATCAAGCGCAGACGTGGCATCTGCAAGTTTGAACCTATGAGTGATCATCTTTGCGAAAGTACCGAAATTCGACTGAACCAGCCTGAGTGCATGAAGGACGTGTCGTGTATCACTCACCCATACACCTTGTAAAGTCAGGTTCTTCCTGATCACGTTCTCGAACCATGGGAACTGAACTGAACCTGACGGCTCACCGAAGCCTGCTGTTATATACGTTCCACCCGTCCTGACGAGAGGGATACCATCTGTAACAGCCTCAAGATTGCCTGACGCCTCAAAACATACGTCAACACCATGTCTATTAGTGAGTGACATAACAATATCTCTCGTTTGTTCTTTCGAGGTTGTTTTTCTGTTGATTAAGTGCGTTGCGCCGAACTCACGGCACATATCAAGCCTTTCCGGAGTACCGCCTGTCACGATCACATTGCCCGCACCGGCAGATTTCGCAAAAGCTATGAGAAAGATACCAAGCGGTCCCGGTCCCTGAACCATGACAGTATCACCTATGTTTATCTTTGCATACTCAAAGGCGTGAGCGGCAGTGGCGCCAGAACATGAAGCAGGCACGTAAACCGCAGGATCCCGATCATCAAGAAGGAGAACGTCAGTATTTTCGGAAAGTATTACGTGTTCGGCGTAGCATCCATTCAGGTAAGGTGGGACGTTTATAGAGCGATGGATACCATAAGCCCAACGATTTTCACATAAAGATGGTTGGTGATCAATTGTGCAGTAATAGCATTTTCCGCATACGACACCCCTGTTCCAGATGATATTATCGCCAACTTTGACTTTTTCACCAAGCGAAGTCTTTTTCTCACCATTTATTTCGATTACCTGACCGACGCCCTCATGTCCAAGCGTAATAGGTAGCGGGGTACGGGGGTCTCTGCCTTCGTACATGTGAACATCAGAACCGCATACACCTGCCACAGTGATCTTAACTAGCATCTGTCCGAGTAGAAGATCGGGTATTTCAATCTCTCTGATGATTAATGGCTTTTTAAATTCTTCTAATACTGAAATCCTCGTTTTATTAGGCATCCGAATACCTCATTTATTGAGAAGAAATTATTTAATCAGACTGTTGTTCTAAGTACCTGTCCAATCTGTATCAGTTCGGCTTTTTCATCTTTGATTTTGCCTGCAATATCTTCCAAATATTTCATTGTCCTTCTGTCATAGTATCGCTCACCACACGAAAGGCACACCAATGTTTCAATTGGAACTAATATGACATCATTACCATGGCGAATTTCTTCGTCTACTATTTTCTTTTGGATATCATCGCTATTACAAATAATACATTTCATCAAATTCTTCTCCTATAATTAATCCAACGTGAAGGATCTGGTTGATACACAGTAACAATAATTGCCAGATCATCATTCTTTGAATAAGCAGATACAACGTGTATTGGACGTCCAATATTAGTTCTACCTAGAATCAAAACGCTAGGATACGGCTTACTGTGTTCATAGTTTTCGATAATTTCGCCATTTACTACTGCTTGATAAACTTCCTCGTCATTTATTTCCCCAAACTCTTCAAGAATCATTTCGTCTCTGGCATGTTTCGAGTATAACACTCGATTTGTCTTGAAGCAGTGTTGGATATCCGATAGCATTTAAGCGAACCCTCCTACTTTGTTTTCATTATAGATTAAAATAAAAACCGACGAAGTTTTACTGAAAGTTCACCTTAAATGAATACGCATGTTCACAGGGACGAGTATTGGGCAAAACAATGCTCAATTCATTATTCTTCTGCTCCCATACCAGATTGCCATTATAACCCAATAGAGTCACATCAGAAATTTTGCCAACGTTCTCATTCATACCCAAAGAGGATATACTAATGTTTTTAGACCACTCTAGAGAAATCACGTATATAGTTTTGTCTTTCTTAGTAAAACGGAAATTCCCTTCACCGTATTTGATCCAGGGTCTAGTATCGTAGAGTGCTTCTCCGTTTACGTCATTCCATCGTCCAATTGCCGAAAGTATTTCCTCTGTTTGCTCATCAAGTGTTCCATCTGCTTTAGGAGGCACATTGAGCAATAGGTTTCCATTTTTGCTGACAATATCCACTAATTCATGTATTATGTCAGTAACAGAACGATACTTTGCGCCCGCATAATATCCCCATGGACCGATTGAATGGTCTGTCTGCCAGTGTTCTTCAAGCAACCTATCTGCCCTTGAACCCTCAATATCCAGCGTAGCGACGCCATCAAAATAGTATCCATGATCGCTAATGTTCTTAATGCACATCACTGCTTCCATATTGCCATTGTGCCAACTCATATTCTGGTTGTAAAGGTATGCTATCATCTCAAGACCCGTCCTGCCCTGATCGTCACCCATGAAAGGAACAGCGCCGTCAAAGTAGAGAAAATCGGGATGATAGTTATCAATCAAGTCTTTTATCCGCATAGTCCAAGTTTTTCGCCAGCTTTCCGGGGCGTTTCTAGGTTGGCGGAGATCTGTATCATCGTGTTTCTCAAAATAGTAATCCTTATATGCAGGATCGTTGCCATCATAAGGAACCCCCTTAAATGGACCCTCTTTATCCGCACCCTTGTTGACGTTAAACCAGCTATAAGAGCGTTCCAGATGTGTAGTAACACCGAAGCGTAACCCGTTTTTCAGTGTTGCATCACGCCACATTCCAGTTATATCCTTTTTTGGTCCCATGTTTACGGAATTCCACTTGTGATATTTAGAGTTCCACAGATCAAAGTTGTCGTGATGGACAGCGCATGGTGTAAAGTACCTTGCCCCTGCCTGTTTAAACAGACTTACGAGACGTTCAGGATCAAATTTTTCTGCCTTCCATAAAGGGATAAGGTCTTTATATCCAAATTTTGATGGATGACCATAGGTTTTAACGTGATGCTGATATACAGGATCGCCTTCAATATACATCTGCCTTGCGTACCATTCGCCGCGTTCAGCTACCGAATATACTCCCCAGTGTAGATAAATGCCGAACTTGGCATTTTGAAACCATTCAGGGCATTTATGAGTTCTTAATGATTCAACAGTTGGCTCGAATTTTGATTCACTCATGGTTTAATCTCCGTATGAAATAACATAAGCTTGATATAAAACGAAGCTCATACATTTTTCAATGATTCCAATTCTTCGAGTTTCAAATATTCCCCCTTCTTAACATCCGCACTTCTTTTCAATAGTTCTTCTTTTACTATTGCCAACTCAAATTCTTCCAATTCATCTGGTGTAAGTTGCTTAAAAGCCTCTACTAATTGTTCAAAGGTAATACCAACAGATATTTTTCTCTTCATCTGCAATTCTCCTGAATAGTATTATATAATATAAGGTAATAAAGACAAATCTATACTCGTTAGGATTTCATATCAGCTATTTTTTGTTTCGCTTTTTGATTGTAAGTTCATAAGGCTGGACATTCAGGTTGCAAAGCCTTCTCATAAGTTCGTTTCGTTCCTCAAGTCCTTTTGCGATAAACTGAGCGCATCCGTCCCCCTGAGAACCAACACCTTTCCCACCCCAAATCAGGTCTTGAATGTCAGGATGTGATAGAATCTCATGCAGTAATGGTGCGGTCAGTTCCTCTGGACAGGAAGGGATCACATATTCGTCAAAGATTCTCTGGGCTTCTTTCATCAGCCATCCAAGTCCTGGAATGTCACCGTTTTCGATGGCTTCTCTTGCTTTGAAAGCGATCTCTTTATTAGCCTTTCCAAGTCCAAATCGTAACCGATCTCTCAGTGTTCCGCTTTTATTTGTAAAGTGATAATTCAGATCAGAAAGGATTTTTCTGGTGTTTTTCCCCTTCTTCAGATCAGCGATTACCATGTATACCGTTTCTGACGGTGTTAGCTCTTCAACTTCCATATCATCCCCGTCAAAAATGAGAAATACCGGTATCTCGCCATAAGCGCACACCTGATCCATTCTTCCACATTCTGAACCGGTTAGTATTTCCCCTTTGTATGCGTATTCCATTTCTTCACGTCGAGATAGTTCAAGCTTATATATTATGTTAAATGCTCTTGCGGTAAGTACACAGATAGAAGCGGACGAAGAAAGTCCTCTTTTGATAGGAAGGTTCATCGCATTGCTTATAATTAACCCATTGATCTTGTAATCTTTAAGTATATAATACGTTACTCCTGCAGAATAGCTAAAAAATCCGCCTTCTTTTGCCGCTTCGAGTAGTTCATTTTCATCCATGCTGAATTGCTGAGTGCCGATTAGTTCACCATTCATATTGTAAGATTTTATTATGAATTTGTCGGGGTGAGGTGATACATCGGCGTAAATACCCTGGTCGGTCCCAATAGCTATACAATATCCGGGGGTGACAGATTCATCAACTCGTTTGTATCCACCAGCCCAGTCTGTATGTTCCCCAAACAGGCATAGTCTTCCAGGGACGAAGATCTTTTTCTGTTCCATATAAAGTATTCTCCGAGTATAAGGCGCCGTCATATCGTTGTTTTTTTACTCATTAAAAATCAACGATTATTTAAGCAGTCACTTATAGCTTTGATATGATCCGGGTTTGTACCACAACATCCTCCAACGATATTTGCGCCATTGTCAACGATTTGCATAATGATCTCGGCAAATGCTTCGGGTTCTAAAGAATATATAGTTCTATATTCGTCGTCAACACGAGGACGTCCCGCATTTACCTCAAATATAAGAGGAAGTTTAGTGATCTCTCTCATCATCTTCGTCAACTGCGGCATTTCCTCAACGAGATCTCCGCAATTTGATCCTAATACATCGGCGCCTGCGTTTGTAATTGTATCTATTATGTCAGGCACTTCATCTCCCCATGGCGTTCTGAGATCGTTTGGGCGTGATGCGGGTGGTCGGGCAAACGTCATACTACAGATCAAAGGCATGACGGTATTTTCTTTCACTGCCTGAACGGCGATTAATGCTTCGGCAATACTGGACATCGTCTCGATTATGATAGCATCAACACTCGCTTCAGCCAGAGCCATAGCCTGATCCTTAAAGGAGTCATAAAAAACTTCCCTAGACGTAGTACCATAAGGTGGAAGCTGATCTTCAAAACCTGTAGGTCCGACGTCACCCAGAACCAATACGCTATCTTCTGCACATTTTCTAGCTATTTCTGCACCGGCGTGGTTTAACTGCTGTACGGTATATTCTTTATTCTTTCCCAATCTCATAGTGTTAGACCCGAATGTATTAGTAAGAATCGCACTGGCGCCAGCCTGAATATATGCCTTATGAACATCCATAACTTGATCAGGATGTGTTATATTCCAGGAGTCTGGAGTTACACCTTTTCCTAATCCTCGCTTTTGCAGTTCCGTTCCCATAGCACCATCACAGATTATAAGCCCGGATTGTAGTGCATGATGAAATTGCAATTCCTGCCTCCATTATAAATAGTAATGAGTGATGAGTAACTAGATTTTTTGTGATTGATCATTACACATCACTAAATCTTACTAGCTTTAAACTCCAAGTAGTTCCGCCGCTTTATGTATTGCAGAACCAGCGTCTTTAGCGTAGCCATCTGCCTTAATCTTATCAGCAAACTCCTGTGTTACTGGCGCCCCGCCGATCATAACTTTAACTCTGTCACGGATCCCTGCTTCCACAAGACCATCAACAACGTCCTTCATGGATGTCATGGTTGTTGTAAGAAGCGCAGACATTGCCACTACGCCAGCATTATTAGTTTTTACAGCATCGGCGAACTTCTCTGGTGAAACGTCATTTCCAAGGTCTACAACGTTAAATCCTCCACCTTGAAGCATATATTTTACTAGATTCTTTCCAATGTCGTGCAGATCACCTTTGACTGTTCCAATGACTACTGTTCCCCTATTGGTTATTTTATCGCTAGCCAAAAGCGGGTGAAGTATATCCAATCCAGATTGCATGGCACGAGCGGCTATAAGCACATCGGGAATGTAAATCTCACTTTCACTGAATTTATCACCGATCACCGACATCGCAGAGATAAGTCCATCGTTTAGTATCTGTGCCGCAGGTACATTGTTCGCTAAGGCATCTTTAACTATCTGTTCAGTTTGGGTTATAGCTTGAGCTCTGGCAAGCAGGCTTTTCACAAAGGCTAATTTAAGGTCAATCACTGAAGTTCTCCTTTTTTGTAGCTTCTGGTTCGCATTTCACCAGAAGTTCCTGATCAGCTTCCAATACATTAGTATCATACAGTCCAGAAAACAACCATATTCTAACACAATATGATCAAAAGCGTCAACAGTTTTTGTTTAGAAGTGAGTCAGATTTTACATCGCTTGACTAACCTCATCATTAGAGATATAATTATTATAATAAGATCACAAATTTGGAGGTATAATAATGAGCCAAATGAAAAGGCACACTCAAATATTTCTCTTGATAATTATTGTAATATTTTTTATATGTCTGGGCATACCCGTCGGGATCGTGATTGGGTATTGGAACAAACTACCATTACTGGATTCCCTAGAATATGAAAATAAGTCCTGGCAGTTTCCATCGAAAGTCTATTCTGACATAGCACACATATATACAGGAACTTCGTTTAATAATCTCCAGAAAAGGTTGGAGAGATTAAACTATCAAAACGTTGATGCCGAACCAACCAATCCCGGTGATTTCTACCTGAGTAACCCGGACAACGCTCAAACCAATGAAATGAAGCTATATTTGCGGCATCTAAAGTATCCTAGACTAAACAGGGATGCAATGCTTGTCAATATCAAGGTTGATGGTGGAAATATACGTGTGATTACCAATAGAGAAGGTTTACCATTGCAGGAATTCATACTCGAACCAGAGGCATTGGATGAATTCTATGGCGGTGAAGGTATAGACAGAGAGATCGTCAGTTTAACTCAAGTACCGGATACTCTGCGTAACGCTTTTATAGCCATAGAGGACAAAAGGTTTTATAAACATTCAGGTATTGATCCCTACCGTATTATTGGAGCGATTTGGTGGGACATAAGACACCATACCAGAGAGCAGGGGGGTAGCACGATCACCCAACAGCTTGCACGTGACCTTTTCCTGACACGAGAAAGGGTAATAACAAGAAAGATTAAAGAATGGCTTATGGCTGTGAAAATTGAAAAAAAATACACGAAAGATGAAATTCTCGAAAGATACCTTAACAGAGTCAATCTGGGTCGGGTAGGTTCAAGAGAAATATATGGTGTTGAACAAGCGGCTAAGTATTACTTTGGTAAACACGTTTGGGATTTGACTTTACCCGAATGTGCGACTCTTGCAGGAATTCCAAAATCGCCCACAACGTATTCACCCATAAAACATCCTGATAACGCTAGAGACAGACGCCAAATAGTACTTAAACAGATGCTTGACCTCGGTTACATAAGCAAAATTGAATATACTAAGTCAGTAGAAACCCCTCTCGTAACCGTGTCTATGGGTGAATCGTGGAGTGTAGATATAGCCTACTTCCTTGAATATGTGCGCACTGAGATGGAGAAAAAATTTGAACCGAGTGCAATCTATGGTCAAGGATTAGGTATATATACAACTCTTGATATGTCAATGCAACTCACCGCCAATAGCGCAGTACAAAAGCAACTCCATATATTAGACAAGTCTCTAAGATTTCCTAATTATGAAGAGAATAAGACTAAATGGTTTGCTAAAGAGCATAAGAGCAATGTTGAATCACCTGAGTCATATATACAATCAGCCTTAGTTTCAATAGAACCATCCACAGGATACATAAAGGCGATGACAGGAGGGCGTGATTTCAGCATAAATCAATATAACCGTGCTGTTCAGGCTCAACGTCAACCGGGTTCAGCTTTCAAACCGTTCGTCTACTGTGCCGCATTCGCTAACAAACTTGCAACCCCGGCAGATGTGATAATGGATGCGCCATGGAGCATAAGAATACCTGATGGTGATCCCCCATATTGGGAACCGAAAAACTTTTCCCATAATTACTCAGGACCTGTAACACTCCGCACTGCTTTGATCAGGTCATTAAACGTGCCTACCGCAAGGCTTATGAACGAAAGAGTGGGTGTTAATAAAGTCGTGGAGCTTGCCAAAGCTATGGGTATACAAAGCCCTCTGGCTCGTGTTCCATCATTAGCACTTGGATCGTCAGAGGTGAACGTAATGGAAATAACATCGGCTTATGGCGTATGGGCAAATCAGGGGGTGCGTGTAGAACCAACCTGTATCAAATACGTTATGGACAGAGAAGACAACATCCTTGAAGAGAGCATGCCGAAAACAAAAAGGGTGCTGGAAAAGAACGTTGCCTATCAGATGGTTAATGTTATGAAAGGCGTGGTAGACGGTGGAACTGGAAGTAGGATCAGATCGCTTGGTTTCAAAAGGCCTGCGGCTGGAAAAACAGGCACAACTAACGACAGCACTGACGCATGGTTTATAGGATTCGTCCCTGATCTGGTGGCAGGCGTATGGGTTGGTTTCGATGATCCAAAAAGCACGAGACGCACAGGTTCTGAAGCGGCTTTACCTATATGGGCTGATTATATGAAGACAGTCGTGGATGGTCCCGATAAAGATTTCCCCGTTCCAAGCGGAATCGTAATCAGATCAGTAGATGCGAACACTGGCACAGAGACAAGTTCAACCTCTAGTAAGTCAACAAAAGAGGTATTTTTACCCGGGACAGGTCCCAAAAGAGCTTCAGGTGATGTTGATGATTTAGGATTGTAACTTCATTACATCCTTTAACTCTTATTTTTAAAGGTTATTTTTATGACGCCTAAATCTTAAAATAGGGAAGTTATTTGATTCCGGTTCCTATCTGAATATCTATAGACCTTTGATTTTTTCAATGGAGGTGTATTGATGCGCAAACTGCTATCAATTAGTATTCTAATAATCTTTATAGCTTTTGGCTGCTCAAAAAGTTCTAAGGAGATAAAAATCGGCGGGATATTTCCCATGACTGGTGGTTCTGCTACTTTTGGAAAATCATCAAAAGAAGGTATGCAGATCGCAGTAGATGAGTTCAATGCGAAAGGCGGGATCGCCATATCGGGAAATAAACTCCAAATAAAACCGATATACGACGATACAGCAGGACAGCCCGAACAAGCGGCAAATGTTGCCCGAAAACAGATCGATCAAAATCATGTTGTCGCTATTGTTGGGGAAGTAATGAGTAAAAACAGCCTTGCTATGGCGCCTATATGCCAGAGCAAAGGTATTGTCATGGTAAGTCCGGCTTCCACAAATCCAGAAGTTACGAAAAAGGGCGACTATATATTTAGAGTGTGTTTCCTTGATTCGTTTCAGGGAGTTGTTGGCGCTAGATATGCTTATAATGAACTGAAAGTAAAAAAAGCGGCTATCCTCTACGACAATGCAAATGACTACAATAAAGGATTAGCCAAATACTTCTCAGATGAATTCAAGAGATTAGGCGGACAGATAGTCGCTGATGAGGCTTTTACTGATGAGGAGAAAACAGTTGATTTCAAAGCCCAATTGACTAAAATCAAGGCGACAGAACCTGAATTTTTGTATCTTCCGAACTACTATGGCGCATCTGCTCTGATAATGAAACAGGCTAAAGAGATTGGATTAAACGTTCCTGCTGGCGGTGGTGATGGTTGGGATTCACCTCAACTGGTTGCTATCGGTGGTAAAAGCGTTGAAGGCGGGGTCTTTTCAAATCACTTCTCTAAAGATGACCCTCGTCCTGAAGTGCAAAATTTTGTTAAAAAGTATAAGAGTCTATATGGTAAAGAGCCTGATGCTCTGGCAAGTCTGGCTTATGATGCGGCGTTTGTCCTTCTATCAGCTATTGAAAAATCTGGTTCCCTCAAAGGCGCTGACATCAGAGACATGCTTAAATCAATCCAGATAAGTGGTGTTACCGGTAAGATCAGCTTTGATGCAGATCGAAATCCTGTTAAGAGCGCTATCATCCTCCAGATTAAAGATGGAAAACAGCAATATTTGACCACGATTAATCCATAAAAAAGTGACAGGTAATATCAATTTAATCTTTTAACTGTGCATAATGATATTACAAATTGTCTGGATTCCAGCCTTCGCTGGAATGACAGATTTATTTTATGTATAACTATTAAATTAAAATGGAATAACAAAACCTGAACAATGCAGTTACTTGTCACATAACATTTTGGATTCTAGCCTGAGTCCTGTATCATGTCATTCCAGCGTTTATGCTTTGGCTATCGCGTCGCATGGCTGGAATCCAGTTAGTTACTAATTTATCACAAAAGTTTACTGTTTTAGTGTTTCGACAAGCTCGATGGTTCCCCATGTACTTGGGTCTACGTGACGAGGAAAGTCAGTTCCGCAACTCCACCATTGTGCTTTTCTATCAGTATTATTTATGTGATAATTGAAACCGATCATGGGATAATTTATCGGATCAAAAGTTGGTATAACACTTCTGGGAATACAGGCCTCGAGAGTATATCCATTTTCATCTACGATAGAAGCAACTTCTATTTCCTCATGATCGTGTATAGTTTCCTGTATACTACTTCCCGGTTCTCTACATTCTCCCGCAGTAGCTAGTTTAGTATCAATCTTGCGGCCCTGCGGAAGTAAATAAAAATGATGGCAGTGTTCGGTATATCTGCGTACTGGTTTTTCATTCCTGAGATCGAACCATAATTCAATGCAGTCCTTAGTCCAGAATCTCATTGGGTCAACGTCAACAGGAGTGATTTTATTTGTCACACTCAAACCGATGTAGATATTATCGTAGTCCCATGAAAAATATACGTCAGCGAAAGGTTTTTGACCTATAAGGTGCATAAGGTCAGGAACCAGATAGGATGAATTCCAGTCAGACAAATCTCCATCTATACGAAATGGAGTTTTCACTCTTGTAGAACAGAAGCTAAAATCAAAGAAGTAAGTGTTGGGAATAATTGATGATGACATATTGGCTCCATTATGGCTCCACTTTTATTGGGTCACCTTTCTTTACTTTTCCACCTTTTAAAACTTTGGCAAAAATACCCTCTCTTGGCATCACACAATCACCAGCCTGATAATATATGGCACATCTACTGTGACATTCCTTGCCTATCTGAGTGACTTCCATCAGTATCTCATCGCCAATTTTCAGTTTTGTGCCGATGGGCAGGTCAACAAGATTTATCCCGATGGTAGTGATATTTTCGGCAAAATCACCGGGTCCGACGTCAAGCCCTTTGGCTCTAATCTTTTCGATGCTCTCTATTGCTAACAAGCTTACTTGCCTATGCCAATCACCTGCGTGGGCGTCATCTTTGAAACCAAAGTTTTCGATGAGAAGACCTTCGGGTATATTGTCTTTTCTTTCGCCTTTTTTCTTGCTAATGGATACCGCAACTACTTTTGCTTTCATAATTGTCTCTTATTGATTATATTTTTGGTAGTCGAAGGCTTATGAACGTTAAATATTAATAGGGTAATTCGGTAGGAAGGCTATTAAATCCCCCTTTATCCCCCCTTTGCTAAAGGGGGAATTGGTTCTCCCCTTTAGCAAAGGGGAGTCAGAGGGGATTTGATTCGTTTTATTCTGTTACCCTATTAATTCTTAACATTCATTAGCCTGCGATTTTTTTCGCACCCTAAAGGGATGCGACTACCAATAGTGTTATTATATTATTCTTTTTAAAGCAAGCTTCTGGCAAAGACGTCATCCGCAATAACGACATTTACCAGATGCGCATCTATGGCAACTTTTGAAATCTCTTTGCGACCGCTATGAGTCACAAGGACAACTCGCTTACCTTCCAAAACCATGTTTTTCAATACGTCCAATTCTATCGAACAGAGAAAATCGTCGTAATGATGATCAACTATTTGAGCTTTTTCGTCAACTATGTGATAAAGTATATCACCAACAGCCTTTTGTTTTATCTCCTCGATTGTCATTCCACCGGAAGGTCTGAAGAACTCACCCATCAAGTAAGACATCTCATCATCCAAAGCACCGACGCCAAGAAACGCCATATCTACATCAGCCGCTTTTCCAAGTATGCGCCTTGCCGCAAGGACCTCTGGTGGCAATTCCTCTGCGTTAGCCATGACTTTTCTAGTCTGACTACTGACGTAAGGCATAATAAAAGCATCTATAAAATTTTGTTGTCTGTATGACAGATCACCTATAATAGCATTTGGATCAACACCGGTAGCGACTTCCACAGGACTTATAGCTAATGGACATATACTTGTACGAGGACATTCCCCACGCTTGATAAACCTAAACATATTTGCCAGTGTTGTTCCGCCAGCAATTCCGATCAACATTCGTGATGCAAATGGTTTACGCAATTCTTCCAGAAGGTATTCTTTAGCCCCCCAACTTACAAGCAATTTACTAAAAATATAGTTTGTCTCACCAATAGAAAACACACGGGTATCTATGAGACCGGCGTGACCTTTATATTTTCTCTTGAGTGCATCCTCAAGATCATTGTCTCGATTTAACCCTTTTACCTCAACAGGACCATCTCTCATTGCGTCAAGTAACATATCCTGAATCTCAGATATGCCTATCTTCATAACGCTCATAATTTCTGAATCAGTCTTACCTTCAGCAAAAAGGCTGAATACCTTAATTGAATTAGCCTGTCGTTCAGTCAACCGATCAGTAGTAACTCGCCATCTTATACCTTTATCTTCCCGGTCACGGAAAGGCACAAATAATGTTGGTGTGCTGTCTCCGCGCATAAGATAATCTAGTGTAACGTTGAAGTAATCTGCAAGCTTGCACCAATTATCTATACGACGAGGTGTCGTATAGTTATTCTCCCAACCGTTATAGGTGGCATAACGCACACCAAGATTTTGCGCTATCTCTTCCTGAGTTAAAGAATGTCTAATAGCTTCACCTTTAGTTCTTCGTAATTCCTTTAAGCGTGTGCCGAGATCAGACCCCATGTTTTTCTCCTGCAAAGTCAGGAAACTAGCGTAAATCACAAGAAAAATCACGCCTACAATGTAAAGTATACTGGATTAGCTGGCGCTGGTCAAGAATAATTTATCATATAGAAATGCTTATACATTCAGTGTTAATAAAACTAGGGATTTTTTTATCTTGACTTTATAAATTGTGTAAGTTATAATGTTTGTATCAATAGGTAATCAGCTACCTATTTCCTACATTAATTATAACTTAATTATTAAAAGAATAAATAAATTTTTACTTAATATCTGATCGTTATCGCTTATCAATCAACAAGTCAACTTTTTATCAGGAGGTTAAAATGAATCTAGCAAAGATTAATGCAACTGCTGTTACGGGAACAAGGAATCGTATAGCTGACGTTTCCCCGTATTCTGGAATCTGTGCCGCATGTCTTGATGGTTGCCCGGGTTTCTGTGAAATCGCCAAATCTGGTCTAAGAGGCAGAGAGTTACTTTACCCACAGCCTTATGGTGAAATAACCGCAGGCGCACAAAAGTCCTATCCCGTTGATTATTCTCATCTTAACATTCAAGGAACTTGTGTAGGCGCTATTGGGATGCCAGCAGATCCAGATAAGGCTATTTTTAATGATGTAAACATAGAATCTGAGATTGGCGCTATTAATAAGATGAAACTCAAGACGCCGATATTCACAGGAGCTTTGGGTTCTACCGATATAGCAAGAGTCAACTGGGAGCATCTAGCCGCCGGCGCCGCAATTTCTGGGATACTTCTGGTAGTTGGTGAGAATGTCTGTGGGATGGACCCAAACGCCGAATTTAAAAATGGGGTAGTTGTAAGTTCTCCAGAATTAAAACGCCGTATAGATACCTATAAAAAATGGTATGACGGTTACGGTGGAATCCTTGTTCAGCACAATGTAGAAGACGGGCGCATAGGCACACCTAGACTTGCCATTGATCTTGGCGCTGACGGCATAGAGATTAAATGGGGGCAGGGAGCAAAAGATATAGGCGGAGAGGTTAAGCTTCCGACACTGGAAAGGGCAAAACAGCTTAAAGATAGAGGATACATTGTCTTCCCGAATCCTGACGACCATACAATTCAAGAGTCATTCAAGAATGGAGAATTCAAGGAATTTGAACGCCACTCTAGACTCGGTATGGTGGACGAAGGAGAATTCTGCAAGGAGGTTGAGGAATTACGCAAACTCGGTGCAAAGTTTGTGACTCTCAAGACCGGTGCTTACCGTCCTGCCGACCTTGCAAGAGCGATGAAGTACGCTTCTGAAGCAAAGATAGATTTGGTTACTATTGACGGCGCTGGTGGTGGAACGGGTATGAGTCCATGGCGTATGATGAATGAATGGGGAGTTCCAACAATCTATCTGCAATCACTGGCATACCAGTATGCAAAGCGGCTGGAAGAGAAAGGTGTATTTGTTCCCGATCTGGGTATAGCAGGTGGTTTCTCTATGGAAGATCACGTATTTAAAGCCATAGCATTGGGCGCACCCTATATCAAGGGCGTTTGCATGGGTCGTGCAACGATGATCCCCGCTATGGTAGGCAAGAATATTGGTAAGTGGATTGAAGAAGGCAACCTGCCAAAAGATATTGCTAAATATGGGAACACCGCTGAACAAATCTTTGAGGCGTCAGCAGAGCTTAAAGCTAAGTATGGTGACAAATTCGCTGAATTACCATTAGGGGCAATAGCGCTTTATGGCTACTGTGACAGAGTCTCAACGGGGTTAAGACAACTGATGGCTGGAGCAAGAAAATTTGCACTCAAGTATGTCTCTCGTGACGATCTAATATCTCTTACTGAGGAAGCAACTAAAGTCACAGGTATTCCTTATGTAATGGATTCGGATCAGGAGGAAGTAGAAAAGATATTTGGTTGATCTATAACTATTGGTCAACCAAATTAATTATTCAACTTATAAACATCAAAAGTAGGTTGGGTTGAGGAACGAAACCCAACATAATATTATCAAAGTTGGATCTCATACTTCGATCCAACCTACTTTTATAAGTCAAAAAACTAATCTGGTTGACCACTACTGGTTCACCAAATTAATTATTTAACTTAACGACTTGTGCTAATTCTCCCAAAGCCAATATTTACAAGGGTTTGAATTTCAAGGTTTTTGAATATCTTAAAATATGATGCCCATTTTCATTGGGTTTGCAGAAACAATTAGCACAAG
>Ga0315282_10005360_pt1 | contig 21931 bp, 20 predicted proteins | sample YL17G07_20_MG_FD_203693 | JGI IMG/M metagenome (GOLD analysis project Ga0315282, IMG submission 203693) | Sediment microbial communities from Yellowstone Lake, YNP, Wyoming, USA - YL17G07_20 | ecosystem: Environmental > Aquatic > Freshwater > Lake > Sediment | place: USA: Wyoming | collected... | reverse complement strand
TAACCATTCTGAGCTTCTGCGTATAGCGACTTACCAACTCAACGTATTTTCTTATCCAATTATAGATTGACCCGTAGGAGACGTAAATGCCAAATGTTGAATGAAGGTGTTGACTTATCTGTCTCAAGGAAGCGTTTCTAAAATAAAGATCAAGATCGGAAACTATGGAAAGGAGCAAAGCTTTGCCAGTTATGTTGTTTCCCAGGGTGGGCTAGTTCTTTTTACCTCAGAATTCGAAAAGTATTTGCGTGATAAAACTGGAAAGCGTTTCACGTTTAAATCCTTGGTTGCTAGATGGTTAAAGACAGAATCCCAAAGGAAGGAGTTCTCTCAATTTTTGCTGGTTTTCTTTGGAACAGATACGACCAAAAGCGTAGCATAAAGATGTTTTTTATCTAATGCCTGACGAATGATGCGAGAGGGTGAGTTGATGATGTTGAGAATTTGATACCGTTTTGAGCCAGAGATAGTGAATGTTGATGTTGTTTGAGTCCCAAGGCTGTCCTTCATTCAAAGGCTTTTCTTAATCTTACTATCCCTTCATCTAAGCTAGCATGGTGTATTATATAGACCCGATAACCCAGTGCTTTTAGCTTCTTTCTTTTTTCTTCATCATCTTTCTTTACATAATCTTCATCGTGTGCCGGGCCGTCAACGAATAGTGCGATTTTGTACTTTTCGTAAAAGAAATCAGGTTTTGCTACTCGTATATCTCCATCATAGATAATATGCTGTCCCTCATCTGGAAGCGGAAGAGCTTCTTCTCTAATCTTTTTCAGAACATTGCGTTCTAACTCGGAGCCACATGTTTTAAGCAATTCTTCAAATCTTTCTGGTTGATTGCCTGTTGTGCGCTGTGCTATTTCTAGGTGTTCAAGCTTTTTTAGAGTAGGCAGAACTAGATTTCTATCTAGTTTTTCATGTTCTCTTTGGTTATAGTAGTTTAATAGGCATTCGTAGCATGCTTTGTTGCATCCCATTCGTTCGTCTTTTTCATGAAGAAGCTCTCTTGTTCTTGCAATAATAGATTCTAGTCCACGAGTATCAGTTATGGCTTTAATAGCGCCAATGCCGCCCTCGGCTGTCTCATACAGAATAATATCATATCCTTCTTGCTCTGCTTGTCTTTTGACAACGAACCCGTCGACTTCGCTTGCATCTAGGTTTAGCGCAATTTGCATGCCTTGAAGCAAGCCTTCTTTCAATGTCACATAATAATCTTCTATCTGTGGAGGCAGAAGCCCTTCAGGTGGAGGTAGATTAAGGGTAGCAACATCATGAGTGCCAACCGTGAAGAGGATGATTCCACGTATAATGTCGTCTTCTTTCGCGTTTTTTGGGCAATGAGATGGGGAATCTTCGTCTAGATGTTCATCGATTCGGTCTTCCCCGAACAACCATCGGTTGCAGGCAGTGCAGAGCACAAATCCAGATTCTTGACCATCTTCTTGATTTTTTATTGTTCCTTTGTTTATATGGATTATTTTTCCATTGTGTTCATATTTTACCGTTAATAAAGAATTGTCTTTGCTTTTAATTTCAAACTCTTCTATTTTGTCGCCTGTTTCATAGTGGGTTGAGATTTGGTAGCCAAGCCTCATTCTTTCTTCTTCGTCACTGGTGATTCTAAATCTCCGTATTGCGTACATGTCTGGAAGCTGCATTGCATTCGGGTTTGGATGTTCACCTACGAGTGACGTTTTACATTTTGGACATGCAGACGCAGTTCTGGCTGTGTCTCCTCTTAACACTGTTGAGCAGTTTGGACAAATAAGCAGATATTCCCTTACGGGTTTTTGCCCTTTTGTTTTTGGTCTTGCATATGTGACTACGTATTTGTCGCCTTTGAAGTATATTGTATTGCCTGGTGCGAACTCTGATAGAGCGATTACGTTATCTCGTGTTATTTCGTCGTCGGATTCGCTAAGTGCTAGAACTGTGTTTGTGCTTGGAAAGCCGTAGTTTGGCAGAAATCCTCTTGCAGAGAGGTAATTGTAAATGTAGAAGTTTTTTTCGCCTTTTCTCATGTTGTCCAATTTTTGGGCTATTGCAGCCATTCTGTTTTGGTCTTGTGTGGAGAATTTCTCTTTTCGTTGTCTTGCGCTGAGGTCTTGGTGTTCTTTGTCTAGGTTTTCGTATTCTTTTCTCCAATATTCGAGGGCATCTTCGAAATCATATATGAACGAGTCTATAGTCTGTGATACAAAGTTTTCAGTGAACCATTGGAGTGTTTCTATTTCTTTGGCGAATACTCTTTTTATGGATTCTAGAACTTGGGGTTTTGCTTCTGCTACTCTTTTTGTGAGATCATTTTTGAAGTCTGGAAGCATTGGATATCCTGATTCTTCGAGGTTTAGAAACTTTCCAATGCCACTTTCTAGTTTCATTTTCATTGTTTCGAGGATTAGTGAGTGTAGATGGGTGATTATTAGTTGTTTGTTGTCGAGCATGAATCTTGGTGGGGTGATGCGTCCGGAAACTATTTTGTCTGGGAATCTGTAGAAATATTGGTCGTGTGGGCCTCTTGAGATGCCTACTCCGCAGAAGGTTGTGATGAGTGATGGTTGATATTTTCTACCGGCTCTACCGGCTCTTTGGGCATAGTTGCTTGGGCTTGGGGGAACGTTTCTCATGTAAATGGCAGATAGTTCACCGATGTCTATGCCTAGTTCCATCGTTGGCGTGCATACAAGTACATTTAATGGATCGTTGGGGGTTCTGAATCTTGCTTCTAGGTTTCTTCTTGTGTCACCGTCGAGTTGTCCACTGTGTTCTTGTGCTTCTATGTTTACGGTTTCTTTGAAGGGTTTTGAATAGGCTATTCTGAAGTAGTTTCTTTCAAAGTCTGTTTCTTTGAGTGGTCCGCAGTCGGCTCCTGTGCAGAGGTTTAGGGCTTTTTGTTGGTAGACTGTGCCGCATTTTGGACATATTTTGTGTTTTGTGGTTGTGATGGCTTGGAGTTGGATTAGGCTGGAGTCGACCATGTATATTCGTCCGATGATGGTTCCTCTGTAGCCTTTTACTTCGTGCTCTTTGAGGATGGGTGCAAGTTCTTCATCCGAGAGGATTTCTACTACTCGTTTGACTATTTCTTTGGCTGTGTCTGGGTCTACGTCTAGGGCTCTTTCTGTCCATATTACTAGTCTACTTCTTGGGCTGGTTAGTCGTAGTATTCTTGCGTATCTTCCGCCTTTTCTTGCGGTGTCTGAATATCCTGTGATTGTTCCAGCGGCTGCTGTGCCGATGTCGAATTGGCTTTCTTCGGTGAGTTTTTCTGTTACGTCTGTTTCAAAGTCTCTTCTTGCGATTATGTCTTCATGGTAGATGGCGAGTTGTCTTCTGAAGATGTCGACGAATCCGCTCAAGTAGTCGTGTCGTTCATTTGTTGTCAGTTTTGCGATGGGTTGTATGTCTGTCCATATGTTTTCGTCTTTGGCAAGTCCTTCTAGGCCGTTGTAGACGATTTTGATTAGTCCGACTTCTTCGAGGTTGCGTTGGTTTTTGCGTGTTGATGCTGCGAGGTCTAGGATTACGTTGTATCTGAGGTAGCGTTGGTACGCGTCGTCGGCTTGGGTGATTTTGACGTATTTTCCTTTCAGTTTTGCGTAGTTGGGTAGTACGTTGTTTTTTGACATTATTTTGAATATTTCTAAGCCAGATTTGAGAACGTCCAAGGCGTTATCCGTGTTGCTTAAGTATCCTCCGTCAAGGAGTGCGTAGTAGAGTGCTCGTCTGAAGTGTATGCGTTTTTGGAGGTTGTTCATGTGGGCTGCTTGGAGGGCTGTGTCTTGTCTGCTGTCTGAGAAGGCGATTATTTTGCGTTCGTTTGGGTTGAGTTTTGAGACTATGCTTGATATGAGGATGTCGGTGCCTGTGCTTCTTCCGATTGAGCCGAAGGTGAAGAGTTTGTTGAATTCTCGTGGTCTTTTGTCGTAGTAGACGCCGCAGGTTGGGCAGAATAGGAAGGGGTGTGGGATGATGGTTACTTCGATTTTGTCTTTGCATTTGCAGGTGGCGTCTATTTTGTTGCAGCTGGGGCAGTAGGTGGTTTTTCTTGGTTTGAACTCTTTGCGGCTTTGTTTGAGTTCTGTTTCGGTTTCGAACCAGTCTGTTGGAAATGGTACAGCGTTTTCGTCGTAGTGTCCGGCTAGGATGTAGGCGTTTGTGCCTTCGGTTTCGGTCATGTCTATGTCTCTTGGATATAGTGTGTTGTCTTCTGCTATTGAGATGCCGTAGTATTCTTGGCCGCAGGATCTGCAGAAGTTTAGTGGGAATGTTATTGTGTTTTTTGAGGTTTTTGCGCATACTGAGCAGGTGCTTTCTCCTCTGTCGTTGAGGTGTGGTCCTTCTTTTGTTAGGCAGCTTGTGATGGTTCTGCCTTGGGAGAAGAATGTGTGGATTTTTGGTACGAATCTTGGTTGTTGGGAGCCGAGGATTTCTATTGTTCCTACTGAGCCGGCGAGGAGGGCGGCTCTGAGTTCTCTGGAGCATTCTTCGAGTGTTGCGCTGGGTCGGTGTTTTTCTTTGTATTCGTTTAGTATTGCTCTGAGGGAGAAGGAGTCTTCTGCTAGTTTGTCTTCGAGGAATTGGATTGTTTGTTGACTGGATAGGATTTTGCCGAGGGTTTCTCGGTTTTTGTCTTTCTGTTCGAGTTTTTTGCCTGTTAGGGCTTCTGTTAGTGTCGTGGCTTTTTCGATGCTTCCGTCGAAGTTTTGGAGCATTTCTTCTGTGACTTGTATTGTTGGGGGGAGTGGTTCGGGTGGTGATCTTTGGATTTTCAGGTAGTATTCGCCTATGACGTGGGCGGGGTGGAAGGGTTCGCCGAATAGGTTTGTGGCGAAGCGGGCGATGAGTTCTTCGCCTTTTTGTCCTTTTTCGCTTTGGATTGTGGCGCTGGTTCCGATGCATCTTAGCGTTCCGATTGTGCCTGTGCGTTCTTTTAGTCGTCTTATTAGGCAGGCTACGTCGGCGCCTTTTTTGCCTGAGTATGTGTGGATTTCGTCGAGGACGAGGAATTTGAGGTTGCCTTTGTGTTCTTTTGGGAAGAGTTTTCTGTCTTCGAAGCGTGTGAGTAGGAGTTCAAGCATGACGTAGTTGGTCATGAGTATGTCTGGTGGGTTTGCTTGGATTTCGTCTCTGGATAGGAGTTCGCTGTCGTAGGGTTCTTCTCTTCCTGTTGCGCTTTTGAGGGCGACGCGGGCTTCTTCTGGGCTGTTTTTTGTGTCGCCTGTGTACAGTCCTATTTTTAGTCCTGTGCCGTGGAGTCTTTGTGCGAAGTCTTCGTATTGGCTGTTTGCGAGGGCGTTCATTGGGTAGACGATTATGGCTTTGATGCCTGGTTGTTTTTGGTCTCGCATTTTGAGGCATTCGTTTACGATTGGGATGCCGAAGCAGAAGCTTTTGCCTGAGCTTGTGCCTGTGGTTATTAGGGTGTTGGCGTTGTCTTTGATTATTGAGATTATGGCTTGGCTTTGGTGTTTGTATGGAGTTATCGGGGTAGTCGTGAGTTTTCCGTTTTGGTCTTTTGTGGTGAAGATTTTGAGTATGGTTTTGTGGAGTATGCCTTGTTCGACTAGGTTTTGTAGGCTTTCGCCTGGTTCAAAGCGGCGGTTAAGCTGGATGTAGGGGTCTTTCCAGAGAAGAGTGCCTTCAGCGATTTTGTCTTGTATCCACTCTTGAATAACTGGGTTCCTGATTTTTTGAAAAGTGTACACATAAGTTCTGTAAGAATCTTGAACATGAGCCAAAGCTTCAAACGGATTCATTACTTAGTTAGCCTCCTTCATCTTCTCTTCAGATTGTAATTCCAAAGAATATTTATTAAAATACTGTAAGGCCAATGCCTTTGAAAGGTATTCACCAAGAGTCTCGGTTTCTTGTCTTTTCGTGGACCAAAATTGTTCAAATACATACTCAAGTTCCTCTATTGTTAGTCCGTAAAGAACTCCGTAGATGGCTTCAAGTTGAGCTATAAGCTCTGCTCTTCTTTCAGTTGACCAACTGAATGGTGGGCCTTCATATCCCAAGCTTTTTGCAAAAGGTAATATGTCGTGAGAAGTGTATACAAGCTCAAGCATACATTGTTTTATCATTTCAGAAGCTTTTTGTGGATAGCCATTTGGAGGAATCACGGGCAATTGACTCACTATAAAGAAGTTAAGATTTACGCCGCCCACTTTCTGTCTTGCAACGTAATCGAAAACTCTAGAGGACATATTTGCAATCAGTAATGACCGTGATTCACTTGGGATGGATTTATGAAATAGGATCAATGGCATCGAGTTACCAACAGCAGATAATGGGAATGCGCCCCCAATGAACGTGCGCTCATTGGTGGGACTTGTCACGTTCTTGAACCCGAACACCCACCCATCAGAATAATACTCTTTAGGAATCATCTTGAGAACTAATTCCTCAGAAACCCAATATCTAGGCATCGGAACAAAGTCGGGGTCTTTATGTTGATCTTCTGTGGTTTCCTTTGGCAACGCTTGTCTCAGAATGTTTTCAGGATTGACTACTACACTGGCGGCTCTATGATCAAATAGTTGAAGCATTTTTCCCTCATATAAAGGCAGATATCGTGAATTTCCTTTTCCGAATAAATTTCCATTTAGAATAAAGCCTTCTTTTTCTAGACTTTCTCTGTCTTTGAACAGGTGACTATCATTGGTCATATCAAACATTCTGAGAAATTTGATCCCCCAAGGGTTGTTTCCTTTAGATTCGTTCCAAAGTATAGAGGCTTTTCTGTAGATGCCTTTCGTCAGTTCTGCATCTCTTTTCGTTCGGAATATAGGACAGGTTTTTGTGTTGGGATTCAATAAGGAGAAGTCTTCTCTTGTAAGCTCAAAAAGTCTCTGTTCTTCTTTAAGCTGATCTGTGTTGTGCAAAAAGAAAGCAAATGCTGTTTTCGTCGTTCGTTTCAGCTTCCCCAGAGTAACAAGTGAAAACTTGTAGGCTCTATGCACGGAAGGGAATAGTCCTTCCTTATTCTCAAAGTCAAATAAGCTTGCAAGGGCATCATCCTCAATCAATGCAGAGAAGAATTCTTTGTTTGTGTCATCAGTGGCTATTCCAGTTGGAACGATTATGCCAGCCAATCCACCTGAACCTAACGTTTTGCTAGCATGCTCTGCAAATATTGCATAAGTGTTAATGTCGCCTTTAGCTGTTAAAGGAAACCTCCCAGAGAATCGTATAAACTTGCTTTCCAATTCGCTCGACCTTAACGCAATCTGAAAAGCTTTCCAAAGCTTAGGCTGAGTTTTAGAGAGAGATTTAATCAATTCCTTTCTCTTCGCAGCAGTCGCCGCACCAGCTATTTCAGAACTCCTAGCCTCAAAAAATTCTTTCTCCTGAAGCTTTATTCGTTCCCAAGGAGGATTACCAATCAAACAATCAAACCCACCATGTTCTCCCTTAAATACGTCAGGAAACTCTAAAAACCAGTGAAAGAAACGATACTGCTCAGCTAATTTCATAATCATTTCATATGTTTTTGGATCAACCGCTTTGCCTCCATTTTTCTGAGCAACTCTCAATACAGCCTGAGTGGGAGTCACCAAACTATCCTTACTAAGCTGCCAAAAGAAGGCAGCCGTCCAACCGTCGGCAACGAATTTCTGCAGCTTCCACTCTGGAGAGTTTGTTAGAGCATAATATCTTCTCCTTTTCTCCTCAACATCAACAGTTGATTTCTCCATGAATTCATCCAGAAGAGCATACTCTTTGGCTTGTTTCATTCGCTCAGCAAATTCGAATTCTACCATAAGCTTTTGCTTTCGTTCCAAAGAATTACGAGCCCTAACTTCCTTTGCAAAAACCTTATCGTCACCCACCACAGGCACAAAAGCCTCATCAGGAACTCCTTCCTTTAGTAGTTCAGGCGTAGCGCCAATCAACGAGTTACCACACTTGATATGATGATCCAAAAAATTCAGTGGCATATCCTCAACACAGGAATTTATCCACAACGAAACCTTCGCCAACTCGACCGCCATCGGATTCAAATCAACCCCATAAATACAATGCTGCAGAACATCCCTCCTCGCCTTCTTGACCTCTCTATCAGGCGGCTCCGCCTGACCAGTACGCAACTTCGCCAGTTCTCTAGCAAGAAAATTATCCGCTGCAATCAAAAACGCGCCACTACCACATGCAGGATCACAAACCTTAATCGACAACAAAGCCTTCTCCTTATCCACCGCCTTCGCAAGCCTATCCTCAACAACAGGCTTCAAAGCACTCTTAATCAACTCATCAATCAAACGAGGATTAGTGTAATAACTCCCAGTCGTCTTACGCCCGGCTCCACGCGGATCCAAAAAGAACATATTCGCAGGAACCTTCTCACCATCAACCTCCTGCTCCGTGCCAAAAACTCTCGGCACAAAATCCAGAAGACTCTCATAAATCGAACCAATCTCCTCAACCCCCAAATCCAAATAATTAATACGCTTCAAAACATGCTCCTCTTCCACCAACGTAAGATGCCTAACCGCAGTCAGCACATCTTCATTCTTACAAGACAAACCAGACAAAATAGGAATCTCAGAATCATCAAACAAGCTACCATTATACCCAAAAACCCTCAACGGCGCACAACCATTCTTCAACATCCTAAAAGTAACCTTCAACCCTTCCCACAAATCACAATGCTCATCCTTCCCATGCCTAGTCTCAGCCATCTCTCGCAACCGCGTAACACTATACTCATCAGCATACAACGAATCCCTAGTCGGCAACATCGCCCTCTGCTCAGCAAACAACAAAAACAACAAACGATAAACAACCCTCAAAAGCTCCGCATAATACGCCTTACAAAACTCCTCATCCTCAACCATTCTTTTAGCTAGTTCAGGCGTCAAAAACCCATTACCCAACGCCTCAATAGCCCTCTTCACATTCCGCCGAAGATTCTCGCCAACAGTAACCCCAGCCGCCACACTCTCACGGTAAAACTGCTCAAGCGCACAAACACCATCTTTATCAGGAATAAACCTACTCGCATGCACCATCCTATACAAAACCCTAAAATCAGTGAAACTCCTCTCACGAAAAATATTCTCAACATCAAACTCCAAATAACCCTTAGTCGTAGTATGATAATACTCACGCAAAACACGCAACAAAACACCATTAGTAACAATACCCCACTTACAACGCCTATTAACATTCAAAAACGCCTGCAACTCATCATGCGGACTTCTCCTTCTACCCCTCTGAAAAGACTGCCCCTCACTCTCCAAAAGCTCTCCTTCCAAATCCTGAACAGGCGCAACCATATGCACCATCGGCGCATCAGAACTCACCCACCCCCGATGAGACAACTTAAACCTCAGCTTTTCATCACCATCAACAACCACATCCTCCCTATTGAAAGCAGGATCAAACCCCAACTCCCTCAACAACGGAATCATCCAACGACTCCTAGCATCAGAAACATTCATCTTCAAATAACGATTAGAAACAGCATCCCACCGTTCAAGAAGATGATTCCAAGCCTCCGCAATCCGACGATCAAGCTCCCTTCTATCCGCAGGTGCCGAAGCATTAAACGTAGCAAAAGTCTCAGGCAGAATCCGACTATTAGCAGCCTTCTCCCCACGAATCGACTCCAAAAACTCTAAAGTAATAATCCCACCACGAGCAGAAATATTAGAAAAAGGATTCTTCCTCAACCTAACCACCACCAAGCGCCGGATAATAAACCGTCACAGTGAGAAGATCCACAGAAGCCACAGACAACCTATCAATACCCTCAAGCCACTCCTTCTCCCCCCTCTCCTCCAAACTCTTCTTCACCTTCTGCCTCTCAACCATAAGCTCCCCACAACGCTCCTCAGCTCTAGCTCTCATCTCACTATTAAGACTAGGCTTAGAAAGAGCCAAACCAAGGTCCTGACGCATCTCATCCTCAGTCCTAGCCATTGGAACAGGCTTTCCAGAAGAAAGCGCATCCAACTCTTGTTTCGAGAGCCTTCTTTCGTCATGAAGCTCCAATCCTATCTTCAAAAGCTCCTCTATAATCGACACAGGCTTAGTGTGAACAGCATACCTAACAAGAAACGTATAAACAGCAGAAACCTTGTCGGCAGCATGAGTAGCCAAGCAAGCCGTCCGCCCATAAGTATCCTTCGACGAAAAAGTAAGCTCCTTCACAAGCTCAATCAAATTCCTAACCAGCCTATGACCCAAATCAATAACCTCAAGCTCCGGATCATCCCTCCCCCTCAACGGATCAAACGTTGCCCTAGGTATAACAGCACGATCCAAACCCTGAGCAAGCCGAGCATCCAAAACCTCAATCCTAAAAGTACCATCAACATTACCAGACATCCGACACCCAAACTTATTCAACCCACTCTTAACAAAATTCTGAATTTCTTCTCTACTCCCAATCAAATTCTCCGTCTCTGTCAATCTTTTTTGGACCTCAGACAAATCAATGCTAGACTGACCATAGAAATTATCATTCTTCATCCTCTGAATAGACTCCTCAGAAAACGGATCAATCACCACTTCCTCAGGAGAAATACCCTCCAAAAACTCGTCAAGACCGCGCTGACCAATCCTCACCTCAAGCCCCCGTTCCCTAATCAAATCAAGAACCGAAATATCATCACCAAAAAACGGAGGAGAAAAACCGAAATCCTGCCTAATCCTAAAAGCCTTCTCCACCAACACCTTCAATATAGCCGCCTCAAGAGAATCATTCACAACCATAGTCCTAATCACAACAGTATCCGCCGGCTGCCCATAACGATCAACACGACCATTCCTCTGCTCAAGCCTATTCGGATTCCAAGGAAGCTCATAATGAATTATCTGAGAAGCCACATACTGAAGGTTAATACCCTCAGAAATACAATCAGTCGCCACCATAACAGCCTCATGAGCCATCTCGAACTCGTGAAATCGCTCAGCTCTCTGGGCCTCATCCAAAGAGCCATCAAGAGTAACGATTTTGACACTCTTGAAATGCCGATGCTCAGGAACATTCTTAGCAAGATAATCAAGAGTATCCTTATACCGCGTAAAAATAATAACCTTAGGGATTCTCCTAAACATCTGTCTCAAAGTATTCTCCAACATAAAAGTAAGCTTACTATCTTTGGAAGGAGTAACCTTTTCTGCTAAGCGAAGAGTCTCTTCAAGAAGTTTCTTCTCTCCCTCAAGCAAGCCTCGATCGCCAAGCAAGAAACGCTCCATTCTCGCACCGGTCTCCTCATCATCAACACGCTCGCCAGTATCATTATCCAAAACCTCAGCACGAGCTTCTTCCTCATCAACTGAAGCATCTTCATCCACCCTTAATTCTTGCTCTCCCAATCTTCTGTTGATTGTCCTCAACCTGTTCTTCAACGAACAAACAAGAGCGTTAGGAGAACTCAAAGCTCTTTTATGAAAATGCGTTACAGTCCACTTTGCTATTCTCATTCTAAAGGTACGTTCAGCGCCTGCCGCTGCAAGAATATGCCTACCAAGCTGTTCAACGTCATCCATAACCCTGGCTTCCAAATCAGAAAGCTTAACATAAACTTCATCCGCATCTCTCTTTGGAAACGGACTCTTTTCACCACTCTTCTTTAACTCCTCCTCAACATCTATCCTCCGTCTTTGACAGACATGGAATTTGGCAACATCACGATTAATAACTGGGTCATAATCTGGACCAGACACAGCTGCAACATCGAGCATCCTCAAAAGACTTGCAAAGGTATCCGTGTAACCATTATGGGGCGTAGCAGTCAACATAATTAGATGTCTAGTCTTCTTTGCCAAGTCGCGCATAAGCTCCCACCGCTCCATTTTCACTCTGTGCATTGGATCAACCTGATGTGGTTTTGCAACATTATGAGCCTCATCCACCAACACAACATCCCATGTCTGCTCAAGAATCTGAGCCTTAACCTCAGCCATCTTCGCATAATCCATAGATGCGATAAGATATGGATAATACTCCCAAGGATTTGTCCCTGGAGGAAGTTCTCGTTCCATCGCTCTTCTATGCCTTGAAGATATGATTTTTGCATCAATGTGAAAGAAATAATCCAACGCCTTCTTCCACTGTTCTCTCAACATTGCAGGGCATACAACTAATAATCTAGATGCCCTTTGCCTGGCAAAAAGTTCAACAACAATAAGTCCAGCCTCTATTGTTTTCCCCAAACCCACATCATCCGCAATAAGCAGTCTGACTCTAGGCATTTCAAGAGCCATCACAATCGGAACCATCTGAAAAGAAACTGGAACAGCCCTACTGCGTTGAAGGCTCAATAGAGGCGCAGTGCCATGAATCATACTGAGCCGATAAGCCCTGAGAAGCAAATCTTGAGCCGAGTAATTCCCTACAATCTCTCTGGAAGGAATCTTAATACTTCCAGGTCGAACTCTCTCAAGAGGAAGATAGAATCTCCTGCGCTCTATAGGTGTTCCATCAATACTTGTCGCAACAAGCGCATCACCCTGAATGTCATCAACTCTCCATAGCCTCGATCTAAGCTCGATTATTGAACCAAGCGAAAAACTAAATTCCTTGTTCAAACTTGCTTCTTCTTGCAAGCATACAACCTCGCCAAAGCAACTCAGACAAATATATCTATTTGAAAAATAAAAACATGTTCATCTAACACCATTATGCTACTATCACAGCAAAACAGCTATTGACAGTTGATCACAAAACCGAATTTTGAATAGAGACTCATGATTCACAATTGTTAATTCAATCTCAAGACATAATCTTATTTCAAACTCGAACACCCTGTGTCATAGATGCTTGAGCTGTTAGTAGCCTTAGTGCTTATCCTTATCGCCGTTATATTACTTCTGTTAATTCGCTTCTCAAGCAAAATTGAAAGAATCTCGATCAATCAAGAAACAGTAAAAGGAGCATTTGCCACCTGCTGGAAAGAACTTGGAATAGACCAAGATATAGGGGCGATAAAACAGAGAGCAGATGACATCCAAAGTGCTACACAAAACTTGCAGACACTTTTTAAAGTGGCGCGTGGCCGAGGAGAATATGGCGAATTTCAACTTGAACAAATCCTAAAGGATCTTTTGCCAAAGCAGTATGTTCACATAAGAGAGCGCATTCCAAAGACGGGCAAAATTCCAGATGCTCATATTGTCACTCCTCAAGGCATAGTATGCATTGATTCAAAGTTCCCCTTAGACAACTACAGAAAATTGATAGAAACAACAGACGAAACACAACGAGCCAGCTTCGCCACAAGCTTCTGCAGCGACGTCAATGTGCACATAAAGAAAATAAAGTCTGATTACGTCAAACCTGAAGAAGGCACAACACCATTTGCCTTCGGCTTTATTCCTTCAGAAGCCGTATACCAATACCTGACAGAGTGTGAACCAAGCTTGGTCGCCGAAGCGGCAAAAGAAGGTGTACTCGTAGTCTCTCCGGCTACGCTCGCCATAAACCTTAATCTTCTATCCGTTGGACTGAAAGCAACGGAGATATCTGAGAAAGCACAGCAGATTCAGAACAACCTCGGCAAACTCTCAAAATCGTTGGAAGAAGTGGAAGCTAGTTGGAGCACGCTTTATACTCACATCAAAAACACTTACAGCAAGGCCAGCGAAGTCAACGAAAAACATGGCAAACTCAGAGACACTTTTGATCGGATTGCGAATATAGAAGACTAGGCGGTTCTACGGTGTGTCTGAAATTCCTTTTGGGGTTTCACGGAGATCGCGTTTCCTCATAATCTTTTCATGCTGACTTTCAAGTATGTGATAGAGCTTATTGTATGTAATCTACTATAGGCGAGCGTTCCTCGCGTTTTGCTCAATTATTCCTTCTGAAAAACAGTGATCCACTCTTCCTTGATTATTCCGCCTTTATGATTTCTTTCTAGGAATAAGGAACGATTTCTAATTTCATCACAATATATTTCCGATAGGGCAAATCCGTTTTCTTCTGCTATTTGAGCTAGTATCCTATACGTAGGAATCTGGACCTCGCAAATAGTATTGTTGCCTGTAACTATACATAAGAATCCTTTTTGTTTCAAGACTCTGCGAAGCGTCCTGAGGACAGTCTCCATTTTTGCGAAATACTCGTTCACAATGTAAGCTTTCCTTTTACTCATCGGATTTGTTTTGCTCCAGATTCGCCTAATAATCGATTCTAAGAGTCTGTATTGGCTTCTTGGCATATTCTGGCAATCAAAACCTGAGATGTGCTCAGTGCCAATTGCTCTTTTATTAAGGCAACTAACCTCACTAGGTGTAGCTAGACCAAGCCACCAGAGCTCAAGTTTGTAGCTTCTGAAATAGTCTTGGGCGTTAATGTAAGGCGGGGATGTGACAATTAGATCGACCTTGTCAATTCCATTGTATTTGAGTATTGATTGTGCCTCTTTTGCATCTCCAGCAAAAACCTTTGCAAAGTGATTCCTCAAATTAGCATTGATAGAAGTTGCCGTAATTCTTTCAAAATTTCTTCTCAAAGCATCTTCAAAATACTGAAGTGGATGAGGAACCCAGCCATCTTTTATTTTCTTCAGTACTCTTTTAGATTTGTACGTCTTTGCCATTCGAGGATCGGCATATGAAGACTTCCTAATTATTGATGAAAAACCAACTAGCATAAAATCACGGATGTTCTCATCAAATTCCCCGCTCATTTCAATACAGAATTTTATTTTAGAAAGCTCCTCCTTCGCCTGTTCACCGAACCAGTAGTCAATATTAGGAAAATCTACCTTTGCTCTTGAACAAGAGCCCTTTAGCATTCCCATCAGAAGCCTAATCGCCAAATCAAGCTTACTTACGTCCAGCGGTGTAGTTTTGACTTTTGATATAAGCGAGGCTAAAGGATTAATGTCGATGCCAACAGCATTTCTCCCAAGGAGACAGGCTTCCAAGAGTGTTGTGCCTGACCCACAGAAAGGGTCGAGCACAAGGTCGTCCTTTTCACTATATCGCTCTATTAGGTATCTAGAGATCTGTGGAATCATTTTCGCTGTGTATGAATGAATGTTATGACTTAAATCGATAGATTCTGTCTTGTAAATTTCCTTGAAGTTGATTCTCTTGGGCTTCATTTTACCAAGCCTATTATTTCTCTTTGAAGAATGGAAGAACCCAAGATCTGCCAATCCCCTTTGAATAGAATAGTTCGTTATGCCTTGAAGGTGAGCCATAGATGATAACAGTATTCGAAGGATGTGTGGAAAGATACAAGTATAGTCCTAAGGTCTGAGGTTTCGTTCCAAGTGGAGATATTATATGATTGTATTGTAAGTTTTTGGAGCTTGACAGAAGTTCACGCAGTTGATGAAATACCAGAACTGGATTTCGAGAATGTATATATTTTATTTTGGACTCTCCAACCACGTTTATAATCTCTCTATTCATTTCTTCTGTCCGTCCTTCCCATTCCGCATGATAGGCAGGTTTTGCAACAAGTAGTAGGCATTCCGTCGGATCCATTTCTTCAAGCAACGCTAAAGCTCTGTCACCCTCGTATCCCAAGATGAGCACCAAAAGTGAGTTCTTAGAGAAATCGAAGTTGCCTGAGTAAGTTGGAATGGGAAAGATATTGCGGATTCCAAAAGAAAGAGGCTGAAATAAGTCTGTCATATAGTCTTCTGGTTCGGTATACAAGAATCTTATGCAGTTATTTATTCCTTTAGCGTCAAGAGCTTTTAAGAGAATTAGAAGATGCCACTTTATGATAGTACTGATGTCTATTGTTATTCTCGGGTTCTTACTAGTCCCTCTCTCTTTCTCTATTTCTTGAATAAGGTCCTTGATTACAGGTATGGGTTTCTCTTCATCTAGAGTAATCTCACGTATTTCGCCCACATTTTTCAAACGCTCTTTCATTTCCTTTATGTTTTTTTCCCGCTTTTTGCTTTCATGATCGGTATACCTTAGAAAAAGGACAAGTTTTGCTCTGTAATTCGGGTCCAGCTTCTGTATGATGCCTTTGCATCTCTCCTCTGGGCTTCCACAACATATGAAAACATCATCAGCCTTGTTCTTGGCTATTGTCTCGATTGCTTTGCATTCTAACGGTTCAGTTGTTGTCTCCATTATGATCGACCCCCATAACAAAATCCGATAATGTCTTTGTACCAAGAGATGCGCCTCTACCATGCTGCCTCCGCCTCAGGATCTTCTTTGTTTTCTCTCTTTCTAGGGGATTCAGAAGAGATATTAACTCCGATGTTGTGAATTCACTTCCTCTAGGCCATCGTGGTCTGTAACTTATTTCAAGAATGGGTGAATAAATCCTATTCAATCCATACTCTTTTGCTGCATCTCCAAATCGTTTGGGTTTCATAGAGCTCGATTCCATTCTTTCGTAGAGAATTGACTCTTTCACAGAATGGCGAAGAAGAAGACCTAGAAGGCAATCTGGTTTCAGATTGTATGGGTCTTTTATGCTGATCGTCAAAGTTTCGGGTTCATTAGGATGATAAAGCAGCCTCTCTCTAAATATTTCACCAATATCCACTATGAATTGATACATCATTTCACCGTACTCTTCTAAATTTATTGGGATTTTCTCCAACCAAGCCTTGGAAACGACGTAAGCAGCCCACGTCTGATGTTCTGCAGGAATTTTCTCTCCATCTCTGACTCTAATGCCATCATCCTCTGCTTTGTAGAGAGCCATTCCAGCGAGGTTCAGGAATATTCTAATGATGCCCGAAGACAAATATGTATATGTTTCAAATCCATCATAAATCTTCTTCTTCCCTTTTCTTCCTTCCACTTTCTGTCTTTTTCTCAGCAATCTGAAGATTGCAGCGATTCCCAGTTTGTTTCTATATTCTGCAAGTTTTCCTTGCACAAAGTCCAGACCTGCTGCTGTCCTTATGTTTTTGATCTCATTATCGATAACTTCTTGAGGCATTTCCTGCTCCTTTGATACTTCAAGCAATTTTCGTATGTCTTTCTCTTTGAATTTCTCTATAGTCAGTAGCTTTTCGCTTATCTGCAACAACAGCTTCTGGTACTGTGCTTTTCTCTTTGTGTCAAACAAGTCGTAATCAAGAGTGAAGGTGAAATAGTCTTGTCCATCTTGAAGGGGCTGTCCTTGATGGGTCATGTTCGTGTACATGCCTTCAAACTTCGCGGTCACCTTGACCGTGAAGTTCTTTGCGGTTTTGATCCATTCGTTTATTATAGTTTGCTGAAAGGGTCGAAGGTTCTCAAACTCGTCAAAAAGCATGTAGAAATGAGTATCCCTAAGGTCTGGTACATTGTTCAATAAGATTTCACAAACTTCATCTATAAACTCAAGACCTGTCTGACACCAGTCTGCTACCGGAGTAGTATACGGAATTGCCAGATTCTGTAAGTATCTCTCAATCTTTTGCAATTCCTTGTCAAGGAGACTTGTAAGTTCATCGAAAGTTCTAATGTTATTCGACTTCTGTGGATTCAGTTTGTTGACTATACATGCTACCACTTCTTCTTCTTCTTTTCTAACAAGGTTGACGGAGTTCTTTTCTTGCAACCTCTTCAAAGTCTGGATGGTCGTCTTAAGGATCTTCAGATTTAGCTCGTTTAGACTTATTATCCATGCAGCGTTGATCCCCGCCGTTAAGACAGGCTCGCCCTCTATTTGATTTCGTTTCAGTTTGTCGATCAAGCTTTTGTATAAATCATAATTCTTGCCGAGTCCTGTCTTCAAAAAGCCCATTTCCAATATAGGGTGATAGTCGTATATTAGAAGCGAACCCTTCTTAAGCTTAAAGTAAATGCTAAGAAAATCAACACCTTTTTTCCTCGCATCTTGAAAAGTCTTTACCTTAAGACGCGAAAACACAACATCAGGAACAAGAGACTTAAGAATCATCGTCTTCCCTGAGCCCCTTCCACCAAAAACTACTATTGGTTTGGATTCTCGAATCATCTCATATTTCTCTCTTTCAGGCTCAGCAAATGCTAAACCAAGCAAGTCATAATCATCATGAAAATACTCGGCTCTTACTCGACGGAAAGGATTTCGCGAGTCAGCGCTCTCCACTTTGGTGAGAAGAGCTTTTGCATCCTCTTTCTGTTCTCCCTTCAGAAACCTAATCAGATCATGTAGCCCTTGTTCATAGGTTTCCGTAAAATCAAACCCTTGAATGGCAGGTATAAACACAGACTCTACTTTCTTAGGCTGTATGAAGAATAATGGAATGAACCTCATGTCCTTCTTATTTAAACCTTCAGCAATCTTGGCATAGGCTTCTGCGCCACCAGTCGAATCAATGTAATCCTCAGTTACAACTCCCAAAACGTAATCTACTTGGTATAAAGACTTGTCAAGCTCCTTAGACCAGATTTTCCCAGGTTCTATACACTTCTTGTCGATCCATATTCCAATTTCTTGCTTTTTCAAATCCACTTCAAGCATGTCGGCATATTTGGCACCACTTTGGGTATAAGATATAAAGACTCTCATCAACTAATCCCTCATAACATTCTCAAACTCGCAGCAAGTTTTCTAAATTCCAACATCCTAAGCTTCCTGCGGTAAATTCTCGCCGACTTTGAAACAACTATAGGATTGTTTAACCTATCTTAAAACCTTTGGCTCAAACTGTCGTTTCACATAAAAATCCACGTAAGCACTATCTGGAACAATGGCAAGAAAGTCACATCTCTTACCTTGTCCAAGTTCATTCCGGAAGAGCATCATCTATATCTGTAACTTTTCAAGACTCGGGTCAACTTCCCGCAGGTCATTTCGCCTTCTGGGCAATGACCAAGCTTAACGCAGGAAGGACCAGCATTTTCAAACAGTGATGGTGCCACCGTCTTGCAAATCCTAAGCATCCGATTCGCCAATTGCCTGATCTCCCATTGTGCTCTGAGGCAACAGCGCATTGCAAAGAAATGCCTGAGTTCGCGTGCATTCATCGTAATGGCTATCTTAGTTTGTGTAGCGATCGGTAGCACAAACCTCGAGTCTTCTGCCGGAATGCCCTTCTTTCGAAGAATATCGTAGGTGTTCTTACATCGGGTCATTACATCATCAAATAAATCAGCCAATTCTTCATTCTCTGATATAGATTTCGGTCTTATGAAGTATCCCTTTGATTTAGTCAAATCGACATATCTCATGCTTTGCTGAGTATAAGATGCGATTCGATGTCTAACCAGTTGGTGTGTTAGACTCCTTGAAATACCTTCTACAAAGAAGGTGAAACAGGCATGTTCGATAACAGATTCGTGACCATATCCTAAAACACGTCTGATGATTTCTCTCGCTTCTTCAAGCGAAACCTCTTTCATGCCTTTTCTGCGCCACGAGACTGAAGCGCATTTGGCGCAAGTTATTTCCGGATCTTTGGTAAATGAAACAATTTCTACCTGCAATATTTTTCCTCTAAATCTATAATCAGTTCACATAGTTTATTAGAATTCTCTTTTCTCAGCTTCACATGTCACACCACGCGTGCCAGTGAGAGTTACTGGACATAGACCCCATCGTAGTAATCATAATCGATGGTGTCACCAAAGAAATTAGTTGCCAATGGATGGGTCCAGAGTATCCTTCCGCCGAAGTATCCACCAGCATCTCGAGGATCAGTTATAATGTAATCGCCTTCTGAAAGGGTTGATATTAGCTTTCGACTTTCACTTTCGAAACTTTGCACAAGAGGGATGCTTTGATCCGCTATGTACTTCGCATAATTGAATTTTGGATCTCTAGTTTCATCACTTGTCTGGAGACTCGCTATTTCTTCAAGTTCAAGCAGTATGGAAGAGATATAATAACTAAACTCTTTCACAATCTCAAACTCGTAACAGTTTGGGCAATGCCGAATCACAGCCTGACTAGTAGACATGGACCATGTTATATCTCTACTAGGTCTTGACAGGAAAAGAACATAGTGAGAGAATAAGCCGCGGTCTGGACAAATTGGAAATCTAAGAGGAAAGAATTCTATGTCTTCTGATTTCAAGTTGACCAAAGCTATCTCATATCGTTTTCTTTTTCTTTGAACGATGTCCACATATTTGTTTATGTCTTTGTATTGAAGATTAGTAGTTACATCGAAATTCAGGGCTTTCTTGTCTCTAATCCCAGAAAAGTCGGCCTTGACTCCTGCATCAAGAAGAGGGTCAAGTCTAAACTCTCAGTAGTATATAACCATCTAATCAGCAAATCAATGGTATGCGCTTTATCTTTGTCTTCAAAACTTTCCTTGAGTCGCTTCGAAATCGGAACTCTCACATTTTTTATCTTCCAATACTCTTCCCTAAATATAGGAATTATCAACAGATATTCTTTAAGATCAGATTCTATTAGCGGAAACAATCGGTCTACATCAATGATATTGTATCAGTAGCTCTTTTGCTGTCTCCAGAAGCAAAATCTGCGTTTTGAGTCGTCGTACCTTTCTTCTTGGCATACAAATTGTAGAAAATATTGTATGCTGTGAACAATGAAATGTATTTGTTGAAAGGATCAATTTCAGAGCCCGCTTTAGTCTGCCATTCGTGGATCTTTTCCAGTAGTTCTTTTTCTCTCTCCAATTTTCCTCATTCCATCCTAAAGACAGTATCTGTCAATCAAGACCGTTCAAAAAACTTTCTAGTTTATACGTTCTAAATTCTGTACGTAATAAAAATCGAATAGTCCACAAGTTTTTATGCAGATGCAAGATAATTATGGTGACAGGGATTCAATGTCTTCAACTTGGATAGGAGACGTTACTGTTGAAAGCATACTGCGGCAATCTTTTAATCAATTTGATGAAGAGTTTTCAAAACTTTTTGAAACCCAACCATACACTCAAGAAGAACGTCTTACAGGATTTTTTGTCGAAAAGCTTTGCCAACACGGAAAAATGGCTCAAAATAGTATTATGAAAGTCACTATGCCCTTGAAATTGCCGTGGTACTTCTCAATTCACTACAAAGATATGACAAGAACTGAAAAGAAATATGGTGCTGATATGGCATTTGTGCTGAACACTAATATGCAAGGTAAAATGAAACGCAGAAAGGTTATCTTGGTACAATGTAAGAAAATGAACACAAGAGCATATCCTTCTCCGAATCTTGTTTTTGTCAATTCATGGCCTATTGACTTCGATCAGGCAAAAGATCTTTGCAGAACTACCCCCTTTGGGTTCCATTTTCTTTACAAATCCTACAGCAGTGCAGTTTGTACAAGAGTGGCACCATCAGCAAGTGTGATAGGATTAATGCGAGCTACTGGAAGACGAGGAACAATACCACTATATCAGGGTCTACTTATCTCAAAAGCATTTGCCGACTTCTTTCTGTATGATTTCATAGGTTGCTGGGTTGGAGACGAAAGGGACATAGCATTCAAGATCATAGAAGGCGATCTTCCTGAAGTCTCAGTGAGGTATATAGTCTATATCGACATATCGCGTGGATAAAGCTGTTAGGCAATTCGTTCTGATCTGATCTGTCAAATGGTGTTCTTATTCAGGTTACATCGGCTTTATTCTATGAGAATCGTATATGTAGAGCCTACACAACAAGGCTTTTCTTTACAAAACGCCTAATACTACGCGGTGCCAAGGTTGCCAATGTCCATAGAAGCCAGGAATTCTGAAAATAGCCTCAAATCAGGAGAGGTTGGGTTAGGAACGAGGTGCAGATTCTCATATCCGCACCATCCCTAAACAAGCTTATTTTTTGGATGTTTTGGCGAAAACGTCGTAACATACGGCGTTACACAGATCACCACATATACTGCAAACTAACAGCGTAGTAAACACCTTCCACTGCTTTCACACCCTCTATTTTTGTCCGTTTACTCTTAATTTCTGCCTGTTAAACCCTATTTTCTGCCACAAAAGCGTCACACATCTTCGTGGGACCGCCCTATCTACCCCCCGGTCTGGTGGAAACTATGTAAATCTGAAAAACCAAAAAAATTTTGGTTCTTTTTTCCCGTTTAAGTCTGCTTAATTTG
>Ga0315282_10005359_pt1 | contig 21933 bp, 23 predicted proteins | sample YL17G07_20_MG_FD_203693 | JGI IMG/M metagenome (GOLD analysis project Ga0315282, IMG submission 203693) | Sediment microbial communities from Yellowstone Lake, YNP, Wyoming, USA - YL17G07_20 | ecosystem: Environmental > Aquatic > Freshwater > Lake > Sediment | place: USA: Wyoming | collected... | reverse complement strand
GCTTGAAAAGATCAAGATTATGATCTTGCCGGATGGCGAGAAGATCACCACTGAGATTACCAAGAAACAGCGCGAAATCCTGGACGCACTTCATATGTGTGCCTAAATGCAGGGGAGGTCAGGTTCTATGACATTTTTCTGCCATGATCCATATAATGTCATAGAATTGATCCAACTTAACCACGCGCAGCCTCTCGCGGCGCTGCCCCGGTCGTTCGCCCGGCCCTTGCGGCCATGAGCATCATCGCAGATAGATCCGAGCCCCCGTAGTCCCCCCGCAGAGGATCGTACCTATTCTTGTGTGGGTCCTCAGGGCTTGGGAGAAACAAGGCCGCAGCAGGGCCCCCCAACCGCACCATCGCCGATGAGTCGTCGCCCCGCGAGCTTTCCCAAGGCCCGCATTATAGGGAGCGGCTGGATGGCCTTATCATACCTGCGCCGCCGCAGCGGTCCGCAGAGCCCGTTAGGGCCGCAGGTTTGATATAGCCAGACATGCCGCCCCGGCTGCGGGCCAGGGAAAGCAGGGCGACGACAGGCGGCAGTGCGGATATATGGGGCCAAGGCCGGTTCGCTTTTCAATTCAGCCCTGCAGGATTCAAGCCTGCATGAAGCTCATGCCCGGTAATTACTGCCAGAGAATCCCGTGCCCCCGGAAGTGCATTTTTCCCGGAATTTCCCGCCGCCGGCATCTCCCGCCCGGAAACGTCCCCGAATCCAAGCCTTGCTACTTTTTCCCTTCTATAAGTGGTACCGCATTATCATCTATTCATGGTTGTAACGCAACATGTCTTGTGGTTTATAGCGTATCGAAAAAGAGTGGATGGATTACAGGTTGCACACACTGCTTAGGGCTGGGATTGGTCCTTATAGCCTAGCTTCTTAGCCTCGGCGAAGGCTGCATCAGCCTCAATCACTCGCCCGATGGCATTTAGGGCCTCGCCTTTCTGATACCAAATCAGACCACATGACTTTGGAATGCGCACTATAGATTTATTGTAATATTCTATAGATTTATTGTAACATTCTATAGCCTCTGTGTATCCGCCCAATCCAGACAATGCCGCTCCTTTCGTACCCCATGCATTTACATACGTGGGATCGAGTTCTAGAGACTTATTAACAGCTTGCAGAGATTCATTATATTTTTTCATTTTATACAACGCCCAACCTTTGTTGTTCCACGCGTGTGCATTATTAGGATCTAGCTCGATTGCCTTTTCGGAAGCCTGTAGTGCCTCTTTGGTCCTGTTCAATTCCAGGAGAGCCCCCGCTCTAGTGACCCAGGAATTTGCATAATTAGGATTCAGTAAGATAGCTGTTTTAGTGGCCTTATTAGACTCATTATATTCGCCTTGTCTATAAAGGGCAGTGCCTTTGTTGTACCAGGCCAATGCCAATTGTCGATCTAGCTCGATTGCCTTTTCGGAAGCCACGAGAGCATCAATGGTTCTGTTCAGATTCCGAAGAGCTGCCGCTTTGTTATTCCAGGCCATTGCATAATTAGGATCTAGCTCGATTGCCTTTTCGGAAGCTTGAAGTGATTCGTTATACTTTCCCTGGTTGAAGAGATCATGGCTCTTAGTGACCCAGTCGGACGCACTTATCTGTCCCATGGCCGGAACGATGAACGCATTAGATAGAAGAATTATTACTACAATCAACCTTAAAATCAATTATTCTTCCCTCCATAGCCAATATTTGTCTTACCTAACGAAATAGTTTGTGCAGCTAGGCGGGGGTGGGTCTCATTCCTCGCACGTACATCCCGGCTTCTCCATCCTCCTTCTCCCCCACTTTCGCCCGCTTCTCGCTTGGCTCAGCGGGATGTCACAGAACTAACCGTTTCACTTGGCAACGATCTAGGAAGGATATCTATCCAGCCAAAGAAATAATATTCGTCTGCTATTATAATAGAAACGAGACCGAAACGGTAGTAGCAGATCAACTAAAGCAAGCATCAAACGGTTATTATCCTTCTCGGATTTATAGATTTGATGAGAATTTTATTGTACTACTTTAAACACTCCTGCCTACAGGCTTATGCCTATCCTCAGGCTCGACCGTTGCCAAAGGCTACGATAACCGATTATTGGAGAATCTTTCAGCCCCTCGGTCTCTCCTGTCAATCGCGTGGTTTGCCTGCCATCTCCGGGCCTGTGGCCGCAATTCAGGGCTGGCCATAGCTTCTCAGCTCTCCTCATGGCCCTGATAGTGTCTCTTCTGCTCACAGGCTCACCGCCAGCTCCGGTAAAGAGAATCCTGGCCTGTTGGCTGTCGAAGGCGATCTCCTTTCTCCTCAGGGGGCCATCCTGGATGGTGGTCTTAATGTAGTCAATGATCTGTACGGCCCTGGCCATGATCTTAGTGCAGACTTGGATTACCTTCCCGCCTTCCTCTGGCCTGCTCTTCAGGGCCTCGCGAATTTTTGTGAAAAGCCGCTTGATGTATGCATTGAGCAGCAAAAGTTTGGCAGTGGGTGATCTCTCGGCTTTGAGGGCTCTTGCATGATCTTCTGTGAGCCTGGCCAGCTCCCTCCCACGCACCAGGCCAGCATCCCGGACGGCCTCAGCTATCTGGTTGTAGATAGAGACAAGGTCCTCAAGGATGGCCTGGAATTCGGAAACGGGGATTTCTAAAACATGCTCTTCTGAAGGCGATACAGACTCGGCTTGCCCCGGCGTTGGGGCAAAACTATTTATGGCTGCAGCTACTCTTATCATTTACTGTGTCTCCTGTGAATGGAGTTTTCTCAGACGGGTGGTCGAGACCCGTCTAAGACCATTTTTTACAAGGCTACACTATCGACTTATAGTTACTTTTAGCAGCGGCTGTTTTCAACGGGGGTTAATGGTCGAGGTGACCTGTCAGCTCGATTCTTTGTTGGTTTTCCTGGCAGCAATGATCAATGATTCAATGCAATGGCTAATATTACGGTATTTTTGCGATTCAACTTGAGTTGTGATCCAATCTACGCTGTCTTCGGATACCGATACGGACAGTTTTCGAATGTTCCCCCGCTTGACTCCGATCCGCGGCATGGCACCTACTTTCTATCTTTATAGATAAATATGTTACTACTAATTCGTAACAGTATAGCTATTATGTATTGTCGGATAAAGGGCAATATATGCAGCCGAACACCTTCGATGTAGTTCCTAAGCGCAAGCGTATCAATATATTCAAGTTCGGCAAGCTCTGGGTATTCAAACACTTTTTCGACAACAAGGAGCTCTTCAAAGCCCTGCTGGATTACTACAACAAAGACCTATACCGTTTCGAGTTAAAATCCATCGGCGCGAGGAACAATGCCCTCAAGCTCCTGGAGCGCAATGGCTTCGACTACGATCTGGTGGAGGACCTGAAGGGCTACGTGGTCCAGCTCCCCAAATCCGCGAAATATGCACAGGTCCTGAAGAACTCCGCGGCCTTCAAGGAGACCGCGAACGAGAGGATATTCTTGATGAAGGACCTGGCCGCGGTCGAGGAGGCGGTGGGTTTGGGTGCAAAAATAGTGGAAGGGGAGGGTGCGTTCTAATCAAGTAGCAACTATTTCCCTCAGCTTTTGGATAGCCTCCCTGGGCATGGAGGGATCACCGGCCACCTGTAGCTCAAGGCTGGTCAGAGGAACATCGAAGTCGAGCGAGAACCCGGACTCGTCTCTATCTCCGCAGGGAAAGAGGTCATGCTCGGCCATGTATCGCTGGTCCTGGCGGACATCGACATTGTAAAGCTCGGCGGCATAGCGTGTCTGGATCTCGATCTTCTCGGCCACTTTGCGGCTGGCGTAGATCCTATGGCCCTGGAAGGTGCCAAAGATGGTCCTGAAGCTGCACTCCTCTGCTTTGAAGTGGCTCTCTAGTGCCTCGATCATATCCTGATGAGTGGCTGGATCTTTCAGGTACATGTAGAATGAGGGAGGATAGGCGGCGCTGGCTCTGGCGAGGCCTCTTTCACGGCCCCAGAGTTCCACGCAGCCCTTGTAGTAAGAGTCAAAAATCCACATCTGCGCCTCCCCTCCAAAGGCCCTGGGTGGAGCCAGCTTTCTCCCCAGGCTATCTTCTGCGGGCGGAGGTGATAAGGGCGAGGTGCGGGCAGGGCGAAAGTGATATCTCCATAGAAAAATTAGGTCGTGGCAAGTTTACTGGCAATCTCCAGCCTATGCCAGCTAAGACATCGCCTGAGATGCAGGTTTTATTACATCGGGAGCGCGGAGGGTCACGAATACCCCGACCTTCAGGTCGGGGATGAAGTGAACCCTCGCCCGTTTTTTGGGTTCGAATCTATGGTCAAATGGCAAATTTTTTCAATCCGTTGGAAATGTGACTGTTGACACAATCAAGCACTTTAATACAGAATTTCAGATGAAACCGAATGCAGAGCTTCAATTATGCGGGCCAAGGGGATTCTGGCAACGAAGACTCCACGATTTCTGGATTCCCGCTAACCGGGCGTGCGGCCCGAAGCATACCCCATCCTTTAGGGTGGGGTGGCCGCACGCAGTTTGATGTTTGGCAATTGCGTGCGGGTTATGAGAACCCCGCATCAGCTCGTCAACATCTAAGGCAGAATATTATTTATTAAAAATAAAAATTTTTAAAAAACGGAAACAAGATTTTATAAAATAATAAAGAAAATATATAAAAAATAGTATTGAGATAAATATAAACCAGGCAATACCAATCCCGTCAGCCCCATGTGATGCGAATATTAATACCAGTAGTGGCAGCGCTAAAAGTAAACCAGAAACAGCTAAATCTATAAGAGATTCTTTAATCTCAGGGTGAAGCTTTAACCACGGTGATAGAGCCGGATAAGCATCTAACACATTTATTTTCTGTTCTTTATGCGAATCATCTTTGGAAGTTTTAGAATAGAAATAAAATTCAAAAAGCGTAAAAATAAAACAAATAATGCTAAGGAAAATAACAATAGGATGAAAGCCACTAATAAAAATAATAATCAAGCATAATATCGAGGCGATGAGCATTACTACAAGGCGATTTTTGGCTTCATTATGTGCTAATACGTCGCCCATAAAAGGGTTCTTGAATTGGCCTGCATAATATTCAATCCGATTCCGTCCGCGTGTAAAGTCTGGTGGAGGGAACCGCTCAATCAGATCTTTATAAAACTTATCAATGTTCTCGGCAATTCGCCTGTCCTTAATCGCATCTAATTTACGATTAATTGCTTTCAATTCATCTTCGATTTTCGACATGCTTTATGACCTACTCATTGGTGTATTGTATTAGTAATGCAGTTTAACCTTTAACTTTTTCTAAATGAAACAAAACAGGTTGAGAGATCGGGTCGTGAATCGATAGCTAGCAGCTAAACACCGCAGAAATCCTCATATAGTCAAACGTTATTGGTTTTCAATAAACTATCCAGGGGTAATGGTATAACAAGGGCTCCGTTTGGTGTCAATTCGACGACTTTTGATCTCTTTACTATCAGTTCACGCTCGGAGAGTTTTAACCGTTCTGAAATGATCTTTGATATTCTGACAGCCCTGTGCTGCGGCGCCGCGGCCCAGGACGTGTGCGCCTCCTCTTAGGTCCCCTCCTCAGCCTCGATCCGCTCCAGCTCCTCCATCTCGGATCTCCTCAGGTCACGGAGGAGGGTCGAAAGCTCGTCGATCAGCTCAACGCGCCTGACAACCTCAGCTTTGGAGGACATTTTAGGCCTCCACCTTCTCCACAGCCTTGACCTCTTCGACCGGGAAGAATCTCCTAGAGTGCTCACAAGGCTCTGCAGGTTTGCGGTGCCTCGCAGGGCAGGAGCAGCCGGTGGGCGCGGTCATGTAGTACACGTCCCTCTCCTTGCCATCCTTCACCAGGCATAGCCCGGAGTCCCGCCGGTAGAACTCCGGGAGGTCCTCGTCCGACTCCGGCACGGGTAGACCGAGCCGCCTGTTGATGTATGCGATCAAGACTCGGACGGCCACAGACGTCTGGGTTGTGGGGCCGTCCGGGCCGATCACCTCCGGCGCGAGCTCTTGCGAGTTCAAGGGCGCGGTATGAATTGCTGCGGTCACGAAAGAATCACCAATCCTGCTGATTTATGCTAGTATTAATAGTTTTGCTAATTGTACCATTACATCCATTACTGGTATTTATGTCTACCAGATAGGATGTTATAATAATGATTGTTCTTGTAGATGATATGAAGTTGGGAGAGTTGTTGCCTAATTGTGCTGAAAGGGAAGTTCAGAAGATAGAGTATAGGAGGCTGGACAAGCACGGTCGCTTGTACATAGATCCGGATCTTGCGAAGAAGGAGTTTGTCGTGATCCTCTTGCCGCCGATCGAGGGAGATAAAGAGAAGTTCGTCAAAGTGGGGCGTAGCTCGTAAGATAACTTGGCGCTCAAGCGGGCCGAGGCCCTGGGGCGGATCCTGCAGAAGGCCGCGCTCTTTATTCCTCTGCTGGACGACTCCGAGCCTTATTACCGCAAGTCCATCACGATCTTCAATAAGTCGGAGAGGATTCCCTTTGAAGACGGCCGGAGCTTCTGCTCTGAGGTCAAGCTGATTCTTTACGAAGACGGTAGGCTGACTAAATCGCTGCGGTTTTGCGAGACCTGGACCAAAGGGTTTGGTTTGGAGCACCAGGAGGAGGAAGAGCTGGATTGTGTCTCAGCTATATCTCTCTACGGCCTTGATGCCATTGCATCGGGCCTGGCCAGGGCACTGAGAGAGCTGCCGTCTATCAAGATACTGCATCAGGACCTGGAAGAGCGGCTTGAGTCCATAACCAAGATCCTGGAGGCTTTGCGATGCGCTCCATGAAGTGCAGGAGAGCGGGCGATTCTTTGTGTGGAGGAATGAGATATTGCCTGTGTCTCTTTGGCTTCAGCTTACTGCGACTCATATGGTTATATGCTGGGATCGGAAGTTTCCCAACTCTGCGTAGCCTTACTGCTACAGATCACTCCAAGAACCAACAGAGGTTGTCTGATGAACTATCATCTATTTTTATCCCGAAAAATACTATATAAGTGTTCTGCCTTAACTATAGCAACGTAGTCAATCCAAATCTTCCCTCGTTGTATCGCATTAAAAACTCTGTACTCCATTGGATTTGTCACCTCTATTCTAAATTTAAGTCCGAAAAGCTGATATACATATGGTCTGTCGAAATCAATTCCTTTGATCGTCCGTGCCACTTTCCTGTCACCGGTCACTTCAAGAAGCAACAAAATTTTGTCTGATGAATTATCATCTGTTTTTATCCTGAAAAACGCCACATAATCGCCACATTTCTGCAATGGGCTGTATGGGCCATAAATAATATGGTTGCTATCCATCCCTGATAAATCAGCGAACCAAGCCTTATTATTCATGGCAGATGCATCATCAACCTCTGAACCGAATCTGTGGAATAGCTCTTCAGCTTTATATAATTCAATGCAATTGTTCCTCACCGATTCTTCTGGAAGTCTATCATATTCTCGTTCTCGTTTATGGCCTTCTTTTATCTCTTCAAATCTTTTTTGCTCTAACTTCACTATTTTGTCTTTTATTTTTGCAGTTAAATCCCTGTAACTCTCATATTCTATTCTATCGAGGCCTTCCACATCAGCAGGACGTGATGTCCCTTTCTTAAGGATAATATAATATGGTCTTTTTGCACCTAGCGCAATTCCCAGTTCCAGGCAAACATTTGGATTAACATTTGTGACATCATAGATGCCAAATTGGGTTTCAAGTATCCTTTCCTTAATCTTTTCAAGAATATGCTTCTGTCTGACTTCCATATCTGCATAGTAAGCGTTTAGTCCTGTTCCTTTGAAGGCTTCTGCAATAGCCTTTCGAAGGTCTGCCATCTGTTGCGCATTAAATTCATGAGCCACAAAATAATGATATTCTAGCATATTAACGTCTCACGTCTTTTTTTTTATGCATATCTCCTATATTCTATCAATCGCCTAATAAAATTTTCCTAGTCTCATACTTAATTGCTTTGGGAAACTTTCTTTTCTTCTTGGCATCTCCCGTCAGGCTATGTCATTGGCGATGGAGAATGCTCAATTTCGGCGGGATAAAAATGCCGATTTACTGCCTTTGGTCTTGAGACACAAGGGCTGTGCTGATGTTGAAATTGAAGGACTTCCTCATGTTAAGAGAGTTGCATGAGAGGAGATTGAGATATTAACGAGATCGCCATAAAAATTGGATACAACCGGAAGACAGTGCGCAAATATATAGGATGGAAGACCTCCGCCAAGATCTCCTTGGTTGTCTGCAGCTCCAGGACATAAGCTTGACTGTACGCGAGGGCTCGATGGGCTTGGCCTCTCGTTCCCAGGGTGGTCTGGCTCTTCTGCGCCTGCTGGTGAGCCTCGGCGCAGCTCGGGGGCGAATCCAAAAGATCAAATCTTCATTAGTTTTTTTTAATATTTAGAAATAATAATATAATTATCTACGAGAGGATTCCTATTTACTTGTGTTGAGGCGGTAGTTATCAGAGAATCGCGCTTTTTTCGCTCTCATAGCGTCCAAGTTCTTTGATTTACCCTCCGTTTCAGCCATTTTTCGATGGCGTCCGCTCGGCTTAGATTATTCCGGCATTATTCAATGTGCAGAGCTGATATAAGTTAAAAGCGAAGGCTATGACCACCATTTTGACCTGAACCCTCCTGACTGTAGTAACCAATACCCGTCCAGCTCCAAAAACTCTCTTTATTACAGCATGAGGTCTTTCGCCTGGTGATCTCAAGATGCTTATCAACCGATTGCGTTCTTTATCGAGTTCGCCGAGAGGCTTTTCTGTGGTTCTGCGCTTCATGGTAAAATCATTGCCCCTAGCCTGCACGCCGAAATAACCCCTATCGCGGAGCACAACTTCGCCCTCGGTGGACAGATCAACCTGGCTATCATGCAGCTTTGCCGTGCTAGTGTCTATTTCGCGTATTAGACCGTAATCGATATCGGTTTTTTGATGGAGCTTATAGCCGAAATGTGTTTCCTTACCCTTCTTAGCCCAGGTTCCATCTCTGCTGCGCCGGGTCTTAGCACCCTCCCCACGCGGTTTCGTTGATGATCCATGATCCGCCTCGATGAATGTGGCATCTTGAATCGTTCCACGCCTAACCTTCAAACCCATAGCGTCCAATTGTCTTTGAAGCTCTGCCTAGACCAGTTCATCTTTCCCGGTCTCAGCCATGCGTTCTTTGAATAGCCATATTGTCCTGGAATCCGGGATTGGATCGGGAAAACCAAGAAATGACATGAATGATATGCGGTCGGCCATTTGCCTTTCAACCTCTAGATCGTTCATGCCAAACCAGTGTTGAAGTATTAGAATTTTGAACATCAAAATAACATCGCAGTTTGGCCTTCCACCCTTCTCACTCTTATTGTCATACATTTCATCGAGGGAATGGCGAATTGGCATCCAGTCGATCAAATCCGACACCTGTGACAGTCGTGACTTCCCTTGCTTCTCATTAAGCCCTCGCAGTATCCAGGTAGCAAAAGAATCCATAATATATAATAGTATTTATAGTATATAAGCTGTTTGATATTAAAAACATGGGTGGGTTTATAGGAATTCTCGAAGGTCTTCCCAAAAATTTATCTCTTTGTAACGCTTAAATGGATACGGTACCATGAGAATGGACTTGAGAATCTTGCTATTACTGGCATTCTTATTCTGCAACCCTGCAGGTTTAGTCGGAGCTGGGGCAATATCAGCGGATGCAAGGTTAATTCCTGTATTTCTCAATGTTCTCCAGATGCCTCTACCATTTGGAATTAATAAATATTACAGTCGATATTCTTCTTTTGGCTTGAAAATATATGAGGTAAAACATGGTCGCCGTGGAGGCACGGTAGTGTACCAGGCATTATCCGCTCCCTTGGGTCAACCATGCGCCTGCGTCCACTATCGATCAGAAGAGCATTGGGTAACACCAATGATGAAGCTTTTGCATTCTTAGTGGAACTTAGAGACGATTTTGTAATACTTTTTGTTATATTTTGCTCCACATATCTGCTTGAATTGTTGGATAACACAATAGTTACCGAATATAATTATATAATATCTAATATATTGATTATCTCTGGTTATTCTTTACTAATCAATTTCCTAATATTAAATATAATATTAATTATAAAAAAATTAAAGAAGTTGAAATCAGAAATTTGGTGTATGCCTATTGAATTTAAGCCTGATGAATCAATGAAAAAAGTCCTGGGTAGAGAATTCGTTGGGAATAAAGAAACTGGCGTATATCATAAATCATCTTGTGAATGGGCTGACAAGATGGCTCCAAAAAATAAAATGATGATTTCAAGTCGGGCGGAGGCAGTATCCAATAGGTATCGACCATGCCAGAGATGCAATCCGTAGTCGTATATATAAGTGCATTTGTAAAGTGCCTTCGCAGATATTGCTTCCTCCGTCAGGATCCCGATAATCCCGCCCTTCTCTACAACCTGGGCCTCTGCTACGTGGACCTCGGCCAGCTCGACAAGGGCATGGAGCTGCTGCACCGCTGCCTCCAGCTCGCACCGGAGCACTCGCATGCCTACGTGGCCTTGGGCATCGCCTGCCAGAAGAAGGGCGACCTCCGGGAGGCGAAGGAGTACGCCATGCGGGCTCTGGCCGCTGATCCCAGGAACCCCTGGCCCTCAAGAACCTGGGCGCCATCTTCGGCAAGGAGGGCGATAGCTTGAAGGCTCTCTACTACCTGCGCCGCTCCTTCGAGATTGATCCCCAGGACCCGCAGACCGTGTACGGCCTCGTCTTCGCCTGTATGGAGCTGGGAGACATCGAGCAGGCGCAGAAGCATTTCCAAAAGGTGCTGGAGATGGAGGCACCCGAGAACCTGCGCGTCCTGGCCAAGAATGGGCTGCGGGAGATTGCGGTCCGGGGGCTCAAGGCCAGGGGTCCGAGGCTGGATGCGGTCTTCTATCTGCTGGATGCCTTGCGGCTGTTCCGCGGGAAGTCGCTGGAGGAGATCCGGGAGATATCCTTCGAGATCGGCATGCTGGGGCAATATGGGCTGGACATCAACGACCCCAAGGAGACGCACGTCCTGCGGGCGCTGCCGGGGAGGTTCTTCTCGGCACTGGAGCTGGTGTGCATCATGTATGCGGGCTTCAAGAGGACCGAGCCGAGGATGGACATCAGGGTGGATCTGGCGCAGGAGTACGAGATGGCGGAGAGGCTGGCGAAGGAGGAGGATGTGGTTTGAGCGGTGAGTTAAAGGCTATCCTCCGCTAGATGCCTGTGCCTCTGTACGTATCTGTTCATAGACCTGCTTAAGGAGAACTCGGCCAACTAAATTCCGGAATTCTTCTTGATCAATGAATTTGGCCGTGATTTCCTCGTTTTGTTCCATACGATTGATGAAGATCCCCTCTAATGCTTTATGGAATACATAGCTGAAGTTCTCCATTGTGTTAGCCACGGCCGCCTGGCGCAACTTATCATCAGCAACGGCGTCCTCTTTGATGGAGTCGAAGAAAAGTTGATCTCCTGGTTTAAATTCAGTTCCAAAGCGCTCGTTGAGGATGTCGATGAGTTGCGAAAGCTCGATGGTTTTGTCGTGATCGACTCCGGTGCCTACTGACGTAGGGCCTTGGATTTCGCCACCATGTCCTTTCTCCAAGATGATGGATCCTTCGCTTATCTTCTGGAGGCGATAGTATTTGAGCGCCACATCATTATCAAAGTCGTAGGCTGATCCAGAATCCCTCAATGGCAGTTTCATCAGCAGGAATCGGATATATGTGTAAAGCTTCTCCAGATCTGAATCCTGGAAGGGGATCATTTGAGATAGGAAGGCGTAAAGATTGCGATAGGCTACAAGAACTTTCCGGAACTCTTCCCGCGTTCCTTTGTCCAATTGTTTGTATCGATTCACTGCTGGATCGATGCAAGCGTTCATCTTTGCTTGATCTGATGGCGTCTGTTGTCTTTTGGGCTTGAAGAAGACCTTACAGAATTCTTCGACCTCGGACTTAAAGTAGACCTGTTGAGCGTCCAGCTTTGCTTGCAGCTCATAGAGCTGACGAACTTCAGCACGCTCGCCAATAAGCGTTTGCTCATAGTATGGCTGGAAGGCTTCAAGGATGGCTGCTGGGTCATTAACAAAGTCTAGAACGAAAGTATCTTCCTTGCCGGGGTTGGTGCGGTTAAGGCGCGAGAGAGTCTGGACTGCCTGGACACCGGCCAGCGGCTTGTCAACGTACATGGTGTGCAAAAGCGGCTGATCGAAGCCGGTTTGGTATTTCTCAGCCACTATCAAGACCTGATACTCACCGCCATCAAACTTCTTTGGTAGTTCCTTCTCTTTGATCCCTGCATTCATGCCGACTTCAGTGTACGTTTTGTCTCGTATGTCCGGGTCGATTACCGTCCCGGAAAAGGCAACAAGGGTCTTGATATCGGAATAGCCATTCTCTGCGATGTATTTATCGATTGTCTCCTTATAACGCACGGCGTGAAGGCGGCGTGAGGTTACTACCATAGCCTTGGCCTTGCCGCCGATCTTATGCCGAGTGAAATGTTGGAAATGCTCAATCATCACTTCGGTCTTCTGGGCGATATTGTGTGGATGCAGGCTCACAAAGCGGGCCAGAGCTCGAGCCGCTTTTTTCTTATCTACCTCCGGGTCATTCTCGATGGATTTAACCAAACGGTAGTAGGTCTTGTAAGTGGTGTAGTTCTTGAGTACATCGAGGATGAAGCCCTCCTCGATGGCCTGGCGCATGCTGTAGAGATGGAAGGGTTGGGGTTTACCATCTGGTCCGGGCTGGCCGAAAACCTCAAGGGTCTTGTACTTGGGCGTGGCAGTGAAGGCAAAGAAGCTGATATTGGGCTGCTTGCCGCGTTTGGCCATGTTGCGGAGGATCTCCTCTTCGTAATCTGGAAGGCCCTCCTCGGCAGCCCTCTTGCTGGCCTCCTCGCGGATGGCAGCTGCGGCAAGCACGCCTTTAAGCTCTGTGGCGCTTTCGCCGCCCTGGGAGCTATGGGCTTCATCAACGATTACCGCATATTTCCGCTTGGGAAGATCTCCAATCTTTTCGGTGACGAAGGGGAACTTCTGTAGCGTGGTAACTACGATCGGCACTCCTGCGGTCAAGGCCTGGGCGAGCTGAGTTGAATCCTCGTCTATTTTCTGCACCACGCCCTGTTTGTGCTCGAACTGGTAGATTGTGTTTTGCAGCTGCTGGTCTAGGACCAGGCGATCAGTGATCACAATCACCGAATCGAAGACTTTCTCGTCCTGGTCGCTGTATAGGCTGGCCAGACGGTGAGCGAGCCAGGCGATGGAATTGCTCTTACCGCTTCCAGCGGAGTGTTGGACAAGGTAATTATTACCGATGCCATTTGTTCTCGCATTGGCCACCAGCTTACGCACCGAGTCGAGCTGGTGATAACGCGGAAAGATCATTTTCTCGATCTTGATAGTCTTGCCATCAAGCTTCTTTTCCTCGATCTGGAGGTGAATGAATCGGGCAAGGATGTCAAGGAAACTATCCCGCTGCAGGATCTCTTCCCACAAATAGGCGGTCTTGTAGCCGTCTGGATTAACCGGGTTGCCGGCTGCGTTGTCATTGCCTTTATTGAAGGGAAGGAAATAGGTGCTCCGGCCGTTCAAACGGGTAGTCATATAGACCTCGTCGGGGTCTACAGCGAAATGGACAAGTACGCGCTTCTTGAACTGGAAGATCTGATCCTTGGGATCGCGGTCGTTCTGATACTGCTTAACAGCATTCCGCCAAGTTTGTCCTGTCAGGGGATTCTTGAGCTCTGCAGTGGCTACCGGGATTCCATTCAGGCTCAGCACAACGTCCACTTTTCCGCCGTGTTTGTTTGAGTAGACGAGCTGGCGAGTGATAGCCAAGCGATTGGCGGCGTAGAGCCTCTGTGTATCGGGATTGAGTCCGCTGGCTGGGGCGAAGTAGGCAACGCGGAAGAGTTTGCCGAAGCACTTGAAGCCGTGGCGTAGGACCGTAAGGCAGCCCTCTTGCTCAGAGTCGAGAGCACGACAGAGATCGTTAATCAATATTTCTGCAGCTTTGCTTTTCTGGAGACTTTCCAGATAGCCCCATTCCTTGGGTTGAGTCTCCTTGATAAAGGAAAGAAATTCATCTGGATCAATGGCCAGATCGCAGTCGAAGGCTTCTGGGTTGCCTTTCGAATAGCCGCCTACGTTCAAAAGGTGCTCATCGATGGCAGCTTCGAAAGCTATTTCTTTATATTGTCCTGGCATCAAGCTGCCTCCTGGCGAACATCGATCTTGCCGGTGACTGCGGCTGAGATAAGAGCGCTGCGGTACTCTTTTAGCTTTCCGATGCCATTCTGGATTTTATTGATCAGAACATCGATCTTCGCTGTTTCGTGGTCCAGGAAGGTGGCAATGGCGCCTTGATCTGATAAGGGTGGAATGGGCAATCGCAATTCATTCAACGTCTCACGGTTGATTTTGGGCATCGCAACTCGGTCGGCTTCTAAAATAGACCATGCTGTGAACTGCTTGGAGAGGAATAGCCTGAGGAGATACGAATTTGAGATTCCGCTGCCACCGCTCATGGGGTACATATCAGCGCTGCAAAGGCAATCGCTTGGAGCGATCGTAACTTTTGCAAGCGCAGGCCGGATTTTCGAGTAAATGACTTCTCCAGCGCGGCATAGATACTTACCACTCTGTGCGCCTTGATCCGCTGCATTCTGCTTCAACAGAAGTCGTCCAGTACTGGACTCGATGTGATTTGGTGCTATAAGAAGCATTGAAGAATAAGGCTCGACTTCAGGGTCGATTTGACCCTCTGCGATATGGACCTCGCGTGAGAACTTTCGGACGTCCCAATGCTCCGGTATGTCGCCAAACCATTTTATCTTGGAATCCTTCATAGGCACGCTGGGATCTAGGCCCTTGGTCACGGCATGGCTGATGAGGGCAGCACGTTTCTCCTTTAGCAGCTCGATAAGCCGCTCCTTCTTAGCGATGAGGGCGTCGATCTTCGCTGTTTCGTGGTCCAGGAAGGTGGCGATGGCGCGTTGTTCGTCAGATTGTGGCAGCCCAACTTTGAAATCTTTAATAAAATCATCAGTGATACGCTTTTGTCCAGCCGAACCTCGCATCGAAGCAATCCCAAGGCAACGGAAAGAGCGTGATTTTGTTAAATAGAAAATAAATGCGGAATATACTTTCTCATTCGGGCGAAGCACCTGAAGCTCAGTCGTTCCAAATCCTATTCCGCCCAAAAGTCCTTTGCAGAGAGCTCCTTTGCCATTCTCGAAACAAGGAGTGATCTTTGCAACGATAATGTCATCATCCTCAAAATGAGTGAAGCCTTGCCGAACTTGTTCAAGCGAGCGTGTTTCTTCAAGATCAATCTGACCATCTTCACCGATCATCTCCATTGGCAAAAATGAAACAATTGTTGAGCTAGACAGATGTGCAAGATCCGCTTTGTTTGGGTTTATCCGGCAAATAAACCGCATTCTTTTGACATCCCAAGGCTCCGGCACTTCCCCCAGCCACTCCACGCCAGAATCCTTGTACTCCGGGTAGGATCTCCACTTCATTTCGTCATCTCCTCCAGCTTGTCAGCGATCTCCTTTTCGATTTGCCTAAGATCCGCTTCGATGTCCTCCAGAGGACGTGGAGGAGTGTACTTGTAGAAGTAGCGATTGAAATTTATCTCGTAGCCAATCTTAGTCTTCTCCACACCCACCCAGGCATCAGGAACGTGGGGCAAGACCTCTCGCGCCATGTAATCATCGATCTCCTCTTTTAGCGGCACGTTCTCGTAATCCCGCCGCTCAGGATCTGGCTCGGGGTTGCCTTTGCCGTCCGTGCAGATTTCCGCGGTTTCATCGCGTTCGGCAAGGGCCATGAGGATGGCCTTGAAGAGTGGCGTTGAAATCTTGAGGCTAACCTTCCTGAAGGCTACCTTCATTTGATTGCTGAATGCATCTCGGTTCTTTACCACGCCTTGACTGGACAGGGTAGCCAATGCTTTTAGGATGATCTGTTGCTGACGTTGCCCCTCATCGATCTCGGCTTCAATGATCATCTTATCCTTCCGCTTTTTGCTTGTGGCGAGATCCTGGAATGCAGTCGTCTCCTGGAGGCGTGCCAGCCGTTCTTCGGTGACTGCAAAGTTGAGCCGCAGGGGACGCTCAACCGTGATGCGCTGATAACCGAAATCAGAGTTGTCGAAGATGCGAACACACTCGCCATCCCTGAAATCTCCATAGAGGCGGGTGATCTCATCACGCTGGTCTTCGCAGACTTCGTTGCGCTTATTGCCTAAGCTCTTCCGCATCTTCTTGAAGAATGCGGTGCTATCGAGGAGCTGTATCTTTCCTCGGCGATGCTTCTCCTTGCGGTTGGTAACGATCCAGAGATAGGTATAGATGCCGGTATTGTAGAAGAGCTGATCTGGCAGGGCTACAATGGCCTCCAGCCAATCATTTTCAATAATCCAGCGTCGGATCTCGCTTTCTCCAGATCCTGCCGACCCGGTGAAAAGTGGCGAGCCGTTGAAGACAATAGCGAGCCTGGTCCCGCCCTCCTCAGGAGGCTTCATCTTGCTGATCATGTGCTGCAGGAAGAGCAGCGAACCATCGCTGATACGCGGCAGGCCAGCACCAAAACGACCTCCGAAGCCCTGCTCATCATGCTCTTTCTTAATGAAATCGTATTCGGGTTTCCACTCTACGCCGAAAGGTGGATTGGCAAGCATATAGTCAAAACTTTTTCCTTTGAAATAATCATCTGTGAAGCTGTTGCCGAAACGGATATTTTCCAGGCTCTGGCCTTTGATCATCATATCTGAGCCGCAGATGGCGTAGGCTTGTTCATTGTAGTCCTGGCCAAAGACCTCCAACCGAGCATCGGGATTGAGTTCACGCACGTAATCTTCAGAGACCGACAGCATGCCACCTGTTCCGCATGCTGGATCGTTGAGGGTTTTGACAATGCCCTTTGTGGTGAGAATATCGTTGTCTGGCAAGAAAATCAGGTCAACCATTAGGCGGATAACTTCCCGAGGGGTAAAGTGATCGCCGGCCTCCTCGTTGCTGGCCTCATTGAATCGCCTAATCAACTCCTCAAAGATATAGCCCATCTCGATGTTATCTACTGCCTTCGGGTTAAGATCAATTTCACAAAACGTGGATACGATAAGATATAGGCGATCAGCTTTATCGAGCTTGGCAATGTGCTCTTCAAAGCCGAAGTAATCGAAGATCTCGCGGGCTTTGGTGGAGAAGCTCTTGATATAGTTGGTCAGGTTAGCGGCGATGTTGTCGGGGTCACCCTTAAGCTTTTCAAATGTGAATTTGCTGGTGTTGTGGAAGGACTGTCCTGCAACCCTGTTTAGGATTGGCTCTAGATTCTTGACCTTGCCGCCCTGGAGGCTATCGGATCTCCTTATTACCTCTTCTTTGGTTGGCTCAAGCACGCAGTCCAGCCGACGCAGCACAGTCATGGGAAGCATAACGTCCTTGTACTGGTTCGGTCGGTATGGCCCGCGCAGCAATTCTGCCACAGACCAAATGAAGCTGACCTTTTCACCGAAGTTGTTCATTTCAATACTCCGTTCCCTTTTCCGCAAGGCAGATTTTGTTTCTACCAAATCCGTTAGCTTCATCGTAGACGGTTAGCGATACCATCCCGCACCTCCCATCTGATAACCCTCGACAAGCTATAGACATCGGGAAACAATATAAGGTTTTATTGTATATCGTGAATCCCAGAATGGGAAGGGTCATCATAGCCAAAAAGGAAACAGAACTCCCGCAGCCGGACCTGGCGTCTTGGCATCGGCCCTGAGCTATTTGAGGCGCTCGCCGGTGAATTTCTACTCAGGGAAAGACATCTTAATCATGATCTGATTGTCTATAGACGAGAGGAGAAAGAGACTTTGAAGCAGTCTAATTTGATAGATAAAATGGCCAAGGCTTATGAGCTGCAAGAAATTCTTAAGAAGGAACGTCAGCTCGTTAGACAGCACGACGAAGAATATAAAATATTAATGGATCAAATTACGGCTTCTGGAAAGCAAAAAGCAGGAAATTACGAATTAGCTGATAAAGTCGTTCAACGTCAACACTTTATAATCTCTGATAAATTCCGCGAAAGGTGGCCTGATTTGTTTAATCAATTGGCTATCGTGAAAGTAAAAGACGCGAAGGAAGTGATCGATGATAAGGATCTCGAAACGGTATGGGAGATGAAAATTGTGACTAAGCCTGTTGTTATACTTCATAATGAATCAGAGAACCAACCGTAAGATATAAGGAGAGTGCGAGATATGCTACGCTCCTTAGGAGCGTAACATATCTCGCACTGCTCTTCCGTGACACTATTTGACAGAACACCATGCAATGCATTTACTGAATTCTACAAAATGGTATCCTGCAATGATGCCTCTTAGCATCTTTTTGGCACTCACGCTGTTCTCTTTCTATGCCCTGCAAGCATTTCTTTTTCTCTGACTTAGGCCCTGTTCCAAGAATTACCAATAATCTATAAATTATTGGTAAATTATTGGTATTATGGCAGCAAGTAGCGAGCGTCCTTATAGCTCCCCTCTTTTCGCAGTTGCCCCGCCTTCTGCATCTTCTGCAGCAGATACCTGGCCCTGGCCTCGTTTACGCCCAGCAGCTCCTGGGCTTCGGCTCTCCTGATAAAGCCGTGCTTCTTTACGTAGGCAAGGATTCTCTGCTCTTCATCTGCGAGCGGCACCTCAATTGGGGTCTTTTTATAGAACTTCACCAGAAACGAAGTCCTCTTATCCTCGAACACAGGCGCTGGCAGCCCTCTCTTCTGCATCGCATCCAGCATGGCATCTATGCCGCTGCCCCTGTTCTCCACAATGTGGACGTCCTCCATGAGCTGAACCAGCAGCAGGTTCCTGGTGGACTGGCCTTCCTTCAGCTCCTCAACGGTGACTCCACCATAAAGCCCTCCTGGATTCTGGACCTCCAGGCGGTCGGCAAACATTCGCACCTGGATGTGGCTTCCTCTTACGAAGTGGCTGTAGTCCCGGTGGGCCACGGCATTGACTATGGCCTCCCGCAGGGCGACCTCAGGGTACTCAGGGATGTCCTGCCTGGTGATGCCTCGAATTAGGCTGCCCTTGCGCATGCTGGCCATCACGTAGTCCGTGGCATTGTCGATGATCTCCTTTACCGTGCCCTCAAACTTGCGATTGTCCAGGAAACGCTCTCCTGAGGGCGCCTCCTCTGTGGTTGTGGTGCCGTAGAACTGCAGGAAGACCACGACCATCTGCTGCTCGAATCTCTGGGGATAGGAGCCGAACATCAGCAGCCCGGCGAGAGTGGGATGCAGTGTGCCGTCCACTTCGGTCATTATCCGGAGCTGCAACAATGTCTGCTCAAAGGGCAGGCTCCAGTAGGGTGCATTGGGCCGGGCCTTTCTCTGCTGGGCCAGGTACTCCTCCAGCTTGCTCTTGTCCAGGTCCTCCAGGGTGGCTTCGAAAATGGGTTCGGCATCGAACTTGGGCTGGGTGCGGGAGCTGATGAAGCTGTAGATCTCGTAGTCGCTCATCCGGCGGGTGGAGTTCCCCACACGGATGAAGGACCCTTCATGGAGGCCATGAGGGCGGTGGTAGCAGGGCTTCTGGTCGTAGGAGACCTCCGGGACTTCTACGGCTACAACAGTCCCTCCCTCGATCTCCTCCACAGAGAAGCTGGGGCGCAGGGGAGGCTCCATCTGGGCTGCCAGGCCGCTGAGGTCCTCCTGCAGCTTCCGTGGGTTGCCCACGCCTGCGACCTTAAAGCCGGCATCCTCGTCCAGGCCGAAGAGCAGGACCCCTCCGCCTGGCCGGTTGGCGAAGGCTGAGAGGGGCTTGAAGAGGTCTGCGGGGGTGCCTGTGTGGGCGGTCTTGGCCTCCACGCCCTCGAGCTCTCCGTGGCAGCGGCGGAGGTCGGATATGAGGCTTTGGATAGCTTCTCGGTTCATCTTAAGCATCTCTTAGGCAGCAGCTTATTTATTTGTATTTGAGGTAGATATCATACCCGCTCAGTACCGCAAAAAGCTGGGGAACCGGAACAACCTATGCTAAATCGCAATTGAGTGATGTAATGTCGATCATATGTAACCGCTGCGGCAAACCCCTTAGAAATCTTTCAATGGGTGTCTTCGAGGACGAGAAGGGCTATGGAGTTTTCATTCATCGGGGTTGTGATTGCATCCAACGAGATCCTGCCATTGCCGATCAGTACGAAACCACCAACGCTATTTGGCTCAAATTCCGCCTGGAGGAATGCAAGGCGGTTGATGTCCAGGGCAATGCTATTGAGGTGGATCCAGAGAAAATCCTGACCATAGATTACGCTCCAGATGGAACAATCCTCGCTTCTGGCCAACCGGACGAACCACAAGAGGCTCAAGAGCCAATAGAAAACGCTATTCCCGACAACTTGCCCAGATGCTCAAACTGTGAGGCATGGCTGGATGGTCGGCCTACTGGCCATAACTATGGGTTCTGTTGCAGCTATTTAAGAGATACGTCGCCTGATGAGCTATGCAGATCGTTCATTCATGGCCGGAGAATCTGTGAGCGCTGCCATTTCTGGATAAATGACAGGCCAAATGAGCCAAAAGGCTATTGCAGCCATCTGGATACTCGCATTGAATCCGCATCCGGCTGCATCGACTTCAAGAGAAGGCTTGAATGATCTGGGAGCTGCAAAGTTGGTGGACTCATGACTGAGCAAAATCGCAAGTACGTAATGAAGGAGATTGGCAAGCTTCTATCCGAGATCTGGCGGATCAAGGGGCTGGCGGAGCAGGAGTACGGGCCGAATCACCCGATCACCAAGAAGCTGAGCGGCATGCATGCGGATGCCCAGGCGCTGCTGCAGGAGAAAAATGAGAAGCAATAAGCGATGGGCGCACCAATTTCGCCATCAAGAAGCATGCAGGCCCGCGAAAAATTTCTCGAATACCAACCAAATTTTACGCAGGATTACATTTCTGACAAGGAACTCTACACCCTCCGGCCCATGTCCTTCAGCGCCCTGGTGGCCGTGGTCGCCCCGGCATCATTCCATCAATTGTATCTTATTCATACTTTCATTTATGTAAAAATGGTTTATCGTTATTGTTTTCCGGCAAAACTACTTAATCTTATACGTAGTATGGAGGTATCATGGCAGGAGTCCTTGAGCGCATGAGACGGCCCCGGAAGCAGCTCGTGAAGCCCTATGAACCTCTGGCCAGTGCCTCACTCAAAGTTCTGGAGCTTCAGACCGCAAAGGAGATCCTGGCAGAAACCTTCAGGATCTCGATTCCGGAGGTGGAGGAGATGCTCCAGAATCGCTTTGAAGAAGCCTGCACCCAAGAAGGCCGCCAGGAGGAAGATGGGCTATGGCCGCGGGAGTTCCAGGTGGAATAGATGCCTATTTCTCAAAACGGCCATCGGCTCTTCGTCCTAGCCTATCTACCCTCTATTGTTCTCCATGTAGCTGCGGACCTTTTCGCAAACGTCCGGGTAAGCCTGTTCAAGTGCTTTTTCCAGCAGTTCTCTGGAATCGGCAGATGATTTGTATCCTATGGTAGTTAGTTCATTGCACTTCATAACCGCGGCTACAAAGGGAGAATATATTGAAACCTTTGGAGACCTCGAAGCGGCTGATATTGCCTGATCCAGTACAGAATCGTCAACTTTCTTTGCCCGGATCTTTTGTATGGTGCTGGGGGCTCTGCTTCTTGGGAGGGAGATCTTAGGTGCCTGTTTCCTTCTCCTGTTTGTCATTCTCCTGTTATCTGACTCTGGTAATCTTGACTCTGTTCTGTCAGACTCTGACTTATCAGACTCTGGTACATCAGACTCTGAAATAGCTGACGTTGGCATGTCTGACTCTGATTTATCTGACTCAGATATTACCGACTTGCTCTCAGTGGAGTCTGTTTTATCAGACTCTGATTTTTCAGT
>Ga0315282_10005358_pt1 | contig 21934 bp, 17 predicted proteins | sample YL17G07_20_MG_FD_203693 | JGI IMG/M metagenome (GOLD analysis project Ga0315282, IMG submission 203693) | Sediment microbial communities from Yellowstone Lake, YNP, Wyoming, USA - YL17G07_20 | ecosystem: Environmental > Aquatic > Freshwater > Lake > Sediment | place: USA: Wyoming | collected... | reverse complement strand
TTGAAAACGGCCAGCACTTCGGTCCTCTCCAGCAGCCGGGATACGACCTTTTCGAACAAGTCCAGGTCCAGGGTGGACTGGGCCAGGACGGACCGCTTCCGGCGGAAAGGAAGCTCTTCGGCCTGGCTCTCGTTTTCCACTACCGCGGCTTGGCCGCGGCTGTAACCCAGCAGCCCTATGATCTCGGGATGCTCGCGGTTTCCGACGATGACCAGTTCTCCGCCGCGGCGGGCCAGCCGTTCGACCCGCTTCTGGATCCGGCGGACGATGGGGCAGGTGGCGTCGGCTACAGTCAGGTTCTTGCGGCTGAGGAGCTCATAGACTTCGGGCGAGACGCCGTGGCTGCGGATGATGACTGTTCCCTCTGAGATCCGGTCGAGGTCGCTGCAGGAGACAATGCCCTGCCGGCTGAGAGCCCCGATGACCTGGGGATTATGGATGAGTTCGCCGAAAGCGGTCACCGGCCCGGCCTGAGATTCGCGGACTTCGCGGGCCAAGCGGAGGGCTCGTTTGACACCGTAGCAGAGCCCGGTGTTCTTGGCAATAATGATTTCCATACTCAAGAAAAATGTCTTAAAAAATAGTCCTCCATACTACTCCAGGGGAGGCCTTTTGTCAACTCTAAGTCTAAATAAAATCTTCACTTAGCGGCAGCCCGAGGCCCCTTTGCCCAAGCCGATTGTTTCATCAACGGCTTGGCCCGGGTCAGCCTTCTCGGCCGGGAGGGCTATGTGGACCGGCAGGGCCGGATGGTCTGGGAACCCGGACAAAACCCGTCCAGCCCGGTCCGGCCCAAACGGAATTTTTAGACAACGGGTTCAGGGCGGCGGCCTGAGGAAAAAGCCCACGTCCTTCTTCTGCACTTCGAACGGGGCGGGCAGGTTGTCGATAAGGATCTCCTTCGCCGGATAGAGGCTGTTGAAGCTCGAGACGAGGGCCTGGATGGTGGCCAGGTGACGCGCCACTCGAACCCGCAGGGGAATGCCCTCCCGGCTGTATGGCACGAACAGGCGGCCGAGCCCCGCCGCCCGGAGATAAAACTTGTCCTGGCCCTCCAGGATAAGATTCGTGGTGGGCTTGCCCTTGAGGCGGCCTTGCGAGGGGTTGGCCGTCTCGATCAAGAAGGAGTGGATGCCGGCGTAATCTCCCCATTCACGGTGACTGAGGCCGCGCAGGGTCGGGGGCGACTCCTCCAGCCGGATGTCGAAGCCCCCCGCCTCCACTTCGAGCTTGGCCAGGGCGGCCAGTTCCGCGCTGCGTTCGTGGAAGACGATGGCATTGATGACCGGGTACTCGGGCGCAGACTCGTGGACGTCCAGCCCCAGGTCCACCCTCTCGCGGCGGATGAGTTCCATGATCCCGAAAGCGATCTTCTCCGTCAGGTAGCCGTGAGGCCGGCCGGGGTAACAGCGGTTGAGGTTCCGCACCTCGGCCCCGGCGAGCATCTGGCCGGCCGGGTTGATGTAGAGGGTTGGATCGGGCCACTGGTCAACGGGATTGGTCAAGCGCGACCCGTAGCGAAACCAGCGCCGGCCACCGCCCGGCGTGGCCAGGAAAAAACGCTGGGGCGCGGCTTCCTGAGGGTCGCTGTGGCTGAAGGCACTCGAGTTGGCCCGGGGCACGATGAGGACCCGGCCTCGGCGGACGGCGATATTTTCCAGCATAACCACGGCGGTCATGAACCCGCCGGGTTCATTGGCGTGAGTGCCCCCCAGGATGAGCATTGTCCCGCCCGGCTCCTTCCCTTCAAAGAGAAAAACTTCGGTATCGCCTTTTGTTTTTTTGAGGCCGGGGAAATAGTCGCTGAGCATCCTGCGGCCGGCCAGCCCGGCGCCGGGATAAAGCGGCTCGGGCCGGTGCAGGCTCCAGAAGCTGAGGCCGGCCAAGACGCTGACCGTGGCGCAGAAGGCCAGCAGGCCGGCTCCGGCCAGGATTGATCTGAGGGGCTTAGTCATCTTCTTCTCACTTGATGAGGAACAGCCTCAACAGGAAAATGACCAGGACCAGGGAGGCGCTGAGCCGGCCGAGGAATTTCTTCTCCCGCCAAAGGTACCACACCAGGCTTCCAGCCAGGAATAAGATGATAAGCTGGTAGGCGATGGGCAAGCCGCCGGCCATGATGTCCTGGAATGAGGAAGAGCTGGGGAGAGGAGCGCCGGTTTTGACCGGAACGGCTCCCGGTCCGGGCACGAGCAGGCCGGCCAGCTGGGGAGCCAGCACAAGGAAGGCCAGGCCGACGGCCAGCAGGACCAGGGCCGGCACGAGGCAGTGCCGGACAACTTTGAAGAAACTGCCCTCGCCGACAACCTTGGCCGAAAACCTGGCGGCGATGGCCGAGGGCGGCATCAGGTCTCCCAGCCCGACGATGCCCGACAGGGCCGAGGCGGTGATGACGGCATTCTTGTCCAGGAGGGCCAGGATGAAGGGCACGCCCAGGATGGAGGCCGAGCCGAAGGCCGACACGCCGCCGAAGACCGGCAGGCTGAGGGCCATTCCCGGATAGATCAGAAAAGCGGGCAGGGACAGTATGGTGATGACCATCCAGCCCCGGGCTCCGGTCAGGGTCATGACCTGGATGAACATACCGACTCCAAAAAGGAGGGTCAGCAGGGGGATCACCTCCCCAAGGGCTTCCTGGGCGGCCTTGAAAAAATTGAAGGGCCTGCCGGTTCGGAGGCCAACCAGGCTGCTGATAAGGAAGAAGGCCGGAATGCCCGGGTCGGGCATGACGCGGGCCAGCGCGCCCTGACCGAGGAAAAGTGCGGCCGGCACGGCCAGCGGCAGAAAGAGCTTGAGGCCGTACTGAGGGAGAAAGGACTGCGGCAGAATGGCCGTCATCTCCCGGCGGCTGATCACCTTGACCCCCCCGCCCCCCAGCCACAGGGCGGTGAAAATCGCGGGTGGAAAGGTCAGTACCAGGAGCGGGAGGGTGAAGCCCACGTAGGGGAGGTCCACTCCGCCGCCCATGATCATGACCAGGATATTGACCGGCGGGGCGATCATGCCCAGGATGCCGCCCATGGCGATGAAGGCCGCGGTCTTGAGCCGCGACATCCCCAGCTTCTGCAGCACGGGCGCCACCAGGGGCCCGGCGGCAAGCACCGAAGTCACCGACGAGCCGGTGATCATGCCGGGGAACATGACCAGCAGCATGGCCGCCGGCAAGAGCAGCGTCTTTCTCCGGTAAAAGGCCCGCAGGAGCAGGGCGGTGACGCTGTCCAGGATGCCGGAGGCCTGGAGGACCTTCATGTAGATCATGGCCGTGAAGATGATAAGGATGACGTCGAAGAATCCGAAGCTTCCCTCGACCAAGTGACGGAGGCTGAACCCCTGGCCGCCGGCCAGCATGCCGGCCACAGCCGAAGCCACCAGGGCCAGGCCGATGGGCAGCTTAAAAGCCATGGCCAGCGCCACGAATACGGCCACCATAAAGATGAAGACAAGGTATTCCGGCATTATGGCTGTCCGCGATAGATTTTTAGATTATTTAAATGCTTTTTTTATTGGCTCGGCCGCCTCAATGGTTTTGTCCACCTCGACCAGCGGGATGTTTTTATCCCGGCAAATCCTGGTGAACAGGCCGTCGCTATTGCCCGATTTGACCACGACCGCCATCCTAGCCAGCGGCAGGAAAGCCGTCACCAGCTCGTCCGTGGTCTGGCCCCGCCGGTCTGCCCCGCCCAGGTGAAGGCAGAAGACGGGAATGTTTTTGTCGCGGGCCGTTTTGAGCAGGGCGCTGACCCGCTCCCTTTCCCGGGGCAGGTCGAGCCCGGCCGCGCCCAATCCCTTAAGGCTGGCGCCCAGCACCAGGACAACGGTCTGGTACCCTTCCAGGTCTTTGCCCGTGGCCAGCTTGACCAGGGTGCAGTTCAGGCCGCCCCTTTTCATGAGCACGGAGGCCAGTTGAATGTCGGCGCTCTGGCCGGCTGAGGTCAGGAGAATGGGCTGCCTGAATATTCCACCCGTTTGACCGGCCGGCGCTGCGGCCAAAGCCAGGCAAGCCAGGAGCATGACGCCTGAAATCAAAGAAAGCACTTTTTTCATTCCTTCTCGTTCAATCACTGATGGAGATCCCCCTGGCCTTTTGGAGTTCGGCAGCGTAGAAAGGGTTAGTCCATTTATAGGGCAGGTCGCCATACTTCTTGCCCAGGGGGTTGGGTAACCTGTAAACCACTTCCTTGAGCGCCAGCTTGACGCTGGCGGTCTTCTCCACCTGAATCATGAAGCTGAGCTCGCGGCTTTCGCCGGCGGCGATAGGGTTGAGGGGGTCGGCATAACCTCCCTCGACTTCCCCCTCGGGGAGGGGATTTCGGTTTTCATCGAAGGCCACCGCCGTCCAGACGATGGAGGTCAAGGGCGCATCGGTGACGTTCTTGACTGTGACTTTGAAGGTCGGGGCGGCCAGGCTGACCGGCATGGGAACGACGGACCCGATCTCCACCGGCGACCGTCCCGCGGCCAGGGCCTCTCTGACGGGCAGGGTTCCGGCTGGCTTCTCCTCACCTTGGCGCTGGCAGCAGACAAGGGCCAACGATATAAAGACACAGACAAGAACAGGACTCCCTCGGGTTTTCATTATCATTCTCCTCATGGCGCTAGTAGCCGGCGCCTGAGCCGTCGCGGCGGGAGTCGGCGCCTCCCAGGATGAGACGTTTGTCGCGCAGGATCAGCAAGCCCTGGGCTCCGCCGAAGTACTTGTCATAAGCTTCCTTCAGGCTGATTTGGTGGCCCAGCTTCTCCAGGGCCGCCCGCGTCGCTTCCGGGATGCGCGACTCGAGGGCCACCGGCCGGGCTTGGCCCTTGACCGAATCAGAGAAGAAACGCGGGGCCTCGATGGCTTCGTCGAGAGACAGGCCGAACTCCACCACGTTGAGGATGATCTGCACCAGGCTGGAAAAAATGCGCGTGCCGCCCGGGGAGCCGAGAACAAGGTAGGGCCTGTCCTTATTAAATAGGATAAGCGGGGCCATGGAGCTCAGCGGCCGGCGGCCGGGCCGGGGGGCGTTCAGAGACTCGGGGTCCTCGGAGAAATCGTCCATGATGTCGTTCAGCAGGAAGCCCGTTCCTTGGGGGATGATGCCCGAGCCGAAGAAGAGGTTGATCGACTGAGTCTGGGAGACGATATTGCCCTCCCGGTCCACCACGCAGAGGTGAGTCGTGTTGCCGGTGGGGCCGTGCTTCTCAAACGCGCCGGAGGGATAATCTCCCCGCACCCGGTCGGGTTTGATGAGAGAAGCGATGCGGCGGGCATAATCTTTTTCGCAGATGGCCTGGGTTGGAATGGAAACGAAATCCGGATCGCCCAGGTAGCGCTCCCGGTCGGCGAACACGAAGCGCAGGGCCTCGCTGAAGTGGTGGATGGTGGCCGGAGAGTTTTGGCCCCAGTCGCGCAGCGGCCAGGTTTCCAGGATGTTCAAGAGCTGGATGGCGTGGAGCCCGCCCGAGCTGGGCGGGGGGATGGTGTAGAGGACATAATCCTTATAGACGCCCCGCAGCGGCTTCACTTCCCTGGCCTGGAAGGAGGCCAGGTCTTCCAGGGTCAGAATCCCTCCCTTGGCCTTCACCGCCTCAACGATCTTACGGGCCAGTTCGCCCCGGTAAAACTCCCCCATCCCTTTTTCAGCCAGGAGCTTGAAGGTGCGGGCCAGGTCCGGGTTTTTGAAGATTTCGCCCGTCTCATAGGGAACGCCCCGGTTCAGGTAGCAGGTCGTCTCTCCGGCGTTGGCCAGCAGCTTCTCGTACTCGTCCTTGTTGATGCCGGCGAAGGTGGGGCTTACCGGATAGCCCTGCTCGGCCAGTTCCACGGCCCGGCGGCTGACCTGGGCTAAGGTCTTGGTGCCGTAGCGCTTCAAGGCGTATTCCCAGCCGGCCGGGGCGCCGGGAACGGCGACGGCCAATCCGTGGGCTTCCCGCCATTCCTGCTTGACTTCACCGTTCTCCTCAAACATCCGGGGGGAGGCCGCGGCGGGCGCCCGCTCCCGGTAGTCGATGACGGTGACCTTGTTTTCCTTGGCCAGATAGATGAGCATCCAGCCTCCGCCGCCCAGGCCCGAGGCGAAGGGCTCGGCCGCGTTCAGGGCGAAGGAGGTGGCCAGCGCGGCGTCCACGGCGTTGCCGCCTTCCTTGAGCATCTCCAGGCCCGCCTCGGCGGCCAGGGGGTTGGCCGCCACGACCATGCCCTGCCGGCCGGTATAGTTATAAGGTTGATGCCGGTCGGCCGGCGGCAGTTCTTCCTGACCAGAGATCACGGCAGGAGACCTTCCCAAACAAGCCGATAGGACTAAGACGCAGATAGAGATTATGCCAGCTTTCCTCAGGAAGCATCCCATTTTCCGTGATTCCCTGCAATCATCAAGGGGTGGCGCGGCGGAAGGACCGACCTTTCCGAAGAGGCCATCAAACTCCCCCTGATTGTCCAGGGGGACGGAGACACTTTTTAGGAATTTTTCTTTAGGCATTAATCCCCCCTTCCCCCCTTGGGGAATCAAGGGGGGGCGGCTGGCAAGTGTCTCCGTTAAAGGTCGGCCGGGGAGGAGCCGCGACAGGACCCCACGCGTTTCTGTTTTTATCACGGAAAATGGGATGCCTACTTTTCCGCATGCTGCTCTTCTTCTTCCAGCATTTTGGCCACCTCTTCAACCGAAGGCAATTCGCTCAGGTCGTTGAGGCCGAAATAAGTCAGGAACCTGTCGGTCGTCTTGTAGAGCAGGGGACTGCCCGGCGCCTTCTTCCGGCCGCTGATCTTGACCAGTTTTTTCTCCAGCAGGGTGTGGACCGTATAGGAGGAATCCACCCCGCGGATGGCCTGGATGTCGGCCTGGGTGGCCGGCTGATGATAGGCGATGACGGCCAGGGTCTCCACCGCGGCCCGGGACAGCCTGCTCTTGCGCTCGATCTGGAGCAGGCGCCGCACCCAGGGGTCGCATTCCGATTTGGTGGTGAAGAGATAGCCTCCGGCCGCGCTCTGGAGACGGATGCCCCGGCCGGGCCGGCCGTACTCCTGGGCCAGCTCGTCCAGGGCCCGGCGCAGCTCCTCCTCCGGCGTGTCGGCCAGGACTTCCTTGATGCGGTCCAGGGTCAGGGGCTCGACCGAAATGAAGATGAGCGCCTCCAGGATGTCTTTAAGCTGACTGTCCATGGCTGGGTGGGGCGGGCCGGCTTCGGTCGAGCCAGACCTTGATGGTGTGAAAGAGCTGCTCCTGGACGGCGATGACGACGTGGTTCTTGATCAGCTCCAGCAGGCAGAAGAAGGCGATGAGCGCTTCCTCCAGCGTCTCCTGCCGGCCCAGGTAATCCAGAAAATCGAGAAACTGGCGCTCCTCAAGCTCGCGGATGATCTCCCGCATTTTTTCCTCGAGCGAGACCTCCTGGCCCTTGACAGATCTGAAGTGGTCGGTCTCCCGCCGCTTGAGGAGAAGGAAGAACGACTCGGCCAGCTCGAAGAGCGAAACTTCGATGAGGCCGGGCTCATCCCCGGCCTCGGATTGAGGGGGGACCGACCTCTGCCACATCTGCAGCTGCTCTTCCTCCCGTTCCCGGAGCCGGGAGCTGGCCGTTTTCATGCGCTGGTACTCGAGCAGACGGTCGACCAGCGGCCGCCGCGGGTCTTCCTCATCGCCCGGCGGCTCGGGCCGGGGCAGCAGGAGCTGGGACTTGATGGAGATGAGCAGGGCGGCCATGAGCAGGAACTCGGCCTCCCGGTCGAGGTTGATCTGCTCCTTGCGCCCGAGGTAGATCAGGTACTCGTGGGTGATGGCGGCGATGGGGATGTCGGTGATGTCGATCTTTTTCTTCCGGATGAGGAAAATCAGGAGGTCCATGGGCCCTTCGAAGACCTCCAGCTTGATGTGATAGCTTTCGCTCTCCGTCGTCTCGACCTGCTCCATGTCCATGGGATGGTCCCCGGTCCGGGCTGAAGCCGGGTCACAGACCCAGGCTGTTCCGGACTTCCTCCAAAGTTCGCTGGGCCCTGTCACGGGCTCTGCGGGCGCCCTCGGCCAGGATGTCCCAAACCAGTTGAGGGTTTTTCTCCAGGCGGCTGCGCTTCTCCCGGAAAGGAGCCAGCTCGGCGATGATCCGGTCGATGACCACTTTCTTGCAGTCCAGGCAGCCTATGCCGGCCGTGCGGCAGCCGGCGGCCAACTCCTCCCGCTTTTCCTTTTCGACGAAGGCTTTATGCAGGGTGAAGACCGGGCAGTCGTCCGGCTCGCCCGGGTCGCTGCGCCGAACCCGCCGGGTGTCCGTGGTCATGGGCTCGATCTTGGCCCGGATGACCTCGGGCGGGTCCTTGAGGTAGATGCAGTTGCCGAAGGATTTGCTCATCTTCCGGCCGTCGGTGCCGGCCAGCCTGGGCACTTCGGTCAGGTAGGCCTGCGGCTCGGGGAAGACCGGACGGATGAGGCGGTTGAAACGCCGGGCGATCTCCCGGGCCAGCTCCACATGGGGCACCTGGTCTTCGCCCACGGGCACGACTTCCGCTTTATAGATGATGATGTCTGCCGTCTGCAAGACGGGATAGCCCAGAAAACCGTAGGTGTTGATGTCCTTGTCGGCCAGGTCCTGCTGCATCTCCTTGTAGGTCGGCACCCGCTCCAGCCAGGGCAGGGGGACGTACATGGACAGCAGCAGGTGAAGCTCGGCGTGCTCCTTGACCTGGGACTGGACGAACAGGACGCTGCGCTCGGGGTCGAGGCCGATGCTCAGCCAGTCGGCGGCCACTTCGAAGACGAAGCCGCGAATGACCTGCGGGTTCTGGTACTCGGAGCTCAGAGCGTGCCAGTCCACGATGGTAAAGTGGCAGAGGTTCGCTTCCTGGAGCTTGAGCCAGTTGCGGAGCGCGCCGACCAGGTTGCCCAAGTGCTGCGGCCCGGTGGGCCGCACACCGCTCAGGATGACTTTGTTCCGTGGGATGTTCTGGTTCATAGCTTGATGAATATGACGGTGAAAATGAGGGAGAGGATGGGCTGGATGATGATATCCAGGACCCGCAGGTAGATGAGCCCCATCACCAGCAAAAAGCCGTAGGGCCGGATCCGCTCATAGGATGAGGCGGCTGCCGGGGAAAGCAGCCCCATGAGCACGCCGCCGCCGTCCAGCGGGGGGATGGGAATGAGGTTGAAAACGGCCAGGTAGGTGTTGACCAGCACAGCGAAGAAGAGGATGAGGGCCAGGCCGTTAACGAGGCTGAGGCCGGCAGCCGGAGAGCCCCCGGCCCGCGTGGCCTGAAAAGTGCTCAGGTTTTCGAAAAAGAGTTGGACGCCGGGGCTGACAGCCTTGAGAAAAACGATGAGGCACAGGGCCGCTACGGCGGTCAGGATGTTGGAGGCCGGGCCGGCCGCCGAGATCCATAAGCTGTCCCGGCGCGGGTTTTTGAGGTTGAAAGGGTTGACCGGCACGGGCTTGGCCCAGCCGAAAGCCGGGGCGCCGATCAGGACGCATATAAGCGGGAGGAGGATCGTGCCGAACGGGTCGATGTGGGCCAGGGGGTTGAGCGAGACGCGGCCCATGCTGTAGGCGGTCAGGTCTCCCATCTTCATGGCCGCCCAGCCGTGAGCCGTCTCATGGATGGTGATGGCGAACAGGAGCACGAACAGCTGGATGGCGGTGAAGAGGATGTTCATTTCAATAAACCGAGGCTATTTATAGCATATCGCCTTCGAACGGTAAAGAATGGCGAAAAGAATGGTGAAAAGGAAGGTTACATCTCCAAATGCATGATCCAGCATTCAAAAAGAGGAGGGGTCCTGTCGCGGCCAACCTTTACGGAGACACCAACCTTTGCCCCCCTTGTTTCCCCAAGGGGGGCTAGAGGAGGATAAATATGATACTGAGAATTTGCAGGTGTCTCCGGCCTTGCCAGGCTGCGCGCGGGTGGTATTGCCGGAGACGCCTTTTATCTTTTTCATAATTTATTAACCCCTCCTTCCCCCCTGGACAATCAGGGGGGAGATCGTGGGCGTCTCCGGAAAGGCCGGAGCCCCTCCGCCGGCCTCTCCGAAGATACCAACCTCTGGCCCCCTTGATTCCAAGGGGGTAGGGGGGATTAATATTTTTTCAAGCAAATCAAAAGGTGTCTTCGGCAGCCACCCCTCCCCATATATCAAACGTTTGGAGATGCAACCGAAAAGAAATGATTTATGAAAAAAAGGCTCCTCGTTTTAATACCGAGGAGCCCTTTTTATCTTGTTGCCGCGCTTCAGCCCTTCAGTATCTTCTCCACCTCGTCTTTGTCCACGTCCAGGACGTAGGAGATGCCGGAGATGTCGGCCGCTTCCCTGGTCAGGGAGGCGATGTCGTCGCGGGTGATGTATTCCAGCCCGAACTTGCGGTTGCCGGCCATGAGCTGCCGCAACCCCTGGCTCAACCGGGAGAAGTAGGTGTAGAGGCCGATGGCGCCGGTGGGCAATTGAGTGAACCGGTCGCCGTACTTGCGCTTGAGCTCGGGGGCGGTGACGAAAATCTCCTCAACTGAATAGCCGAACCGCTCGACGTAAACCGGAATCTGGCTCTCGGTGATCCGCCGGCCTATGGTTTTGCCCACCATGGCCGAGGCCAGCGGGCCGCGGGCCATGCCCACCGCCTTGACGTAGGGTGAGCCCAGGGCCAAAGCCTTGAAGATCTGGTCCTCGAAGGTGATGCCCCCGCCGAACACTATGTCGGGCACATACTCTCCCCGCTGGGCCAGCTTGTGCAGGTATTGCCGGGTCAGCGACCAGATCTCGACCGAGGGGATGCCCCACTCGTTCATCATCCGCCAGGGGCTCATGCCCGTGCCCCCGCCCGCGCCGTCCACGGTCAGCATGTCGATTTTGGCCTTGGAAGCGAACTTGACGGCGCGGGCCAGGTCGGCCGGTCGGTAGGCCCCGGTCTTGAGGAAAACGTACTTGGCTCCCGCCCGGCGGAGCTCCTCGACGCGCTTCATGAAGCTTTCTTCCTCGACCATGCCCATCCGGGAGTGGCGTTCGAACTCCTTGAAGCTGCCCTTCTCAAAAGCCTTGATGACGTTTGGGTCGTTGGGTTCGGGCAGGACGATGTAGCCCCGCCGCCGGAGCTCCTGGGCCTTCTGCAAGCTCTTGATCTTGACCTCGCCGCCGATGTCCTTGGCCCCCTGGCCCCACTTGAGCTCGACGGCCCGGACGCCCAGCTTGTCGATGGCATATTCCTGGACGCCCAGCCGGGTGTCCTCCACATTGGCCTGGACGACGACCGTGCCGTAGCCGTCATACCAGTTCTGGAAGCTCTTGACCCGCATTTCCATATCCGGGGAGCGGAGCACCCGGCCGTTCTTGATCTCGGACTGTTCGTCCATTCCGCACACGTTCTCGCCCACGGTCAGGATAACGCCGGAAATGGCCGCCCCGATGCCCAGCCCCTGCCAATTCTGCTTGGCCACGTTGGTCGAGCCCATCCCGCCCAGGACGAAGGGCAGCTTGAGCTTGATGGACTTGTCCCGGCCGATTTTCGTTTCGATCGTGACCTTTTCAAAGGTGGCCACGTCGGAATCGGCCGCGCAGCCGTGGGCGCCGGCGGCCGTGCCCATGATGCTGAAATGGGACAGGTCGAAGGGATATTCTTTCTCGGAAGCCGCGGTGATCAGGCCGAAGGGCTGGGGATAGAGGACTTCCGGGCCCCGGTAGGCGGATTTACCGATCTCGCACATTCCGATGCAACCGTCCACGCAGGTGACGCACATCCCGCTGAAGGGGCTGATCGAGCCTTCCGTTCTGTTCTTGGTCAGGGTCGCTGCGCTGCGATTGAGTTTTGTATAAGACATGATGACCTCCTTATTGTTGGTGTCCGTCTATGATCAAGCCGGTCGTGGGCATCGCTTGCTTCCTGGCTCTATTTGCCTTGATCCGGGTTGGGCTGGACGCAGGCCCCGCACCGTCCGGCGTCGTACATCCAGCAGCGGAGCTCGTCATATTGCTCCAGGCAGGTGGGCTCCATGGTCAGGCAGGCGTTGCACAGGGCCGTGTCGGCCTGCGGCCCCTGGCAGCGGAGCTGACAGACCGGGCAGATGTAGAGGCAGGCGCCGCACAGCCGGCATTCCTCGGAGCGCCTGTCAAAAGGCGTGGACACCTTCTTCTTGTGGCCCCGGTTCTGGAAGCCGATGGCCCGTCCGTCCATCTGCTCGGCGCACATCCGGACGCACAGGCCGCACAGGATGCACTCGTCGTTGCGGGGCTTGAACCTCTGGCGCGTCACCCCGAACTTGGAGGCCAGGTCCTGGAGGACCTTGGAATAGGGCGCCGTGGACAGCATCAGCTCGATCATCATCCGCCGGGCTTCGACCACCCGCCGGGTGTCCGTCCGCACCACCAGGTCCTTCTCCACCCGGTAGGTGCAGGAGGAAACGAGCTTGGTCCGGGGCGCCTCACCGATCTCGACCAGGCACAGGCGGCAGCCGCCGAAAGGGCTCAGCCCTTCGTGATAGCAGAGCGTCGGGATGGCCAGGCCGTAGAACTTAGTCGCCTCCAAGACGGTCCAGTGCTCTTCGGCCTGGACCTCCACTCCGTTGAGTATAATGGGGATCATTTGTCTAGACCTCTCGCTTTCTTGGCATCCTCGGTTTCCAGGTCGCAGCGCAGGCAGCGCCGCGCTTCGCGTACGGCTTGCGCCTCGTTCAACCCCTGGATGACCTCGCGGAAGGAAAGGCGTCTGTCTTTGACCGTCAGGCGAGGAATCTTCGGCCGGGAAGCTTTAGCCGTCTCTTCTTCGGAGAGCTCCATCGGCTCGACGTACAGCGACGGCCGATTGAGTTTGTACTCGCGCACCGGCTGAACGCCTTCCAGATACTGGGCCATGGATTCGGCGGCGAGCTTGCCTTGGCCGATGGCCTCCACTACCGTCCGCGGCCCGGTGGCCACGTCGCCTCCGGCGAAGACGCCCGGCCGGTTGGTGGCCAGAGTCTCCGGGTCGGTGACGATCGTCTCCCATTGGCTGATATCGATGGACTCGCCCTGGGTGAAGGATCCGGCATCGGCCCTTTCGCCGATGGCGGCGATGACCGTATCCAGCTTCAGCTTGAACTCCGAGCCGGGGAGGGGCACCGGTTTCCGCCGGCCGCTCTGGTCTTTGTCGCCCAGCTTCATGCGGAGGCACTCCAGGCCGATGACCCGGCCTGCCTCGGTCAGGACTTTGACCGGGGCCGCCAGGAACCTGATGTCCACCCCCTCCTCGAGGGCCGCCTCCACTTCCTCGGAAAAGGCCGGCATCTCCTGGCGCGTCCGGCGGTAGAGGATTATCACCTTTTGGCAGGACGGGTCGCGCACCGCAGCCCGGGCCGCGTCGATGGCCGTGTTGCCGCCGCCGATAACGGCGACCCGGCGGCCCAGCTCCGCCTTCTGGCCCAGGTTGACCTTTTTCAGGTATTCGGTCCCCTTGAGCACGCCCCGGGCTTCCTCGCCCGCTATTTCCAGCTTCATCGACTTGTGGGCTCCGGTGGCGATGAAAACCGCCTTGAACCCCTGGCTGAACAGACCGGAGACGGTGATGTCGCGTCCCAGGACGGTGTTGGTTTTGATCGACACCCCGGCCTTCCGGATATGGTCCAGGTCGGTCTGGAGAGCCTGGCGGGGCAGCCGGTGCTCGGGGATGCCGAGAGCCAGCCAGCCGCCGGCGACCGGAGAGGCCTCAAAGACCGTTACCGGGTAGCCCTTCAGGCTGAGAACGTAGGCGGCCGATAAGCCGGCCGGCCCGGCGCCCACCACCGCCACCTTCTCGCTCTTTATTTCACGGGAGGGGAGCGAAGGCTTCAAGTTGTGGGAAGCCGCCCAGTCCAGGACGAAGCGCTTGAGGGCGCGGATGGCGATGGGCTCGCCCGTCTCGCTCGCCCGGCAGACCTTCTCGCAGGGATGGCTGCAAACGCGGCCGCAGACGCTGGGCAGGGGATTGTCCTTGCGAATGATGCGATAGGCTTCCGCCAGGTCGCCCCGGGCGATCAGGGCGATGTAGGTCGAGGCTTCCTGATCGGCGGGGCAGATGTACTGGCAGGGCGACCCGACGATCTCCTTGCAGACCAGGGCCGGGCAGCGCAATTGCTTGATGTGCGTCTCGTATTCGTGGCGGAAATAGCGGAGCGTGGACAGCACCGGGTTGGCCGCCGTCTGGCCCAGTCCGCACAGGGAGGCGTCCTTGACCGCGCCGGCCAGTTCCTCCAGCAGCGCCAGGTCTTCCATCTTGGCCCGGCCGTCGGTGATGTTCTTGACGATCTCCCACATCCGCTGGGTGCCTTCGCGGCAGGAAACGCATTTGCCGCAGGACTCGTCACGGAGGAAGTTGAGGAAATACTTGGCCACGTCCACCAGGCAGGTGTTCTCGTCCATGACGATCATGCCGCCCGAGCCCATGATCGAGCCGGCCTTGGCCAGGCTTTCATAGTCGATGGGCAAATCAATGAGTTCTTGGGGAATGCATCCCCCGGAGGGTCCTCCGGTCTGGACGGCTTTGAATTTTTTCCCTTCCGGAATTCCTCCGCCTATATCAAAGATAATTTCTCTGAGGGTCATTCCCATGGGCACTTCGACCAAGCCGGTGTTGTTGATTTTCCCCACCAGAGAAAATATCTTGGTCCCCTTGCTTCCGTTGGTCCCGATTTGAGAATACCAGGAAGCGCCTTTATTGATGATGAAGGGCACGTTCGCCCAGGTCTCTACATTATTGATATTGGTCGGCTTTCCCCGCAGTCCTTGTTGGGCCGGATAGGGCGGCCTTTGTTGGGGGACCCCGATTTTGCCTTCAATACTGGCCAAAAGGGCTGTCTCCTCCCCGGATACAAAGGCGCCCGCCCCTTTGGAGACGAAAACATCAAAACTGAAATCGGACCCCAGGATATTTTTTCCCAGCAGGTTGTATTTCCTGGCCTGTTCAATGGCGATGGAAATGTTTTCTACGGCAATGGGATATTCAGCCCGGACATAAACGTATCCCTCCTGGGCCCCTATGGCCAAGGCTCCAATCAGCATGCCTTCCAGGACACCGTGGGGATTTCCTTCCAACAAGCTTCTGTCCATATAGGCTCCCGGATCGCCTTCGTCGCAGTTGCAGACAATATACTTGACCGGGCTTGGCGCTTTGGCCGTGACTTCCCATTTGGACCCCGTGGGGAAGCCCGCCCCCCCGCGTCCTCTGAGTCCGGAATTTTTTATTTCTTCAATAACCTCCGGGGGGGTCATTCGACTCAAGACTTTGGACAGGGCGGAATAGCCGTTGACCGCGATATAATCCTTTATTTCTGTAGGATCGATGAGGCCGTTGTGGCCGAAAATAATGCGTTTTTGCTTTTTATAGAAGGGGACGGCCTTCTCATAAACGATTTTCTTGTTCGTCTCCGGATCGATATATAAGAGCCGGTCGATTATTTTTTTATTTTTAATTGTTTCGGAAATGACCTCTTTGACGTCCTTCACTTTTATCCTTTGGTAGAAGATCCCCTCAGGCTGAATCACGACGATTGGTCCCCTCTCGCAGAAGCCATGACAGCCGGTGATTCTGACCTCGACAGAATTTTGAAGTCGTTTCTTTTTGATTTCCCGCTGGAAGGCTTGGGCCACCTTGAGGCAGCCATAGGCATGGCACCCCGTTCCTCCGCAAACAGTGATCGTCCTCTTGCGTTTTTTTCTATCCTTTAGGATTTCAGCCCTGATTTCTTTTAATCTTTCAAAATCCACTGTTGGTTTCATTATGGGCTTCAACTCCTTTTGGCCGAGCCGTATTTCTTGATCAGGCGGTCAACGTTTTTGATTTTCATCTGCCCGAAATAATTTTTATTGATGACGGTAATGGGGCCCAGGGCACAGGCGCCCAGGCAGTTGACGATTTCCAGGGTAAAGTGATTGTCTTTCGTCGTTTCGCCGGCTTTGATGTTCAACTTTTTTTCAAATTCATCGAGAATTTTCGGCCCCCCTCTCACGTGGCAGGCCGTTCCCAGGCAGACCGTGACCACATTCTTGCCCCGAGGCTTTAAGCTGAAAGCCCGGTAAAAAGTGGCCACACCGACCACCTCAATCAAGGGAAGGGCCAGGATTTGGGAGACGATCTTCAAAGCGTCGGGGGGAAGATAATTGTATTCGGCTTGGATGTCCTGGAGGATGGGGATGAGCGCTTTTTTCTGGTTCTTATGCTCGGCCAGGATTTTCTTAACTTTTTGTGTTTCGACGTGCACCTCTATCCCTCCCACGGCAATATGGCTCAAGCTTTATCCCCCCTGCGGCAAAGGCTGGGGGCCAGAGGAAATAGAGCCCGGGCTGGAAATCGAACAGAGAAGGCTGATTTCAGGCCGGAGAAAGAACCGCTTCCCCCCGCCTGAAGGGGCGGAGAAACCGCTGGACTAAGAATGTATGACTCCTCTTCTCAACCGATAAATACGAACTCAACCTATAAAAGAACTCAAATTTATATCAGAGTTTTTTCCGGCTTGTCAAGCGCAAGGCCGGCCTTGGGGCCTTCCCCTTGTTTCAGCCGGGGATTATTGACTCCTATCCGTCGTCACCATCGATATCAACAATTTCAAGCAGGTCAATGTAATCTATAATCACAGAAAGGCCATGTATTTTTGGACCTCATATTCGCTGACTTGTTTTTCGTATTCCCGGGACACGTTCTGATTGTACTCCTTGATTTCTTCCCGCTTGTTGGCCAGGAATTTCTGAAAAAGGACCTCGCCCAGCGCCCCCCGGACCAGATCGCTCTTCTCGGTGAGCTTGATCGCCTCCTCCAGGTTGCGCGGCAGGGTTTTTATGGCGAGCTGTTTCTGGCGGGCATTGCTCATATGATAAATGTTTTCCTCGACCGAGGAGGCCAGGGGAGACTTGTCCTTTAGGCCCCTCAGCCCGGCGGCCAGCATCACGGTCAGGGCCAGGTAGAGGTTGCAGCCCGGGTCCGGGCAGCGCAGCTCAATGCGGGTGGCGTGCTCTTTGCCCGGCTGGTACTGGGGCACTCGGATGTAGGCCGAGCGGTTGCGCTGGCCCCAGGCGATGTAAACCGGCGCTTCGTAGCCCTCGATCAGGCGCTTGTAGGAATTGACCCACTGGCTGAGCACGGAGGAAATTTCCCGGGCATAGGTCATCAGGCCGGCCACATAGTGGCGGGCCGTAGCCGACAGGTGGTAACGGTCTTGGGGGTCGAAGAAAATATTTTTGCCTCCGCGCCACAGCGACTGGTGGACGTGCATGCCGCTGCCGTTATGGCCGTTGAGGGGTTTGGGCATGAAGGTGGCATACAGGCCGTGCATGCGGGCCACTTTCTTCACCATGTAGCGGAAGAGCATCCCGATGTCGGCCATGTCCAGCGCCCCGCCGTACCTCAGATCAATCTCGTGCTGGCCGTGGGCCGCTTCGTGATGATCGTACTCGGAGGCGATTCCCATCTTCTTCAGCAGGAGTTGGATTTCCTTGCGGACCTCGCCGTGGTGGCCGGAAAAGAAGTAGCCGCCTTCGTCCAGGGGACGGGCTTCTTTGTGGGAGGGGAAGAAGAAGAATTCGAGCTCGGGCCCTACCTTGAAGTCCTCAACCCCGAATTCCGTTTTAGCCTTTTTCAAGGCCTCTCGGAGAATCCGGCGCGTGTCGGCCTCGTAGGGCTTCCCCTCCGGGGTCAGAATGTCCCCGAACATGACGCCCTCGCGCCAGCGGGTGTCCGGCTGGAAGCCGGAGTATTCCCAGGGCAGGACGCGGAAGGTGCGGGCTTGCGGCCGGATGACCAGGTCGCTTTCTTCGATGCGGACGAACCCCTCGATGGAGGATCCGTCGAAGCCTTTCCCCTCCCGGAAGGCCGACTCCAGCTCTTCGCGGGGAAAGGCGAAGTCCATGGGCCGGCCCAGGATATCGGGGAATATCACCCTGATGAACTCGATATTGTGAGCCGGAGTCCGGACGTACCTCAGCACATCCTCTTCGGACTTGAAGGCGAAGGGCTTGGACGTTTTGGCCGTGGGGGTCATGAGCGGGCCTCCTTTTTTATGTGAACCTCTATCTTGGGCCATGCTTATGGTAGCAAAATATAAATTAATAGAAGTCAAATGTCAAGCAAATAATAATATTTATTGACAATTGACATCAAATTACTTAAAAATAAGTTCAATAGATCAAGGAGGAGCCCATGATCGACGACCTTGACCGGAAGATCATCGGTATCATGAATGTCAACGCCCGTCAGAGCTTCCGCGACATCGCCAAGGCAGCGGGCACCTCGGTCACCTCCGTTATCCATAAAGTGAAGCAGATGGAGAGCACGGGCGCCGTCCAGGGCTATATTCCCGTGGTCAATGCCGCCGCTTTCGGCCTGGACCTGACGGCCATCATTGCCCTGCGCATTTCCAAAGGGAAGCTGCTCGAGACGCAAAAACGTATTGCCCAGGACCCCCGGGTCAGCGCCGTCTATGACATCACCGGCGAATGGGATTCCCTGGTCATCGGCCGTTTCTGCAGCCGGGATGACCTCAACGCCTTCATTAAAAAATTGCTGTCGCTGCCCAACCTGGACCGCAGCGTCACCCACCTCGTGCTGAATACGGTCAAGGAAGAGCGGCGGGTGCTGGTGTAATTGATTGACAGGCGGAGCCATTGTGCCATAATGGGCTTTTCCGGGCAGGAGGTGAGATATGGCGGAGAAGGAATTCCTGACCATCGGCCATCATTACATCGTGGAAGCCTCAAACTGCGACCCGAACATCATCGGCAGCATAGAGAAGGTGCAACAGATCCTGGTCAAGTCCGCTGAGATAGCCGGCGCCAAAGTGTGGGCTATCTCCTTCAGCCGATTCCCGCCCAACGGCGTCAGCGGCGTGGTGGTCATCTCCGCATCTCACATCTCCATCCACACCTGGCCCGAAAACGGTTACGGAGCGCTCGACATCTACACCTGCGGCGCGGAAGTGGACCCGGAAAAAGCGGTTTTTTTTGCCGTGGAGGCCTTCGGCGCCTCGACCTCGCACATCACCGAGATCACCCGCGGCATCGATGAGGGAGATGCCGTCTACTACCACAGCTTTGTGACCTGGGAGGAAGACCTGCGCAAGAGAAAGGAAGCAGAGCAGCGCAAGGAGAGAAATAATGGTAGTTGAATTCAGCATCGTGCCCATAGGCCGCGGCGAAGAGCTGGCCGGGCCCGTGGCCAAGCTCCTGGACATTATTGACCACAGCGGCTTGCCCTATAAAGTGACGGCCATGGGGACCATCGTCGAGGGAGAATGGGAGGCCGTGTTGGCCTTGATCAAAGAGTGCCACTCCAAGATGAGGCAGGAGGCCGGCCGAGTCATGACCCATATTGCCATCGATGACCGAGAGGGGGCCAAAGGCCGGCTGGAGGGCAAAGTCAAGGACCTCGAGGGCATCCTCCGCAGACTATTGAAAAAATAAACCGTGTTTCAGACTCCGCCGTAAAAAGAATTTACATTTTTTTAGCCTTGGTTTAGAATTTATATCTAGAAATGCCTTATTTTTTTTGGCACAAATACTGCAAATAAAAATTGGTATCTGTGGCCATGATCGATATAAGGGCGGACCATCCATGACCGATAAAACGGCTCGGGCGACCCTTTTCTTTTGGCTGTTTTTTATCCTATCCCAGGCTTCGGATTTGCTGCCGGCCGGTCAGGGGCTCGATGACCTGGCCGCCAAGCTGCAGGCCTCCATCATGGACAAGAACAGCACGGCCTATGTGGATCTTTTTGCCCCAGCCATCCGAGAACAGGAAGCCGTTTTCCAGCGCAGACTTTTCGAAATCTTTACCATGGACCGGGCTTCCTTTTTTTTGTCGAGTGAAAAGGCCGTTGCCGCGGATGAGGGGCGGGTCTTTTTCCAGGCGATTTTTGAGAATGATTATTCGGCCTTTGTCCAGTATTGGGAGCTCCGCCTGGAGCGGAGCGGCGGGGGCTGGCTGATTGCCGATAAGTTGGTCAGGGGCGACCTCGGCCTCTTGTACAAGATTAAGCTCCCTTCTGACCGGGTCGAACTCGCTTCGCGGGTTGAGATCAGCCACCAGGACATCTCCCTCACCTTCACCGACGCTTTAGTCTTCTACGATAATATACCCGGCCTGGAGACGGCCCTCCTGGTCATGGGCCCTGGGCTTGTTTCTTATAGGCCCTCTGATCCGAAAGAAGGGCATCAGCTCGAACTGGCCTACCGGACCCGCAAGCTGCAACAAAAAATCGAGTATGCCTTCTGCCGGTTCTCCGATTCCTTTTTCAAGGAGAATATCCGGATTGAACGGAACGAGGCCAGCCGGCCCGTCGTCCTTTCCGAAGCGGTCAAGTCCAGGGCGGCGGCCCTTTTCGATAAGCATTACCCCCGCTTTTTCACCGTAGTCAGCTCCCTGGGCCGGCAGCGTTTCTCTTTCCTGCCCCAGGGGGAGGAGGCTATCCTTGAATTCCAGACGACCAGGAAGAAGGAGTTTTCCTATATTTTCGCGCCCTTTGCCCAGGAAGAGATTCATTTCATCGAACAGCCCAAGCAGAAGCTGATCAACCTTTATTCCCCGCGGGAGCAGGGCGCGGGGAAAAATATGTTCATCTCCTTCCAGGAAAAGTTCGACGTCCAGCATTATGACCTGGAGGTCCGCTTCTGGCCTCAGAGGACCTGGCTTTCGGTCCGGGCCCGTGTTTTCGTCCTATCCAACCGGGATTCTCTGGACAGCCTGAAACTCCGCCTCAACCGGGACCTGGAGATCATTCGCATCCTGGACTCCAAGGGGCGGGAGTTGTTTTATACCCAGGATAAGCTCCGGGACCTGCTGTACATCTATTTGTTGGACCCCTGCGATCAGAATTCGATTTTTTCGTTCGACATCCATTACCGCGGCCGGCTGGCCCCGCCCGAGCAGACCACCGATGTCATATCCGCCGGGCAGTTCGACGAAACGCTGAGACTGACTCCTGCCCATTACGACAGCTTCCTCTTCAGCCGCTCAGCCGCCTGGTATCCCGAGCCTTCCGAGGAAGACTACTTCACCGCCCAACAGACCATCATCGTCCCGTCGGATTATAATTGTGTAGCCAACGGCCTGCTCCAGGAGCGGGCCGCGTTCACCGGCCCGCCGAGGGAAGGGGAACCCAGCCAGGACAGCCGGGTGAGGTTCGTATTCAATACCCAAAGGCCGGTCAAGTATCTGTCGTTCATAGTCGGCGATTTCGACCGGGAAGCCGAAATCGCCAAACCCCTGCCCTTGACCTATTTTGTGACCTCCAATGTGTTCCTGGCCAAGCTGGATATTTCAACGATCAGCGATATCCTCCGTTTCTATGAAGTCCACTTCGGCCCCTTCCCCTACGAGAAGATGGCGGTCATCCACCGCCTGTGGTCTTCCGGAGGGGGGCACAGCCCTGCCTCGTTCGCCGTCCTCAACGAGCTGCCGCGGTCGGCGGTCAGCAACCGGCTGTTCCTCAATCCCGCCAGCCCGGTGGACCTCTCCCGCTGGAAGGAATATTTCGTGGCCCACGAAATCGCCCATCAATGGTGGGGCCAAGGCCTGACCTGGAAATCCTACCGCGACCAGTGGCTCAGCGAGGGGCTGGCCCAGTTCGCCACGACCCAGTTCCTGAGACAGAAATATGGCCAGCGGACCTACGCCGGAATCATGGAGAAATTCTGTCAATGGACGGACAAAATGTCCGTGTGGGGACAGATCTCTCTCGGCTCGCGGCTCAGTTTTCTCAATTTCGATGCCTATCAGGCTATTCTCTATGATAAGACCTCGGCCGTCCTGAACCTCCTCCAGGAAATCATCGGCCCGGAGGCCTTCTGGTCTGGAATCAAGGATTTCTTCTCCAGGCATCGCTACGGCGCGGCCGGCACGGGCGATTTCATCCAGGCCCTGGAGAAGGCCTCCGGACGAAAGCTCGACGTGTTCTTCGGGCCGTGGTTCGATTCCTACACCCTGCCCGAGGCCAGGATCATTCTGAGCGAGGTCAAAAAGGGCCAGGAGCATTTTCTCCAGGTCG
>Ga0315282_10005357_pt1 | contig 21935 bp, 23 predicted proteins | sample YL17G07_20_MG_FD_203693 | JGI IMG/M metagenome (GOLD analysis project Ga0315282, IMG submission 203693) | Sediment microbial communities from Yellowstone Lake, YNP, Wyoming, USA - YL17G07_20 | ecosystem: Environmental > Aquatic > Freshwater > Lake > Sediment | place: USA: Wyoming | collected... | reverse complement strand
CTTTTTTCTTTCCCACGGCATTTTCCTTCTTATCGACAGAACCAACTTGCCCGGCGGTCGGCGGCTTGCCCCGGCGGGGGTGCCTTCCAACCTCACGCGATAAGTGCTTCCCGGATCGTCTTGATGTCCGCGCCGCGGATGAGGACCTTCTTGTCCCGGGAAGTCTCGCCGGCGACAATGCTCGCGTGCGCTTTCGGAATGCCGAGAGCTCGGGCGACCAGCGCGCAGACTGCCTTGTTGGCCTTTCCCCGCTCGGGCGGAGCCGAGACCGCCATCTTGAGAGCACCGGCATGCTCGCCCAGGACGCGGTCGCGCGACGCACCGGCACTCACCCTCACCGGGATGACGACGCCCTCGGGATGTAACTCCATGTTGATCATCTGTTCGAAACGAAACCTCAACCGCAAAGGACGCAAAGAGGACCGCAAGGTCAAAGGCCGAAGGTCGAAGGTGCAGCATCGCACCCGACATCTTCGCTTTCACTCGGCGTCTGAGCGTCTTCTTCCCTCAGGGGCTTTTCCTTTGCGACCTTTGCGGTGAGAGGTTATTTCCCCAGCTCACGGGAGCGTTTGGCTGCTTCGCGTACGGCCTGAACGAGAAGCTGTCCGACGTTATTGGCTTCGAGGAGACGCAGTGCGGCGTCCGTGGTGCCACCGGGGCTCGTGACGTTCTGTCGGAGTTTTCGCGGGTCGTCGCTCGATTCGATACAAAGCTTCGCCGCGCCGAGTGCCGTCTGCTTGACGAGCTTCTGCGTCAAAGCGGGCGGGAGTCCCTCCGCCAGTCCCGCGGCCTCCATCGCCTCCATCAGGTAGAAGAAGTAGGCCGGTCCCGAGCCCGAAATCGCCGTCACCGCGTCCAGGTGCTTCTCCGGGACCTCGATCACCTCGCCCACCGCCCCCAGGATCGCCATAGCCAGTGCACAGTGCTGGGGGGCTGCATGGGCGCCGCAGGAGATCGCGGAGACACCGGCGCCCACCTGGGCGGGGGTGTTGGGCATGACGCGGAGGACCGGAGGCTTCTTCGCGAGACGCGATTCGACGAATGCGGAGCTGATCCCGGCGCAGATGCTGATGACGATCTGGTCGACGCGAACCGCGCCCGCGACCTCGTCCAGGACCTTCGCGGCGACGCCGGGTTTGACCGCGAGCACCACGATGTCGGCGAAGTTCACCACCTCCCGGTTGTCGCTTGTGCTCCGGACGCCGAACCGGCGTGTCACCTGCTGACGACGCTCCGGGTCGATGTCGCTCGCGATGACGGCCTCCGGCTCGACGAGATGACTCCGGGTGAGTCCCCCGATCAAGGCCGTCGCCATGTTCCCCGCCCCCAGAAAACCGATCTTCTTCCCGACCAGAACCGTCATGACGCTTTCTCCGGAATAAGCCCCCTGACCCGAGGCCCCTCACGTCCCCCGACGACACACCCCATTATAGCACGCCGACCGGAAACAATCCAAGGACACCGCATCCCGCGCGCCCGTGGAAAAGCTATGCAAAAAGCCCCGAGCCGATGCGGACCATGGTGGCGCCCTCCTCAATGGCGACCTCGAAATCCTGGGTCATGCCCATCGAGAGTTCGGACATTGCACCCGGAGGGAGGTTGCGTGCGAGGGTGTCGGCCAGTTCGCGCAAGTCCGCGAAGAGCGGCCGGACCTTCTCCGGGTCATCCGTGACGGGCGCTAGGGTCATGAGTCCGCACAGTCTGAGCGCCGGCAATTTCACCACGCCCTCGGCCAGTCCCGCCGCCTCCTCCGGCCGAGCGCCATACTTCGTCTCCTCGCCGCTGACGTTGAGTTCGATGAGGACGTTCATTTCAAGCCCCGCCTCCGCCGCCCGCCGACTCAGGTCCTCCGCTAGAGACCGGGAATCGAGAGAATGAAGGGTCCTCGAATGTGGAAGGAGATGCTTGATCTTGTTCCGCTGCAGATGGCCGATCATGTGCCAGCGGAGCGGGAGGTCTTCGAGCGACACGGCCTTCCTGACCAGTTCCTGGACACGGCTCTCGCCGAAATCGGTGACGCCGAGAGAGTTCAGGACACGAACCGCGTCGGTGTCAACGGTCTTGGTCACGGCGACGAGCCGGACGGAAGCGGGGGCGCGTCCGGAGCGCTCACAGGCGGCTTTCATCCGGGATTCCAGAGCGGCAAGATTCCGGGCAATACCCCCCGACTCAACGGTCACGCCTGGCCCTCCCGAGTGGTGCAATTTCGCCGTAACGTCCTAAGGGTAACAAACTTGCTGCCACTGTCAACCGGCAAGGGGCATTTTGTTACACGCCGCGGAAAATCGGTCTTGACACTATCGGGCGGAGCCCTATACTTTAGCGTTTTAAGGCCGTCGAGCGGCCGCGGCGTCCGTATCCTGAGCGGTGGCCGCCGACGCAAACTCGATAGAGGGCAGGAGGGACCAATGATCGGCGTAGGCGTGGTTGGCATCGGGTTCATGGGGAAGATGCATTTCGGATGTCACCAGGAGAGCGGCAAGGCCAGGGTCGTCGCCTTGTGCGACATCGACGAAAGGAAGCTCAGCGGCGACTGGTCGTCCATCGCGGGCAACATCGACGATCCCTCGGCCAAGAACGTGAACCTCAAGGGCATCCGGACCTACACGAGGATCGACGATCTCCTGGCCGACCGTGCGGTGGAACTGGTGGACATCACCCTGCCGACGTATCTCCATGCCCCGAACGTGATCAAGGCCCTCCAGGCCGGGAAGCACGTCCTCTGCGAGAAGCCCATCGCACTCACGCTCGAAGACGCCACCGAGATGGTGCACGTGGCGGGCTCGGCGAAGGGCCGATTCATGGTGGCCCACTGCATCCGGTGGTGGCCCGAATACGCCTCGACCCGGGACATCGTCGTGAACAAGAAGTATGGACGCGTCTACAGTGCCGTCTTCCGTCGCATCACTGCCACCCCGACCTGGGGCTGGAAGAACTGGCTCCAGGACCACACCCGGAGCGGCGGGGCCTGTGTCGACCTGCACATCCACGACGTCGACTACATCAATTACCTCTTCGGCATGCCTCAGGCCGTGACCTCGACGGGCGTCACCAAGACCTCGGGCGGAGTCGATCACATCGTCACCGTCTACCACTACGAGACGGAAGACTTCATGGTGACGGCGGAAGGGGACTGGACCTGTCACCCGGCGACCCCGTTCGAGATGTCCTTCCAGATCATCTGTGAGACGGCGACGGTCAGCTACAGCTCCGCCCGGCAGAAGACCCTAGCGGTCTACCCGAAGGGCGGAGGGGTGGAGTATCCGGACTTCAAGCCCGGTGACGGGTACCATAACGAAATCAACTACTTCCTGGATTGCATAGGAAACAACACGACCCCGACGGTGGTAACTCCGGCCGAGGCCCGGGAAGCTTTGGCCGTGGCCCTGGCTGAGATCAAATCAGTAGAGAGCGGCAAGACCGTGGCGATCACGAAGTAGCACGCGTCTTTGCTGGGGGGATACTCCCATCGTCAGTGAGTCGGAATCGGAGTCCGTCCGCGAGTTCGTCAAGAGACTCACCTCCGAGGAACGCACCCTCCTCGTGATCCGTGACGAGCTCTACGCGGGGTCCTGGGACGAGATGCTGAAGGATCTGGAGGCACGTCTCCAAGCCAAGCCTTACGTCTTCAAGCTGGCGACCCGGATCGAGGACGATCTCGTCCGCATCCGGAAAATGCGTGATTTCGAGAACAAGCACCATCTCAACCTTAAGGACCATGTCTGACTGGAGGCAAGATGCGGAAGTCGTCTCTGACGGTGACACTGCTGGCGGCGATGATGACCCTTTGGGGATGTCAAGGAACGCAGGGCGGGACCGCGGGGAGACCGCCTTCTGTTCCTGCTCCCAAGGCGGTGGCAACCACGGCGGACGCGGAGGGGGGATACCGTCTCAAGGATAAGGACGTCGAGAGTCTGGGACTGGAGATCGTCTGGACCCAGAAGCTCTACCTGAACGAGAGACTCATCGACGCGTACCTCCTGGGCGACCTGATCATCATGGAGACGAAGGACCGGCGGCTCTACGGGGTGGACCGCAATACCGGGATCACCAAGTGGATGGTCGAACTGCCCAACCGCTGTGACTTCCGCGGCTGCGAAGACGAAGATCAGGTGTATGTCCCGTGTCGCAATACGCTGGTCGCGATCGACAAGCGCGGGTTCATAACGTGGTGGAAGTTGCTGAAGTTCGCGCCGAGCGGGAGTCCGGCGGCCGACGCGACCTACGTCTACGTCCCCTGTTTCGACGGCAGGGTACGCGCTTTCCTCAAGGACAAGGGTTACTTCGCCTGGCAGTACACCACCCAGGGTCAAGTGGAAGCCAAGCCCGCCGTCGGATCCAAAGCCGTCTATGCCGGGAGCGCCGACGGCTGGGTCTATGCACTCACCACCGAAAAGCTCGACCTCTCCTGGAAGTTCCAGACCTACGGTCCCATTCGTGCGGACCTCGTCTTCCACAAGCGCCGGGTGTTCGTCGGATCGACCGACGGAAGCCTCTACAGCCTCGTCGACATGCCTCAGACCACCCGTGAGCAGCAGCTCGACTGGGTCCGTCCCTATGCCACCGGCACAAGCATCGAAAAGCCCCCTTACGTCACCGACACCATGGTGCTGGTGGTCAACAGGAACAACGTCTGTCACGCCGTGGACCGAAAGAACGGCACGTTGCTCTGGCTGGTCCCGGACGTGGACAGGGTACTGACCCAGGGACGTCTCAATACGTATCTCCTGCGGGCCGGCTCCAAGATCGTCGCGGCCGACAACAAGACCGGCGTCGTGCACTGGATACGGGAAATCCGTCCGGGTGCCTTCGCCTTCTTCCTGGTCAACACCGTGGATGACGTCATCTACCTCGTGAAGGAGGACGGCGAGACCCAGGCGATCCGTGAGCAGAAACTGACCAAACCGGCACCGGCGCCCGCTCCAGCTCCCGCGCCGGCACCAGCACCCGCTCCGGAACCAGCACCCGCTCCGGCTCCGGAACCAGCCCCGGCACCTGCTCCGGCACCGGAACCGGCACCCGCGCCGGAACCAGCACCCGCGCCGGAACCAGCACCAGCACCAGCACCGGCACCGGCACCGGCTCCTGCTCCAGCTCCGGCACCGGAACCGGCCCCGGCACCAGCTCCAGCACCTGCTCCGGCACCGGAACCGGCACCAGCTCCAGCACCCGCTCCGGCTCCAGCACCCGCGCCGGCGCCGGCAGAATAGGTCTCTGGAGCCGTCACGGGACTGCCGTTCTCGTGCCATACCCAAAGGCCACCCGGCCCGACACCCAAGGTGTTCCTTTTCATCGGAGATCGGACATGGCGGATATCAGGATCGAGCGAGCACTGGTCAGCGTCTACGACAAGACGGGCCTCGTGGACTTCGTCAAGGGTCTGGAGGCACTCGGAGTCGAAATCATCTCGACCGGCGGAACGCGCAGACTCCTCGTCGAAAGCGGCATCCGAGCCCTCGACATCAGCGACTACACCGGGTACCCGGAGATGATGGACGGGCGGGTGAAGACGCTCCACCCGCGGGTGCACGGGGGGCTCCTGGCCGTGCGCGACAATCCCGAGCACGTGAAGGCCATGAAGGACCATCAGATCCAGCGCATCGACATGGTCGTCGTGAACCTCTACCCCTTCGAAGCCACCACCCGGAAACCCGACGTCACGCTAGCGGAGGCCATCGAGCAGATCGACATCGGCGGACCGAGCATGATCCGCTCCGCCGCCAAGAACCACGCCTGGGTCACCGTGGTCACGAGTCCCTCCCAGTACGTGCGGGTGCTGGACGAGATGAAGAAGAACGGGGGCGCCACCACGCTCGAGACCCGCAGCGAGCTCGCCCGCGAGGTCTTCCGGCTCACCAGTCATTACGACCGTGCCATCGCGAACTACCTCGAAACGCAGTCCGGCGCCCCGCAGCAGAAGTACCCGGCGGCGCTCGAGTTGGCCTTCACGAAGGTCGGAGAGCTCCGCTACGGCGAGAACCCGCACCTGAGTGCGGCGTTCTACCGTGACACGAGCTGTGACGAGCCGGGCGTGGGGAGCGCTCACGTCATCGCGGGCGGTGCGCTCTCCTACAACAACTACCTCGACGCCGACGCCGCACTCGAAATCGTCAAGGAATTCGACCGCCCGGCGGCGAGCGTCATCAAGCACACGAACCCGTGCGGCGCCGCGGTCGCCGACACGCTCCGGGAAGCGTTCCTCGGGGCCTACAGCGGCGACCCGGTCAGTGCCTTCGGCGACATCATCGGGCTCAACCGGCCGCTCGACCTCGAAACCGCCCGCGCCATCCTCAAACCCCAGAACAAGCCCGAGGGTGTCGTCGTCAAGGTGGACATCATCATCGCCCCCGGGTTCGACACGAAAGCCGTCGAGCTCATCCGCACCTCGCGCAAGTGGGGAGAGTCGACCATCTTCCTCGAGACCGGTCCTCTCACCGGCTCCTACAAGAGCCGCGGGATGAGCATGCGCACCGTCACCGGAGGATGTCTCGTCCAGGACCGCAACTTCGCCACCTGGGTGGAGAAGGACCTCAAGGCGGTCACGAAGCGCAAGCCCACCAAGAAGGAGATGAAGGACCTCTACTTCGCCTGGATCGTCGCCAAGCACGTGAAGTCCAACGCCATACTCCTGGCGAAGGATGAGACCGTGGTGGGCGTGGGGGCGGGGCAGATGAGCCGCGTCGACGCCGCCATGATCGCCGTCTACAAGGCCGCAGTGCGCGCCAAGGGGAGCGTCTGCGCCTCCGACGCCTTCTTCCCCTACCCGGACGGCGTCGAGATGGTCCTGAAGGCCGGGGTCACGGCGATCGTCCAGCCGGGAGGCTCGAAGGGCGACGAAGACGCGATCGCGGTGGCGGACCGGTACGCCGCGGCGATGATCTTCACCGGGATGCGACATTTCCGTCATTGACCCTCTGTTCTGAAATGGACCTTGAGTTTCATGGTGGGGCAGGCATCCGCCTTCGTCCCGACAAGGTCGGGAAAGCCGCTTCGGCGGAGTTCCTTCCTGCCTGCCCTTTGGGACGGAGACAGGAACCGGCGCCTGCCGGAAGGGCATCCCCATGACCAGGGTCAAGATCTGCGGGATCACGAGAGCGGAAGACGCACGGGTCGCCGTGAGCGCCGGAGCCGATGCTATCGGTTTCGTCTTCGCCGAGAGCCCGCGCCGCGTCCAGGGCGAAATCGCCCGCGACATCTGGCTCTCCCTCGATCCCGGAAATTGTGTCGCCGTCGGCGTCTTCGTCGATGAAAGTCCCGACCGCATGACGGAAATCGCCGAACGGGTCGGACTCAAGGTGCTACAGCTCCACGGGAGCGAATCCCCCGATGTGGTCGAGGAGATGTGGTCCCGCGGCTTCGACGTGGTCAAAGCGTTTCGTCTCGCCGCCGACGAAAGAAGCCTGCACATGCTCGAAGGCTATCGCCCGACGGCGTTCCTCCTGGACGCCTACGTCCCCGGAAAACCCGGAGGGACGGGGAAGACGTTCAACTGGCAGCTAGCGCTCGAAGCCCGACGTTTCGGGCGCGTGATCCTCTCCGGCGGACTCGGCGTCGACAATGTCCGTGAAGCCATCCGCCTCGCCTCACCCTATGGCGTCGATGCGTCGAGCCGACTGGAGATGCGCCCCGGGGTCAAGGACCACAAGCTGGTGAAGGAATTCATCGAGCTGGCGAAGTCCCGACTCGTCGGGACGCCGGAATCCGCCGACACCGGGCCCCGGTCGCCGGACGTATGGCGGCCCTGGCCCCACTGAGCACCACCCGGCCGCCTGGTGCCGCGGTCCCGACAGGTCGGGACCGTGTCTTCCGCCCTGTGCCACTGGTCCCGACAAGTCGGGACTGCCAGTGTGCTTCCTCACTCTCAGAAGGGCGTCTGAGCCTCTCAAAAGCCTTGACAAATCCCGCGGGTCGATTAGACTTCCCATCCGGCGCCGACGGGATGGACGGGACGGGACCGACTCGAATGTGATTCTTACCCTTACATAGGAGACTCCGATGAAGCATGACATCAAGGACATCCGGCTAGCCGGTGCGGGGAAGAAGCGCATCCTGTGGGCCGACATCGACATGCCGGTGCTGGCACTGGTGAGGAAGCGGTTTTCGGCGGAAAAGCCGCTGAGGGGACTGCGGATGTCGGCGTGTCTGCACATCACCGCGGAGACCGCGAACCTGGCCCGGACGCTCAAGGCGGGCGGCGCCGACGTCGTGCTCTGCGCTTCCAACCCGCTTTCCACCCAGGACGACGTCGCCGCCAGTCTCGTCAAGGACTTCCATGTCCCCGTCTTCGCCATCAAGGGCGAAAACCACAGGACCTACTACCGGCACATCGTCGCCGCACTCGACCATTCGCCCCACGTCACGATGGACGACGGGGCCGACCTCGTCAGCATGATCCACACGAGATACCGGAAGCTCGCCAGACAAATCCTGGGCAGCATGGAGGAAACGACGACCGGGGTGATCCGTCTGCGGGCACTCGAAAAGCAGGGTGCGCTCAGAATCCCCGTCATCGCCGTCAACGACGCCCAGATCAAGTACCTCTTCGACAACCGCTACGGCACGGGACAGTCCACCATCGACGGGATCATCCGTGCGACGGGGGTTCTCCTGGCGGGAAAGAGGGTGGTGGTGGCCGGGTACGGCTGGTGCGGGCGGGGGGTGGCGATGCGCGCCCGCGGCATGGGGGCGAGCGTCATTGTCACCGAGGTCAACCCCCTCAAGGCGCTTGAAGCAACCATGGACGGCTTCATCGTGATGCCCATGGCCGACGCCGCGAAAATCGGCGAACTCTTCGTCACCCTCACCGGCGACACGAGCGTCATCGACGCCAGGCACCTGCGCGAGATGAAAGACGGGGCCATCGTCGCTAACAGCGGACACTTCAACGTCGAGATCAATATCCCCGCCCTGAAGAAGATGTCCAGGAAGGTCGTCCGGGTGCGGAACTCCGTGGACGAGTACACGCTCAGGAACGGGAGACGCATCTTCCTCCTGGCGGAAGGCCGACTCGTCAACCTCGCCGCCGCCGAGGGGCACCCCGCAAGCGTCATGGACATGTCCTTCGCCACCCAGGCGCTCACGACGGAATACTGCGTGCGGAACAAGGGGAAGCTCGGAGTCAAGGTGCACAAGGTGCCCGACAAGGTCGGCGATTGGGTCGCCCGGCTCAAACTCAAAACCATGGGCATCCGGATCGACACCCTCACCGGCGAGCAGAAGAAATACCTGACGAGCTGGGAACTCGGCACCTGAGAGCGCATCTTCGAGGCATAATCCCGGATGTGCGAAGGGATTCCAGGCCCTCCTTGAGTCATCGCGATTTCATTCGTTTACACTCCTGTTGCCGCGAGGGACCCAAGCTTTCCGCTTGCACCGCGACATGTGGCGCACTACCATAACCTTGACACAACCCGCATTCCACACGGTCAGAGGCAATCGCCATGAGAGTTCGAGTGTTGGAAGTTCCGGTTGCGCCAAGCGTCCTCCGGTGGGCGCGCGAGACAATTGGCAAGACAATTGAGGAAGTCGCTCGACGCCTCGATCTGGGGTCGGAAATGGTCCAGTCTTGGGAAACTGGGGGCAAGCGCCCGACGTTGAAGCAACTCAGGAAATTGACAGTCTTCTATAAGAGACCCCTCGCGGCGTTCTTCCTCCCTGCCCCGCCAACGGAATTGCCGTTGCCAACCGACTATCGGTCGCTGCCAGAGGCGGTCAGGAAACCATTCAGCGAAAAGACGCTACTAGCCCTTCGGCGCGCGCGGCGGTTACAGGAAATCTCACGCGACCTTTCCTCTGGTCTGGAACAACGCACATCTCCGCGCATCCCGAGGACCACTCTGGCGGACGACCCTCGCGCTCTGGCTGTGTGTACAAGGCGCGACATCGGTTTGACATTGGATGAGCAAAGTCGTTGCCCGAATCCCGCGGCGGCCCTCGCCAAATGGAAAAACGGCATTGAATCGCGAGGCGTACTCGTGCTTGAGCTTGGGTTTCCAGTCCCTGAGGGGCGCGCGTTGGCTTTGTCGGACGACAGTTTCCCAATCATCGTCCTCAACAGCAACGACGTGTACCATGGTCGGATTTTCTCACTGTTCCATGAGTACGCGCACCTGTCGCTTCACGATAGCGGGATCTGCGACTTGAGCGAAAACGGCAAGACAACCGAGAAATTCTGTAACCGCTTCGCCGGGGAATTCCTGGTTCCACAAGAGGCCCTCCTGGCACATCCCGCCGTGGCCGGACCACGGTCGAGGCGCGCATGGGATGACGAGGAATTGAATGCCTTAGGGCGATTCTTCAAAGTCAGCCGCGAGGTGGTACTGCGGCGCTTGCTGACTGTCGGACTCACCAGCCAAACTTTCTATGAGCAGAAGCATCGTGAGTGGGAGGCCGAACTCCGGGAGACACCCCGAAGGCGCAGGGGGCGCCGTGTCCCCGCTCGCCAGTGCGTCCGGCAGAATGGCATCCCGTTTACCTCGCTCGTATTGGAGTCCGCTCAGCAGGAGCGAATCACGTACCGCGACGTTTCCGATTTCCTTTCCATCAGGCTAAAGTACCTCCCCGCCGTCGAAGCAATTGTCAAAGAGGCGTCGGCGCGCCATGCGTGATCTTCTCCCTCCGGGATATGTCATCGACACAAGCGCACTCATCGACCTTTGGCGCCGGCACTACCCCAAGGACGTCTTCCGGACGCTCTGGAAGAACATCGAGCTGATGATCTCAAAGGGCGAACTCGTGGCTCCCCAGGAAGTTCTGGGCGAACTCAAGCGTCATGACGATGAACTCTACCGATGGGCGCAGAAGCAAAAGTGCTTTCAAGCCTTGGACGAGGAGCAGATCGCGTGCGTCAAGGATATCGAGTCAAGACACCCTTCCCTCGTTGATCCAAACAAGACGGATCCTGAGGCAGATCCCTTCGTGATCTCCTTGGCGCGGACGAAGGGATGGAAGGTGGTCACTCAGGAGACACCAGCCCGAGCAAGCCCACGAGAGCGGATTCCTGACGTGTGTGCCGCGTACGATGTCAAGTGTTTATCACTCTTGGATTTCTTCCGCGAAAACCCAGGAATCACCGAAACCCCGATGAAGGAATCATAGTGGCCGACATCGCTCCCTTCCGCGGCACTCGCTATAACCAGGAGAAGATCCCGGACCTTTCGAAGGTCGTCGCGCCGCCGTACGACGTCATCGACGATCCTTACCGTGCGAAGCTCGCCGCGCGGGACGAGCACAACGTCGTCCGGCTCATTCTTCCGACTGAGGAAGGGGGGAAAGACCGCTACGCCTGTGCCGCGGAACTCCTCCGGCAGTGGCTCGCCGAGCGCGTGCTCGTCCGTGAGACGACACCGGGCATCTACGTCGTCCGCCAGGAATGGGAGAATGCGGCGGAGCATCTCGAGCGTACGGGCTTCATCGCCGCGGTCCGACTCGAACGGTTCGGCGAGGGAAGAATCTATCCTCACGAGAATACTCTCTCCGCACCCAAGGAAGACCGTCTCGCGCTGCTGAAGGCGACGCGTGCCAACCTGAGCCAGGTGCTCGCACTCTTCCCCGACGAGAAGAGGGACGTGGACGCGTGGCTTTCTCGCGTGAGCTTAGGGCCGCCGCTGGCTCAGGCGACCGACGACGCGGGCGTCGTCACGCGACTCTGGTGCGAAAACCGCGAACGCCGGATCGCCGAACTCCGCAGTCTCGTGGCCGAACGCCCGCTCTTCATCGCCGACGGACACCACCGCTATGAGACGGCTCTCGACTACCAGCGATTCTGCGCCGAAAACGTCGGAAAACTCGAGGCGAACGCACCCGAAAACGCTGTCATGATGCTGTGCGTCGCCACCAACAATAAGGGGCTCGTGGCCCTCCCGACGCACAGGCTTCTTCCTGGGGACGCGGCAAGTGCCGACACCCTGATTCAGCGGCTGAAAGGGGGCTTTGATGTCCACCCGATTGCAACATTTTCGGGGAAGACCGGGGAACTGGACGAAATACTCAAATCAGACGTAACCCAAGGTTTGATGGTACTTTACGTCGGAAAAGCCGGTCCGCCCATGCGGGTGAGACCGAAAAACGCTCGTGCGATTCTTGCCCACATGTCCGACCGCAGCGAGACTTGGCGGACGCTTGACGTAAGCATCCTCCAGTACGCGATCCTGGAGGGGATGCTCGGGCTTACGCTTGAGCGCATAACTCATAGTGGCGCAATAGGTTATGTCCACGACGCGGACGAAGCCAGACGCCGGGTTGATCGTGGTGAATTCGCCGCGGCGTTCATACTGCGCCCAACACCGGTACTGGCCGTGGCCGCCGTCGCCTCGCATCTGGAGAAAATGCCCCCAAAGAGCACCTTTTTCTATCCCAAGGCCCTCACAGGCATGGTGATACGGCAACTGGAGGGTGCGTAGGGGGCGGTCGAATGCACCGATGCATAGCTATAACCCGATGGAATAGCAGGGACTTAGAGCCTATCCGAATAACCCCGCAGCCGCGACGGGCCGAGATGCGAGGAGTGCAAGGAGCGAGGAGGAATCGATGCGGGGGATAGCATCGACGACGACGAGCGACGCCGCAATCCGACGCATATCGGCCCGTCCCTTCGGGTTGCGGCGGGACCGGGCCGTCTGCCGTGTTGCGGCTCCTCGACGATGCTATCTCTTGCATCGACTGCGTCGCCGCGCCTTGCATCCGGCCCGGTCGCGCTCGCAACGCGGCTTGCGCGGTTATTCGGATAGACTCTCAGGGCAGAAAATCCCGAGAAGAACCGTAAAAAGCTTTGACCCCCTCCGGGGCTCGCCTATAATTGACGCGGGGTACCCGTATGGGACGGGCTCCCCTTCCTTTCAGGGGACCTTTACTGAGGCACAGCGAAAGGGGGTGATATAAAATGTGCAAGAGAAAAGGGTTCACTCTGATTGAACTGCTGGTGGTTATCGCTATTATCGGTATCTTAGCGGGGTTCCTGCTTCCGGCACTGGCAAAGGCCCAGGAAGCGGCGCGTCGAGCATCCTGCATGAACAACGCCCGACAGATTGGTCTGTCGTTTATTCAGTATGCAGGTGACAACGACGATAACTTCCCGTCCACGGTGGATTCGGCCGGTGCAGAGATACCCGGCGTGGACGACACGGGGAACCTGAACAGCAACGCCAAGGAGTCGCGCACCGCCTATGCCTTGTTGCTCAAGAAGGGATACCTGACGACCACCAAGGTGTTCATCTGCCCGAGTTCGAAGGACAGGATGCCTCCGGACACGTTCCCTACCGACTACAAGGCCGCCACGCTGCAGAGTCTGGTTCTCACGGAGAACCAGGCCTCCTATGGCTGGGACGTCACCAAGAAGCATACGGTGGATGCGAACTGCGCCATCATTGCTGACAAGCCCAGAACGACGGCCGGAGCGGAGGGAAGCGTGGACAACAACAGCGAGAACCACGGTGACGAAGGGCAGAACGTGTTCTACAATGATGGTCACGTGAAGTGGGCGACCTCTCCGAAGCCCGATGCCGGGAATGACCCGGACATCTACACGGGATCCAGTGCATCCGGCTTGGAGTACTGGAAGTCCTCTTGGGACGCCAAGATCATCAGGTAGAAAGCGGCACAATCAGAGCGAAGCGGTCCCGGTCCTTGCCGGGACCGCTTCTTTTTTTCCAGGCCGCACGGGCCGACCCCCGATGCCGGACGCCAAAATGCCCCGAAGTGCTCAGCCACCCGTTTGACCCCCGCAGAACTTCGCCTATAATCTAGTGGAGGTTCCGGGGGGAACCTCCGTTCAGGGTGACTTTGCTCTTTGACAAATCGGAAAGGAGGTGATGACCTATGCGTCAGTGCAAGGGTTTTACCCTGATTGAGCTCTTGGTGGTGATCGCCATCATTGGGATCCTGGCAGGATTTCTGCTGCCGGCCGTCATGGGGGCTCTGGAGCGGGCACATCGTGTAGAATGCCTGAACAATCTTCATCAGGTGGGACTATCTCTGATCAATTATTCCATTGATCACGACGGTGCCTTCCCGAACCTCGTCGACGCGACCGGACGCGAGGTCCATGCCGTGGCCGACGACGGGACCATCTCGACGGAGCCCGCGCGGTCCGCTTTTGCGATTCTCCTCAAGCGAGGATACCTCACGGCCGCCCAAGCGCTCATCTGTCCGAGTTCCCGTGACAGGGTTCCCGCGGGATTCCCCGCCGACTTCGCCGGGGCCGATCTCCAGACGCTCATCCTTCCGGAGAACGGAGTCTCCTACGGATGGGACCCGACGAAGACGCGTGCGAGCGACGCCGTCTGCGCCCTGGCGTCCGACAAGCCGGAGGCGAGCGTCAACCACGACGACGGAGACCCGGCCGGGAACAGTCCCTGTCATCGGAAAGCCGGACAGAACGTGCTCTATAACGATGGTCACGTGCGGTGGGCCGACACGCCCGCGCCCGATGCCGGGAACGACCCGGACATCTATAAGGGCGCCATCGGCTACGAGAAATCGGCCACCGATGCGAAGATCATCCGTTAGGCACGCGTCCTCTCAGGGGGAGACGGCCCCGACCTTCGGGGCCGTCTCCGTATTTCGACCAAGCCTGCCGACGTCCTCTCGAAGCCATGGAAAGGAGACATGCCATGAGCCACCGCAGGGGATTCACTCTGATCGAACTGATGGTGATGGTCGTCGTCATGGTGCTGCTGCTTGGGTTCCTCTTCGGGTACGCGATCCGCGCCGCCCGCCAGAAGCGAGACCGTGCATATTGCATGAAGTGTCACAGGCAGATCGGACTGGCGATGATCCAGTATGCGGGCGACCACGATGATGCGTTCATGCCCCTGGTGGATGCGGCCGGCAGCGAAGTCCCGGCGCTGGGAACTAACGGGACCATCTCGCTCGAACCCGCCCGGTCCGCCTTTGCCGTCCTTCTCAAGCAGGGGTATCTCACGACGACCCAGGTATTCATCTGCCTAGCTTCCGGCGACAGGGTTCCGGAGCATTTCCCGACCGACTACAAGAACGCCCCTCTCAAGGACCTCCTTCTGAAGGAGTCCGAGTGCTCCTTCGGCTGGGACCCGACCAAGAACCACTCGGTGGACGCGTGTTGCGCCATTATCGCCGACAAACCCTCGAAGGACGTGTCGAAGGCCGACGAGGGGACACACAAGAACAACAGCGACAACCACGGGAAGGCCGGGCAGTGCGTCTTCTATAACGACGGCCACGTGAAGTGGGGCAGCACACCCGCACCCGACGCCGGGAACGACCCCGACATCTACACGGGCTCCGCCGCACCCGGCAGCCAATACTGGAAGTCCACCTGGGACGCGAAGGTCATCCGCTGACGAACGATCCTTGCAGGCACAAGAGAGGAGGAAGGATGCCATGAACGGGCGCAAAGGCTTTACCCTGATCGAACTGATCGTGATGGTCGTTCTGGTTGCGGTTCTCTCGACCCTTCTGGTTGTGCAGATGCGTCACACCCGAGCCCCGGCAGGTCGGGCATCGTGCATGAACAACGCCCGGCAGATTGGACTGGCCATGATCCAGTATGCGGGCGACAACGACGACCGCTTTCCGCCGCTCGTGGACGCCTCGGGGAACATGGTCCCCGCGGTGGACAACGAGGGCGTGGTCTCGAGCCTCCCGGCCCGCTCGGCCTTCGCCGTGCTCCTGAAGCAGGGATACCTGTTCACCACCAAGGTGTTCATCTGTCGCAACTCACCCGACGTGATGACTCCCGACACGTTCCCGACCGACTTCAAGAACGCCCCACTCAAGGATCTCGTTCTCAAGGAGACCGAATGCTCCTACGGCTGGGACCCGACGAAGGGGCATTCGGCGGACGCGACGTGTGCCATCATCGCCGACAAGCCCAGGAAGACGCCCGGCGCGGAGGGAACCTACGAAAACAACACCGAGAACCACAGCGGCGAAGGGCAGAACGTGTTCTATAACGACGGTCACGTCAAATGGGCGACCCCCACGCCGAAGCCTGATGCCGGGGACGACCCCGACGTCTATACCGGCTCCACCGCGCCCGGCAGCGAATACTGGAAGTCCACCTGGGACGCGAAGATCATCCGTTGATGGGGCGGATCATGAAGGACCGAGGCAGTCTCACCCTGGCGGAATTCGTCTTTTTCCTCCTGGTCCTGGCGGGGATCGTGACCATTGGTTTCTTTTTCATCCGGCAGGTCGACAAGGCAAACGAGGGCGCACGGCGCGCGTCCTGCATGAGCAACACGCGGCAGATCGGCTTGGGGATGATCCAGTATGCGGGCGACTACGACGACTGTTTTCCGCCGCTCGTGGACGCCTCGGGAAACATGGTCCCGGCGGTGGACAACCAGGGCGTGGTCTCGAACCTCCCGGCCCGCTCGGTCTTCGCTGTGCTCCTCAAGCAGGGGTACCTCACGACGGACAAGGTGTTCGTCTGCCCGTCAAGCGGCGAGCGCATATCGGAGAATCTCCCGCCTAATTTCATCACGGCACCGCTGAACCGTCTCGTGCTGGGGGACCGAAACTGCTCCTACGGCTGGGAATCTACCAAGAAGCACTCAGCCGACGCGAGCTGTGCCATCCTTGCCGACAAGCCGAGAACGACGCCCGGCACGGAGGGAACCGCCGAAAACAACAGCGAGAACCACAGCGGTGAGGGACAGAACGTATTCTACAACGACGGTCACGTGAAGTGGAGCGTCACCCCGAGGCCTGATGCCGGGGACGACCCCGACGTCTATACCGGCTCCACCGCGCCGGGCAGCGAATATTGGAAGTCCACCTGGGACGCGAAGATCATCCGCTAGCACCGAACACATCCAGTCGAGACGGCCCCGGCCTTCGGGGCCGTCTCTGTTTTCCCGCCGGGACCTCCCATCATATTTCTCTTGACAGTCCCATGAATCCGACCATAGTTACGAGCGATTGAAGGCGTGCGTGTTCCGGGAGCCGTCGTCTCTTTCTCCATCCACAAGGAGGGATATGTCATGGCCAACCAGGAAACCAAGCCGCCGTCTCAAAGCGTGCCCCGGGCAATGCGGGCAGCAGGTCCCCCGCCACCGCCCAGGACGTCGGGACGATTTCCCGTCTGGGCCATCGTGTTGATCGTCCTCGGGGCTCTTGTGCTGCTTCTGATTATCGTCCTCCCGATATGGGCAAAGGCTCACGAGGCGGCGAATCGAGCACAGTGCCTTCTAAACGCCCGACAGATCGGCCTTGCGATGATCCAGTACGCCGGCGACTACGACGGCTCTTTCCCGCCCACGGTGGATTCGGCCGGGGCGGAGATACCCGGCCTCGACCCAAGCTGGAACCTGAACAGCCGCGCCAAGGAAGCACGGACAGCGTTCGCCGTGCTCCTGAAGCACGGATACGTGAAGACCACCAAGGTGTTCATCTGTCCCAGCTCACCCGATGTGATGCCTCCCGACACGTTCCCGACAGATTTCACGAGGGCGGACCTCCGGAATCTGATTCTCGGAGAGAACAACTGCTCCTACGGCTGGGACATCACGAAGAGGCATAATGCGGACGAGACGTGTGCCATCCTCGCCGACAAGCCCAGGAAGACACCCGGCACGGAGGGAAGCGCCGACAACAACAGTGAGAACCACCGCGGCGAAGGACAGTGCGTGTTCTATAACGACGGGCACGTCAAGTGGGCGACCACGCCCCGGGCGGACCTTTCGTCCGGGATCTACGGGTTCGACCCGGACATCTACACGGGCTCCACCGCGCCCGATAGCGAATACTGGAAGTCCGGGTGGGACGCGAAGATTATCCGGTGAAAGGGCGGATCATGAAGGACCGAGGCAGTCTCACCCTGGCGGAATTCGTCTTTTTCGTCCTGGTCCTTGCGGGGATCATGACCCTTGGTTTCTTTGTCATCCGGGCGGCGCAAGAGAGAACGACGTATGTGGTGGTAAACATACACAACAGCAATGGCAGCATCACGCCGGTAACACTTCAGAGGGTGCGCGGCCGATGGGTCGGCCCGCGCGGGGAGTTCTACCTCGTGCTTCCTACTCCGGAGCAGTTGTGGCCGGTGTACGGGTTCTAGGAGACTGCCAAAGAAGTAGGGTCATCCTGAGCGGAGCGAAGGATCTCGCCGCGACGCGGGAAAAGTACCCCCCTTTTTTCGCTGGAATTGGACACATTGACTCCCTGCGGGGCCAGATTCTTCCCCATAAGATCGGGATGAATCTGGGTCCTCTGAATGACGTGGGGACGACTTGCTTGACGGACTCCCGCGCTGTATCATCCTGCCGGGCAGCACAAGAAACCCCGGAGGGGTCTCATGGACTCGGGCGAAATCGTCGACTATCTCGCGGAACTTGCCGAGAAGTTAGGCATCGCGGTCCGATGGGAAGGACTCATCGGCGACGGGGGAATCTGTGAGCTCCGCGGGAAACGCTACCTCTTCGTCGACCGTTCGCTCGAACTCGCCGGGCAACTCTACGTGATGGCCGACGCCCTCTGCATGGAGCCGCTCGACGACGTCTACGTCCTGCCCGAGGTCCGCGAAATCCTCGACCATGCCCGTGCCGCAAAGAAGGCCCGCGAAGAGCGCGAGTCAAGATAGAGGCTCCCGGCCAGTTGTCTCCCTCACCCCGGCCCTCTCCCGGAGGGAGAGGGGGGAGATGCCGCCGCCAGTGGCACAAAGCGTTTCCTGTCTGGATGGTGGGACAGTCCCGCCGGCGGCGGGCAAGCATTCTTGGTCGCCATACGTATGGCGACCTTGCCTGTCACGGCACCGCAGGCAGGAAGGAACTCCGCCGAAGCGGCTGCCTCCTCCGCCAAAGCGCTAGCGGCGACTGGATCGATCCTCTCGCGAAGGCGGATGCCTGCGCCACCAATCAGTTTTTGCAACTTTCTGCACCACAAGTGTGTGTAGTGCGGGGCCTTGTGCCCCGCCTCAGAGATAGAGCCGGTGCTGTCGGATATATTCCTCGACGGCGGACGGGACGAGCGCTGAGACGCTCATTCCGGCGCGGACGCGTCGGCGGACCTCCGTGGACGAGACGTCGACGGGCGGTATCTCGAGTGCGGCCGACTTGAGTTTTCGCACGACGCCAGCCGGAAGGCTGGACTTCAGTTCGTCGAGCCGGTCGAGTGGAAACCCAGGCCGTGTCACCGGCACCAGCGTGCACAGCCGTGCCAGTTCCCGCACGTTGTGCCAGAGATGGAGCTCGAACGCCTGGTCGGCGCCCATCAGGAAGAAGATCTCCGCGCCCTCGCCCAGGCGCGCGAGCTCCGCGGAGACTGTGTCCACCGTGTAGCTCGGCCCGGTCCGCCGCAGCTCCTCATCCGACACCTCGAAGCCCGCAGTGCCGCGCGTCGCCAGTCGCACCATCTCGAGACGGTGTCGTGCGTCGGTGAGCGGGAGGTCCTGCTTGTGGGGCGGCACGCGCGTGGGGACGAAGACCACGCAGTCGAGCATGAGGATCGTCCGGCACTCCCGGGCGACGTGGAGGTGTCCGTTGTGGATGGGGTCGAACGACCCGCCCAGAATCCCTTCCCGCATGACGCCCTCCCGAGGTATAATGACGTTGTCGGGGCATAACGCCCGACGTGCGCAGATTGTATGGAAGGGCGTCCAGCATGTCAAAAGCAAAGCTCCTTGCGGCGTGGATAGCGTGGACAACAACGTGCGCGGCGACGCTTTCGCTCGTCGTGTGCATGTGCGCCGCGGAGGAGAAGCCGAAGACCGACTCCGAAAAGGGCTCACGCGACATCGAGTTCGTCGAGGAGGACGCGAAGGACGAGCCGACGAAGCCGCCGATCGGACGCGAGAACGAACCCCCTCCGCCGGATGCCGTCAAGGGGTTCCTGCTCCTTTCGAACGGGGATCGGGTCGAGGGAGACGTCCACCTCACGCGCGACGCGGTCCTCAAGTTCTACCACACGGAGAAAAAGGCGCTCCTCAGCGTCCGCCTGGCTGAACTCACCCACATCGAACAGCTTCCGACGGTCGAGCGCATGGAAAAGGAGTGGCGGTGGCTCGAAAACGCCAACGACCGGAAGGTCTACACCGGCAGGGAATACCCCCTGCGAGAGCTCGAAACCATCCTCCACATGAAGGACGGCCGGACGCTCAAGGGGGAGCTGGCCGCGCTCCTCTTCGTCACGAACGAGAACGGCCGACAGCGCTTCATCCTCCACAAGCGGCAGAAGGGCGAGTCGGGGCAAAAGTTCTCCGAGCTGCTCTACGTGAAACTCGTGGACTTCCGCGTGCCCGAGAAAAAGACGGAAAAGAAAGAGGAACCCCCGAAGGCGAAATAGGGCGGTTCAAGCCTACCCGAGAAACCCCATCAGGGGTCGTCCATTGTTGTCATGCTGAGTCCCGATGTGTCGGGGCGAAGCACCTTGCCCCCGAATTGGGGAGGTCCCCTGCATTAGCGGCCAGATTCTTCGTCCCGATGGAATCGGGACTCAGAATGACACGAATCGGAATCTTTCCGGACGTGGGTCACTTATGACAGGCGCTTCGCTGCGTGCCCCCCGTCCGATTTTGCTTGAAAAAAGCCGCTCCCGCAGTCATATTCCTCTGTCACGTCGGGGATGACGGCGACGTCCCGTCACGGCCAATCGGACGATTTCGGGACCGGAGGAGTCCATGCGGTGCATCTACTTCGACTGCTCTAGCGGCGCCTCGGGCGACATGATCGTCGGCGCGCTGCTGGACGCGGGACTCCCGCTCAAAACGCTCCGCGAGGAACTGGGACGACTCCAGCTTCCCGGATACCGCGTCAAGGCCGCCCGGGTCAAGCGCCGAGGCATCGCGGGCACCAAGTTCGACGTCGTCATCGAGACTCGCCGGCACGAGCATCGGCGTCTCAAGGACGTGCTCGACATCGTCCGCCGGAGCACTCTCAGCGAGCGTGTCCAGCAGGACGTCGAGCGCGTCTTCCGCCGGCTGGCACAGGCCGAAGCGTTCGTCCACGGCACCACGGCGGAGGAAGCCACGTTCCATGAAGTGGGGGCGGTGGATTCCATCGTGGACGTAGTGGGAGCGGTGGTCGGACTCGAACAGCTGGACATCGCCCAGGTCGCGGTTAGTGCACTAGCGACCGGAAGCGGGTTCGTCGAGTGCGAGCACGGGCGGTTCCCCGTCCCGGCGCCCGCCGTCGCAGAACTCCTCAAGGGCTTCCCCATCACATCCGGCGAGATCGAGATGGAGCTGACGACTCCGACGGGTGCGGCGGTCCTCACCACGCTCGGCGGACATTTCGGAAAGATGCCCTCGATGACCGTCGAGTCGGTCGGCTACGGGGCGGGCGCCAGAGACCCCGCGGAAATGCCCAACCTCCTCCGGGTCGTCATCGGTGAAACCCCGGTCCGGGCCGAGTCCGACCGCGTATGGGTGCTCGAGACCAATATCGACGACATGTCCTCGGAGCTTTTCGAGGTGCTCTTCGAGAGACTGTTCGCGGCGGGGGCGCTGGACGTCTTCACCACGGCCATCCAGATGAAGAAGGGCCGGCCCGCGGTGAAGCTGTCGGTCCTCGCGCCGGAAGAGCTCAGGAGCCGGGCCGAGGAGATCATCTTCCGCGAGACCACCACGTTCGGGATCCGCGCGTACGAGGTGGAGCGACGGAAACTGGAGCGCCAGTCGGTGCGTGTGCGCACGAAGTTCGGCGAAGTGCGCGTGAAGCTCGGCCGGTTGGGAGGCGAACTGCTGACGGCGTCGCCCGAGTATGAGGACTGTCGGCGCGCGGCGGCCCGGGGCGGCATCGCGCTCAAGGAAGTGTACGAGGAGGCGAGGCGCGCCGCACACGAGGTCACGTCCTCCGCTCAACGTGAGGCCCCAGCAGCCCGGAGCCGCATATGTTCCCGCAGGCGGAAAAAGCGCTGATGGTGCTCGCCCAGGAGACCGGACTGCTTCCCGACCGCTGGTGGGTCTGGGTTCTGGTCCTCGCCGGAGTGATCCTCCTGATGGTTCTTCCCCGCCGGCTCGCCAA
>Ga0315282_10005355_pt1 | contig 21939 bp, 23 predicted proteins | sample YL17G07_20_MG_FD_203693 | JGI IMG/M metagenome (GOLD analysis project Ga0315282, IMG submission 203693) | Sediment microbial communities from Yellowstone Lake, YNP, Wyoming, USA - YL17G07_20 | ecosystem: Environmental > Aquatic > Freshwater > Lake > Sediment | place: USA: Wyoming | collected... | reverse complement strand
GAAGCCTTTGGGAGAATATTCGTGACCACCATGGCCTTGCTAATCGGTCTGGCCGCAGGAGTCGGTTGGTTTATGGCCCGGCGTGCAGTTTCTGGTGTGGAAACAATCACCCGAACGGCTCAAAGTATCTCCGCAGGGACGCTGGAAAAACGAGTTCCTGTGAAAACCAGAGGTGATGAGATCGATCAACTCGCAACGACCTTCAATCAGATGCTCGATCGCGTTCAAACCCTGGTGACCGAGATCAAAGAGATGAGTGATAATATCGCCCATGACCTGAAGAGCCCGATTACCCGAATCCGAGGGATCGCAGAGGTGACCCTCACCAACGGGAAATCTATGGGTGAGTATGAAAGCATGGCGGCCAGCACCATAGAGGAATGCGATCGCCTTCTGGACATGATTAACACGATGCTGATGATTTCAAAAACGGAATCGGGCGTGGATAAACTCTTGCGTGAGGAAATCGATCTTGCAGGCCTTGTCCGGGGGGCATGCGAACTGTTTGAACCCACGGCTGAAGATAAGGGGGTAACCCTGAGCTATGATGTCCCCAACAAAAGCCATCTCATTGGAGATAATCGGATGATTCAACGCATGCTCTCCAATCTTCTTGACAACGCCATCAAATATACTCCGTCAGGGGGGAAAGTGACTGTTTCGGTTTCAGAGAATGATGAAAGAAACGTCGTCATCGCGGTCAAGGATACTGGCATTGGCATATCCCCAAACGATCTTCCTCGAATTTTTGAGAGATTCTACCGATGTGACGAGAGTCGATCTAAGCCTGGCATCGGTTTGGGCCTCAGTCTGGCGAAGGCCATCGCCCGAGCCCACGGGGGAGACATCACGGTTATGAGTCGTCTCAATGAAGGGAGCACTTTTGCCGTCACCCTACCGAAATCCCTTCCTTCCCATTCCTAGAAAACAATGAAGTTTCAGTGCTAGTAGTTCGTGGCAGTAACCCATTGAGATCGGTAACGCCCACCCCCAATATTACTAACTTGTAATCTTCCGATCATCTTCTCGTTAAGTTCGATTTTTATAATGAAAGCAAAACGAAAGGCTGGGCCCAGCCAAAATCTAAGAACCAAAACGGGAGGAAAAAAATATGGAACAGAAAAAACACTTCAAAACCATTCTCATCGCTTTATTACTGGTAGGGTCCATAATCGGACTCGGGTATGGCATCTCAGCGGCTATCAAACCTTCTGACACACCCGCTTTATCGGTGTCCACCATCTCCGAGACCCCGATGGTTCCGGCCAACTTCAGTGATCTGGCCGAGAAAGTCCGTTCCGGTGTGGTCAATATCCAGGTGGTCAAGAAAATAAGGAATGTTGACTTTGGATTCCGTCATTTCCCTGGTACCCCCTTTGGAGACCAGAATCCTTTCGGGGATTTCTTCGGGCCTTTTTCCGAGGGCAAACCTCCCAGGAGTTTCGAACAGCAGGGTGTCGGGTCAGGGTTTATCATGAGCCGAGAAGGGTACATCCTAACTAATAACCACGTGGTCGAAGAGGCCGACCAGATCAAAGTGAAACTCGCAAATGGCAAAGAGTACGATGGGAACGTCGTAGGTCGGGATCCCAAAACCGATCTCGCTCTCATCAAGATTAAAGCCCCTTCAGATCTGCAACCTCTAAACCTGGGTAATTCGGATGAACTTAAGGTTGGCAGTTGGGTCGTGGCCGTCGGGAGTCCATTCGGACTGGAGCAGACCGTGACCGCGGGAATTGTCAGTGCCAAGGGAAGAGTAATTGGCTCCGGACCGTATGACAATTTCATTCAGACCGATGCCTCGATCAACCCAGGAAACAGTGGGGGACCTCTGATCAACATGAAAGGGGAGGTGGTGGGCATCAACACGGCCATCATCGCGTCAGGCCAGGGGATTGGATTTGCGATCCCGATCAACATGGCCAAAGAGGTTGCTCCCCAGCTCCAGGAGAAGGGACACGTGACCCGGGGATGGCTGGGTGTAAGCATCCAGGAAGTGACACCAGAACTGGCGAAGTCATTTGGTCTCAAGGAGAAGAAGGGGGCTCTGGTGGCGCAGGTGGTCTCAGGAAGCCCGGCAGAGAAAGCAGGAATCGAGAAGGGAGACGTCATCGTGGAGTTTGATGGCAAAGAAATTTCGGATTCGAAAGATCTACCCCGGATGGTTGCATCGACTCCTGTGGGGAAAGCCGTAAGCATCAAGCTATCGAGGGATGGGAAAGTTCTTGACCGACAGGTGAAGGTAGGTGAGATGGAGGAGAAAGCAGGGGTGGCGAAAGCGCCATCTTCCCATAAGCCTCTGGGAATCACCGTTCAGAACATTACCCCTGAAATCGCGAAGGGGCTCGGTTTGAAGAAAGACATGGGCGTGGTGGTGACTGGCGTTGAACCGGGAAGTCCGGCAGCGAATGCAGGAATCCAGACAGGAGATGTCATTCGAGAGGTCAACCGAAAACCAATCAAAGACGTCGACGATTTTGTTCAGATGATTGAGAAGACCAAGGATCAGGACAACATCCTCCTCTTCCTTCAGAGGGGACAAAATAATCTGTTCGCCGCTGTAACACCGAAGTAAGCTGATAAGCGCCCGGTCGGACACCCAGGTGAAACTCAAGTGCTCCTCCCCTCCTCGGAGTAACAAGAATCACACCGATCGGGCCTTTTTCATTCCCAGGATTACCATGGAGAGCTCAAAACGGAGGTACAAGAAAGATGAAACGAAAAATCATCATCAAGTCAAACGACTTCAATAGAGAAATTTCTTCTTTTCTCAAAGAGGTAGGAGCAGATATGCCAATTGACTGGAGCATCGAGGCCCTAGATCCGATCAGGAACGCCGTTATTGAAGCCTATGAAAAAATGGGGGTCACTCTTGAGATCGATGACCGGCTGCAATCTATCCCCTCTTCCAATTTATCCAAAAAGGAAGGTGGGATTGGAATGCGTCACTGAACAGTTCCCGCTGAGGCTCAGCTAAGTGCCATAAGGGTACACTCTTCACTATTTATAAGGATTTTGCAACGTCACATATAAAACCTTTCCCAAAGCGAATATTCAATCATCAACTAACACCGTAGTCCTTTGTTTCCATGAAAAAGAGAGAAGGGACACCCTTTGAAAAAAGCTAGGCGCGGGTGTTGTCAAAGTTATTCCTTTAAAGGGGGAACATCATTTTGGTGAGATTATGAAACCATTGCCAAGATCATTCCTAGGGAGATAAAATAAATGACATGAAAGTGGAAATTGGGTAAATTTTTAATTCAAAGGCTATCATGCTTGAATCGACCACGTTTATAAACCACTTCCCTTACTTAGGGATTTTTGTCCTCCTTATCCTCGGAGAAATCGGGTTCCCTTTTCCAGAGGATGCAACTCTTATTTTGGGTGGATTTCTGACTGTCCATAAAGTGATCAAACCACTCCCAGCTTTTTTGGTCCTGTATTTGGGTTTACTCATCACTGATTTTTCTCTCTATCTCGTGGGTAAGAAATATGGCAGAAGTATCGTTGAACATAAGAGATTTCATAAAATTATTTCATCCGATAGGCTTTCTAAACTGGAAGTGAAATTTAAGAAATGGGGTGGTCTGGTGGTTTTTCTTGGAAGACATGTCTGGGGACTCAGGGCCCAGATATTCCTTGTTGCAGGGGTGATGAGAATGTCTGCGACAAAATTTCTTGTTGCAGATGCGACCTCTGCATTATTCAGCATCGCCCTATGGGGTGGGATAGGCTATCTGGGTGGAAATAGCCTCCAGGTTTTAAAAAAAGATGCAACAAGAATTGAGCATATTGCAGTTGTAATTCTAGTATTGCTGCTTGCATGTGGAATATTTTTTTGGTATTTCAAAAATAAAGGGAAATTCAGGCAAAAAGGAATTTGAAGGGTATGAGAATGAGATGGAAATTGAACCAACCGGTAAGGTCCGGAGTAACTGGATTTTTGTTTTTCCTCTTTGTTTGTTCTCTTTTTGTACCGCTTTCAGAGGCCGGACTGAAAGATCAGGTTTTCGAAACCCTCTTGCCGAATGGCCTCAAGGTGATCCTTCTTGAAAACCACAAAGCTCCTTTAATCACCTTCCAGGTCTGGTACCGCGTAGGATCCCGGAATGAAGCGTGGGGAAAAACAGGCCTGTCTCATGTGCTCGAGCACATGATGTTTAAAGGGACAGAGAAAGTGGGTCCCGAGGAGTTCTCCAGAATCATTCAGGAGAACGGGGGGAATCTTAACGCCTTCACCTCTTATGACAATACGGCCTACTTTGAAAATCTTAGTTCGGACCGTGTCCAGGTGGCCATCGATCTGGAATCAGACCGGATGCAAAACCTTGTCCTCCGGCAGGAAGACTTCCGAACGGAACGAATGGTCGTCGTAGAGGAACGGCGCCTTCGCACAGAGGATAATCCGCAAGCCTTTCTCATGGAACAGATGATGGCTACGGCTTTTCAGATTCAGCCCTATCACTGGCCTATTATTGGCTGGATGGAAGATCTTTCTCAGCTCACCCTTGAGGACTTAAAGTCTTATTACCGGACTTACTATAACCCAGTGAATGCCTTCCTTGTGGTGGTCGGAGACTTCAAAAAGGACGAACTCCTTCCGAAAATTGAAAAGGCCTTTGGATCCTACGCGAGAGGGGTGGTCCCCGATCAAGATAAGGTGAAGGATCCACCGCAGGTCGGCGAGAGGCGGATCTCTGTGAAAAAGGAGGCTCAGCTTCCCTTTCTTGTGATGGGATATCATGTTCCTAACCTCCGCGATCCGGAAAGTTATGTGCTGGAGGTCATCGCTACAATTCTTTCGGGAGGAAAAAGCTCCAGATTCTACCAGAGCCTTGTCAGGGAGAAACGCCTTGTGCTCAGTGCGGATGCAGACCATTCCCTTCTCTCGCGAGATCCAAGCCTCTTCTACATTTCAGCAGATCTGCTTCCAGGAAAAGAGGTGGCGGAAGTGGAGAAGGCTTTGGATCAAGAGTTGGAACGACTTCAGAAAGAACCCGTAGGAGAGAAGGAGTTGGAAAAAGCGAAGAATCAACTCGAGGCTGCTTTTATCTATGGCCAGGATTCACTCTACTACCAGGCCATGCTTCTGGCGCAACACGAAATCTCTCTCGATTGGCGGGCCATTGATAACTATCTTCCTTCCATCCGTAAAGTCTCGGCTGAAGATATCCAAAGAGTTGCGAAAAAATACCTTGTTCCGGATAACAGGACGATTGGCATCCTCGTTCCTCAGCCTCCGAAGGAGACAAAACCTATACCCTTTGGGCCATCTATTAAAGAGAGGATGATCCGATAGGGAATTTTCGATATACCCTGATCCCCTGATATCCTGATACCCTAGGATGCTGAGATGAGGAGAACGATGACTTCAATACCCGTCAAAAATAAGTTAGTCCCCTTTTTGATCGTGATAGCACTGCTCTGCGTGTGTTTTCAACCAAAGCTAACACTGGCCATGCCTCCGGTTCAGAGGATGGTCCTTCCCAATCACCTTGTCCTCCTGGTCTGCGAGGAGCATTCCCTCCCTTTTGTCACATTCCAGCTACTCATCAATTCAGGTTCCAGGCAAGATCCTTCTGGGCAGGAGGGACTGGCCAATCTGACAGCCCGAGGGCTTCTTCTGGGGAGTTTGAACCGGTCGGTCAATACCATCAATGAGGAAGTCGATTTCATGGGTGCTTCCCTTAATGCTTCGGTCGGCAAAGACGTTGCCAACCTCAGCCTCCGAATTCTAAAGAAAGATCTGGAGAAGGGATTCGACCTCTTCATGGAAGCTCTCAGGCGACCCGCCTTTCCGGAAGAGGAGATTTGGAGGGAGATTGAGAAGACACTGGCTGCCATTCAATCGGGGGAAGATGAACCAGGAGAAGTGGCTCAAAAGGAGTTTCAGAAGGCTCTCTTTCTCAAGAGCCCTTATGGCCACCCCGTAGAAGGAACGAAGGAGGCGGTTGCCCGGCTCAAAAGAGAAGCCGTTTTCCGATTCTATCAAACCTATTATCATCCGAACAATTCCATCCTTGCCGTCGTTGGGGATATTACGGTTGAAGAGATCCGGAAAAAAATTATCCCGCACCTCATCCAATGGCCGATGGCTGAGATTCCAAAAGTCCCTTTTACGGGTGCTTTTGCAAAAGAACGAAAGATGATCAAAATCGATCGGGGGATTACCCAGGCGAACATCGTCCTTGGCCATGCTGGAATAAGCCGGGACAATCCGAACTTCTATCCTTTTACCGTGATGAACTACATTCTCGGAAGCGGAGGTTTTTCCTCCCGGTTGGTGGAGGAGATCCGGATTAAAAGAGGACTGGCCTACTCGGTGACGAGTTATTTTGACGCCGGCAAATACCCGGGTTCTTTTCAGATCGTCCTTCAAACGAAAAATTCGTCTGCCCGCGAAGCCATTTCTATCGCTCTCCAGCAGATGGAACGGATTCGAAAGGATCCTGTATCAGCAAAAGAACTGGAGGGAGCCAAAAAATACCTCATCGGAAGTTTTCCCCTGAGACTGGATACCCAGGGAAAACTTGCCAGCTTTATCACTGCGGTTGAATACCATGGTCTGGGATTCGATTACGCTTCAAGATATCCATCTCTCATCCAGTCCGTCACAAAAGAGGATGTCCTCAGGGTGGCTCAAAAATATCTCTTCCCGGAGAAAACCATCCTCGTGGTGGTTGCCAACCTGAAGGAAGCAGGAATGGATTAACCCTCATGCTTGATTGGGTGAAGGAACTGGGATAATATAAAAAAGAAAGGATATTGAAATGATCAATTTGGAAGTGAAGACAAAATTAAAACAAGAGGAAGTGATCGAGAGGCTAAAGAAATTTTTCGGGAAAGGCGGCCTGGGACTGGAAATTGCTGAAGAGGCACCTCAATGTCTCACCTTTGAGGGAGGAGGCGGCCATGTCACGGCCACCGTTTGTCCTGAAGAAGGGAAGACGCGGATCAATCTTGTCTCTCAGGAATGGGATTCTCAAGTGAAGCAATTTGCATCCAATCTTCCATAATGGATCGCCTATAGAAAGAGCTCTGAAGAACTACTTTTCGCTCTTTGTAATTCGTGTAATCGTTTTGTAATCCCTGCCTGCCGGCGGGCAGGGGTGTAATCAGAGATTTCTGAAAAAGTCCAGAAATCTCATAGAAGAAAGCTCATCAGGGAGGGATATCGATGAATGAGAAAGACCGTCTAAACGCCTTAGAAGTAGCTCTCAACAACGAGATGAGAGAACGGGAATTTTATCTTAAAAATGCCAAGAGATCCAAGAATCCCCTCGGCAAGGCCATGTTCCAACAGATTGGAGACGATGAATTGGAACACTATGAAAGGCTCAAACAGCTCCATCAGAAGTGGACCCAGAAGGAAAAATGGCCTGCTACCGTCCCCCTGAAAGTGAAAGATACGATTGTAAAAGACGTCCTGGTAGATTTTCTCAAGAAGGTGGATAAGACAGCAAAAGCAGATGCAGACGATCTGCAAGCTGTCCGGACAGCCATCGATTTTGAGGCCAAGGGAGCAAAGTACTATGCCCAGCTGCGAGATGATGTCTCTGACCCCAAGGAGAAGCAGTTCTTCGATCTTCTCTCAAGGATTGAGAATGAGCATTATCTCTCTCTGAAGGATACCGAGGAATATCTTACCGATCCCGCCTCGTGGTATCGAAAGATGGAACACCATACCCTGGATGGAGAATAGTGAAACTCCCCGCGCTGTGCGCAGGGAGCTTCACTATGTTCAACCCCTTCCTTCTTGGGAGAAATCTCCAAGAATAGCCATCATTAAATTTGAACCGGATTCCACTTTACTAAATATTCCCGGACGAAGCTCTTCCAGCCTCAATGTCTTGAGATTCCAGAATCCCATCTGCTCTTCCCATTCTATTTAGGCAAAAACCAGGACAGGACCCAGCTGACGATGCTGATCAAAATGGACCCCAGCACGGCTCCCCAAAAGCCGTTGACATGGAATCCTGGTACCAATACCGCCACCAGCCCCAGCAAGAGACCATTGATGATCAACAGGAAGAGTCCAAGAGTCAGAATCGTGAGGGGGAGGGTGAGGAAGACGATAATAGGACGGATAAGTGCATTGATAATCCCCAAGACAAAAGCAGTAACCAAGGCAGCCCAAAAACCATCGACCCGGATGACCTTGGGGAAAAGATAGGCAATCACAAGAATGGCCACCATATTGATGATCAATCGAATTAAGAGGAACATAAGACCTCCCTTGAAAATTTACTCTTACCATCGGGGATGGTGAAAACCCCTCGCCTTCAGGCGAAGCGAAAATAGGCGAAGTGTGAACAAAGTGAACATGAGCCAAATACGGAAGCGAACCACACCGTTCCGTCATACCCGCGAAAGCGGGTATCCAGTGGGTTCTTTTTCCAGATTCTTTTCTGGATTCCTGCCTTCGCAGGAATGACGACGAAGAGGGAATTAGACCGAAGTCGACTTCAAGTCGACATATTTTCGGAACCCCTCGCCTTCAAGGCGAGGGGGGATTCAGTGTCTTTCCTTCTTTTATAGAGGACGACGCACCTAAGGTCAAGACTTTTCAATTCTGGCCCTAATCTTGTCCCAGGAAAGGGTGGTCAGAAAGCTTTCCTCCATGTTTTCAATCATCCTCTGGAACTTTTTCATCGGCAGTGCAAAGGTGAGTGTCTCCTTCGGGACGAAGGGCCGGGCCGAAACATCAAACATCCCAAGAACACCTCTTGGCCGGGTGGAATCCTTCTCAAGATAAGGATATTGGACGATGGAACCACAGCCGGCAGAAAACGGTGCGAAGACCCCGTTGGGTTCTGCCTCATCAAAGTTTGTGAGAGTAAAAAGACCTGACAGAACGTCAGGCTGTCCGAAGAAGATGACGACTTCTGGATCATCCTGCTTTTCGAGCTTGTCCCACCTTTTGAATACGATGAACCGGGCTGGAGCAGTAAACTCTGGCATTCTTTTCAACGCCTCTTTAACCAGTTCAGGCGTTTTCTTATAGCGCTCTCCCTCTAATTTTCCGGGAATGCCACAAGAGAGAAAGTATTCGAAGTTTGGCATAAGCTCGTGCGTGAACCCAAGATACCTTTTTCCACCAGCACATCCGACTGAGTTCACATCGAAATAGAGTGAGGTGCCTCCTCGAACTCTTGATAGGACACCAATGATGCACTGATGTCCCGAAGGAGGTTTAACCGTCTCGGCATCTCCAACCTCCTGGCTGTAATAGAAAGTAATAGGAAGATTGCTTCCATCAAAATATTCTTTCCATTTCTCCAAGAATCTTTCTTTCATTTGCATATCCATAAGAGTTCCTCCTTAAATACGATGTGTTGAATTAGAATCCTTTCTCATTCTACAAATTATGGAAGAGAGCATCAAGCCCCTCTCCCCTGGCATCTGCCTTATCTTCCTCTCCCCTGGTGGGAGAGGATAGAGGTGAGGGGGACGAGACTTATGTGAAAGCCCCTGTCCCGTCAATGCCGGACAGGGGCACGTTCTGGCCAAATTAGAATGGATACTGTCGCGGGGTGCGCTGCATACTGATCCAACGGAGTTCCGTAAATTCCTCCAATGCGGCGCGGCCGCCAAAGCGGCCCCAGCCACTGTCCTTTACGCCGCCAAATGGGACCTGCGGCTCGTCGTGGACCGACTGGTCGTTGATATGGACGATCCCCGTCTCGATATGCTCGGCGACAGCCAGTCCTTTGACAAAATCTCGAGTGATGACACCCGCTGAAAGTCCGTAGGCCGTTTCGTTCGCCGCGCGAACAGCTTCCTCCTCGTTTTCGACCTCAATCACCGAGACGACAGGACCGAACGTCTCTTCGCGTGCGAAAAGTGTGTTTGGCTTCACGTTCGTCAGCACGGTCGGATGGTAACAGAGCCCCTCGGCTTTACCTCCGCATAGGATCTTGGCGCCGTCGCGCACGGCAGCATCGACGTTAGCCTTGACCTGACTGAATTGTTGTTTGCTGATCAGAGGGCCAATAATCGTATCGGGTTCCTTCGGATTGCCGACCTTGAACGCTGAAATCTTCTTGACGAATTTTTCGGTAAACTCCCGGGCGATCGGCTTTTCCACGATGATCCGGCGGACTGACATGCAGATCTGTCCCTGATGGAGGAATACGCCGAAGGCCGCAGCATTGACGGCATAATCCACATCAGCATCCCGCAGGATGACCAGCGGATTCTGCCCGCCCAGTTCGAGGGCGACCCTTTTGAGATGCCGTCCGGCCTTTTCCGCCAGTTGACGCCCAACCGAGGTTGAACCCGTGAAGTTAATGCGGCGCACCCTTGGGTTTTCGATCAGCTCGTCTCCGACTTCACCACTGCCCCCGGGGCCGTTTGTCACGAGGTTCAAAACACCCTTCGGGAAACCCGCTTCGTGAAAGATTTCCGCAATGACAACACCCCCTGACACGGAGGATTCCGTTGAAGGTTTGAGAACCGCAGTGTTGCCGTAGGCAATAGGAAGGCAGATCGCCCTTAGAGAGAGAATCAGAGGTGCGTTCCATGGTGCGATGCCTGCGACCACACCGACGGGCTGGCGTATTGCCATATAGAATGCACCTGGCAAATCGGCAGGGATGATTTCACCGATCGGGTTGTGGACCTGAGAAGCGGCTTCACGCAGCAGACCGGGAGTGAACATGGTCTGGAACATCGCGAAGCCGAAGGTGCAGCCTGTTTCCTCGGCGAGAATCGTAACAATCTCGTTCTGTTTCTTTTGGAGAATGTCAGCAGCCTTCAAGAACAACGCCTGGCGCTCAGCGGGAAGCGTATTTGACCACGCGGGAAACGCGGTTGCTGCTGCCTCAATGGCGCGCCTTGCGTCGCCACGTTTTCCAGAAGGGACCCGAGCAAAGACCTCGCCGGTATAAGGATTGTAATCGTCGTACATCGCCCTGTCGAGCGCGTCGACCCACTCACCGTTAATATACATTTTATATTCTCTTGGCATCTTGGTTCCTCCTTTCGTACCACTTTAGCTCTTTGAAAAAAACCTTTTAATCCCTCTGCATCCCCCTTTAGAAAAGGGGGGAAAGACTTCTCCTCCCTTTGAAAAAGGGAGGCGGGGAGGGATTTAAGAAGGTTGTTTCAAATGGCTAAATTGTTAACCTCCTTTGTAATTCTTTTAGAGGTTAATTCTACTGCCTCCAGTTTCATTTCGTCAATAAGCAACATCATGCTCTCTTGCTGACACAGATTTTCCTGAATGAGCAATAAATTCTTACCGCATTCCACACTCCGAACTCCGCATTTCAAGGTTCTCCCCATCTCCGCGTCTCCTCTATCTTTCTATCTCTCCCTCACCCCATCACCCCATCTCTCCAATCTGCCGATCTCCTAAGTCCCTAACCTAGTTTTTGGCGGCTGATCCAAAAATAGGCAACCTTTAGACAAATAGTCAATTTACCCCGACAAATCTTCAAGCCTCTGATTTTACGAAATTTAAAATATCCTATAAATTTGGTCGTTTATAAAATTCAACAAAAATCAGCTCTTTGGCAAGAAATTTGCTAAGTTTTAAATAGGGGTTCAAGGCGTAGATGATTCGAAGGTACCCGCAGAAAATGCCATGGCACAAGCTCTAAGGGAGCAGGGAATTCCCTTAGAGCCTTCCTCGATAAAATTTCTCCTAAATCGAAGAATATCCGAATCCATTGCCCAACCAAGGGAGTCGTTGTAAATGGGTGACTCCTTCGCTGCTGGTCAGCAGAGTCATTGGATGTAATGAAAATGGGACAAGGCAACCAGAATTGGGACCCAGAAAGCCTGAGCCAGGAGTTCCTCGCAAAGGCCGAAGCATGCAGGCAATACCTTCGTGAGGTTAAACCAAAGCTTCGCCTTATGAGGTCCTACGAGTTCATTCACGACGAGACGCTTGCCGAGCTTCAAATTTTCAATTAACCTGCACGGGAGCACCTTCCTGGCATCCCGTCATGACCTTCTGGCTGGACTGAGGAGCCTGCTGGAGGCCGAGGTGCCAAAGGAACCAGAAGTTCTTGATTTCGAGCGGTTCAGGATAGTCCGTAGAAACATCATCGAAACCCTCATCAGGAGATTCGAAAGGGATGGATAGAAACAGGGACACAAGAACAAAGGGAAGGGTGCCCCTCTTAAATTTTGTCGAAGGCCAAGGGCTGAGACCTTAGCTTTTTCAGGAAAGAGCAAGCTTGATTATGGGGAATGTTAAACACATTAAAATATATCGCCGCAATGATGATACGAAGGAATGGGTGGCAGACTGTTTTGTAAGTCTTGATGGTCATCCCCAGATACATGATTGTGTACCTGACCTTCGTGAGGATGTGAAGGAAGTTATCGAGGAAAATCTACCTAGTGTAAAAGGGCAAATTTGGCTTGCAGGTGAAATTCCGATTTCCGAGGAAACTTATGGTTGGGTTAGTGAGGATGTACCCGAACAGTCGAAGGAAAGGACTTAGAGGAGGGCCTTGCATGCGGGAAATTAGGGTCGTCATCTCAGTCAATGACCGATGTCTGACCCCGTGATTTTTGATGTTTAAGAGGATGAAGAAATGGAAGGATTTGAAATTGTAAAAAGAACTCAAATCGATGGTGATTTTGAAGGATATGATGGTGAAGTATTATTCAAATTAACGGACGGGACCTATTGGATTCAGGACGAATTTAAGCACTGGTATCATCATGCTCATTGCCCTGAGGCTAGAATTCTTAGAAAGGAAGGTAGACTCTATATACAAGTGGATGAGCAAGATGAGATCGTTCCTGTGCGCGAGGCTTCCACCGTGACAAGAAGCAAGATAAAGGGAGAGTTTAAGGGTTGGGACGGGAAGAGTGCATATGAGTTATTAAATGGCGAGGTTTGGGAACAGGCCTCTAACAGATATAAATACAAATACGCTTACATGCCCAACGTTACAATCTATGAGACCCCTTCAGGAATGGTGATGGAGGTTGCCGGCACCAGAGCCAAGGTCAGAAGAGTAAAGTAAAACCTAACAGGTCCCTTCATCAGCCGATTAGTAGTCAAACCAACCGACTTAGGCTCCACGGGTCAAGAAGGAACGGTCTTTAGAAAGCTTCCGATTTTTGTCATTGCGACCCCGTATTAAATACGGGGGAAGCAATCCCTGTTCTTTCAAATGTTGATGGAGAAACGCTTTGCGCTATGCGCTCTGCGCTTTGCGTCATTTCAAGAAACCGGTTGACTTCCTCATACCAATTTAATACACTCTTGGTTGTTTTTAGAACTCCTTACCGTGCAAGGGGGGTTCAAGGGGTTCCGGCTTTAAAGAATTTAACCTAAGACCTCAAACCTCTAACCTCAAACTTCCCACGGAGTGGGAAACTGATGCAAAGCTTCCCTCAGAAATTACCCTGGCCTAAGCTCTAAAGGAACCTTCAGTTCCCTTAGAGCCTTCCTCAATTTGATTTCTCATTAAACGCAAAGCACCTGAATTCAACGCGCAAACTAACCTTTGACTTTCCGAGCCGATAAATATGTAAGCAGAATTCTAAACGAGAAGTAGAGTTAGTCTAACATCATAGACCCCGGGTGGCTTTTTTACAAAAATTGGTGGGGCGGGTTGGTGTTCGGCCCTATAACAATGACAGGAGGATTGTTATTCTTATACGTTGTCATTTTCAAATGGGAAAAACTGAAGAAAACGAAATGACCGAGTATTTAACAAGCGGCTCCACTGGATCGCCGATAAATCTGGCTCCCGGTGAGCCGCACCGTTGGGTGCAATGGTTATGACAGAACCTTCGATAGCCGATAGACTTGAGGGAGAGGCGGGGCGCCGCCTCCTGATTGACCTGCTCAGGCGCCAATCGCTGATCGAAGGCAACGGGTCCGTGGCTGACGCCATCGCTGCGCGGTGTACGATTCTATCGCTTCCAGCCAACACGGTCCTAATTCGTCAAGGTGACTCCGATAACGACGTCTACCTCATTCTCAGCGGACGTCTGCGCGTATTGGTCAATGAACGCGAGGTTGCATCTCGCGGGGCAGGACAGTACGTGGGGGAAATGGCGTTAGTTGATTCAGCCTCGAAGCGCACGGCAACAGTGGTGACCATTGAGCCATCGGTGCTTGCACGATTATCCGAGCCTCATTTTTCTGACATCGCAAACGCCAACCCTTTCTTGTGGCGCAACATAGCAATTGAGCTCGTTCGTCGGCTTGACGAACGGCGCAAGTTCCACCATCTGCCCAATCCTCATCCCATCCTTTTCGTCGGGTCATCGAAAGAGGGACTTCCCCTTGCGGCGGCTTTCGCCGCTACAATTCCCAAGGATGCAGCAAGAGTCACCCTTTGGTCAGAAGGGGTATTTGGGGCATCGCACTTTCCGATCGAAGATCTTGCAGCGCTTCTCCGCAGCGCGGACTTCGCCGCGCTGTTTGCGTCTGCTGACGATACGCTTCTCACCAGAGGCAGGGAATTCTATGCACCTCGAGACAACATCGTGTTCGAGCTTGGCCTCTTCATGGGTGCCCTTACGCGTCAAAGAACGTTTCTTGTCGTCCCCCTAGGAGTCGACATCAAGATACCATCGGACCTGCTTGGCATAAACACAGTGCGCTTCGATCCGAAGGCAGCAACGCCAGACGAGGCTGTTCGCAACACCGCGAATGAAGTGGTCGAGATGATAAAGAAATACGGAGCTCGGTAGGACGACTATGGCGCTCAAAGATGAACTCACTGAACAGGTCTCAAAGATATTCCGCGAACAATGGACCGAGCGGGACGGGCGCGTTGTTCCTGAAGCCGAAGATGTTGCCCTAGCAAATGAGGCCGTGAAACTGGAAGACGCGGTAGTCCTCTATGCCGACATGTCCGGTTCGACTTCTTTGGTCAACGCCGAAACATGGCAATTCGCCGCCGAGGTGTATAAGACCTATCTCTACTGCGCCGCCAGGATCATCACCAGTGAAGGTGGCACGATCACAGCCTATGATGGGGACCGTATAATGGCGGTATACATAGGCGACGCGCCGAATACGTCTGCAGCGCGAACAGCCCTAAAGCTTAATTGGTGCCGTATGGAAATTATCAACCCGTTGCTTCTGAAGCAGTATCCGTCAAAGACTTACCAATTAAAGCATGTGGTCGGCATCGACAGAAGCACTTTGCGAGCAGCTCGCACCGGCGCTCGTGGTGCAAACGATTTGGTATGGGTTGGACGGGCTGCCAACTATGCGGCGAAATTGTCCTCCTTGCCAGATACACATGGATCACGTATGACAGGGGACGTGTACTCCCGCCTTGCCGATGAGGCAAAATATAGCAAGGGCGTGTCCATGTGGGAAGAAGCACAATGGACAGATATGGGGAACATGAAAATATATAGGTCAAACTGGAGATGGCCGCTCTGAAGAGCACCCAACAATCCAGCCGGGTCTATAATTTTAGCATTTTGAAAAATTGTAGACTTCTCTTGGCAGAATTTGGTGGAAAAGGTGGATGCTGAGGAAATACAAAATACCTTATTACCGTTGCCTGGCACCAAACTGGGTATTGCGGTCGCTCCTCCCAGAGGGGACAAGCCATGCGATGTATCGCCAACTACGAAATTGAGTCCGAAATATCTGTTGTCTCGGATGACGTCCGGCTGAAACTTCAACACCCGAACGGGCAATTTCAGGCGCGCATTAAGAACATAGTGCGCGACGATTATTCGACGCCATTTCTCTTGTCCTTGCAGATTACCTTTGAAGCGCCGAGTCTAAAGGAGGCTCAAGACATCGCTCAGGACAAGCTAGTCGAATGTCTCAATATGCTCTCGTTCGCAACCGGCGCGAGCGTCAGGCGGCATCGAACTAAGCAGATTGTTGATTGCACTCCTGCGTCAGGAATGAGGGATTCCCTTGTCTGGGCGGATTCAGTAGGGCATGAAGACCCCAACCCGTTTCTAGATGAAGATATCATCGTGTCAATAGAGCGCTTGCTGCAGTTCGATCCGCCACCTGCGGTTCGCCGTGCATTGCGGTGGTATCGAATTGGCATTCATGCCTCGGTACCAGAAGATCAATTTCAGTATTTCTGGTTTGCTCTGGAGATACTTGCTGAGTATCAGAAGGCTCCCGAGAAGGTGACGGATCGATGTCCTGACTGCAAATCTCCTCTTTACTGTGAAACTTGCAAGACGCATCCAACACATAGGCCGTACGCAAAGCAAGCTATCCGGGCTTTGATTCAGGCGGTTGAGAAGGCCTGCGATGAGGAAACTCTCGAGGCCCTAGATAAAGCTAGGAACGCGCTAATGCATGGGGCGACCTTAAAGGAGATCGAGAACAAGCTGCCCAAATCCGGTGAGGACATCGTTGACGTGCTGGGAAGAATCTTGTTCAAGGCCTTGGTTCATCAGTTTCCTATAGAACTGTTCAAAGAAAGAATTCATTTTGGCAGCCCAACGACCTATGTCCATCGAACCATGACGGGTATTGCCCATGTGAGTACCGTCGTTCCGAAGGGTGAGGACGGCGAGCTAGACCTGGACAGCTTCACGGGTCTCAAGGTATCCATGGTGACCGATGGGCCACCTCAGAGCGGACGGCCGAGCATCATTGTGATGACCCCCGAGCAGCACAAGCAACTCGGGTTATTTACGCGCGAGAAGGGCGATCATCAGGAGCTATGCAAACGCGTGTATGAGAGGGTGAAGATGCGCGACGAAAAGGTGGTGGCCCTAGTACTCTCAACGGACATGGCGCGAATTCGGGATGCGCTCAAACGCGGTGAAACGGGAAACTGGCAAGACCTCTTCCGCGAGATCGTGAGCGCCAATCCCTCCGGCAGCGCCTCAACACCTGGGCCCGACTCGGGTGGTTAGCCGTATTCGCCGGCGCGGTTGCATGGCGCAATTTGGAATGCCTAACCACTCGATGCAGCCGACCGCTGGAAGCGGCGGCTGATCGAGGACGTTGAGCGGCGCGCGGACGCGCCCCTCAACGGCGAGCTGCTTCGCCAGCGTCTTGTGTGCGGCGCAAGAAAAAAACGCGCCGCCCAACAATCCGCTGGAGCCTCGCGTCGCCTCGCCGTCTGGCTCCGCCTGCCGGCAACCGGCGCCCGCTCGGCTCAGCTCGCCGTTATACAAATAAGAAACTAACCAAGAGGGAAAACAAATGAAAGCACAGTACATTCCTCCACAGCTTGACCTCGAAGCATTCAATTGTCCTAATTGCCACGTCTACTCACGCCAGCACTGGTACTACATGAGTGCCGCTATACGAATAGATGGTTTTGGCCTTCAGTACTCAAACCAAGCATTCAAGATCTCCAATTGCGAAAGGTGTGGATTCCCAACCATTTGGCATGGCGACAAGATCATCTATCCAATCCATTCAAATTCGGAACCCCCCCATCCGGATTTGCCTGAAGATATACGGTGCGATTATGAAGAAGCAAGGGCAGTAGCAAATCTCTCTCCGAGAGGAGCTGCTGCCTTGCTGCGTCTCGCCATTCAAAAGCTGTGCGCCCATTTGGGGCAGTCTGGGAAAAACATAAATGCTGACATCAAGGCACTAGTTGCACTGGGTCTGCCGCCTAAAGTTCAAGAAGCTCTCGATATTGTGAGGGTCATAGGTAATGACGCTGTTCATCCAGGAACAATCGATCTGAAGGATGATAGAGAGACAGTCAACAAACTGTTCAGGCTCGTGAATTTCATCGCTCAAAAAATGATTACCGAACCGAAAGAAATAGACGAGATATATGGGAGTCTTCCACAGGACAAGCTCAATGGAATTAGTGAAAGGGATAAGACCTAGACCCATTGCATAACGAGTCGCTCCACCGGATCGCAAATAAAATTAAAATGGGGACACATACCATTTTTCTTGAGATAAGTCGTAGGAATACGGGATCAGGTCTTTAACGTATGCCTTGGGAAACAACTAGGGACACTTCCCTATTTTATGTATTTAGGTCTCTTGGAAGAATTTGGTGGAAAAGGTGACCGCTAAGAAAATATACTTGTTCGGCATTGGAAAGTTGAATTATTACCAATGTCGAGGGCTGCCCCCTGATACATTTTAACAGCTTAGATGAGAATCAGGCATGTAATCATAGGTACAATGATCTCATCATAATATTATTTTTCTGTGTACTATCTGTTAGCTGCAAAGAAATTACGGGTGTAATTTGATTGGCACATGTAGATTGTGTGGCGAAAATAGAAAGCTATCGTTTGAGCATATTCCACCGCGATCATGCTTCAATGACAAGCCGGTCTACGTTTTGGATGGGGAAAGGCTGCTCAGAGAAGAATTTAATCTTGATAGTCCGAGGGGGAGCCAGTCGCAAAGGGGATTAGGTTCATACACGCTCTGTGAACAATGCAATAATGATACAGGGGCATGGTATGGAAATGCATTTGCGGAATGGACGCATTATGCGGCCAGAGTATTGTTTTATACTAGAACGGAACCAGTATTATACTACCCATTTCGCTGCTTTCCTTTGCGTGTCCTTAAGCAAATCGTGATCATGTTCTTCAGCGCGAGCCATCAAGGATTCAACCGTGCTCACCCAGAACTTGTTAAGTTCTGCCTGAATAAGGAGTATCATTACTACCCCGAGAATCTACGTATATATTCCTACTATAATCCATCGGGACGCGGAAGAATGGCTGGCGTAACCGGTAGGCTCAATGGTATCACTGGCGAAATGCCAGTGATTTGCGAGGTGTCTTGGTTTCCAATGGGGTACGTTCTCGCCCTCAGGGGAGGCAAGCCTGACGATCGACTATTCGATATAACGTTTTTCTCTCGATATTTCTTCAATGACTGGAAGGAATTCAGCCTCAAAATTAAAGCGTTACCAATCTATACGCACTTTCCCGGAGACTACCGTACAAGAGATGAAGTCAATCGTGATAGATTACTTAATGAAGCCGAAGCAAGAAAGGCAGCAGCTAACAAGCGGCTCCACCGGATCGCCGATAAATCTGGCTCCGGGTGAACCGGAGCGTTAGTCCGCTCAAATTAAGGAGGATTGTATTATGCCAGTTGCGCCACTTAGTCTTATCAAGCGATTCGATGAATTTCGCCCGAAGGACGATAAGAAACATATTCCTAGGAATACGAGAGGTATTTATGTATTGCTCAACCAAGAAGGCGTCGCTTTCAATGTCGTTTACGTCGGAATGGCGGGTGGAGACAAAGCGGGAATACACGGACGTCTAAATTCACACTCTACCAGCAAACGAAAGAAAGGAAAGTGGTCTCATTTTTCAATATTTGAAGTGCATGATAACATTACTCGCGAAACGATTCAGGAACTTGAAGGTTTGTTTCGGCACATCTATCGGAAGGATTCGCAATCGCTAAAACTCGGCATTCATAAAAAGTTCAAGGGGTTCAGACAGATTCATAAAGACTTGAGCAACTGGTAATCGTAAGCGGGCTAGCCTGGGCATTCAGTGGATCGCAAAAAGCACGCCCCCACTTAAAAATGGGGACACATACCATTTTTTGAGATGAGGCATAGGCATGCGAGATCGACTTTTCAATGTTGGCAGAATTTGGTGAAAAAGGTGACCGCCGACTGCAGCGAATGTGAAATAGCACATCGCTGATTCAGTCGTTAGGTGTGCAAACGAACGGCAAGATTAAAAGATGATGAAAACGAATATACCTCGTTGGTTTCGTGTCTATTTGTGGATTTATGGGATATTGCATATCATCCTGGCAGTTCCTTGGGGAATTATATCTCCCACGGGAGGCCTTATTATATTAATCCCTCTGCTAATGCTGATTTCCGGTATTTCGGCTTTAATTGGAAAGCGATGGGGGGCATTTCCTCTCACAATCTTTGCACTATTGGTTACGGCCTTTTACATTCTAATAGCCATTCCATTCGGGCTTCCATATGAAGCTTATTTCTACGTAGCAGGATTTAGTTTGCTTTTGGCAGTAGAATGGTTCACGGCCGTAATGTATTGGCGATTTTTCTTTCGACACAAAATAGGATAGCGGCATCTAACCATAAAGACGAAAACTAGGGACACCTCTCTATTTTATGTATGTAGTTCTTATGGCAGAATTTGGTGGAAAAAGTGACCGCTGGGTGACCATAGCAGAAAGCGGAAGGCAGAAAGCAGTAAGCGGAAACCGGGAATCAGCAAGCAACAAGCGAATGGCTGATAGCTTATGGCTGATAGCAGATGGCGGATTGCGGAATCTTGGGTGTTGGATAGCGGGACGGGGTGACACGGAGATGGGGTGACGGGGAGAACCTTAAATTCGAGATTATGCAATGCGCAGGCGTAGAGCAATGCACATAGCATCGATTCTAAAGCTGAAGTCAAATCCGCCCTTGTGCCTGGGCTTCTTTTTTCTCCTTGCCAAGACTCTCTCTTCCTTGTATCTTGAATAAGAAACGTCTGGTTGTTGGACGCCGATCTTCGAAAGCAGTCCAAAATATCATTTGGCCATAAGCAGGAGGTTTATTATGACCATTACTGATCGAATTGAAATCAACCCGAAGGTGATGATGGGCAAACTTGTGATACGTGGGACTCGGCTTACCGTGGAGCTCATTCTCCGGAAATTGAGCGAGGGAGCAAGTGAAAAGGAGCTTTTGGAGGCCTATCCCGGGCTTTCGCGGGAGGATATCCAGGCGGCTATACGATTTGCTGCTGATACGTTGGCCCATGAAGAGACCGTTATCCTGAGTTCTCCACCAAAACGAGCAGTTAGGAAATAAATCATGCGTTTTCTCGCAGACGAAAACTGCGACTTCACCGTGGTCCGGGCTCTTCGGGCAGCGGGTCATGATGTGCTTTGTGTTTCAGAGATTACACCGAGAGCAGAGGATTCCGAAGTCATAAAACTTGCTGACGATGAAAAAAGAATTTTGTTGACAGAAGATAAGGATTTTGGCCAATTGGTCTATTCCCACGGTCAAAAAACGCTTGGCGTGATCTTCCTCAGATTTCCAACTTCAGCCCGAAGGCAGATTTCAAGAGATGTTGTTAATTTAGTGAAGCAGCAAGGTGAGAAATTAGCTGGATGCTTCATTACTGTATGCGGGTTGATCAGGGTCGGACCAAGGTAACTATTTGGTATTGTGAGCCAATTAACAATAAACGGTATGAATTTTTGGCTTAGAACGGCATTTTTGAAGGCGAAAACATTCATTTAAGGGATTAGGGGTGGCAAGAGCCAACCGACATTACCTTCCAGGGTATGTTTGGCACATCACTCATCGGTGCCATAAGAGAGAATTTCTGTTGAAGTTTGCCCGGGATCAACGTCGATGGCTGCAGTGGCTTTTTGAGGCAAGGAAGCGTTTTAAAACCTCTATCTTGAGCTACGCCGTAACCTCAAACCATGTTCACCTTGTCGTAAGAGATGACAAGGGACCAGATGTTATACCGCAAACGATACAATTGGTAGCGGGGAGAACAGGGCAGGAATATAACCAAAGGAAAGGTCGGAAGGGTGCTTTTTGGGAGGATCGTTATCATGCTACCGCGGTGGAGGCGGATTCCCATCTTGTTCAATGTATGGTTTATATCGATTTGAACATGGTTCGTGCTGGGGTAGTGGCCCATCCTTCAGAGTGGCCGTTCTGCGGATATAATGAGATCCAGAATCCTCGGCAGAGGTATTCTTTGGTCGATCACAGTGGTTTGATTGATTTGTTTAATATGGGGAGTATGGATGAGTTGAGGAAGACTTACCGAGATTGGGTGCAAGAGGTTTTGGAAAAGCAGGGTCGAGAGCGCCAGCCGCAGTGGACGGAGAGTATTGCGATTGGGGCGGAGACCTTCGTGAGAGATACGAAAGAGAAGCTTGGGATAAGGGCAATGGGTCGAGAAGTGATTGGGGCGAATGAATTTTATGAATTACGGGAGCCCGAAACTTCTTATGAGGCTGATTTTGGGCATGAAAATGCGGATCTAAGGCAAGAAAACACATATTTTTGGGACGCATCT
>Ga0315282_10005354_pt1 | contig 21940 bp, 20 predicted proteins | sample YL17G07_20_MG_FD_203693 | JGI IMG/M metagenome (GOLD analysis project Ga0315282, IMG submission 203693) | Sediment microbial communities from Yellowstone Lake, YNP, Wyoming, USA - YL17G07_20 | ecosystem: Environmental > Aquatic > Freshwater > Lake > Sediment | place: USA: Wyoming | collected... | reverse complement strand
AGCGTTGAGCAATTGAAGCACCTTCTACCGACGCTGGAAATGAGTCTTGACGAGTGTCTCCGAAAAGCGTGCGACGAATTGGTTCCACCCGGCAGCGCCGTGGCCAACTTTCACAATTCCGCCCCTTGGATGAAGATGAAAATCCTTTCCTAATTTTCTGTTCTTGATCGGCTAACATTTTCATTTTTTCGACAGGCCCGCAAGATTCCCACACATAATCCAATGCACTATGACCGCAAAAAATGCGCCGAGTTATGCTCCTGGGAAGGGAGGCAGGAGCGAAGCGACGTTGGAGGGAAAACCTGCCGAAGGGAGTTTCCCTCCAAGAGTGTCCGACAGGACCCGACTTGTCGAGTCGTCAGCCTCTATCTACCTCCTCAAAATAATTTTTGATTTTTGGATGAAATATGTTAAGATATCGCTTACTGAAGAGGGCAATATTTGCCTTGTCCTAGCAAAAAATCAAGATCATGAGCTACCTAATTTACGCCCGAAAGTACAGGCCTAAAACGTTCGAAGAGATGGTCGGACAAAAGGCGGTCGTCCAAACTCTGCAAAACGCCATTAAAAATAACCGGGTCGCCCAGGCCTATCTCTTCTCGGGTATGAGGGGCGTAGGAAAAACGAGCGCTGCTCGGATTTTGGCCAAAGCCCTCAACTGCCAACACGGCCCGACACCGACTCCTTGCAACAATTGCGAATCCTGCCAGGCGATTGACGAAGACCGGTCGATCGATGTCCTGGAAATAGACGGTGCTTCGAACCGAGGCATCGACGATATCCGAGCCCTCCGGGATGCCGTCAAATACAAGGCCATGCACAGCCTGTACAAGATCGTCATCATCGATGAAGTGCACCAGGTCACGGGCCCGGCTTTCAACGCCCTCCTGAAAACCTTGGAAGAGCCGCCGCCCAAAACAATCTTCATCTTTGCCACGACGGAATTCCATAAAGTTTTAGCCACGATCGTCTCCCGCTGCCAACATTTCGAATTCAAAAAATTGTCGCAGCGAGAAATCATCAATCATTTGATGTCCATTGCCGATAAAGAAGGACTGACGATTTCTCCCTTCGGCCTGGGATTGATTGCGGAATCGTCTGATGGAAGTATCCGCGACGCGCAGAGTCTCCTCGACCAGGCGGTGGCTTTCTGCGGGGAGAACATCGGCGACCAAGAGCTCAAGGAAATTCTGGGAACAGTCAACCGCGAGCTGCTCTTCGAATTTTCGACCGCCGTTCTCGAAGAAAAACCGGCTCTCATTTTCGGTTTGGTCGAAAAGGTCATTGTCTCCGGTTATGAACTGCGTTTCTTCTATAAAGAAGTCGTCCAACATTTCCGGAACATGCTCGTTGTCAAAACCGTCGGCAAACCGGAAGAACTTCTTCTCTTCAGCCCGGAGGATCTCAACCGGCTCAAGGAGGAAGCGGCCAAAGCCTCAGGCGAAGATCTCCTCCGTTATCTTCAGGCTTTGCAAAACAGCGAACAGGGGTTGAAGTTTTCCTCCCATCCCCAGATCTATTTCGAAACAGTCTTGGTCAAACTCTGCCATTTCAAAAAGATCATTTCCTTGAAGGACCTTCTCCAGGAAGTCGATGAAACAAAGAAGGGGGGAGGATTGGTTCCGGGGAACCCCCCCCGGCCTTCGGTGTTCTCATCTCATTTTCAACCATCCGCCTCAAAAAGCATTGAACCGTCCGAAATGAAAAATAAAATTCCGGTCGTCGAATCGAAAAGACCGCCGGTCAGATTGGAATCAACGCTGAAAAAGGAAAAGGACTTGGATATCGCCTTGAAAGACCCGACGGTCAAATTGTTCATGGACACGTACAAGGCCCGCGTGCTTTCCGTCGAGCCCGTCAAAGGAAAATCGGAAGGCGAGGAGGAATGAGATGAAAAGCTTCGGCGATCTGCAGAAAATGCTCAAATCGGCCAAAGAGATGCAGGACCGTCTCCAGAGAGAACTCGCCGAGCTCCGGATGGACGGCTCGAGCGGCGGTGGAATGGTCGCACTGACATTGGACGGCCAAAAGAATCTCCTCTCCCTGAAGCTGGACCCGGAAATCGTCGATAAGAAAGACGTGGACATGCTTCAGGATCTGATCATAGCGGCCTTCAACGACGCCGCGGCTAAGGTCGATGCCGAACTCGCACAGAAACTGGGAGGGATGGGAGCCGGATTGAAAATTCCAGGATTGACCTGATGTTTGAATACGCCCAACCGCTCAACCGCCTGATCGAAGAATTGAAAAAAATTCCAAGCATTGGGGCTAAAACGGCACAAAGAATCGCATTCTATCTTCTCAGCCTCCCTCAGGACGAAGCGGACGACTTGGCCGAATCCATCCGGGAAGTCAAAAAGAACCTGTTCTACTGCTCCGTCTGCAACAACGTCACCCATATCGACCCCTGCCGCTACTGCACGGATTCGGATCGGAATGAAGATATCCTATGCGTCGTCGAAGAGCCTTACAATATATCGACGATCGAGAAAACGGGCGTGTTCCACGGTCGCTATCACGTCCTTCTCGGGACTCTGGCGCCTCTCAAGGGCAGGGGCCCGGAGGACCTGAAGATCGAAAAACTTCTTGCCCGCCTTAGCAACGGCCGGGCGAAAGAGATCATCATCGCCACAAATCCCACGGCCGACGGCGAAGCGACGGCACACTTTCTGGCGAGAAGCCTCAAAGACTTTAATCTGAAACTGACGCGACTGGCCATGGGCTTGCCCGTCGGTTCCGACATCGATTTCGCCGATCAGGTCACCGTCAGGAAAGCCTTGGAAGGGAGAACGGAACTCAAGGAATAATCCGTAATTAATCCTGTGTGCTTAAAATTGGAGGTCGAATGAGACAGACTATCGAAATCCGCTGGCACGGACGCGCCGGACAGGGCGTCGTGACGGCCGCCGTCACTCTCGCCGACGTGCTTTCGACCGAAAAGGGGAAGTATGTCCAGGCTTTCCCGGAATTCGGGGCCGAAAAGCGCGGCGCACCGATCTTGGCTTTCAATCGGATCAGCACTCAACCCATCCGCACTCATAGCCAGGTTTATTCGCCGGACATCGTCGTCGTCACCGATCCGAGCCTTTTAGGCCTGATCGACATCAGCGACGGTGCCAAAGACGACGCTTTTTTCCTGATGAACACGACATTTGATTTAGGCCTGATCCGGAAAAGGCTCCATCTCGGCGAGCGCAAGATTTTCGGACTGGACGCCTACACGATCGCTCGGAAGGAGTTGGGCAAGGCTATCCCCAACGTCCCGCTGGTCGCGGCCCTGGTCAAGATCATGAACCTCATGGACCTCGACAGATTCCGCGAGAACATCAAGGTCTCGCTTGGCAAAAAACTGAGGCCCGAGGTCGTGGAGATGAACCTGAGGACGATCGACCGCGCCTTTAAGGAGGTCAAGGAAGGATGAAAAAGGAAACTTGGAAAGAACTGCCGCTGGGCTGTGTCAACGTCAATCCGGGCAATTCGCGTCAGAATTTGACCGGGACCTGGCGATCGGGAATGAAACCGGAGTTCATCGCCGAGAACTGCATCCACTGTTTTTTCTGCTGGCTCTACTGCCCGCACTTCGCCATCCTCTCGGCCGGGGACAAGGTCACGGGCATCAATTACGATTATTGCACCGGCTGCGGTCTCTGCGCCGAGGAATGCCCGACGAAAAAGAAATCCATCGTCATGGTCAAAGAGGAAGTCAAGCTGGCCGAAGGAGGGACAAAATGAAGACGCTCAAGCCCTTGAACGGCAACCAGACCATCGCTGAAGCGACCCGCCAGGTCGATCCCGACGTCATCGCCGCCTACCCCATCACGCCTTCGACGGCCATTGTCGAAACCATCGCTCAGTTCAAAGCCGACGGCCTGATCACGGGCGAATTCGTCTGTCCGGAGAGCGAGCACAGCGCCATGAGCGTCTGTATCGGCGCCGCATCGGCCGGGGGGAGGGTCATGACGGCCACCTCTTCCCAGGGGCTGGCCTTGATGTGGGAGATGCTTTATATCGCCGCCGGCTTGAGGCTTCCTATCGTCGCCGGCATCGCCAACCGCGCCCTCAGCGCCCCGATCAACATCCACGGGGATCACAGCGATACGATGGGCGCCCGGGATTCGGGTTGGATCCAACTCTATTCCGAGAACTGTCAGGAAGCCTATGACAATTTCATCCAGGCCTTCCGCATCGGAGAACATCTCGACGTGCGGACTCCGGTTTTTGTCGGCTTGGACGGCTTCATCATCAGCCATTCGGTCGAAGTCATCCAGGTTGAGGACGATGCCGAGGTTAAAAAATTCATCGGCGAATTCAAAGCCGTTCATCCGCTCCTCGATACGGACAAAAAAATCACCGTCGGTCCGCTCGATTTCACGGATTATTACTTCGAACACAAGAGGAGCCAGATCGAAGGCATCGAAAACGCCCCGGCGGTCATCGAAGCGGTCGGCCGGGAATTCGGCCGGGTCTTCGGCCGAACCTACGGCTTTTTCGAAGAATATAAAATGGACGATGCCGAAACGGCCATCGTCGTCATGAGCTCGGCCGCGGGAACAGGCAAGGACGCCATCGACGAGCTTCGGCAGGAAGGCCTCAAGATCGGTCTGCTCAAACCCCGCGTCTACCGCCCCTTCCCGCATCAGAAAATCGCCGAAGCCTTGAAGGGGTTGAAGGCCGTGGCCGTCCTCGACCGGTCGGCGAGCCCCGGCGCTCACGGCGCGCCCCTCTTCACGGATATTCGCGACGCCCTCTATGATTCGAACGAGCGGCCGAAGATCGTCAATTATGTTTACGGACTCGGCGGCCGGGACATCAAAGTCGAACACTTCAAGGAAGTCGCGGCCAAGTTGGAGAAGATCCGGACCACGGGAAAAGTCGACGAGCTCTGCGGATACCTCAACCTGAGAGAGTAGGGGAAAGGAGAGAAACGATGGCCATCCGACTCAAAGATTTAGCAAAAAAAGAAGATCAGCTCGTAGCCGGACACGGCATGTGCCTCGGCTGCGGGATTCCGTTGATTTTTAAGGTCATCCTGAGAGCGACGGATGACCCGATCATCGCGGCCAACGCCACGGGCTGCCTCGAAGTCTGCACGACGATCTATCCCCGCACGGCCTGGAACATGACTTGGATTCACAGCGCCTTTGAAAACGCCGCCTCGACAATCGCCGGCGTCGAAGCCATGTTCAAAGCTCTGAAGAACAAGGGAAAAATACCCCGCGACAAACAGATCAAATTCATGGCCATGGGCGGGGACGGGGGAACCTACGACATCGGCCTTCAGGCCCTTTCCGGGGCTGTCGAGCGCGGACACCGATTCGTCTATGTCTGCTACGATAACAATGTCTATGCCAACACCGGGGGGCAGCGCTCATCGGCGACGCCGATCGGCGCTTCGGCGACGACCGACCCGGCCGGAGACAAAAGTCCGGGGAAAATACAGGGGCGCAAAGACCTGACGAAGATCATGGCCGCCCATAATATCCCGTATGTGGCTCAGGCCAGTCCGGCGAAATGGCAGGACCTTTACACAAAAGCCGAAAAGGCGTTCAAGGCCGACGGCCCGGCCTTCCTCAATGTCATGTGCATCTGTCCCACCGAATGGAAATACGATTCCGGGATCGGGATCAAGCTGGCCCAGCTCGCCCTCGACACCTGCGCCTGGCCCATCTACGAAGTCGAAAACGGCAAGGTTAAAATCAATTACAAGCCCAAAGAGAAAAAACCGGTCCTCGAATGGCTCAAACCGCAAGGGCGGTTCCGCCATCTTTTCAAGGAATCGAATTCCTGGATGCTCGAAGCCATCCAAAAGGGCGTGGACCACGAGTGGCAGGAACTCCTGAAGCTTGAGGAATCATCCCTTAAATAGGACCAGAAATTGCCGATAGCCCATGTCATCGCGAGGAGCGAAGCGACGTGGCGATCTCCAAGATATTCTTATTTTGGAGATTGCCACGCACCCAAGAGGTGCTCGCAATGACTCTAGAATAACCAGCTAATCATCTCTATCGTCATTATTTAACGAATTATCATACGGAAGATTATTTTTTTGGGCCGACGACAACAAGCGCTGATTTTTCAGGATTCAGGACTTCTTTCATAAAGCCATTGATCTCATCCAGGGTGACGGCTTCGACTTCGCCGAAAATATTTGTGAAATATTCAAAGCCCAGGCCCAGGGCTTCAAATGTCCCCAAAGTTCCCGTCCGCCTGTCCTTGGTTTCATTGGAGCGCAAAAAATTGGCCTTGACGAGAATTTTGATATCCGCCAGCTCTGCCGCGGATATTCCTTTCTCTAAAAGCTCGCTGAGGACCTTTTTCAGGGCCTCACGGGCGGTCTCTTTTTTTGAAGCGTCGGTTTCAAGATAAGCTTCGAGAATACCGCCCTCCGAGAAGATCGAGGCTTGAGCATTGACGTTATAAGCCAGCTTTTCCTCCGTCCGCAGCGTCCAAAGCTTTGAGCCGGGTCCTTTGCCCAAAAGCGTTTCGAGAAGAGAGGCCAGCGCGTAGCTTCTCGGAGTCGTTTTCGGCAGGGCAAATCCCAGGGAAACAAGAGCTTGCTTCGTCTCTTTCTCGAAGGCCGTCTCCTTTCGCTCGGAGGCGTTCTCCACGGGAGCGCGGATTGAGACCGATTCGGGAGGTTTACCGGAGCGGAACGAACCAAGATATTTCTGGAGAATCCCGGTTATTTTTTCGGTGTCCAAATCCGAAACTGCGACAAGAATCATATTGCCCGCCTGAAAATAATTTTTATAGAACGATTCGATATCGCGGCCTTTGATTTTCTTCAGGGCTTCTTCCTCTCCGTAGATTGAGCCGCTGTAGCCTAGATTCCAGAGGAACGTCCGGAGTTGGGCCAGGTGCCCGACGTTGATGTTATCATCGCTCTCGATCTTCCGTTGATTATTCAGGTAATCTTTGACGCGATCGATCCTGACGCCGGTGAAGAGCGGATCTTTCAGGATGGCGGCGAAAACGGCGAGCGTGTTCTCCAGAAAATCCGTAAGACACTCGATGTGGATGACCGAATAATCGCCCTTGGCCGTCATCATATAGCGCGACGACTTTTCCATAAGCTCCGTGGCTTTGCTCTGGTCGGGAATCTCAAGGGAGAGGCGGGTGGTTAAATAGGCGAGGCCCTCTTTTCCGGCCGGCTCGGCTCGCTTCCCGCCTCGGACGAGGATTTCAAAGACGGTCACCGAAGAGGATTCATCTTTTTGGGTGATCACCGTCAGCCCATTCTCAAGAACTTTTTTCTGGGCCGCATTCTTCCATTGGGCCAGAAGCGGCGGAGGTGCATAAGCGGAGAGAGATAAACACACAAGAGCGAGAATGACGGAGGGCCGGTTCTTCATTGTCTATTTTTTCTTGGGCACGATCGAAACGAGGACATAGTCGCCCTTGCTCAGATATTTCGCCGCCGCTTTCCGCACATCGGGGGAAGAGATTTTCTTGATGTTTTCCAGGTAATTCGGGGAAACCTCTTTCTCGTTGAGGAGGAGGTGCATGGCCAATGACGTCGCCAGGGTCAGGCCGTTTTCCTGGGCTTGTTTCGTGTTGAACACGATTTGATTCTTGGCGCTTTCCAGAAAATCAAAAACATACATCTGGGCCTCGCCGTAAACGTCATTCCGGGAATAGTTCTCACTCCGGGTCTGCCGCTGGAGGAACTGGACGGCCTGTTTTTTCGTGGCGTAGAGATTTTTGGGCTCGAGCGTCAGATAGACCACAAAGGCGCCCCCATACTTGAGCGGGATGAAGCCCATCGAGGCCGAATTGATCAGGTCCCGATTGGCTTTAAGAGGACGATAGAGCATGGGATTGATCCCGCGCCCGAGGATTTCGGTCAAGATATCGGCCGCGTACTGGTCCGGGCTGTCGTAATCAGGGGCCGACGTCCCGATTACCAGATAGGCTTCCTGGACATCGAGAGCTTCTTCCAATTCGACGGATTTTGTAAGGGGAGGGGCGAGGACAAATTTGGCCGGAGTGAAATCCGCTTTGGGGACCGTCCCAAAGCAAGTCCGCACTTTATCTTCCATGTCTTTGAGGCTGATATCGCCCACGACGGCCAGAGCGCTCGCGGCCGGGACGAAATGAGTTCTGTAAAATATTTCGAGGTCGTTGGCCGTCAGGGTCCGGATGTTTTCCGCTTTTCCGAAGACAGGCTTCCCGTAGGGATGGCCCGCAAAAAGATTCTGATAGAGAAGAGCGGAAGCATACCTAAAGGGATCGTCCCGGATTTGGCTCAACTCTTCAAGGACGACTTCTTTTTCGGCTTCGAGTTCCAGGGCGTCTATTTTGAGGTTGAACAAAATCTCCTTCTGGTTGTTCAGGCCGAAATCAACAAATTCCGCCGGGAGCGAGATTTCGAAGAGGGCCAGATCCTGTCCGGTGCGGGCATTGAAATAGGCTCCGTGGCGGCGGATGTCGCGGGCGATCTCGGAGCCGCTCCGGACCTCGGTCCCGCGAAAGAGGATGTAGTGTTCCAAGACATGGACGAGGCCGTTATTTTCCGCGGTCTCATCCTTGGAGCCGACATTGACGGCGGCGACGATGTTCAGCAGAGGCAGATTGTGCCGCTCGTAGAGAAAGACTTTCATTCCGTTGTCGAGCGTGAATTCTTTCTCGACATTTTTTTCATCGGCGTGGGACGGTGCGCTGAAAAAAAAGACGAAGAGGACAAGGCCAAGGAAAATGATCGGAGTGACAGATTTATGGCTCGGCCGGCGGTTTGTCTGTAATTTCATCGTTTCTATTCTAACCATTCTGTCTTTTTAAAAGCAAATTTTGGGGCAAACAAACTTACAGGTTTTTGAGGATAGGGAGTGATTGTGGTAAAATTAAAAAGAATTGAGGAAACCGTAATGAAGACCGAACGCAAAACCAAAATCCTGGTCATCGATGATGAGGAAAATATCCGCAAGTCATTAAAAATGATCCTCGAATACGAAGGCTATGCATTCCTCGAAGCCGGGGACGGGGAAGAAGGACTGAGGAAACTTGAAGAATCCGTCGGGATCGAGATTGTTCTTCTGGACATAAAAATGCCGGGAATGGACGGGCTCGAAGTCCTGAAGGAGATCAAAAGCAAGCCCTATTCGCCCGAGGTCATCATGATTTCCGGCCAGGGAACGATTCAGACAGCGGTCGAAGCAACAAAGAGCGGCGCCTTCGAATTCCTGGAAAAGCCGCTTCATCGGGACCGGGTTCTGCTCTCCATCCGAAACGCATTGAATCAGAATAAGTTACAGCGGGAGAATCTGGACCTGAAGAGGAAGGCGGAAAAGCGCTATGAGCTCATCGGTAGCCATCCTTCAATGAAGAAGATGTGGAAAGAGATCCAGGCGGCGGCTCCGACGAACGCGACGGTGCTCATCTACGGCGAAAGCGGAACGGGCAAAGAGCTCATCGCCCGGGCCGTTCACGCTTACAGCCTCCGGGCCAGAGAAAATTTTATCCAGGTGAACTGCGCCGCCATTCCCGAAGAATTGATCGAAAGCGAGCTTTTCGGCCATGAAAAAGGATCGTTCACGGGCGCTACAGAGCGGAAAATCGGCAAGTTCGAACAGGCGGACGGCGGCACGATCTTCCTCGACGAAATCGCCGATATGAGCCTCAAGACTCAGTCCAAGGTCCTGCGGGTTCTCGAGGAGGGTGAAGTCCAGAAGGTCGGCTCGAGCAAGATCAATAAAGTGGATGTCCGGGTCATCGCCGCGACGAACAAAGATTTGAAGAAAGAGATCGAAAAGGGGAATTTCCGCGATGACCTGTTCTTCCGGCTGAATGTCGTGCCGATCTATTCCCCGGCGCTGCGCGAAAAGCGAGAGGACATTCCGCTCCTTATCGAGTATTTCTGTAGGAATTTCGCCGAAGAGAACAATTTCAAACAGAAGAAATTCAGCGAAGACGTCCTCGAGTCCATGATCAGGTTTCCCTGGAAGGGGAACGTCCGGGAACTCAAAAACGTCATCGAGCGCTTGCTCATCATGACCGAGGCGGACACGATCGAGAAACGTGACCTGCCGGAGCAGATCCGGGGAGAGCATCGGATCTATCTCCCCGAGGCGGACAAGGTGAAAACGCTTAAGGATTTCCGCGACCTGGCCGAGAAGGATTTCCTCCTGGCCAAGCTCGAGGAGAACAACTGGAATATCTCCCAGACGGCCCGGGACATTGACACCCCGCGCTCGAACCTGTATAAGAAATTAGAGCAATACGGCATTAAGATAACGGCTGGAGTGGGCGAGGCGGTTGCTCCCGCTTCTCGCGACGAGGAGTAGGGGAGGAAAGTCCGAACTCCACAGGGCAGGATGGCCGCTAACGGCGGCTCCGGGCGACCGGGGGAAAGTGCCACAGAAAAGACACCGCCCGCGGGGGCAAGGGTGAAAAGGCGAGGTAAGAGCTCACCGCCCTGACGGCGACGTCAGGGGCAGGGTAAACCCCATCCGGAGCAAGGCTAAACAGGCCCCACATGGGATGGCCCGTCCCGGGGCGGGTCGGCCGCTCGTCCCCGCGAGCAATCGCGGGGCCAGACAAATAACCGCCCCCGGCTGCTTCGGCGGCCGGGAACAGAATTCGGCTTACGTCCCGCTCCAGCCGTTTTAATTTTTGGAGCCACTATGCCTAAAACGCCAATCGTTGAATTTATTCCAACTTAAATCTGAATAATATCAAAATCGTTATGGTTTAGTTTTTGTGCGCTCCCATGAATACACCCTTGGAATAGGGAAAGTTCATTAGCAAATAAGAGACTTAAAGCGATACATTTGAATTGGGGCAGAGTAGCTATTGCTTAATACAGCAAACGGAGAATTAGGAAAATGAGCACAGTCGCCATACCTTTGTGAGAGCTGAAGGAAGCCGGATTCGAGGTTGTCTGGCTAGATACTTATTATTTCTACTAACTTGTTTGCTTTTTTGAGATATAAAATAATAGAGGACGGAGTCAGGATGAGCAATCCAAAAATATTTTTATTTCATTGTGCTCCAAGGTTTAGATTTAAAGCTCGAGGGAATGCAACCGTAGCCGATACAAAAAATCGAATTCTCCCGAAATGTCGATTTACCATGGCCCTCGTTTGTCTGTACTTGTCGAGTTTATCAACTGCGACTCCAGTAGCCGGCCAGCAGGTTGTCCATAATCCGGAAAAGCCTTTGGCCAAAAACGCCGCCCGGACAATCGCGCTCAAAGAAGTCCTACGAATCAAAGATGATGGGAAGGAGACGAACTTTCGCGGCCCTTACGACCTCCACGTCGGTGAGAACGGTGTTATCTATTTTTACGACGAATTCGTGCTTCACGAGTTCGATGAAACAGGGAAGCTCATGGCTAAGATGGTCAAGCCAGGCCAAGGACCGGGTGAGGCAGGCATGAGGACGACGGCCGTTATCATGAAAGATAAGATCATCGTCCTGGCCATCTCACCGCCGAAATTAATGGTCTTCGATCGCGCCGGACGCCTTCTCGAAGAAGTGAAGACGGATGTAATGCACACGTACGGACACTTTGGGCTAGGCGGGAAGATGTACGTTTTCCGTATGGACCTTCCGGCTTTTGGGCAGAGGCCGGTTAATGGGGGAGAGATAGACGTCCCGATAACTTTAGCGGAGTTCTTACCGGACTTCAGGAAGATAAAAGATATCGCGGAATTTCCGCGCCGGTTCTATTTTGTAAATCAAGGCATATGGTATGAATGGACAGGATTCGGCTATGCTCTTATAGAGCCGGATCAGATATGCATCCACCACACGACGGAATACAAGATTATTCAGTTCAATATGGCGAGGAACGCCGTCGAAAGAATCATCGACCGCAAGTACAAGCGCATCAATCGCCCGGAAGATCCACCCGACAAGAGGCCCCGAGGATACGCACTACCTTACCAAAAATATTACGATGACATTCGGGCCCTCCTTAGCCGAGGCGACATGTTGTGGGCCGTCACATCGACAAAGAACGACCAAAAGAACAGGCTGGTCGATGTATTTGACAAAGTTGGCCGGTATATCGATTGCTTCTACCTGAAGTTTCCGGATGGCTTCGAAGAGCGTTATTTTTATCAAGGCCGAGCCGCACTCCGAGGAGATTTTCTCTATATAGTCGACACAGACCTGGAGGGTTTCAAGAGCATCGGCAAGTACAGGATCGAAGATTAAAGCAAGCCGAAGCGGCGACCGAAAATGTTCAGTAAAATGTCGCTTTGAACGGTGATATATCAAGGAGATGGCTTCTCGACAGCATATGATCGGCATTTCAGGATGATCAAAGATGTCTTTATTAGTATCAGGGCAATATGAATCATTCCGCTTTTAGCATTGAAATCCAGGACCTGGCCGAGAAGAATTTCATCCTGTCCAAGCCCGAGGAGAACAACTGGAATATATCCCAGACGGCGCGGGAGATTGATTATCTATAGATAGGCCTGCTATAAGAAATAAAACGAGCAATTGTTGGTTGGAGGCGACGGCAGTAATGGGAGTAAAGAGCGCGAAAATATTATTGTTATGTACGATATGCTTAGTCTTTTATGATGATATTTGTCGAAGTTCTCAAGAAAAAGCCGCGTCCGTAATTCATATAAGAAACATGGTTTTATCTTTAGACCTTGTCCTTGGGACAGGACCGCAGCCGGAAAACAAATTTAAATTTCCATATTCCTTGGCCGTAGATGGAGAGGGACGGATCTTAGTGGTCGATCGCGGAAACCGGCGCATCCAGGTTTTTGACACGAACGGGAAGTTCTTGATGACAATGGGCGGCAAGAACAAACGAATCGTCAAATTCGCACTTCCCAAGGCGGTTGCTGTGGATAGAGAAGGACGTCTGTTCATCGGCGATAATTCAGGCTCGCGAGCCCAACTTATCATTCTTGACAAAGAATATCACTTCGACAAGAAATTCAGGCTTCCTTATGAAGCTTCTCAAATTGGATTCGCGAACGGCTGGATAATTGTCGGGACAAAATCCCGTCGATCCAGCGCAAACGTCTATCTGATTGACCCGGAAGGGCGGATCGTCGGGACAATCGACGAATGCCCTAATGAAGTGGAACTCTGGAAAACGCGGGCGAATGTCGCCCTAGATCTCAAAGGCCGCGTCTTTCTGGCAAATGAATTTTCTCCGGACGTCCGAGCCTATTCAGCAGAGGGAAATCTTATTTTGGAATTCCGCTATCAACCTTTGACCAAGAACTTCAGATTTCCCGAACCTCATTTGTCTGGCGGCGTCCTCGACGAAGGGGTCCATCGCTTCCTTTGTTATGACCTCGCCGTAGATCGAGACGGCTTCATCTACCTTCTGGTTTCGACCGATTTCAAGGTCAACGAAATGTGCAGCCTTTATGTATTCGATCCTGCGGGCCTCTTCCTGGAGGCTGTCAACCTCTCGTTTCCCTGCGGTCGAATTTACATTGATCGATCGGGCCGGTTTTATTTCCTCAGCCAAATGGAGACTGGCTTTCTCTACAGGTTCAGCCCCTCTTCACGGGAGAGATCATGAAGGGGCGAATAAAAAGAGTAACTTTTAAATTGGAGGACTGATGTCCGGTATATTAAATAACCGCTATAATGAATAAAATGAAAGGATAACCCATGAGAAAACGGACTGCAATCGCTTTCTGGCTGCTCTTGGCTACTTGGAGTGCGAGTCAAGCCGATCAACCGCCTCTGGGGAATCAACTTGCATCTATCGATGAAGCTCTAGCGGCGGCCAAGGCCCGCGGCCAGATCGTTCTGGTCCACTTTTTCTCTCCGGGTTGAGGGACCTGCCAACTGCTGGTTCAGCAGTACTTCAAAAACCTCAAGTACAGCGCGTTCCTCAGGAATAACTTTATAATTTACGAAACTAACGTATTGGAAAAAACAGGTGTGGATCTGTTGGCCAGGTTCAAAATCGAAGGCTGGCCGGTGTTACTTTTCCTGGATTCTGAAGGCGGGGAGATCAATCTGATCGGCGGCTATGCGCCGCCGGTCGAAAAGTACCATCTCCAAGTCGTCAACACGCTGCGCGGGGTGGACACATTCAAATCTCTCAAGGAGCAGTATGCCCAGGGATCTCGAAACTCTGAGATGATGACTAAGCTGGCCCGCAAATACAATTGGAAAACGGGCGGCCGGACGCAGTATTTGGAGCTTCTCAAAGAGGTCGTCTCCGTCGATCTAGATGGAAAGGGAGGAACCACGGAATACGAGGGCAAGACGCTCTCCTGCAAAGAGTATGCCGAATTCATCCTGGCCGAAGATGGATCGAGAAAGGCCGACAAGCCAGACCCTGCGCTGTTCCAAGCTTTCATTAATAAATACCCGATGAGCTCCCTCCTCAAAAACGCTTATAACGGTCTGCTCTCCTACTATTATTACCTGCCCGACAGAGAAAAAGCAGTCAAGTTCTACGAAGGGCTGATGGCTAAATTCCCCGACGATCCCGATGTCCTGTTTTGGTATGTCCGATGGATTTTAAAGGACAAACAGAACTTGGATCATGGGGTCGAACTGATGGAAAAAATAGCCTCTCTGACACAGGTCAAAGCGAATATAAAGGCTGACGACGACTATTACAAACGAACCTTGGCCGAACTTCAGCTTCTCATGGGGGACGAAGCCAAGGCCGAAGAGGTTTTCGGCAAAAAAACCATGCAGGACAAGGTTTCCAGGCTGGGGTATGACCTGGTCAACTTTGCCCGGTTCTGGACCGATCAAGACAAAAATCTAGAGACGGCGGGCGCCATGCTGGAGACCGCGATCAAGCTAGATCCGGAAAATCCCTATTTCCTTCAGTCCGCGACCGACTATTATTTCAAGAAGGAACAAAGGGAACGCGCCGAAGCTCTTTACGGCCCCGCCTACTTTTCCAAAATCAGCAAAGACGGCAGCCGTCTCAGGATCTACGCCAGCTATTGGGCCGAGCGCAAGGAACATCTGGATGTCGCATTAAATGCGGCGCGGATGTCGGTCGAATTGACGCCGAACGCCATCGCCTGGGATACTCTCTCTTTAGTCCTCCTGACCAGGACTGAATACGGAGAGGCGCTTAAAGCGGCCGAAAAAGCTATCGAGCTAGACGGCGGCACGAACCCTCGTTACCAGGCGCGACTCAAGCAAATCAAGGCCGCCATGGCCAAGGATAAAGACGGAGAGGCCAAGAAATAGAAAATCGGAAAGGCCGATGACAAGACATTTAGAGTTGGAACATATCCCAGACGGCGCGGGAGATTGACACTCCGCGCTCAAACCTGTATAAAAAACCTGCTTCGGCGGCCGGGAACAGAATTCGGCTTACGTCCCGCTCCAGCCGTTTCTTTCTTTAGGGGGACATGTTCAGAATTCCAAAGAAATCGGTAATGTTGTTTCAGCACAACTGAATTCGGTACGTGTCCTCGGATTTGATGAAGATCTCCCCTTTCATCCCGGACTATCAAGAGGCTGAGGAGAACGAAAAATATTTTTAAGGACGGATGATTTCGCGAAAGAATGGAGGTCTATCGGCGTTCGGGCGATTTCTCGGTCATCCGGAACAATGATTCGACGGGACAGACCGTTAAGCGAACATTTCCTTGTTCTTGTCATCGATCCGCAGCCGCGAGTATCATCTTTCGTGATGAGGGGGATCGATTCCGATCCTAATATGAGCGTAAGTCGCCGAACGCTAGAAAGCAATTTCTTCTATTATGATGTGATGCATGCAATTTTCTATTCTGTCCTCGTTTCTTATACGCCGAAGTTCCCCGGTTTTGTAACCTCCCTCTTAATGGCCGCCAACAATATTCTTTTGACTCCTCTATTGTTTTTGGCTGGCGCATGAATCAGCTCTTTCCCCAAAGTTCGAATATGAGTTCTGTTTTTGTCTTTCCCAAATGTTCAGCAATATCCTTTAGGATATTGTTCAAAGTTCCGACTCTGATTTCATGATGCTTAGGAATAGTGATATGGTGTTCTTCTTCAGCAACTCTTGTGAGTCGCATATGACTCCCGGTCTGTCTGGTGATGACGTAACCAAATCTCTGAAGCGACTTCGCCAATTCTTCAGCGGTGATATCCCGAGGAAATTTCATAAGGAAAGAACTTCCTCTTTGACCTGATGGAGCCGGATAATATGTGGCATCAGGGCGTCCTCGAAATGGCAGCGGACAGCATCCTTTATGGCTTCCCTCAATTCTTCCAGGGTTTCTCCCTGGGTGTAGATGGAATAGCCGAGAGCTCTCGCTTCGAATCCACCGTCGAGAGATTCTTCGACTAAAAAAATGATTTCGTCTTTCATTTTAATTCCCTAAAACAAAATTATCGACTGTTGTTTCCTTATCAACGGATTTATCGTCATTATAGGGAAAAAGGACAAACCCTGTCAAATCCCTGAACTGGCTCAGGATATCAGTGACACTTTGCTAAAGTGGAGCAATTCGGCATTAAGATAACGGCTGGAGTGGGCGAGGCGGTCGCTCCCGCTTCTCGCGACGAGGAGTAGGGGAGGAAAGTCCGAACTCCGCAGGGCAGGATGGCCGCTAACGGCGGCTCCGGGCGACCGGGGGAAAGTGCCACAGAAAAGACACCGCCCGCGGGGGCAAGGGTGAAAAGGCGAGGTAAGAGCTCACCGCCCTGACGGCGACGTCAGGGGCAGGGTAAACCCCATCCGGAGCAAGGCCAAACAGGCCCCACATGGGATGGCCCGTCCCGGGGCGGGTCGGCCGCTCGTCCCCGCGAGCAATCGCGGGGCCAGACAAATAACCGCCCCCGGCCGCTTCGGCGGCCGGGAACAGAATTCGGCTTACGTCCCGCTCCAGCCGTTTCTTTCTTTAGGGGGACATGTTCCGAATTCCAAAGAAATCGGTAAAGCTGTTTCAGCACAACTGAATTCGGTACGTGTCCCCGGATTTAATTAAGGCCGCTCCATTCATCCCGGACTATCAGGCGGTCGAGGGAAGCGAGAAATATTTTTAAGGACGGATGATTTCGCGAGGGGGATGGAAGTCTATCGGCTTTCGGGCGATTTCTCGGTCATCCGGAACAATGATTCGGCGGGACAGACCGTTACGCGGCCATTGCCTTGTTCTTGACATCAATCCGCGACTGGATTTATCATTTTTTCGCGAGAGGAGATGTCGTTGCCAATCTCAACGGGACATGATTCGAGACAATATGGAAAAGGAAATTATTATAACTAAATCAGATTTGGATCGCCTTCTCTTTCTTGACATATTTCATTCATATGTTATGATTTCAGAGGACGTTAACGAGGAGATTGCTTCATGCTTTCCGAATACATACAAAAAGCCCTCTCGATCGCTCAATACAAACTTTTGGACGACGGTACATGGTTTGCCGAAATTCCGGGATTCCAGGGCGTTTGGGCGAACGCGCGCTCGGTCGAAGAATGCCGGCATGAACTTCTTGAAGTCTTAGAGGAATGGCTCCTGTTGAAAATACGAGATCGGGATCTCATTCCAGAGATCGAAGGCATCGCTATTAGAATCAAAGAAATTGCGACGGCATAATGCCCGTTCTTTCCAGACGAGAACTCATCCGCAAATTTAAATCTCTTGGATATGAAGGCCCCTTGTCCGGCGGAAAACACCAATTTATGATCAAGGGGAATCAAAAAATTCGTATCCCAAATCCCCATGTTGGCGACATTGATATTTCTCTGCTCACGGAAATTCTGAGGCAAGCCGGCATATCCTTTCAAGTGTGGGATAAAGCCTAGATTCTAAATTTATTCGTCATCCCGAGCGGAGCGAATAATCTCGTTTTTATTACAGCCATGAGATGTTTCGCTACGCTCAATATGACAGGGGTGTCACCCATTATCTGCTCTTGTTAATAAATAGGAGAGTTACAGTGGATCGTAATTCTGTCTCCAAGGAGGAACGAATGAACAAGTCCCGCCTTTTTTATTTGGCCGTATTGTTGATCGTCATCTGCATCGGTTTTCCATGCGTCCTGGCGTCGGTTCCCGAAAGTCAGTCGAAGCCCGCCGTTCCGGATATCCAGGCCCTGGACAGCTTCTTGGCCGGTGAACTCAAGGCCAAGAGTCTCGTCGGCCTCTCGGTCGCGCTCATGATCGACGGCAAGCTCGTCCTGGCCAAGGGCTATGGCCGGAGCGCCTTGAATAGCGGCACGGCTGTGACTCCGGAAATGCCGTTCGCCATCGGATCGATCACCAAGCAATTCACCTGCGCCTGCATCCTGAAGCTGGCTAAAGCGGGTAAGCTTTCGGTCGACGACAATCTGGCCAAGTATTATCCCGGACTCACCCGCGCCGGCGACATCACGATTCTCGATCTGATGAACCAAGTCTCGGGATATCCGGATTATTACCCGCTCGATTTCGTCGACCGCCGGATGCTCAAAGAGATTGCCCCTGACGAACTCATCCAAATTTATGCGGGCGGAAAGCTGGATTTCGAGCCGGGAACTCAGTACTCCTACAGCAACACGGGTTTCGTCATCCTCGGCCGTATAGTCGAGAAGGTCAGCGGCCAATCGTTCGGGGAATTCCTCGCAGAACAGATTCTTATGCCGTTGGGACTGAACCATACCTTCTATGAGCCGGACCCGAATCAGGCGAGAATCGCCCGGGGATACACGACGTTTGCCCTCAGCGGGCCGGAGGCCGCAAGCAACGAGGCTCGGGGTTGGATCGGCAGCGCTGGCGCAATCTACTCCACCGCCTCGGACCTGGCCACTTGGGACCTCGCGCTGATGATTGGCAAAGTGCTCAATCCCTCTTCTTTCACCCTGATGACAACTCCGCGTCAGCTTGCCGACGGACGGATCAGCTTCTACGGCTGCGGCCTGAGCATCTCATTCAGATCTGGCCGAAAAGTCCTGACTCACAACGGGGCCGTAGCTGGATTTTACGCCCTGAACTCCTTTGTCCCAAGCACCAAGTCGGCGGCCATCGTCCTCTCCAACTTCGACAGTTACGCCGCCGTCAATGCAATCTACTCCAAGCTCATGGCGGCCATGCTGACAACCACCGCTCCCTATATCCCGGCCATCTCCGGTCCGCCGGCCGCGGAGGCTCATAAGCTGATGCTGAAGTCCTTTGAGGACGGGAAGGTTGACCGTTCGCTGCTCGGAAATGAGTTCAACTGGTACCTCACCGACGAAAAGCTCCGGGCCGCCTCTCTACGGCTTAAGCCATACGGCGATCCGTCAAAGGTGGACGTCGAATCTGTCTCCGAGCGCGGCGGGATGGAGGTTTCCCGGACGCGTTTCATTTTCGCCCAGGGCGTTTTGATTGGAGAAATGTACCGCTCGCCCGACGGCAAAATCCAGCAGTTCTTCGTTTCGAAAGAGTAGGGCTATCTTCCTTTTTACTTCTTCGCCGCTGCGGCCATGTCCGAGTCTCTTTTCGCTTTATATTCTGTCCCTTCCTTCCAATTGGGAAAAGTCGATTCCATGGCGAGGCGGTAGCCCACCTTAAACAGCAGGCGCAGGTCGTCAATCGCCCCGGTGAGGTCCCAGTTCGGATCGAACTCGTCAGAAGGCTTATGATAATTTTCGGCTGTGAACTTTTCCCTTTTGGCCAAGGTCCACTCTTTTCCGTGCTCGACACTGTCCGTCCCGCTGCTGGGATAAATCGCCGGGATACCCTGTTTGGCGAAGGGAAAGTGGTCGGAACGAAAATAAGAACCCTTTTCCGGGGTCGGATCAGGATTCACCGTTCGGCCCTGTTCTTTAGCCGCGGCTTCGATGTATCGGTCGAGGTCGGAGAGGCCGTAGCCGATGACGGTGATATCTTTCATCCTTCCATAGATATTCAAAGCATCCATGTTGATGACGGCTGCCGTTTTGACCGTAGGAAAAAGCGGCTGAGCGGCATAATACTCGGACCCGAGAAGACCCTGTTCCTCTCCTGTGACGGCCAGAAAAACGATGGAGCGAAGAGGCGGCCGTTCAAGCTTTTGGAAAGCCTCGGCCAGTTCAATCAGGGCTGCGGTTCCGGTGGCATTGTCCACGGCTCCGTTGAAGATTTGATCTCCCTTAAGGGCCGGGTTCATCCCAAAATGATCCCAGTGCGCCATATAAATGATATATTCGTCGGCCCGTTTCGATCCCGGCAAGAGAGCAGCGACGTTGCGCGAGATCACTTTTTTGACGCTATTTTTCAGAGTGAGCGATGCTTTGAGGCCCAGGGAAACAGGCCTGAATCCCCGCTTGGCCGACGCCGTCTTCAGTTCGTCGAAATTCAGGCCGGTGCTGGCGAAGATCTGGCGTGTGGTTTCCAGTTGCAGCCATCCTTCCACAGCGCAGCGCGACATGTTGTTGTCCTCTCTGCTCAAATTGAACCGCGGACCGATCCAGCCGTTCTCGACGACACCCCAGGGATAGGCGGCAGGTCCTGTCTCATGGACAATAAAGATACCTGCGGCGCCCTGACGGGCAGCTTCCTCATACTTATATGTCCAGCGGCCGTAATAGGTCATCGTCCGTCCGGAAAAGAGCGCGGGATCCTCTGTTGCATACCCTGGGTCGTTGACCAGGACCACCACGGTTTTTCCCCGCACGTTGAGGCCTTCGTAATCATTCCAATTGTACTCGGGTGCCACGATGCCGTATCCGGCAAAGACTATTTCCGAATCAGCCAAGGAGACCTCTTCCAGCACTCTTTGGGTGAGCGCCACAAAATCGTTTTTGTAAGCAAATGAGATCGTTTTTTTCGCGCCTTTAATTTCGAGCCTTGCGCCGGGTTCAGCCGTGATCACGACCATTGGGATTTCCTGGAAAAAGCTCTGGCCGTTGCCGGGCTTGAGTCCGAGTTTCCGAAATTCCCGTTCGAGGAAGTCGACCGTCTTGACCTCACCGTTTGAAGCCGGCGCCCTTCCTTCGAACTCATCCGAGGCAAGAATTTTCGTATCGGCGGCCAGATCCTGAGCGGTAATGCTCTCCCCGGCCGGCCGCAGTCGCTGTTCTTCGCTCGTACAGCCAAACAGCCCGAAAATAAACAGGGTTGATAGTACGGCAATGATTTTATTGTTCATTTTTTCCTCTCATTTCATATGGTAAGAAAATAAAATACCACTGGTGCGGTTGTCAAGCTTATCCCGCTTTTCTCAGGCAAGGCTGTGCCTTTTTTGAAGTGATTTAAGGATAATTATTTCCTTTTTTCTACGGTCTTCTTCGGGGCCGTTTTTTAAGTTCTTGACTTCGATCCGCAGCCGTGAGTATCATTTTTCGTAATGAGGGGTATCGATTCCGAGTTGAAAGAGCGGCTAAATCGCTGGGCGGGATAAAGGAAACACTCATGCGCCCCACTTTTCAGGGCTGGTCTATTGATCGCGAGCGGGCCAGGGCAGGGGAGAGCTATTATAATAAGTAAGTAGGATAAAGGGAATATTTTTTGATTAGATTTGTATATTTCTTGAAATGGTTGAGTTAGATGCGAGGACAATGATATGAAACGCCTGTGCTTTGTAATTTCATTTGCCGCTGTGACGTCAATTTTGCTTATAGCTTGCCGGCATGGTTCATCAATTGATACTTCAAAATTTGCGGTCGAAATCATCGATGGCGTTAGGTATGTCCATAATCACGCTCCGCAACTTGGAGATAATTCCGGTGTGAAACTGGAATCCATCGGAAAAATCGGTGAACTGGAAAGCACAGACGAAAAACATATTTTGTATGATCCGGTAGATGCAGCCCGGCTTTCAAACGGGGACATTCTCATTCTTGAAGAAAAAGGCTGTAAGGTGAAGCGGTATAATAAGGATCATGAATTTATTTCCTCCTTTGGGCGAAGAGGTCAGGGACCCGGTGATTTTGTTTCACCGTTTTTATTAAGATTGAATCTAAACAGGAATCAATTATATGTTGCCGATTATAAAATCTCTTGGTTTTTAGTTGATGGGAGCTATGTAGACAGCTTCAAACCTATAAAAGCAAGAATTGGTGGCAGCAGTATCAGCGAACAATATAGAACGTCCGGAATGGCAATCCTCTC
>Ga0315282_10005353_pt1 | contig 21940 bp, 19 predicted proteins | sample YL17G07_20_MG_FD_203693 | JGI IMG/M metagenome (GOLD analysis project Ga0315282, IMG submission 203693) | Sediment microbial communities from Yellowstone Lake, YNP, Wyoming, USA - YL17G07_20 | ecosystem: Environmental > Aquatic > Freshwater > Lake > Sediment | place: USA: Wyoming | collected... | reverse complement strand
TGGGGATCTAAGAGAGTAAATAATAAACGCCATCATAAAATATGGTATGAGATAGTACCATTTTTTCAATAAATTTCTTATTGATTGACTAATAAAAATATAATCCAATACAAGGATAGAGATAGGCAGCGTAAATGAATTTTCTTTTGAAAAAAATGCGCCTAGGGCAAAAACAAGTGAAAAAAAATATAGTCCATACCGTCCGCGGCTAGACAGTACGAAACAAAACATGCTAGCAAGATAAAAAAATGCAGCCATGACCGCAAATCTTTGAGAGATATAGGATACAGCCTGCGTTTGGACGGGGTGGATGAGAAAAAGAAAAGAAGCAAGTATGGGAATAAACTGAACTGTTGGTTGTCGATTGATGAATTTACGATCGAGGATTGAGACGAGACTGCGAGTAAAGAAGAAAACAAGAAATGTATTAATAATATGAATGATGACGTTAACTAGATGATAGCCGAATGATGATTCTTTTATAAAGAAATATTGTATGGCAAATGAAAGATAGGGAAGAAAACGAGAAGGAGTATAAATATAGAATAAATGTATATTGGGGAATTGCTTGAGCATATCATTTTCAGCTATCGTGGAGATATCATCAAAGACAAATGGGCCGGATAGAGAAGGAAGATACAGAATGAAACCTATAAATAAAATAAATGTAAAAAAGAGTGCCGTTTTTTTAAAATCTGATAACTGTTTAAATGTTTGTGTCACATGCGTTTCTGTAAAGTCACACTGCTAATATTTTTGTGAGAATATTTACTGGAGAAGTACTCATTTAACATTATATCTGTTGAAGCTAGGTATCGAATGGTGCCTGGCTGGCCGTTTACAAAAAATGTCGAACTTCAATGTGTTAGCCCCTCCTTCGCTAAAGCTACGGCAGGGCACGGTCGGCCTTCGGCCTCGCTATGCTCCGGCGCGGCGCCTTTACACTGAGCTTGTCGAATGTGCCCACCCGCCGCGCCTCCGCTAATTTGAGCGAAAGCGAAAATCAAGGTTCTGCGAAGCAGGTTCTTATTTTTTGCGCGCGCGATTTTTAAATAAATTCATCTTACCATATTTTAAAAATTTATATTTTAACATTCTCTCATATAATTCCCATCTTTCTCCCAGTATAATAGGGGCATGCAAATATTAATTGTTGAGGACGAAGAGAAAATTGTTAACCTTCTTCGGCGAGGACTTTTGGAAGAACGCTATACTGTGGATATTGCTCGGGATGGAGAAGAAGCGCTTTATAAATTTGAGATAAATCAAGAGTATGATCTTATTCTTTTAGATTTAATGATTCCTAAAGTGAATGGAATTGAAGTCTGCAAAAAGATCCGCAAAACAAATACTTCTATTCCCATACTTATGCTGACTGCAAAAGATGTTGTTGAGGATAAAATTATCGGTCTTGACGCCGGTGCAGATGATTATGTTACAAAGCCCTTTTCATTTTCTGAACTCGTAGCTCGTATCCACGCTCTTTTGCGCCGAGGCAAATCAGCCGACCCCACAATTCTTTCCCTTGATAATCTTTCTCTAAATCCGGCAACCAAAACGGCCAAAAGAGGTAATAAAAATATTGTTTTAACCACTCGGGAATATGAACTGTTGGAATATTTTATGAGAAATCAAAAAAAGGTACTGACAAAGACGCAAATTTTAGAGCATGTTTGGGATTATAACTACGAAGGGTTGTCAAATATTGTGGAAACCTATGTTAAGTATTTACGAAAAAAACTGCGGACAACACCCAAAGATAAAGAATTAATTCATACCAGACGGGGATCAGGATATATTTTTATTGACGAATAACTATGTTTACCAAAGCGCATCTTAAATTAACTGTTTTCTATTCCTTATTTTTCTTTGTTCTTTTTTGGTTATTTAGTTTTGGGTTGTACGCATGGATGGAACGCTCGCTTGGCGAAAGTTATATTAACCAAATAAAGGAGCAACACGCCCAAACTGGACAAAATACAGGCGAATTTGAGGATGAAAAGGTAACTATTGTTACAATAGCCGGAAGGGTAGCTTTAAATCGTTTAGCAGACATCTTGATTATTCTTAATGCCGGATTACTTTTGCTCGTTCCTCTCACCTCATGGTTTTTTGCCCGCCGAACTCTGGCGCCGATAAAACAGGCTCATGAACAACAAAAGCGGTTTGTCTCGGATGCCTCCCACGAACTAAAGACCCCTCTGGCTATCATGTTGGGAGAAATAGGAGTTACATTACAAAAGCAAAGATCAAACAAGCACTATCAGCAGATACTTACAAGCAATAGAGAAGAACTAAACAGGCTATCAACGCTAGTTGAAAATTTATTGTTTTTGGCACGGGAGGATCAAAATAAGCATAATCTCCAGTTTAAAGCGGTTGATATTACAGATGTCGTAAGTTCGGTTATTGCTCACTTAAATCCGGAAATAAAAAAGAAAAAGCTCGAGATTAATTTCCAGCCGCCGGAGGAAAACATAACCGTGCATGGTAACGCTTCATTACTTACACAGTTGTTTTTTAACCTCATCGATAATGCTATTAAATACACTCCGGCAAAAGGAATAATAACCGTTTCCTTGGTAAAAAAGAACAAAATTGTTGAAATAGTGGCTAAAGATACCGGAATCGGCATTGCACCAAACATACAGGAGAAAATCTTTGAAAGATTTTACCGAGCCGACTCGTCTAGGTCATTGAGCAGAGGTTATGGATTAGGGCTTCCGATTTGCAGAGTTATTGTCAAGCGTCATCAAGGAAGTCTTATCTTACACTCTGCGGAAGGCAGGGGAAGTACATTTGTCATTTCCTTACCGGTAGTTTCTGCAAAATCCGCAAAATAACTTTCTCATATTGGCCACTTTTCCCTCTCACGTTCTTCTCATTGTTACTTTTGTATAGTGAGGATAGTTATAAATTCGTAAGCGAAAGGAGGTAAAAGAATATGAACAAACAAAAACTAATCCCGCTCGCGGCAGCTGCTTTTGTTATCCTGGGCGGAGCGACCGTTGGTATAGGTAAATTTGGTCCGTCTCTGGTACGCGCGCAATCTCCGACAACTCAAGTTCAACAGGTTGCTCCAGAAAAAGGAGAAGCCGTTGAGACGCAAGGAAAGGAAGGTGTGGAAGGAAGCGAACCAGCTAACGAACAGGCGCAGGAGAAAAATCTGCCGGGTGGTGGCCACCAGGACGCCGAAGGAGTAAACATCGATCATCAGTTTGAAGGCGTAGAGTAAAGATCACCCTAACTGGCAGAACTCACAAAACAAAGGGGTAACACCTCTTGTTTTGTTGGTGAAATATTTGTATATTGTAAATGGACTTAACAATTTTAGAAATTGCTTTTTTAATGGCGCAATCGGACAACAGAAAGCAATCTCTTGTTGAGTCTACCGGTTGCACCATTTGAGATTTAAGAAAGTTCTTTAAGATTTTTGCGTTTTTTCTTCCTTCTTTTTCCGGCGGCTGTCCGCAAGTTTCAAAAAGGGCGGATTTGATGCGCTTTCCGCGCCCGCCTCCGCGGAAAGCGCTACTTCCCGACCTCTTTCCAATTCTTACTGGCTGCGGGGCTTGGATTCGAACCAAGAATACCTTGCTCCAAAGGCAAGTGTCCTACCGTTAGACGACCCCGCATCTCACTACGTTCGATGTAAACATTCACTACGTTCGATGCTACGCTCGATGTAGACAATACAATCGATATAATTGTATCTATAATTATCGATTGTTGCAACATAGATTGCCATTTAATACAATATTCATAATCCATTAGGACGCTTAGCTCAGCGGTAGAGCAACGCGTTTACATCGCGTGGGTCGGGGGTTCAAATCCCTCAGCGTCCACAAGAATAATCTACTCCCCTTCCAGAAGCTCCTTCGTAAGCGGCGAGAATAAGAAGACAGCCAAAGGCAACAGCCCGATAAAAAGCAAAGATACGCTTAAGGAATAATCGGTTATCACTCCCACAATCGGGTTGAGAAATATCAGCACGAATCTGCGGAACATGGAAATTGAGGAAAGCACGGTGGCCCGCTGATTTGAGGGAATATGTTTGTTCATATATGCTGACATAAGTTCCAGTCTTGTCAAGCCAAAACCTCCGGCACAGATGATAAAAATGACGACGGTGACAATATTCGGTAATAACGCCACCAGGAAAAATGATACCCCAGTAATTAATGCGGTAGTTTTAAAAAATGATTTGGATGTGCCAAATAATTTTTCTAACCTGACAAAATTATTGGCGACTATCATTTCTGTTGCTACCAAAAAAGCATGCGCAAAACCAAAATAGAAAAGCGGTATGTTGAGATTTCGAAGAAGCGGTTGATACAACCAGATAACAAAATAAGCTGCTGATGCAACCAAAATACCGTCAACGGCCAAAATTCTTAAAGTTTTATGGTGATAAAAGAAAGAAAAACCTGCCTTGGCGATGATCAGATAGCGCTTGCTTTCCGATTCAGATTTGTGGACAACCGGTTCTTTCATCGATAAGGCCACAATGCCTGTCAGGATAAAAGAAAAAGAGGAAAAGAGCATCGGTGCATTTAAACCATATTTTGAGGCGATAAAACTTCCGATGATGGCAGAAATAAAAATGCCAAATAAATTAATGGCGTGTGCTTTGCCGAATACTTTCTTACTTTCACTTTCTCTGCCGGTTTCTTTTAAAGTATCATAGAGCAAAGCCTGATCAGCTCCGGATATGAAAGCATTTCCCATCGCAAATAAAAACTCGCCGATAAGGAAAATTTCAAATTTTGGCATGCTACCGTAGATAACCGTCGCCATCGCGATGACAAAACCGCCCAAGGCTAGGGAATATTTTCTGCCAATATAATCTGCAACAGCGCCGGTGGGGACTTCAAGTAAAAATATCCATAAGACAAACCAGGATTGGAGGATAGTTATTTGCGTAAACGAAATAGAAGCCCACTGGGTAAAAAAAGGGATCAAGACGGCGGAAATAAAAAAGAAATCTTTTAGAAAGCAAAATAAATAATATCGCCAGAGTTTCATGCTTTTATCATAGATTATTCATGCGGAATAAGCCACATAAAAATGAGGTTTATAATAATTGACAGAGTGTTTAAACAGTGTATAATTCCGCCATCTATTCAATAAACTATGTTAGAAATCGATCAATCACAAAGTCTGGTTACATATGCTTATGATTTGCATGAATTTTCCAGACAGACCATACCGGGAACAGTAATAAGAGAGACGAATTTAGATCTATCAAATTATTCTCGTAATGTAGCTCCAGAATATATTACACAGGTTATATCTTCTCCTCCTCTTGTGCTACATGATTCAGCTTATCGTGGGTTGGTAGTAAATAGTGGTACAAAAAACGCCGGAACTGACTGTTTTTGCAGTGTAGCTATACATGCTGATTCCGGAAGATCGGCAATGGAAGTTTTTGCTAGTGTTAGTCCAACTGTAGTTAATTATGATCATTTTGCATCTTGTGATTTTACAGATATTATACCTTTTGCCGTTAAAAGATTTGATGTCAGAGTTGAGGATGCTTTGCGAAATTTCAACAGACTCTATCGGCACCTCTTAGATGAAGTTAGAGATCCGTTGGAAGATAAGATTAGATTAGAGGCGGAAATAGAAGCAATGGAGACGGCACTTGCGCATGGTAAATTGAAAAGATACTTAGAATTCTATCGTCGCACCGAAGAAGTGAATTCGCCGATACGAATTATGCAACGAAGAGCGTTAAGCGAATTACGGCGACGCTATACAGGGCTTATAGATAGTTCTGTAGTAATTTTTCCCAGGCAAGAACCGGAAGACCAGGCGCAGGATGATTTTGGTGAATGGCAAAGAATGCAAAAGGAAACGGGTGAGAGTCACCCAATAAAAGATATTCCCGCGCCAATGAATGGAGAAGGTCTAAACCGTCTTGCGCTATCTACTCCGTCACCTATTTTGTCAAGTGCAACAGTTTAAGAAATTATAAAAATAATTTTAGACTTGAAGATTTGTGCCACCTAACTTCTTGATAACTATTTACTAATCCTTTACAATATCTTCTGGATCAGTCAATCGAGTCAATACCTAAGCTGTTATAACCTTGCCGAGGTAACCAAGGTGGTCACGGTGCGTGTCTGAAAAACACGTTATCTCAGTTCGACTCTGAGCCTCGGCACCGAACAAATTCTGACGAATTTTTCGGTGTAAACACATATTTTCAAATGCGTTTACGCGGAAAATTTCTGTAAGAAATTATTCCGCGGCGGTAGTTCAGCGGTAGAATGTCTCCCTTCCAAGGAGAAGGTCGCCAGTTCAAATCTGGTCCGCCGCTCTTTTTAGAATTTTGCCTGTTCGTTCAAATCCTACCCCTTTTTCTTCCGTCAAACAATTATTGTCCGGTTGCATCAGAAACATTTTAAAGCTAAAATAGATTGAAATACGGGTGCGCAGGCGTGGCGGAATCCCGAAGAATACTTACTTGCTCCCGAGTCTTACAGCCTCGCGTCGCGAGAGCGTATCTACGGGACAAGTTGGCAGACTTGCCAGAAATGCCAGAGTGCTGGAATTGGTAGACAGGCACGGTTCAGAACCGTGTGTCTTTACAGGCGTGAGAGTTCAAATCTCTCCTCTGGCACCAGTAATGTTCTTTTTGCCGCGGTGGCGAAATTTGGTATACGCGCAGTCTTGAGGAGGCTGTGGGGAAACCCGTGTGAGTTCAACTCTCACCCGCGGCACTGAAAATCTTAACGACAAAAGCAAAGCTTTTAGTGTAATTACTATTTTCTCTCGACGTTATAGACCTTCGGATAATAAAGGAAAAGTACGGGGAGATCATCGACTAGATACCGCTGGAAATCCGCGTATATCTTTTTCCGTTTTTCCGGGTCGTAAGTTTTTCTTCCATCCTCAAGAAGCTTATCGATTTTTAGATTGCTGTAATGAGTAATGTTAGTGTCAGCCTGGGTTGACTGCCAGTACTGATACTGGTCTGGGTCGGCCGGAATGGCCTGGGAGATAAGAAGAACCTGATAGTCATCAGGAATGGAATTTTCTACTTTTACTTTAACTGTCACACCCACTTTTTTCCAAGCATCAGCGATTTGCTGAGCAGATGTTAAAAGTGAGGCATAAGTAGAAATGGTTATTTGATTTGAGGATGTAGCTAGCGGACTTTTGGAGAGAATTTTTACGGCAGCCTCCGGATCATATTTGTAAAGTCTTATTTTTTGCGAGTAAGCCCAGGACTGTGGTGATATCGGTGAATAAGCTTTTTCGTATTGGGTAAAATCAGGTATGGCATAAGCCAGTGCTTGTCTGATTTCTTTTTCTTTGAATAGATCATTTTTCAAGTTAAAAAAGATTCCCACGTACCTGTCATAAAGAGTAACCTGGGTGGTCTTTATATTCTTCCAGCTGATGAAATCAGATATTTGCGGGATATTTTGAAGTTCATTCACCTCGCCTTTCTTAAAAGCCAAAACCGCATCATCGGTATTGGGATAGAATTTATAAATCAGCGGTGGAAGATCATTTTTAAGGGGCGAAAGTGTTAACTCCGATATCCAATCACCGGAGTAGATAAGACGGATGGCTTTATAGATACCCAGACCGACAAGATTCGGTTTCAGTATGGGAGCAGACAGAAGTACCGGTAAAGGCGCATACGGATCCTTCAGTGTCACCTCAAGCGTAGTGTCATCACGGGGCTTGATAGTGACATCCTTTAATTTGTATTGGACATCCTTTGCCGTAAATTTCACGCCATCATGCCAAACAAGATCGGGGTAAAGGTGAAAAGTAAAGCTTAAACCCTTCGGATCCACTTCCCAATTCTTTGCCAGGGATGAGGTTGCCTCTCCTGATGGCGTGAGAGCGGTCAAACCAAAACTTAACTGTTTCTGGATGGTCAAAGGCAGGTTTTTTTCGGTATACCTTCCGACAATGCCGATTTTTCGCATCTTTTGTCCTTGCAATTTAAGATAATAAGGGTACGCCTCAAGAAAAAAAAGCGTGGCAAAAAATCCTAAGATTACTCCCCAGATGATATTCTTCCGGTGCCGGAGGATAAACGTATTGACAAACATGAGAACAAATTCTGCCTGTTTGCTCATGATTTTTCAGGAAAAAAGAAGTGTTAAAATTGACGAGGTAAGAAATAGCGCCGCCAAGGCGATGGTGGCCTGGAAAATTATTTTTTCGACTCCCCTTCTGCTTTTATAAAATTCGCCCGCCCCCCCCCAACTTCTTCCCAAGCCGACCCCTTTTGCTTGGAGAATAATAAGAACTATCAGGGAGATAGAAGTAATAAGTTGAATAATTAAAATCACATTTTTCATAAAATACTTAAGAGCTTATATTATACCAGATTCAGCACCTTTAGACACACCTCCGCAATTTTGTCCGGATCATGACGGACAAAACTCCGTTTCAAAACGTCGCCTTTTTCACTTTTGATAAATTTTGGGGAAAGGGTATCAGCTGAGACGACTTTAAACGGATATGATTTATCAAGGTCATTAACTACCGGTTCAGCTTTACTCTTGATATATCGACTTAGAATATTTGCCGGAATCGGCGTTTTGTTGACGATTACATAATCAAGATGTTTAACTGGAAAATATTTGTCTAATTCTCTTATAAACCTGGCGGCGGAAAAACCGTATGTTTGGCCGTATTCGGTCATCAGATTGAGGATAAAAAATTTGGTGGCGCGGCTTTTTTCTATGGCACGGGAAACACCTTTTATGACCAGATTGGCAAGGATAGTGGTATAAAATCCTCCTGGACCGATGATAATGGCGTCACTTTCGATGATTGCCTTTTTAGCCTCTTTGGTGATGGTTGCTTTTGGCTGAGTGGATAATTTAGTGATGGAAAGAATACCGTTGTGTTTCGGCTCATCGATAAAATGCTCGCCGACCACTTTTGAGCCGTCTTCGTAGACGGCTGCCAGATCCACCTTCTTCATCGTTACTGGCAAAACTTTTCCTTTAATCCGCAGTATCTGTGATGCTTTTTCTATTGCTTGCATCTGTGATCCCAGAAGCTTGGTAAGAGCCACCAGAAAGAGGTTGCCAAAAGTCATACCGCGGAGTCCGACACCCCGGTCGTATCTATATTGAAAAAGTTGGCGTAGTAGCAGCGTATCTTGCGTAGAGACGTCAGCCAACGCAATCAAAGATTTCCTGATGTCGCTTGAAGGCAAAAGTCCCCATTCATCGCGCTCTTTTTTGGCGCTGCCGCCTGAGTCAGCCATGGTGACGATGGCGGTGATATTGTCGGTATATTTTTTCAAACCGGACAACACACTGTAGGTGCCGGTGCCACCTCCGATGACCACAAATTTCAAATTGTTATTTTTTTTATTCATTTTAAGATTGCGTCAAGAATTTTGATAATCAGGGTTAAAATTATACTCGATAAAACTATTACTTGCCACTTGACCATAAGAAATGAACTTATAAGAAGTGGTCCGGCAGAAACTTGAGGAAAATTAAAGGGAGCAAAACTGACGTTTCTTACAAGAAGCGACCAGAGATAAACAAGCAGGATATTAAACAGCCACGAGACGAGATTAAGACTGAGGATATTAATAGGTAGCATAATAAGATCAATCAAGGGTTTGGCAATAAACATCAGAATCGATAACACAAGCGAGCTGTAAAAAAGTCCGTTCCAACCGTTACCGACTTTAAATCCGGAGACAATTTGTGTAAGGAGATAGATGGCCACGGTAACAATGAGATATTTCTTGAGCAGAAACCGCATATAAGTTCTTTAATCGTAACATTTCATGATATCGATGCGCAAATCGGTGAGCTTCATCACGAAGCCTCTGGACGAGGTGGAGGGTGTTGGATGCACGTGGTAGTCTTATTCTAGTAAACGAATGGTCATGACAAACGACTAGTGTTTCATATTCCTTGGCTAGTCCGATTAAAGGAGTGTCGACACCAAAATTGGCAAGTACTTTTTTTAAGGCCAAAAGTTGCGGCTTGCCGCCGTCAATGACAAAAAGATCAGGTAGTTTCCATTCGGGATGGGAAAGCCTCCTTCTCATAACCTCTTGCAGCATGGCAAAATCATCAGGTGTATTTTTGAGCCTAATTCTGAAATGGCGATAATACTTTTTATCTGGTTTACCATTGATAAACGTCACCATTGAACCGGCTGCCTGTTTACCCGAGATATTGCTGATATCATAACATTCAATTCTCAACCCAGATTCTCCCTCATGAGCCCTTTTTTCAAGTTTTGGAAAATAAGGTGCAAGTAGTAGAAGAAGCTCACTGGTTTCTTTCTGAAATAATGATTGAGAAAGATTGGGATTTTCGATATAAGATTGCGGCGGATGATAATCATTTACCAAATAAAGAAGGTTTTCCAATTTACTTTTATAAAGAGCCGCTTTTTCAAACTCGTTTCTTTTTGCGTAAAACTTCATGATTTTTAAAAGATAGTTTTTTACTTTTTGTGACTTGCCTGCCAGGATCAATTTTATCTGTCGGATATTATTTAGATATTCAACACGCATTTCGTCATATTTCTTGCCTTTGGTTACTAAAATTGCCCCCGGACAGGGATTGCACAAACCGATGTGAGTATAAAAGCAAGGTTTTTTGATATTTCTTTTTTGATTACAATAAGGGAAAATCCGTCGCAAAAACGAAAGGATATCGCGGACGGCGAAGGCTGACGGAAAAGGCCCGAAAAAAAGAGATTTTTCATCATCATACCGGCGGGCAAGAAGTATCCGGGGAAATTTCTCCGCGGTAATTTTTATATAGATATAGTGTTTGTCATCCTTCCAAGCGATATTGTATTTCGGCTTCAGTTTTTTTATCAGTTTTGCTTCAAGAAGAAGCGCCTCAAACTCCGATTGGACTTGGATTATAGAAATTGTTGCTATCAACCGGGTTAAACTATCTGTTTTGGAATCGGTTATTCTGCCGTTAAAATACGACGAAACCCGTCTTTTGAGGTTTTTTGCCTTACCGACATACAAAATAAGATTATCCTGATCTTTGAAAAGATAAACACCTGACGACTCAGGAAGCTTATCAATTGATTCGGGAGTAAATCTCATAAGTTGGTCTTAAATGATATTCTTCAAAAATTTTCCTGTATAAGAAGTGTTGTCTTTTGCAACTTCCGAAGGTGTGCCTTCCGATACTATTTTTCCTCCATTATCCCCTCCCTCAGGCCCAAGATCAATGATCCAATCTGCATTTTTGATAATGTCCAGATTGTGTTCAATGACAACTACCGTATTGCCCATATCCACGAGTTCTCGCAAAACCTGCAAAAGTTTTTCCAAATCGGCAAAATGCAATCCGGTGGTCGGCTCATCAAGGATGTACAATGTATCTTTTCTGCCTTTTTTGGATAGCTCTGTTGCCAGTTTTACTCTTTGGGCTTCGCCGCCGGAAAGTTGCGGCGCGGGTTGGCCAAGACTGATATAAGAGAGTCCGACACTGTGAAGCGTTTCCAGCTTGGTAGCGAGTCCGGGAATATTGATAAAAAACTGTAAAGCCTCCTCCACTGTCATTTGTAAAATTTCCGCCACATTTTTTTCCTTGAAACGCACTTCTCGTGTCTCGCTGTTAAATCTTGTACCATTACAGACATCACAAGTAACGTAGACATCGGGCAAAAATTGCATTTCTATTTTTATCTCTCCTTCACCTTCACAGGCTTCACAACGGCCACCTTTGACGTTAAAAGAGAATCTGCCGGCATTATATCCGCGCGCACGTGCTTGTGGTGTCTGCGCCAAAAGATCACGGATGTAGGTAAAAGCACCGGTATAAGTAGCCGGATTACTTCGAGGTGTTCGGCCGATAGGTGATTGATCGATAATGATTACCCGATTAATATTTTGCGCTCCCAAAATCTGTGTGTGTTTACCTATTTTTTCCCGATGATAAGGATTGAAATATCTTGCCAGCGCGTGATAAAGAGTGTCAACTATCAAAGTGGATTTGCCGCTTCCTGAGACGCCGGTGATGGCAATAAGCTTATTTAAGGGAAAGGAAACATCTATATTTTTCAAATTATTTTCCTGGCAATTTTTAAGCGTCAAATATTGTTTTTCCATGCGTTGTGGTACTCCAAATTCCACTATGTGTTTTTTTATTTCTATCACTTTCTTATTTGCTAAATATTGTCCGGTGAGAGAATTTTTGTTTCTTCGTATCTGCTCATAATTTCCCGCGGCCACAATTTTTCCTCCCCAGTTGCCGGCACCCGGGCCAAAATCTACGATTAGATCAGCATTTTCCATCATTTCTCGGTCATGTTCGACCACGATGACGGTATTACCTAGATCTCGCAGGTTCTTCAGTGTGGCAATAAGTCGGTTGTTGTCACGCGGATGAAGACCGATTGAAGGTTCATCCAAAACATAAAGAACTCCGGAGAGGCCGGAACCGATCTGGGAAGCAAGTCTGATTCTTTGTGCCTCTCCTCCGGCTAAGGAGCCGCTGCTTCGGTCAATTGTTAAGTAATCAAGACCGACAGAAACAAGAAATGAAAGCCTTTTACCTATCTCCTTCACGATCTCCTTGGCGATGGTTTTTTCCCGAAGACTTAATAGTTTTTCGATGCTTTCCAGCCAGGATAAAGTTTCTCGAATAGAAAAGGCAGTGATATCAGCAATAGTTTTACCCGCAATGATGATTGACAAGGCTTCTTTTTTAAGTCGTTTTCCGTTGCAGGAGGGACAGAGTTCTTCATGCATGTATTTGCCTATTTCAACTCTGACGAAGTCAGATTCGGTTTCCGCAAATCTTCTTGTAAGCTCTGGAATAACGCCGGAAAATTTCTCGTAGATAGTGGTCGGCCTTCCATATCTGTTTTCGCCATCTACTTCATGGATTACATCGCCCGTACCATATAAAAGAGCGTTAAGTTGCGCTTTATCGAGCGTTCTCAGCGGCTCCTCGAGCCTAATTCCTACACTTTTTGCCGCTGTCATTAGTACCCTGCCGTACCAGGTGTTAGAAAGTATCACGCGGGCAAAGGGCAAAATTCCGCCTTCGGTTATTGAAAGGTTTGGGTTGATTATCATGGTCGGGTCAATGCGAAGAAGCTTCCCGATTCCGCCGCAGGTAGGGCAAGCTCCGTGCGGTGAATTGAAGGAAAAAATTCTTGGTTCTATCTCGGCAATAGTGATATTGCAGTTGGGACAGGCAAATCTTTCCGAAAAAAGATGATCAGTCATTTTCTTGGGTTTATCGGGAAAGGTAAAAGAGGAATCTTCCACCTGAGACAAAATAACCAGGCCGTCAGAAAGTGTCAGTGATTGTTCAACGCTTTCAGCAATTCTGGTAGTGAGCTCCACAGTCTTTTTGCGATCTTCAAATATTTTTTTCTCGATTGATATCCGGTCGGCAACAACATCAATCGTATGTTTATTCGTTTTGATCAGGACTAAATCTTCGGTAAGCGAATATATTTTTCCGTCAATTCTAATCATGCTGTAACCTTTACTTTTAAGATTTTCAAAAAGTTCCCTAAATTCTCCCTTTCTGTCACGCACAACCGGAGACATAATAAGAAATCTTGTCGGTTTTTTTCCTTGAGAAATGGCAATTTTCTCACAAAGAGAGACGATTTTTTCGATGATCTGCTGTGAGGAAAGTCTGGCGATTTCCGTCCCGCAGTTGGGACAATGTGGGTGTCCAATCTTGGCAAAAAGAAGCCTCAGATAATCGTATATTTCTGTGATCGTTCCCACGGTTGAGCGAGGATTATGGGATGTGGATTTTTGGTCAATCGAGATGGCGGGTGAGAGCCCTTCGATAGAGTCGACATCAGGTTTATCCATTACCCCCAAAAATTGCCTGGCGTAGGCGGAAAGACTTTCGACATACCGGCGTTGGCCTTCTGCATAGATTGTGTCAAATGCCAAAGATGACTTCCCGCTGCCAGAAAGACCAGTGAAAACAATCAGCTTATTCTTAGGCAGCGTCAGGTCGATATTTTTGAGATTATGCTCTCTTGCTCCTTTGATGATTAATTTTTGATCTGACATATTATTTAGAAACATCCGACTTTAATTTCCAGATTTTATCCCTTATTTCTGTTGCTAATTCAAAGTTGAGATCATCAGCGGCTTTTCTCATTTCCCGCGTCAATCTTTTGATGAAACGTTTTTTGTCATCAGGCGTCATCCATTCCTCATCTGCATCGAGCAGTTTTCGGTATTCAATCCTTTTTCGATTATCTAAAACTGATAAAAATTTATTGGCTTCTTCCTCTTGCCTTTCGATTAATTTTTCTCTTATTGGTTTACTGATCTTTTTGGGGACCAGATGATATTTTTTGTTGTAGGCAGCTTGGACTTTCCTTCGTCTATCGATTTCGGCGATTGCCTGCTGCATAGACTTGGTTAAAATGTCAGCGTACATGATGACACTGCCTTTAATATGCCTGGCCGCCCTTCCCATTGTCTGGATTAAAGATGTGGTACTGCGGAGGAAACCTTCCTTATCAGCATCAAGAATAGCCACAAGCGATACTTCAGGCAAATCCAGACCTTCCCGAAGAAGATTTATACCGACAACGACGTCATATTTACCCAGTCTTAAATCGTCTAGAATATCACTTCGCGTTAAAGTTTCGATATCGGCATGCAAATAATGTACCTTTGGATAGTCACTGATTTCCAGATCTTTAAATCGTGGATCAGATAGATATTTCTTTTCATTTAAATAGTCGGATAAATCCTCCGCCATCCTTTTAGTGATGGTGGTGACCAAGACTCTTTCCCCTCTTTTCTTCCTTTTCAATATCTCTTTGACCAGATCAGTAATTTGACCGTCAGTAGGTCTAATAATAATTTCTGGATCAAGAATGCCTGTAGGGCGTATAAGTTGTTCCACAACACCATTATGGTTCTTACTTTTTAATTGTCTTGCGTATTCCTTTGCAAGACTTATTTCCCAGTGGTCAGGTGTGGCCGAGACATAAATAGTTTGTGGTACTCTTTTTTCAAATTCCAAAAACGTTAAAGGCCGGTTATCAAGAGCAGCTGGTAGCCTAAATCCAAAATCAATCAGTGTCTGTTTTCGGCTGCGGTCGCCGTTGTACATGCCGCGGATTTGGGGTATGGTCATGTGTGACTCATCAATAAAAAGCAGCCAATCTTTACCATACGGCTCGTTGAAATAATCCAAAAGAGTGTATGGGGGATCGCCGGCAGATCTTGCATCAAAATAACGTGAATAATTTTCGATGCCGTTGACGTAGCCGACCTCTGCAATCATCTCCAGGTCATAATTGACTCGCTGCTGCAATCTGTGGGCTTCCAATATTTTCCCTTGTGATCTTAACTGACTTACGCGCTTGGAAAGATCATCACGAATTTGCGAAAATGCGCTCTCCCATTTGGCAGGATCAGTCATGTAATGTTTGGCTGGATAAATCACAGTTGCCTCCAAATCTTCAATCGCTTCTCCATTTAAAGGGTCAATTCTGGTAAGCTCGACAATTTTTTCATTATCAAAAACAAACCTGATGGCGGTATCTTCATAAGCGGGGAAAATATCAATCCGATCCCCCCTTACCCGGAAGGTACTTCTTTTGAAATCAAAAGAAGCTTTATTATATTGGAGATCAATTAATCTTTTTAAAACTTGTTCACGCGCTATGGCAACCCCTTTTTTAAGCTCGAGCACAAACTGCCCGTACTCTTTTGGGGAGCCGATATTATAGATGCAGGAAACAGAGGCGATGATAATAGTATCTTTTCTGGTTAAAAGATTGGTAGTGGCTGATAAACGTAATTTATCTATCTCCTCATTAATTTCCGTCTCTTTTTCAATATAGGTATCCGTCTGGGGAACATAAGCTTCCGGCTGATAAAAATCATAATATGAGACAAAATAAGAAACGGCATTTTCAGGGAAAAAATCCCGCAACTCCTGGTAAAGCTGGGCAGCCAACGTCTTGTTATGGGAAATAACCAGCGTCGGCCTTTGCATTTTGGCGATCACGCTTGCCATAGTAAAAGTCTTACCACTGCCGGTTACGCCGAGCAAAACCTGGTGCGCAAGACCGTTGTTTAGCCCGGCAGTAAGCAGGTTTATTGCCTGCGGCTGATCGCCGGTTGGTTGAAATGGTGAGTGAAGTCGGAAATCCATGTTAAGTGATATATTTTATCACAGATTGATGGTCTTGACATTCGGCTATTTTTCTACTATTTTATTTCTACTGTTGATTGGATTATCAATTTAAATCGATCGAATATTCGGTAAAATTTTATGGCCGCTGTACTTTATAGTCGAGAAAGAGAAACCTTGGAAATTGTTTCCCAGTTTATTCAACGACACGGTTACGCGCCTACTTTACAGGAAGTAGCTGAGGCTTTAGGTGTAAGTGCCGTTTCTACTGTACACGAGTTAATAGCCAAACTAGTAACAAAAGGATACTTGAAAAAAACTGCCGGTTTTGAACGCGGGCTTGAATTGGTGGAGTCGAAAATAAGAAAAAGCGAAAATGAAACAGCTTTAGAACTTCCCATTTTGGGCTTTATCGCTGCCGGCAGTCCTTTAGAACCTCATACTGATCCTAATTCCTATATGTCAGTGCCGGCAAACATGATTGATGCTAAAAAACCGGGGTATATCCTTCAGGTGAAAGGCAATTCCATGATCGATGAAGGGATTCTGGATGGTGATTATGTCGTGGTTGAGCATCAGCAGGAAGCTCAAAACGGCGATATTGTGGTGGCGATATTGCCCAATGGCTTTGCCACTTTAAAACGAATTATTTTTGAGAAAGAAAGGATCAAGCTTGAGCCGGCCAACTCCTCCATGTCGCCTATCTACACTACTCACGTAAAAATACAAGGTCGAGTCATTGCAGTTTTTAGGAAATATAGTTGAATTATTTAAGCATCCAAGAGGACATCGATACCCGGAAGCGTACCTTTTTCCAAAAATTCCAGCATCGCGCCGCCGCCAGTTGACACATGGGTAATATTTTTCAGGTATTTGTTGTCAGAGACACTAGTTAATGTGTCTCCGCCGCCGATAATGGAGTGACAGGAAGTTTCTGCCAGACCCTTTAAAATACAATCTGTGCCGGCTTTGAATTTTTTATCTTCATAAAGACCCATCGGTCCGCTCCAAATGACCGTTTTTGCTTGCTTAATGAGTGTCTGGTAGTGGGCACAGGTCTTAGGACCGATGTCATAAATACAGACGTTGCTGGGTACCTGGTTATAGGGAACTGTTTGCGGTTTTTTCTTCTTATCTCTATCAGTAATCACTAAATCAAGAGGAAGCATCAAAGCACTGTGTTTTCTGGTGGTTTTCCAGAAAACTACCCGCGCCATCTCAATCATCTCGTAATCCACCATGGAGTGACCCATGCCGAAACCCCAAGCCGCCAAAAAGGTATTGGCTATTGCCCCACCTAATAGAATCGTGTCGGCAACGTCTAAAAGCCGTTCAATCACGGCGATTTTTTCCGGAGTTTTGGCGCCGCCGATTATCAAAAGGAATGGCCTTTTAGGATTCTCAAGGGCACAGGACAGCATTCTTATCTCTTTGTCCATCAGCATACCGGCATACGCAGGTAGAAATTCGGCAATACCGACAATTGAGGCATGGACGCGATGTGAGGTGCCAAAAGCGTCATTGACAAAATAGTCGGCCATGGAAGCATAGTGTCGTGACAGTTCTCTATCGTTTTTCTGTTCACCGGGATGAAATCTAATATTTTCAAGAAGTATCAGTTTGTCGCTTTTTTGCTGTTTGATTTTATCAAGGGCGCTCTTTTCCCAAAATTTATCGACAAGGTAAATATCCTTTTTTGTCAGTTCCCTAAGCCTTTTGGCGACAGGCGCAAGTGAGAACCGTGGATCATATCCGGTCGGCCGGTCAAGGTGTGAAGCAAGGATTACTTTTGCGCCATGATTTACAAGATAGGAAATAGTAGGCAATGATTCTTTTATTCTGGTATCATTGGCTACCTGACTGTTACTTAGGAAAATGTTGAAATCACAGGTGAGAAAAACCGTTTTGCCGGAGAGATTTTTTATATCTTTGACACACTTTTTTTTCATACGTTTTTCCCAATATATTCAACCATATCAATTAACCTGCTGGTGTAACCCCACTCGTTATCATACCAGGCGAAGGTGTTTACCAAATTGCCGCCGATTACTTCGGTTAAAAACGGATCAACGATAGAAGAGTGAGGGTTTCCGGTAAAATCACGAGAAACAAGTTCTTCATGGGCCACTTCCAAGATTCCCACAAGAGAACCTTTTGCAGCTTTCTCATACGCTCGATTTACTTCTTCTTTTGTAACTTCTTTCTTCACTTCCACCGATAAAATGATCATCGACACAGTAAGAAGCGGAATTCTGATGGCCCGGCAGATAATTTTGCCCGATAAATCAGGATAGAGTTTGTTTATATCGCGGGCTGAACCAGTTGACGCCGGTATCATTGAAGCTATGGCAGCACGCCTTAATCTGACTTCCTTTTTATGGGAATTATCCAAAAGATTTTGCGAATCTGTTACCGCGTGAACCGTCGTCATGAATCCTCTTAAGATTTTAAAATTGTCATGAAGAACTTTCAAAGTTGTCGCCAGACAATTGGTGGTACAGGAAGAGTTGGAAATAATTTTGTCTTTTTGGGGATTAAATGATTTTTCATTGACTCCAAAAACCAGTGTTTTGGTCGCGTCTTTTGCCGGTGCTGACAAAACGACAAATTTTACGCCATTTCCAAGATGTCTTTCCAAATCCTGGGAAGTTCTGAATTTTCCGGTTGCATCAATGACGATATCGACTCCGGCTTTATACCAAGGAATCTCAGCCGGATCATCGATGGCAAAAACCGAAACTGTATTTTTGCCAACTTTCAGAAGATTGTCGTTTTCTGCCTTGACTTGATCTGGAAAAATACCGTAAGTGGAGTCGTATTTCAAAAGATAAGCATGGGAAGAGACCGGAGCACGGCTATTTATGGCCGCCAGAGAAAGAGTTGGTCGCTGCGAAATTATCCTTGCGGCTACCCGGCCGATTCGGCCAAAACCGTTAATCCCTATTTTGATGACTTTGTTAGTCATAAACTTTTACGCCCCGTAAAGAGGCGCCCTCCCTAAAAAATCTAAAATAATAGGCATGAGATGCTTGCCTTGAATATGGCCGAGCCGGCCAACTGCAACTTCCCGTTCACCGAATTGGGTCACGTAGTCAGTGTGCAGATTTTTTCCGGCAATAAGAAGAGGTACCGGATCGGCGGTATGCATTTTAAGAACGGATGAGGTGGTGTGATCGGCAGTAACGACGATTAAAATATCATCTCTTTTTACTAAAGGTGATAAGGACCGGTCAATTTTTTCAATAAATTTTTTCTTGCCCAAAAAATCGCCGTCTTCAGAGAGATTATCGCAGGCTTTGATATGGATAAAGACGAAATCATATTTTGAGAAAGCGGCAGTGGCGGCTTTTATTTTAGCCGGTAGATTGGTATCAAGTTTTCCAGTAGCACCGGTAACGGCAATAATATCCATTCCCAAAAGCTTCCCTATTCCCTTATATAATCCAGCGCCGGCAATACAGGCAGCCGTAAGATGATATTTTTCCTTGAAACTAGGGAGCTGGGGCAAACTTCCGGCGCCTCGAAGTAGCACAATATTTGCCGCGGGCAATCCGGATCGCGCTTTTTTTTTATTAACCGGGTGATTTTTCAAAATTTCATAAGATTTGCTGACGAACTCATTGATTAATTTTGCTGTTTTTTTTGCTTTTACACTATCAACCAGAGGTTTTGCCTTTAATATCTTTGCTCCTACCTCATGCGGATCGGTATCGGAAACTCTGCCGTCTAAATTTTTTCCTCGAAACAAAACAGCGACTCTATGTTCTAAACCCTTTTTCAGAAAGATTTTTACACCACTAATATTGATTTTTTCCAAAGATTTAAGAAGATCACCGGTGTTATCAATTCTGCCGGCTCTTCTGTCGGCGAGAAAAAAGTCAGAAGTCACGGTGGCAAAGTTGCCGCGGCAAGCGACGTCTTGCGGTTGGATATTCATACCTAAGCCGGCAGCCTCAAATGGACCGCGGCCGGTATAATATTTTGCGGTGTCATAGCCAAAAATCGATAAATGGGCAACATCGCTTCCCGGTCGGACACCGATATCGACAGTATGCATAACCCCTGTTATACCGCGGCTGGCTAGTTTATCCAGATTAGGGGTTGCCGCCGCTTCAAGAGGAGTTTTGCCGCCAAGCTCATAGATCGGTCTGTCGCTTAAGCCATCACAGATGATTAGAAGAACCTTATGCATGATAGTATGAAATTATCATACTGAGATTAATTATGCAAGTAGTTTTTATGTTTTTCCCACTTTTTCCAGGCGAATCTGAAGACTAAAATTGCCACACCCAAGACGATAATGATGTCAAAAAGATGAAAAAACGCGCCCAACCTTACCCAATTCTTGCCAAGAATTGTACCAATATAAGTGAGTACGAATGACCAGAAAAATGATCCAAGCAAAGTATAGAAACTGAATTTGACCAAATTCATTTTGGCAATCCCTGCTGGCAGCGAAATGTAAGTCCTGATACCTGGAAGTAAGCGACTGACAAAAACGATTATCTCGCCGTGTTTTCTAAACCATTTTTCACTCCTTTCAAATTCATGCTCGGAAACCAAGATATACCTGCCGTATTTTTTTATCAAAACCCGCACGACCGCTTCCTGTCCCCAGGCGCCTAAGAAATAAGCAGTAAGTGATCCGACAAGATTGCCCAAAGTACCGGTTATCACGGTTAACCATAAATTAAGCTGGCCGCTTGTGACCAAAAAACCGGAGAAAGACATCGTCACTTCCGAAGGCATGGGAATAAGTGCAGATTCAATCGTCATGAGGAAGAAAACGCCTAAATAGCCGGTTGCCGAAATAAAACTAATGATCCAGGAAGAAAGCAATTCTATCACCTTAACCTTATTTCCCCATCCCGCTTAGCGGGATGGGGACCCCCAAATAATACCCCAAATACTATATAATTCCCTTATGGGAACATTATACATAGTAGCGACCCCGATTGGCAATCTGGAAGATATTACTTTGCGTGCACTTTCCACTATATTTTCAGTTGATTATATTGCCTGTGAAGACACCAGAAGAACTGGACAATTAATCAAGAATTACGAATTAAGAATTAGGAATAAAGAATTAGGAATAAAAGATTTTCATATTGTCAAAATACCTAAGTTACTTTCATATTATGACGAGATAGAATTTACGAGAATGCCTGAAATTATAGAGTTGCTGGAACAGAATAAAGATATTGCTTTAGTTTCAGACAGTGGTACGCCGCTTATTGCTGATCCAGGCTTTAAACTGGTATCGGAATGTTTAAAAAGAAATATTAAAGTTATTTCCGTCCCCGGACCTTCCTCTGTCATTACCGCTTTGGTCACAAGCGGATTACCTACCAATCAGTTTTTATTTTTAGGTTACTTACCGACAAGCCAAAATAAGCGTCAAAAACTTCTCGCTTCTTGTAACCGATATATCGATGAGTCGATAAAACTCCATCCGACCATAATCTTTTTTGAGGCGCCTCATAGATTGAAAGAAAGCTTGACAGATATGAAAGAGGTATTTGGAGACATAGAGATTGTCATTGCCAGGGAGCTGACAAAAATTCATGAAGAAATTTGGCGGGGAGAGATCTCGCAGGCAAACGAATATTTTTTACAGCCTCAGGGTGAAATGATAATCCTTTTTAGTATTCCTCCAAAGTAGAAGTATCACCGATAGGCAATCCCATTTCCTTTGCTTTAACCCAACTTTCGCAGTAGGCCCTTTTTAATTAGCCTCATTTCTCCTATTCTCCGGAAAATTTAGCCTCAAAAATTAAAGGTTTAAAAATGACCTATGGTGTACTAATGATGTGCTTGACATAATTCAT